>Ga0302275_10000230_pt1 | contig 63183 bp, 53 predicted proteins | sample III_Bog_N2_2_FD_200229 | JGI IMG/M metagenome (GOLD analysis project Ga0302275, IMG submission 200229) | Peat permafrost microbial communities from Stordalen Mire near Abisko, Sweden - III_Bog_N2_2 | ecosystem: Environmental > Terrestrial > Soil > Wetlands > Peat | place: Sweden: Abisko... | reverse complement strand
GTATCCCGAGAGCTACCGGCCGGGCCTGATTTCCGATTCGACCTTCAACACCGACACCTACACCGGCTACTCCGGCGGCGATGTCGCACCGTTCATTCCTGGCAGCCGGTTCAAGGTTTTCGACAACTGACGTGAACCGTGATTTTGCGGCCCGCGCCAGCAGGAACTGTTGGCGCGTTTTGCTTGTCTGAACGCCATGCGCCTTGAAAAAAAATCGCCCTGCAAGGTCAACCTGCTCTTGAACATCCTCGGCCGGCGAGCCGACGGCTTTCATGAATTGGAGACTGTCATGCACCCGGTGAACCTCTGCGACGAAATGACCTTCGCGCGCGCTGGCACGGGCTTGGAGTTGACCTGCAGCCATCCGGAACTGCCGGTGGACGGGAAAAACCTCGTCCACCGCGCCGCGACCGCGTTTCTCGCCGCTGCCAACATCACCGACGGCGTGCGCATTCATCTGCAAAAAAATCTGCCGCTCGCCGGCGGCATCGGCGGCGGCAGCGCGAACGCCGCCGTCACCTTCACCGCCCTGAATGAATTGTTCGGCTCCCCCTTGCCGGCGGCCAAACTCCACGCCCTCGCCGCCGCGCTTGGCTCGGACATTCCTTTTTTTCTGGAGGACTGGCCGGCGCTGGCCACCGGCCGCGGCGAGCAGGTGCAGCGGTTGGAACCGTTCCCCGCGTTGCGCGGCAAGGCGTTTCTCCTCGCCCATCCCGGCTTTGGCATATCCACGCCTTGGTCGTACCAAAACCTCGCGCGGTTCCCGGAAGCTTTGAACGGCCGGCCGGGCCGGGCCGCGGATTTGATCACCCGGTTGCAGGCCGGGGTTTTACCTGCCGCCGGTTTTTACAATTCACTCGAAGCGCCGGCGTTTGACAAATTTCCCGTGCTGGAGCTTTATCAGGAATTTCTTCGCGAAAATGGCGCGCTGGTTGCACTCATGTCCGGTAGCGGTTCGACGACGTTTGCCATCACGGAAACGCTCACGGCGGCGGAAACGCTTGCAGAGCAATTCAAGTCGGAGTTCGGCGCCCACGGCTGGACGGCGACAGCTGCCATCCCGTAGCCGCGGTCATTTACCGTTTTAACTTCGCCAGCGCGAACTCGGTCATTTCCTGCGCCGCCGGGATTTTGCAAGCCAGGGCAAATAGCCAGTAGATGCCGCCGGCAATGCCCGCCGGCACAAACACCGCGCCGAGCTTCAGCGGCAGCGTGGCGTGGCCCAGCGCGGTTTCCCACCACCGCCAGCCTCCCCAGGCGATGACGCCCGCCAGCAGCGCCGCGATTGCCAGCCGCCGTAGCGAATGGCGCAGCGGCGACAGCTCCAGCCGGGCCAGCTTTTTCCGCAGCGCAAAGAGCAGCAGGCTTACGTTGATGGCCGAGGTGAAGATATTCGCGATGCCTGGTCCACCTTCGCGCAGCAGCGGCATGAGCAGGCAGGCGGCGATAAAATTGATCGTCAGGCACATGAGGCTGATCTGCATGGGCGTCTTGGTGTCGCCCAGCGCGTAAAAGGCGCGCGCCAGGATGTTTGCCGTGGAAAACGCCACCAGGCCCGGCGCGAGGCACACCAGCGCAAACGAAACCCGCGAGGTCGAGCCGGCGGTGAATTTTTCGCCGTGCTCGAACAGCAGCCGCACAATCGGTTCCGCCAATGCCACCAGCAGGACGGACGCGATGAGGTTCACGAACATCAGCGACGCCAGCCCGTGGCGCAGCGTCGTGCGGAATTCGGGATAATTCTTGTCCGCCGCCAGGCCGGACAGTGTCGGCAGCAGAAACGTCGCCAGCGAAATGCCGAACATCCCCTGCGGCAGTTCCATCAGCCGCACCGCGCCGTTGAACGACGACACGATGCCCGTGCCCACAAACAGCGCCACGAGCTGCACCAGCGCCACGTTAATCTGGAACGCCGCCACGCCGATCGTCCCCGGCACCATTTGTCGTACCACGCGCCGCACCGTCTCATTCTTCCACGGCGAAACCCAGGCATAGCGGAAGCCGTCGTGCCAGAGCGTCGGCAGTTGGAACGCCGCCTGCGCCACGCCCGCCGCCAGCACCCCGTAGGCCAGCGCGAAAATCTGCACCGGCAGCCGGGCTGCCGGCGGCAGCCCCACGCCGAACTTCGGTGCGAGCCAATAGACCGATGTGATCATCACCACGTTGAGCATCGTTGCGCCCATCGCCGGGATGAAAAAATGGCCACGCGCATTGAGCATTCCCATCATCACCGCCGTCAGGCAGACGAGCAGCATGTAGGGAAACATCACGCGCAGCAGTTGCAGCATCAGGACGATCTTGGGCGGAAACTGCCCGGGGGTCCAGAAGTGGACGGGCCCGCCCGGCAGCACCGGCCCAGCACCGTGCGGCGTGCCGAAGGCCAGCGCCAGCGAAACGCCCAGCAGCACCACCGCCACGATCACGCTGGCGGAAATCAGCAGGCCGGAGATCACCGCATTCGCCGCCTTCCACATCTCGACTTCGCCGTGCGTTTTTTCCTTCTCCTTGAAAATGGGGATGAACGCCGCCGTCAGCGCGCCCTCGCCCAGCAGCCGCCGGAAGAGGTTGGGGATGGTGAAGGCGTATTGAAACGCGTCGTTGACCCAGGTCGTGCCCAGAAAGAACATATAGGCCTGTTCGCGCACCAAACCAAGCACGCGGCTGAACAGGGTGGCGGCGGCCATCGCGCCGGAGGCTTTCAACATTTTCGACACGCGCAAATTCTCCTGCAAAGCCCTCCCCGCGCAAAGCACAAATCCCCGCCGCCGGGCTTGGTCGTTGAATTCAGACGGAGTTTGAATTTTGTCGACGTGAGAAAGGTGTGAAGTCGGCGGAGTCCGTAGGACTTGAATCTCTGTAGCACCAGCAATGCAAACGAATCAAGCTCCTTAGGAGCGACATCGCCAAAATATGCCGCGCCTAACGGCGCTGGGGACGGCGCGACACCAAAACGGTCGCTGGAATGGGTGCGCTTCGGCTTGATTCGTGGGAGCGATTCTCTGCCGGCAATGCCCATTCGCTGACAAAACCTACGGCTTGGCGGCGTCCTTGGACTGGGTGAAGGCGCTCATGGTTTTGACCTTCGCGTCCCGGGCCAGATCCATCACGTTCACGATGCGGTACCACGGGGCTTTGCGGTCGGCGCGGATGGCCAGCTTGAGGTCCGGCTCCTTGGCCACCTGTTCGAGCAACTTTCCGCGCAATTGGTCTAACGTTACCGGCAGGTTCTCCTGACCGAGCCGGAAGTTGCCGTCGGCATCGATGTTCACCACCACCGGGGGTTTCTCCTCCGCGCCTTCCTTGTGGGCCGAGGTCGAGTCCGGCAGGGTCAGCTTGAGCGCCGGTTGCTGCCGGAAGGTGGTGGTCACCATCAGAAAAATGAGCAGCACCACCAGCACATCGATCAGGGCGACGATGATGACGGCAGGCGGGGAACGGCGTTTACGAACGAGGAATCTCATTTCGGGTCGCGGTATTGGCGGCGGATGAATTCATCGCACAAGGTTTCCATCTCCACGGCCAGGACCTCGACTTTCTTGGTAAAGTAGCTCCAGAAAATGAGCGAGGGGATGGCGATGAGCAGGCCGGCCAGCGTGGCGCGCAGGATGAGGGCGATGCCCTGGGCGAGTTTCGTGGCGTCGTTCAAACCGGTCTGGCCGAGGTTGCCAAACACGGTCATCATGCCGGCAATCGTGCCGACCAAGCCGAGCAGCGGCGCGATGCCGACGATGACTTCGAGCACCACCAGGCCGCGTTCGAGATGGACGACTTCATGGCGCGCGGCGGTTTCGAGCGAATCCATGTTGTCGGCCTTGGGCCAGTCCAGCCGGTCGGCGGCCAGCCGGATGAGCCGGCCGAGCGGCGAGGGATGTTCCCGGCACAGGCCGCGCACGACCTTGGCATCTTCGCGCGAGCGGCATTCGACGAGGGCCTCAACAATTTGCGGCGGGACGACTTTGGACCAGCGCAGCATCCAGCCGCGCCAGAGGATCACCCCGACACACACGACCGACGTCAGACCGAGCAGCAGATAAACGGCATTTTCCATAAATAAATAATCGGGGCCAAACTTAGTTCAATAGTAGTAAAAGGTGAAGGTGATTTCCCGGTAATTCGCGCCGATGAGCTGCCGCATGTCCGAGGGCCATTTGCCGAACGGCGCGGCCTGCTCAACGGCTTCCTGACAAACATAACCGAGGAGGCTGCCAACGGAGTTGGCGATGATGTTCAGTTCCGTGACCGTGCCGTCGGCGTTCAGGTGAAAATAAACTGTGACCTTGCCGGCGCGGCTGTCGGCGAACTTCTGGCTGTCCAGCAAATCATACCAACGTTGGCTGATGGCCTCCACGATGGCGCGGTCATAAGCCCCGAACGGCGTGGCGATGGCGTCCAGCGAGGATTGCAGGGCCACGCGTTTGATACCGCCGGGCTGCTGCATCTGGAGACCGGGGAGTTGGTTGGCTTGGGCGAGGGCCGCACGCAGCGTGCGCGGACGGTCCGGTGGCGTCGGTTTCTGGTCGGTGGTGGTGTCGGCCGGTTTGCCGGGCTGCAACGCACCGGGATGCAGTCCGGAGGCGGGGTTGGCTTGCGTGGGCTGCGGCTCGGCCGGCGGTTCCGGCGGAGTGGGTTTGGCCTTGGTCGGACGCGGCGTGTCCTCAAGCTTGGGCACGTCGGTCTGTTTACCGTTCAGCTTCGGCTGGTTGGCATCCGCGTCGGCATCGGGATTGGCGGCGTGGGAATTTTTGTCCGAATAATACTTCGCCTGGTTCGGCGCATCGGCGGAGGCCTGCGAGACGTCCACAAAAACCTCCGGATTCGCCGCCGGCGGCGGCACCGGTTTGGGCGGCACCATCACGACCTGGTGATGGCGGGTGGGCCAATGCAGCTTTTCCCACAGTCCGGCCTTCTTCCCCGCCTCGTAGGTGCCCCAGACGCCGAGGTGCGCGAACAGGGAAAACAACAGCGCAATGAGCAGCCGTTCTTTTTCAATACGGCTGAAGCGCAGGGAGCCCAGTTCTGGGTTACGACGAACCATGAGCTTTCATTTTGCCGCACCTGCGGGTCCCCGGCAACTGATAGATTTGCGGCACCTGCTTCCCGGCTTGCAGTTTGGCTCCGATTTGCTTTCATCGCGGCATGCTGAATGCCCCCCTGGCCGCCATCGTCAAACATTGTGACCGCCTGCTGCGCACACAAGAAATCGGAGATTACGAGGGCGCGTTTAACGGGTTGCAGGTGGAAAACACCGGCGTGGTCACGCGCATTGCCGCCGCCGTGGACGCCAGTCTGGCGACGGTGAAACTGGCGGTCGCCGCGCAGGCGGACCTGCTTATCGTGCATCATGGGCTGTTCTGGAGTCCCCGCCAGCCGTGGACGGGGAAAAATTACGAGCTGCTCCGGCTGCTCATTGAAAACAACGTGGCCGTTTACAGTTCGCACCTGCCGCTGGATTTGCATCCCCAACTTGGCAACAATGCGCAACTGGGCACCGCACTCGGCTTGAAGAATCTCAAACCGTTTTTCCCCAGTCACGGACAGGACATTGGCTTGCGGGCGCACCAGAAAATTTCCCGGTCGCAACTGGCCGGGAAGCTCGAGCGAGCAACGGGCGCGAAGCCGAAACTCATTACAGGCGGCCCGGAAACGTGCGAACGTATCGGCATCGTCACCGGCGGCGCAGGGGCGGAATTGAAACATGCGGCAGCGGCGGGCGTGGACACATTCATCACTGGTGAAGGGCCGCACTGGACGTATGCGCTGGCGGAGGAATTGGGGATTAATGTGTTCTACGGCGGTCATTACGCCACGGAGACGTTTGGGGTGAAGGCGCTGGCGGCGGCGCTCTCAAAAAGATTCAAAGTTCCGGCAATGTTCATCGACCACCCGACCGGTTTGTAATTCGGATTTGCGTTGTAATTCGGGGGTTCTTTTGTATTTTCAGGCACCTTAAAAATGAGTCCGCAAATTGTGACGGTTATCCCGGTTTATAACGGGGAACCCTACATCATCGAAACCCTGCAATCGCTGGCGAAACAAACGCTCCGGCCCAGCCGGGTTATCGTGCTGGATGGCGGCTCGAAGGACAACACGGAGCGCACGGTAAAAGCCTTTAACGCCCTCCCGTGCGAGTGGGCGACCGAGAACCGCCGGCAGGGTGCCTTCGGGGGCATGAACGCCGCGCTGGAATATGCCGCCGAGGCGCAGTACTTCCAAATCCTGCACGCGGACGATTGGATTGAGCCGGAGTTTTACGCGACGATGGTCAGGCAATTGGAGAATTGCTCCGGGCGCGGCTTGGCTTACTGTTTGGATGAACGCATTGACGAGCAAAACCGCCGGTTAAGCATCTCCGGCAAGGTGGACGGAAAAATCACGGAATTGCCCAAGGATGATTACCTGAAGCAGCAGGCCGTTTTTGGCAACCAGGCTTTTGCGTCCAGCCTGTTGAAAACCAATTATCAGAAAGCGCCGTGCGAGTTCCGGCTGGATTTGCCGATCGTGGCGGATGCCGTGTTCTGGGCGGAATGGGCGTCGCACTGCCAGAAAATTGTGAAGGTGAACCTGCCGCTCGGAAAATACCGCTGGCACGCGACGAATGGCACCAGCTCTTTCGCGCCTAAAACTGAATGCCTCGTCCAAGACGAATGGCGGGCGATGCAGTTGATGGAGGGCTTTCGCGGTCGCGGAGTCAGCCCCGGCCGCCGGTGGAAGCTCAAGGCGATGCTGGCCGTGCGCGCTGGCATTAAATCCAAGCGGGTGCGGCAGAGCGGAAACCCCGCGCAGTCGCGGGAAATCGCCCAGGCGGCCCAAGCCATCACCGGCGCGGGACTGTACGGGGCGGCCAAGGTTTTGGTCGAAGTGCGCGACGTGATGGTTTACAAGCTGGGCCGGCGGACGCGGCACCCCAAAAACATTTACGGCTGAGGCAGCCCCCCGGCCCGTTTGAAAACTTAACATGAAGACGGATATTGTAATTCTCGGCGGCGGCGTGGCGGGACTTTCCCTGGCGTCATTTATTGACCGGCCGGCGATCATTCTGGAAAGCCAGCAGGAAGTCGGCGGCTTGAGCCGTAGCTATGCGATGAATGGCATCGTTTATGACATCGGGCCGCATATCATCTTCTCGAAAAACAAGCAGGTACTCGATTTGCACACGACGATGATTGAGACCAACCGGCTCCGGCGTTCCAACAAGATTCTTTATCAGGGTCGGTACGTGAAATATCCGTTCGAAAATGACTTGGCCGCGTTGGATCCCGAGGAAAAAGATTATTGCCTGAAGGAGTTTCTGTCGAACCCCTATGAGCAATACAAGCCGACGAACATGCTGCAGTTTTTCCTCTCCACCTTTGGCGAAGGCATCACCCGGCTCTATCTCCAGCCTTACAACGAGAAGATCTGGAAGTTTGACCCGGCCTTCATGGATACCCAGATGGTGGATCGCATCCCCAAGCCGCCGCCGGAAGACGTCATCAAATCCGCCAACGGCATCGCCACCGAAGGCTATACCCATCAGCTCTACTTTCATTACCCCAAGGCGGGCGGCTTCCAAACTCTGGTCAATGCGTATCGCGACCGGGCCGTGGCCAAAGGCCAGCAGGTGCGGACCGGAGTTCAGATCCAGAAACTGCAGCCGACCGAAAATGGCTGGCTGATTCATACCAATCAGGGGGAAATCGCCGCCCGCCAGATTGTCAATTGCATGCCGGTGCACGAGCTGTTCAAACTACTCGATGCCCCGGACGACATCAAAAGCCGGCTCGCGGAATTGAAGTACAATTCGATTTACGTCGTCGTGGTTCAGGTAAAGAAGGACAACATCGGCAACCATATCGCCCTTTATATTCCGGACAAGGAGACCATTTTCCACCGTCTCAGCCGGTTGAACTATCTCGGCGAGAACTACAGCCTGCCCGGCACGCAAAGCACGCTGATGGCCGAAGTCACGTTCCGGCCGGGCAGCTACCTCGCGTCGCTGCCGCAAGCGCAGATTGTGAACGAAGTCATCGACGGCTTGGTGAAGAACAAACTGGTTGAACGCGACGATATCATGGAAACGACCATCCGTTTCGAGCCTTACGCATATGTCATTTACGATTTAAACCACCGGCGCAACGCGGACAGCGTGTTGGGTTATCTGGAGAGCCAAGGCATCCATTCGGCTGGCCGGTTTGCGCAATTCGAATACCTGAACACCGACGGCGTGGTCGAAAAGACGCTCAAGCTGGCGGAGAAAATCGATCTCGGTGCCGCCAAATAATTTTCGGATTTACGAGGCGTTAACCATCCGGCGGGCAAATTTTTGATCGTCATGTCGCAAAAACGGATAATCGTTGACGTTGGCTGGCAGGCGCGTTATTCCCTAGTTGCATTCATGCATATCCCACTATGAAATATTTGGTCACTGGCGGAGCGGGCTTTATCGGCTCGCATTTGATTGACGCGCTGCTGGCCGATCCGGCCACCAGCGAAGTGGTGGTGCTGGATAATTTTTCCTCCGGCCGGCGGGAACACCTCGCACACCACGCGTACGATCCCCGGCTCCGGATTCACACAGCCGAACTTCTGGACTTGGAGAAAATTGCGCCGCTATTTCAGGGCGTCGAACAGGTTTTTCATCTTGCGGCCAATCCCGACGCGCGCTGGGGCATTGACAACACGCGGCTTGATTTGGAGCAGGAAACCATCGTCACCTACAACGTCCTGGAAGCCATGCGTCGCCAAAAAGTGCCGCGCATCGTGTTTTCCAGCTCCGGCACGGTTTATGGCGACGTGGGCACGACCATCACCCATGAAAAGCTCGGCCCCTGTCTGCCGGTCAGCCTTTATGGTGCGGGCAAACTGGCCTCGGAAGGGTTAATCACGGCTTTTTGCAGCACCTTCGGGTTGCGGGCCATTATTTTCCGGTTTGGAAATATCGTCGGCGAGCGCACCACGCACGGAGTCATCTACGATTTCATCCGCCAGCTCGCCAAAAACTCCTCGGAACTGAAAGTCCTCGGCAATGGGCACCAAGCCAAGCCCTATGTTTATGTCCATGACTTGGTGAATGGGCTGATGTTCGGAAAAACGCGTTGTGGGGAGCTGAATCCGGCGCAGTTCGATGTATTCAATCTGGCTCCCGATGGGGCCACCAGCGTCCGTTTCATTGCGGCAGAATTGATCCGGCAGCTGGGTTATTTGGACAAAACCAAAATTCACTATGGCGAGTCCGCGCAAGGCTGGCCGGGCGATGTCGCCCAGTCGCGCATGGATTCGTCCAAGCTCCGCAGTGCCGGATTTGCCCTGCCGCGCAGTTCAGATGAAGTCGTCCGGCATGCCCTCAAGCAAATCATCCGGTGGCTGTCCACGCGTCCGCCGCAGGATGACCTGCGCCTGCCGGCGGATGCCAAGCCGGTAAGCTGAGCGGCGGCTTGATTCAGACGTTGGCGGTTTTCCGTTTCGTTGCGACGTACAGGTAGCCAACCAGAATCAAACCGACCACACTGGCGGCCAGTGTGACATAAAGTGCCTGGTTTGGCAGTTGGTAATAAAATACCACCGTATGTTGGCCAGGTGGCACTTGGACGCCGCGCATGAGAAAATTGCAACGCAACAGTTCCGCCGGACGGTCGTCCACCGTCACATGCCAGTTCGGGTCGTACTTGTCATTGAGCAGCAGAACCGAGGGCGCGGTGGCATTGGCGGCGAAGACGAGATGTTTGGGCTCGTAACTTTTAAATTCGACCGTGCCGGAATTATCATTCGTCGCCACGTCGGGGAGATCCTTTTGGGGCGTGGAAATCAGCACGGTTTTCAATGGGTCAAAATTCAAGTCGGCCAGCGTTTTAAGATTGGCCTGATCGTTGGTGTTCACCTGCCAATTGGCAAAAAGTTTGGCGCGGGGCAGGGCGCCAGTGAAATTAAAGAGCGCGTAACGTCCCTTGTCATCCAAAACGGCGGTGAGTTCTTCCAGCCGTTGGGGCTGCAGGATGCCCGGTTTCGGCACAATTTCAAAACGCTGGAGAATCCGGAAACGTTTTTGGGCTGGATCCAGGGCGTCGTTCAACAGGGACAAGGTATCAACGTTTTGGCCTGGTAGGGCGGTTACCGTCGGGCCCAGCAGGTAAGGAGTGTTGGCCAGCTGCCAGCGCCGGGCCATCAGCGGCAAGGATGCAAACGTGCCGTTCGCCGAAAGCGGTTCCAAATACATTTTCAAATCTTCCGCAATCCGCGGCATCTGTATCCAGTCCAGGCACTGGATGTTGTAATACGGGAAATGATGCTGCATCCACTCAATGCGGTAAATTTGATCCAGCAGTTCCGTTCCTTCCGGCCCACGGAACGGGAGGCTGGCCACGCGATGTTCGTAAGCCTGGTTACGCAGGAAATCCACCACGGGATTCAGCGAGCCGACTTCGTATTTTTGCTTATAATCCCAGTGGATGATGTAAGGCAGATCCGCGCGGCCAAGGTCAAAAATCAGAAATGTCCCCAGCAGGCCGGCCCCAATTTTGGCGCGCGGGCCGGAGAAATATCCGGCAATCACCAGCGTTACAAGCAGGATGGCCATCGCGAGCAACCCCACAAACCAGCCGGCTTGACCGATACTGAAGGTAGCAATTTCTTGGGCCAAAGATTCGTCGGGATAACCCATTTTCTGCAGGTAGACCACGAGACTATTTTTCCCGGCGGCAAAAATCAGCCAGCCCAGCAGGCTGGCCACAAAAATTCCAACACAGGCCAGTGTCCATTTGCGGTCAAACTTACTAAAGCTGGGCTTTGTAGCCGTGCCCTCCAGATAGCGCTGGCTTAAGGCTTGCACGCCAAAGGCAAACAGAATGACCAGCGCTAGACAGAAAAAAACGAGGAATTTAGCCGGATTTCGGATGGTGGAAAAGTATGGCAGCTTGTAAAGAAAGGCGTAGAACAGAAAGTCATTGCTGGTTTTTGAAAACGGTGCGAATCGTCCCCAGGCTAGCACCAGCGATCCGACCAGAATCGCCTGAAAGAACCAAATTAGCTTTTTCTGCACCTCGGAAAAAGGGGAGTTTTGCCGCCGGAACGATTGGGCGACGGCCCAGGCGGCAAGCAGGGCAACCAGTATGCCGCAGTAGTTTCCACCGCCGGAAAAACGCATCGACCCGGGAGGCATTTGGCCTTGGGATCCGCTATCAAAAAAGCGGTCGATCTCCGGGGTGCGGCCAATGCCGCCCCAATAAACGCCACCTTCATACCACTTCTGAAACTGCGGCATCATGTTATTCGGCGTATCCATTTTGTAACCGAACAGGCCGGGAACGAAGAGACCAAAGGTTTCCAGTTTTGGCAGACTCCATTGGGTGGCAAAATCCCAGTGTTGCGACTTAGTTTCCTTGTCCTGCGCGGTTCCGGCAACACCTGTGATGGAAATACCAACCAGTGACAGGACGGTCTGAATGGATATGAAGCCGGCAAATACCGCTATGATGGCCACTCGTCCCAAGCCGCGCGCGGACTTGGTGAGCAGGTTGCGCCCCGCGTCCACCAATGATTTGAAGAATGCCAGCCCGGCGATGAACATGCTGCACAGCGCACCGACATCCGCCGCTTCAATGACGTTCATGCCCACGCACAAGCCAGCCAGGGCCAGGCGCGACCAGCGGATGAGCCACGGCGTTTCCGGATTGTTTGCGAAGATCAAGGCCAAGGCGAAGAAATCGAGTCCGATGGCAATTTCCACCGAGGCAACGCCCCAGCAGGCTCCGGCAAAGAAGGCCGAACCCAGCATGGCGGCCAAGGCCCCCAGCAATGCCGCCAACGATGAGAGTTTCAGCGCGCGAAAAAAAGTCCAGGCGCCAAGGCCCAGGATGATCAAGGTGATGGGCGGGAAAAATTTCGCAAAGCCGACGGGTCCCAGGGCAAATTTGATCAGCCCCGAAATACTGGGGGAAAACGACCCGGCCGCGAACCCGACATCGTTCAAATCATCCCACAGGCCGGGAATGGCCTTGGCCGGATTAAGCCAGTCCACATTTTGCTGGCCCAGCGGACCATCATTGGAGAAATGGACGTAATCGGGTAAAAAACTACGCCAGAATAGTAATGCCAAAATACCCGCCAAAACCGCCAGGGCAAGCAACCCTGGAAGTTTGATGGATGGTTCACTTTGCGGGGTTTTCATAATGGTGACCAAATGCAATAGGCATAATCAATGTTGCGAATAAATCAGCTTGAATATGTCAGGCATGAGAGTCAAGCCAACGTACCCATTGAAAACCGCAAAATAAGCATCGCCGTCGGCTGGAGACTTGATTAGATTTTTCTCATGAGTTCACAAGTTTTGGTCACCGGCGTAGCCGGCTTTATCGGCTCGCACGTTGCGATGGATTTGGTGCGGCAGGGCCATCAGGTGGTTGGACTGGACGACTTAAGTGGCGGTTTTCGTGATCATGTTCCGGCGGGGGTTAAATTCATTGAAGGTTCAATTACGGACACCACGTTAATTCAAAAGCTGTTTGCGGAATATCAGTTTGAAAATGTTTTTCATTTGGCCGCGTATGCCGCCGAAGGTTTGAGCCATTTCATCAAGCATTTCAATTACACCAACAACTTGCTGGGCAGCGTCAATCTGATCAACGCCTCGGTGAACCACCATGTGAAATGTTTTGTGTTCACCTCCTCCATCGCCGTCTATGGGCGGAACCAGTTGCCCATGACCGAGTCAGCCGTGCCGCAGCCGGAAGATCCTTACGGCATTGCCAAATACGCGGTGGAACTGGATCTCAAGGAAGCGCACGAGATGTTTGGCCTCAACCACGTTATTTTCCGCCCGCACAACGTGTATGGCGAAAACCAGAATTTGGGCGACCGTTACCGCAATGTCATCGGTATTTTCATGAACCAGATCATGCAGAATCAGCCGATGACGATTTTTGGTGACGGCTCGCAAACGCGTGCGTTCAGTTACATTGACGATGTGGCTCCGGTCATTGCTGCAAGCATCACCCGGCCGGCGTGCTACAATCAGGTCTTTAATGTGGGGGCCGACAAGCCTTATTCCGTGGCGGACTTGGCCAAGGTTGTCGCCCAAGCGATGGGTGTGCCGGCGCAAATAAAAAAACTCGAGGCCCGCAATGAAGTTGTCCATGCGTATTCGGCCCATCACCAGGTGCAAAAATATTTTGGCGACCTGATAAAAAATGTTCCCCTCGAAGAGGGGGTGAATCGCATGGCTGTATGGGCGAAGAAAACCGGTGCCCGGCAGGGTAAACCGTTCGAAGGTATCGAAGTCTCCCGCAATCTACCGCCGTCTTGGGCGAAGTTGATTGCTCCCGCACAAGATTAAGGCTGATCAAATTTGGATCAATCCGATTCCAAACCCGCCCTGTTTGGGGTTTTCGATCAGTTCACGGCAGGTACCATTCTTTCCAGCAATTTCGGCCCAAAATTTATCCACATGGCAGTCCATCTCCGGCGGATGCAAACAAATGTCGTGAAGTGCAACCCAACCGCCCTTGCAAACGAGTGGCGAATACATTTCATAGTCAGCTTTCACGCCGGCGTAAGTATGGTCGCCGTCGATGAATAGAAAATCGACGCCTTTGGGCGGCAGCAGTTTTTTTAGTTGGGCCAAAGTATTGGGTTGATGCGAGTCGGCGCGGAGCAGGTGCAGCTTCTGTTTCGGTTGAGCGAATTGCCGATAAATCGACGTCCGCCAATAAGCATAGCCGCCGCCGTGAATCCCGCCGGGCAAATCTATGCTGACAATGGTTGCGTCCGGAGCTCCCAGCGCGCACCACGCGGACAAAGTTCCGCCATTGGCCGTGCCAATTTCGACGATGACGCGCGGTTTTTGTTTTTTGATCAGTTCAGCGATTTGGACGAATTCCGACCGTACCTGGCCGGGGTAAATCAATCCCCCAGCAGCCTTGAAGCTAAAATCAACCACTTCATCCGGCGTCCCGTTAAAGGGTTTCCTTAACGGCAAAAATCGAAGGGCGTTGACCATCTGGCTAAAGTAGGAGAAAACCTTTTTGAACAGCGAAACGAAACCTTCACGTTGAATGGTTTTGAAGGCGATTTTAAATTCGTAAATCATCGGTGTAATCAGTGACGGGATCGAAAGTGGCAAGAATCCGGTGAAATCACAAGATTCAAAGGCTTGCTGCTCGTCCACGGCAACTCAATGCCATTATTTGGCATCCACTTTTGGAAACCCAAATTTTAACATGCGCTTGACTTCATCCCAGCGGCCGGGTTTGAAGGTTAGAAAACGCATCATCCAGAAATCGCCGCGTTGCCGGAAACCAGCGATGCGCCGCCGCCACGTATAAACATGGGCACGCATCTTGAAGGCTTCGGCAATGGCTGAGAAATAAGCCTTTTGGACGTAGCTCCACCGTTTGACCACCGCTAGCATCACAACCGCTTCCGCCAGCAACATTAGCAGATGGGGGATAACGAGCAAAAGGAGGATGTGCTGGCAGTTTTTGAGCAGGAACAGTATGCCGTTGCGGTTGGTGAGAAACCGCTTGGAATCCGAGGTGCGAGATTCGATTGTCTTGGTGTTGCCTTCGGGATTGACGACGGCCGCGCCGCGATGATGCACGTGCGCACTTGGCACTGCTACAATTTTGCCGCCGGAGACCCAGACGCGCCAGCAAAGATCGGCTTCATCCCCGTATATTAACAACTCGGGGGGATAACCGCCGATTTTATCAAAGGTCTCCTTGCGGATAAGCAGGCTACATCCGGGGGCTCCGGGGGTTTCTTCGGTATGTTCGAAGGGCGGGCCACCGGTCGGAAAACCAAACAGATCCAGCCCACCCCGCCCGCCGCTTTGATAGGTATTATCGTCGTAGTCTAGTACCATGGGTGAAGCCGCATCCGCTCCCATACGCACGGTTTCGTCGTAGAGGCGTTCCAGACAATCCGGCTCCAGCCAGGTGTCATTGTTAAGAAACAGCAAAAATTCCCCCATGGCCACCGCCGCCCCATTATTGTTCGCTCCGCAATAAAAGAGGTTTGCGCCATTTTGAACCACGCGACCTTTGGCCCCGGTACGGGCGAGCCATGCCTCGGTGTATTTCACGGAGTCGTCACCGGAATTATTATCGGTTAGAATGACTTCGATCTGCGGAAAAATGGTCTGTCTTTCCAATGACTCAAAACAGCGGCGGAGCCAGACCTGGCCGTTATAGTTCAGGACAACTACGCTGATTTTCAGCCGGCTGGATGGAGTCTCGTTCATTCGTGAAATAAATTATCGCCAGATTTTGGGGGAAATATTTGCAAAAAGAAAGTCTCACCTGCAACGCCCCTATTGGAACAGTACCGCACAAATCAATTGACACCCCGCCCAGCTGGCCAAAACATATGCGGCCCAAACGGCGCATTTTTGCATGAATCAAGAATTATTGTCGGTCTGCATCCCCACCCGGAACCGGGCCGCCTATTTGCGCGACCTCTTGACGGCCTTTGCCCGCCAAGTGCAGGACGATCAACTTGGACCGGAAGACGTGGTTTTTTACTTCTCGGACAATGCCTCGGACGATGCGACGCCGGAAGTCATTCGCGAATTTGCCGCCAAGGTTCCGAAAGCCGTCTACCACCGCAACCCAACCAACATCGGTGGCGATAATAATATCCTCCACGTGCGTACCCTGGGCCGGGGGCAATACATCTGGGTTTTGGGGGACGACGAATTGCTGGCGGATAAAGCGCTGGTTAACCTGTTGCAATTGTTGCGGCAATCCAGGCCGGGATTGGTGATTGCCTACGATCCGGCCTATGACCTGCGGGTTCATGCCCCACAATTGTTCACCGATTTCCGGGTGTATGCGCAGGAATGCATCCGTACCAACGTACACGCCCTGGCGCAGCACTCGCTGATTTCCAGCAACATTTATCGGGTGGACTGCTACGATTTCAATTATGCGCGGGAAACCTTGCCCACTCATTATCCCCAGTTGTATGGAATGGTCCGGCCCTTGTTCAAGAAACAAGCCTCGGTGGCATTGCCTGGTTTTCCCATCATTATTATGCGCGAAACCCCGGCGGCGGCGGTGGATGGCCTCTGGGTTTCGGATCTCGATGCCGTTTGGATCGGCTACTTCAAATGGCTGCGGGACGAATTGCAACTACCGGAGTTGGATCCGAATGCCCCGAGCCGGCACGCCCGGCAGGCCATGATCCGAAAAATGTTCCGGCACCCATTCCGCTTTCTTGGCAACAACTGGCGGTCGTTATTTACGCCCACGGCCTACCTTTTTGTTTTCAACCGTCTTTTTCGCCCGCGTAAATAAATTGTTCCGGCCGGGCGCTCTTGGCTCATGAAGGTTGGAGCCATTTTACAGTTTTCTGGATTGCGGTTTCCAAATCAACCAGCTCGCGGAGACCCAGCTCCGTTTCGGCCCGATGTACGCTCGGCACATAGCGGGACTGAGGTTGTCCCTGTGCCGGAGCATGGAGGATGGTGACTCCCGAGTGGAGCCCCATGGCAGACTCCACTTTCCGGGCAAGTTCGGCGATCGTCAACGCCCGCCCTGAGCCTACATTATAAGCTCGGGCTGAAGGGGCCCGGAATAATATGGTCCACAACCAGATGGCCAGGTCAGCGGCATACAAATAGGAACGGTAAGGCGTGCCGTCGCCCTGGATGCGTATATTTTTCCCGTGCATCGCATCGTTGATGAAATTGCCTATGGCAAAATGTGTGTCCAACGGCAGGTGCGGCCCGACAAAGGCGAATCCGCGCGCAATCTTCACTTCTAGACCATGCTGTTTTGCGAAAGCCGTGCCGAGCCGCTCGGCAGCGTGTTTCCCTCTGCCATAGGCGGAGGAAAGGACGGCGGGGTCCAAGTTTTCCGCGTAATCTTCGGCCACATGAGTGATGTCCGGCGGTTGTGGGCCATAAACCGCCCCGGAACTGGTTAAGAGAAATTTTTTGGCCCCGGCGGCGCGGCTGAATTCCAATGTGTGCTGGGTTCCCGCCACAATCGTATCAAACATCAGCTCCGGGTTTTCCGTGTTCAGTTTGGCGCTGGCTTCGGTGGCGGCGTGGATGACGTGTGAAAAATGTCCGGCGGGAAATTCAAAAGAACGCACGTCGCCGCGATGGAAGCGGATCGCCGGATTGGCGGCCAAATGCGGGGCTTTCTTTTGGAAGGCGGTGGGGTCACGGGTTAACACTAGGGCTGAGGCTCCCAGCTTGAGTTGGTCGTTGGCCCAAGCGAAACTTTCGAGCAACCAGCAGCCAAAAAATCCCGTGCCGCCGGTGATGAATAACCGCTGTCCGCGCATTTCCTCCCACAACTCCCGAGTATGCGTCAACGTGTGCTCCAAGTCGTCAGCGAGGGGGTGAGGTGCTTGCCCCATACTCAAAAGACGGAAAAAGCAAAATCCCGGCCAAACCCCTCTGGACCGTGCCGTCTAGATGCCACGCTGGTATATTGCCTGCTTGAGTTCCTCGTCATAGGCGTAGGGACTGTCCAACTGGTCGATCATCAGTGGGGCATCCTTTTTGACATCCGTCAGCAGCGGCAGGCCGTTCATGATTTCGCGGCAGGAAATCTGGCCTTTTTGCAGTGGTACCGCTAGGTAAACATCATCATCACGCAGGGCCTGACCCTGTTTCAAGTCGCGCTTCGCATAAACCCCACGAATGAGTGCATCGAGATATTTTACTTCCTCCGGCGGGCAGCGGCGTTTCATGGTGCCCGGGTTGCCGCACATCTTCTTCACCTTGCGAAAAGTCTTGAACCAGACATCGATGTTGTGTGGCAGGGAACAGTAGGGCGAGACCGGAATGCCGTCGGCCTCGATGTCAATATGTCGTTCGAACGTGCGTGCGCCCTTGGCATAAGCAATCGCCAGGCTTGCCTCCCAATCCTGATATTCGTGGGTCGAGAGGCCGATGGTGTTGTTCGGGTAGCGGTCGGTCAAAAAATCGACCTGGTTCAACTCCAAATCCTGCTGCTCGGTCGGGTAAAGCGATACGCAATGGTTCAACGCCAGCGGAATGTTCCGGTTGGCAAAAAACGTCACCAAGTCATCCGTGTCCTTGAGCGACGACCCGCCGGAGGAGGCGATGACCGGTTTTTTCGTCTTCGCGATGCGCTCAATGAGAAACCAGTCATTCACATCCGAGCTGGCCAGCTTGATGAGCGGCAGGTCCAGCTCCTCGCAGAGATCCACCGACGCCTCGTCAAACGGCGTGGCACTGGGGATGCAACCGGCCTTGCGGATCGCCTCCACCATGAGGCCGAGATGTGCCTTCGTCAGCTTGGTGTCCAAAGTTTTCTTGATGTAGCGGATGTCCGTCCGGCTCCGGAAATCCCGGTGGATGAAATTATCCACGTCCCGGAACTGGAGTTTGATGGTGGCGCGGACATTGTTGAAGCGGACAATTTTAGAGAAATCGTCGATGATTTTCAGGCCGCGTTCCAGCTTGCCCCAATGGTTGTTCGCCATCTCGAGGACAAACAGTTCATCAAAAAAATTGCGGTGAATCATAAGCGATGAAATATAATTAAATCAGAACGGTTTGGATTTCGCAAATTATTTTCGCCACGGGGATCTCTACATTGGCTTCCCGGATAAACCCGGAATTTCAACCCATTTTTTAACGGACGCATACGAAGTATCGTGCTTTGCAATCGTGAGAAGGTCAGCTGTTTATTTTGTGGCTTTGCAATGTTGTGCAAATCGGATCAGGGAACTGGACCGGGGACAGCCACCAGCAAAGGATAATCATGGGATTCGGACTGGCTAACAATCTCGGTCTCATAGCCTTTGGCTTGAAAAGCAGCGGTCAGCTGCCCAAGTCTATGGCGATCATGGATCTCGATAACCCAACGAGCACGGTATCGGTCGAGGAATTCAGTCGCTCCAAGAATGACGTCAAATTCTGCCCCCTCGATATCCATTTTGACGAAGTCCACCCGAGGCAGTGCAAATTGTTTGACCAAGTCCGCAAGCGAAACCACGGGTATGCTGGTTATTTGCCCGCGAGGTAATTGGCCGGGTTGATTTACGACCGTGGCACCCATTGAGCCGTCGGCGTCAAAGGCAACGTGCCCGGTTTGCGACCATATTCCGGCGCACAAGGGGCGGACATTCTCCACGTGATGAGCGGACAGGTTCTCGAGCAGGGCGTCGTAATTTAAAGGATCAGGCTCTAGCGCAATAACAAGCCCAGAACTGCCCACGGCGGTCGAGAAACTTAACGCTGCGAGGCCGCAATTGGCCCCCAGATCCAAGACCACATCGCCCGGACCAATCCGCGCGAGCTGGCAATAGAGCGAATTCAGCGACTCGCCTTCGCTGAAGTTGGTGAGGAACACGCGCTTGCCGCTGCCCCTCAGCTGATGCCAGCGTGGGGTAGAGTAATCCACGAGCGATCCATCCGCTGACAATTCGGGTTCGACCGCCGCGAAGAGCACCTCAAAATCTAAAACCAGATTATAGGCGTATATCACATGCTTCGAGGAAACCATCAGCCGGCGGCTTCCTTTTTGAATAATCAATCTTTCACCAGCCAGACTGACCTTAATTCCCATTGTTAGGCCTGCCTTTTGCGCTATTTTGAGAAAATGCCAATCGAAGGCCCGCTTGAGCAGCACCCGCCCCAAGGCAGATTTTTGCAAGGCTTGTTGTATTGTGCGCTTCAAATTTTTCATAAATAATTTTTGATTGGGTTGCCCGCAAGCTGATTGGCTTGCATGCACCGCCGGGCTGTAAAGTTTGCTTCAGGTTAACCGGTCAAAGATGTTTTGTGGAGCAGCCTGGCAAGTTCTCCGAAGTCTACGAGTGTTTGCGCCGTATCCCCGGAGGCCAACAAGTTGTCCCAGCCATATCCCCCTTGGAAGGCAACGAACTTCATACCGCAATCTTTGGCGGTGCGAGCGTCTTCGACGGTATCGCCAACCAATACCGCTGTGGTAAGGTTGATATTGTGTTGCGCGGCGAGGGTTCGCACGGCCTCGGCCTTGGAGGTGAACGGCGGCTGCCGCGAATCGATGGAGAGAAATGCTAAAAAAAATCCGACGAAGCCGCAATGGCTGAGAATGCGCTGCGTGGGCCGGCTGGGCTTGTTGGTGACACCCAGGCAGCGAACATTCGCCACCTGGAGTGCTTGTAAGGCTGGGATGACTCCGGGATAAGGTGTGGTCATTTGCCAGCCGTCGGAATCGTATGCCAAGCGGAAGCCGTTTTCCAATTGGTTGAGCTGAAGTTCGTCAGCCCTCGGTGCTAGCCGTCGGAACATTTCTCGAACGGGCGGTCCCATCAATTTGCGAATATCCTCGCAGGGAATGCCCGGATAAATAGTCTGCCAGGCTTTTTGGATGGCATATTGTACCCCCGGTACGGAATCAACCAGCGTGCCGTCCAGGTCGAAAAATATCGTGTCAGTCATGAAACTCGCCCGGTTCACTAGCGGTTATTCCAAAGGCGGAATCAGCAGGTTTGAATGCAACTCCTCGCGGCTGAGGAATGGGGCCATGTCTTCCAACGGCGAGGAGATCATCCGTCCGTCCGGCAGTCGGCGGGAGGTCAGCTTCGGCTCGAACGTCTGGACGCGATCCAGCATTACCTCACAAACCTCCGGTCCCGGCGAAGCTAGAACTTCTCGCAAGGCGTCCACAAAATCCGGACCTTCAAGCCGGGTTGCACCCAAACCGTAGGCGGCTGCGAGTTTGACGTGATCCGGGAATGATACGCCGCTTTCGGCGGTCGCGCCGACCTGTAGACCGAAGAAATTGGACTGCGTCTGACGGATGGAAAGATAGCCGCCGTTGTTCAGCACGAACAGTTTCAGCGGCCAGCGATGGTGCGCGACCGTCTGCAATTCTTGGATATTCATCTGTAAGCTACCGTCGCCGGCCAGGCAAATCACGCGTTTTCCGCCGCGCGCAACCGCCGCACCGACAGCCGCCGGAAGGTCATGTCCCATCGAGGCGGCGCCGGAATTGGAGAAGAGACGCTGACCCAGACGAATGTTCGCAGATTGGAAGGTTACGATGCACGCCGTGGCGTCGCCGCAGACGATCACGTCGTCCGCCGCCAGTTCCTGGAACAGGACGTGCGCGAAGTGGTAGGGATTGATTTCCGGACCTTTGCCGATCTGCCGTTCTGGGTGAAAGACCGGATACCGTAGTTTGCGTTCTTGGCACCATTTGAGCCAGTCCGCGTGGATCCTCGGCGGGTGGTAAGCGGTCAGTTGACGATCCATTTCTTCAAGGAAACGCTTCGCATCGCTGCACACCGGCAGGTCGATTTTCACCATCGGCTTATCCAATTCCGCGCGGTCCACATCCACCTGGATCTTGTAGGCTTGCCGGGCGAAGAAGTCCCAGTTGTAGCTGACTTGGCGGATGTTCAGCCGCGAACCGATGACGAGCACCAGATCGCTGTTCTGCACCGTGAAGTTTCCTGGTCGGTCGCCGATGCTGCCGGGACGGCCGCAGAACAGCGGGTGATCTGAAGCGATCGTGTCATGCGTCCAAGCCGTGGTCACCGGAATGCCCAGCCGGTCGATGACGCGCTGGAAAATGTCCACTGCCCCGGCGATGCGTACCCCGCTGCCCGCCAGCAAGACCGGGCGCTGGGCAGCGGCTATTTTCGCGATAATGTCGCGGCAAAGCGCTGGGAGCCGGGCCTCGTCGGAATCCCTCTTATCTTCGACGGGGTCGTAGCCGACAAGTTGTTCGGGATCAATCAGCGTTCCCTGCACATCCACGGGGATGTCGAGCCAGCACGGGCCGGGGCGGCCGGTGGTTGCCAGATGCAGCGCGCGTTCAAGATGATAGCGGATGGATTGCGGGTCCGTTACGGTGACGGCGTATTTGGTAAGGTTTTTCACCATGGCCACGATGTCCACTTCCTGATCCCCAAGCTGCCGCAATTTGCCGGTGAGCTTGTGGGTGGCCAGCAGGGTCTCACGTTTCACCTGACCGGAAAGCACGAGCATGGGAATCGAATCGGTGAACGCGCCGAAGACGCCGTTGAGCGCGTTTACGCCACCGGGACCGGCGGTGACATTGACAACCCCGATCTGCCCCGTCACCCGGGCATAGCCTTCCGCCGCCATGGCGCTGGCCTGTTCGTGATGGTTGCAGATATAGTGGAGGCGTTGCTCGCGCCCGATGGCGTCGTTGAGATGCATGGCCCCGCCGCCGGTGACCAGGAAAATATGACGGACGCCGTGGTCGGCCAGATAATGAGCAATGTAGTCGGAAAGTTTGATCACGGCATTAAGGGTTGGCATGCATTCTAGTCTATTGTAAGAACACAATGGGGTTGGTGAGCTTCATCTGGTCGCGAATTTTTGAAGCAATCGCTTCTTGATGGAGAATGGTGGTGATGATGATGGGCTGGGTCAGCCCGCGAATTTTTTCCGGCGGGAGGATGGGTGAACCCCGGAGAACCTTGCCATGGTTGATGGGATTGCCATCTACGAAAGCCGCGATTCGCGCCTGGCCAAGAGAGGTTTCGGCCAAAAGTTTCAAGGCCAGCTGGCCGGTGCCCCAGACAATGACTTCCGGCGAGGTCTTTAGCGTTTGCTGCATCCGCGCTTCGATTTTGTCCATGATGGTTTGCGAGCGCGCAATGTAATCCACGATAGTTTCCTTCAAAGCGGTGTCTTTGATGATGTCCGCTCGTGGCTCGGCATTCTCGCTTTTCATGGCCAGCACAAAGGTCGCTGGATAGGGCATGCCGGGAGCAGAGAACACGGTCTTGCTGCCTTTGGCTTTGAGTTCCCAACCGCAAAGCTTTAGCAGTTGGGCCAAGCTGTGCGGGGAAAAATGATTGATATGCTCCGTATTAAAATCCTGAAACGGCGCGGCCACCAGTTCGGCATAGCGCAGGGCGTCCGGAACTTCGATATAGGCCAAGCCACCCGGGACGGTCATTTTGGCCAACTGGTCAATGGCTGGTCGGACTGCCTGCACATGCTCCAGCACATGGGAGAGGATCACCACGTCACATTTGCCGAGGCGGGTGGGCATCGAAAAGAGGGAGCCTTCATAGGCTTCAACGCCGAGCGCCTTGGTGGTGGCCACGCAGGTGGGCGAAGGGTCGAGGCCAACCAGGTTGGTGTAGCCAATCGCCTTTAATGACTTCAGTAATCCGCCGTTGGCACAGCCGAGATCCAAGATCCGCGCCCTGCGATCCGGGACATGCTCAGCCAGATAGGTCGCCACCTGGATGAGGCGGTCGGCATCTGCCGCGGACTCCCCGCCGCCCGAGGAGGTCTGTCGATCCTCGTATTTGGAAAACCGGGCGTAGAACGCGTCATAGTCAGCCTGCGTGACCGCCGTGTCGGCATAGACGAAGCCGCAAGTTGGGCAACAGACGATGTCATAGCCTGCCGACAATGGGTGCCCTTCCGGCAAGACGAACCGTTGTTGCCGGAGCAGCTCACCTGCGCCGGCCTTGCAGATCGGACAATTACGGACAGATTTTTTATTCATGCAATGGAATCGCTGCGCCAAGATAAAGGGTTGAAATTCCTCGGCAATCTCAAAGCGCTCGCCGCCGCTGGGTTTCCATTCGGGCCGGTGGTCAAACGCCGCCTCTCTTAGCCTCGAGACGGTAGCTTCATTACGCAACGCCCTAGATCCCAGCTGCTGTAACGCCACGTCCGGTCACAGGGTTCCGTACATCGGTAGAAGCGGGTGAGTTTTGCGAAGCGTCGACCGGAAGTTACGGTTAATAATAATCCTGATCCGGATCGTAAACGGCCCACGGTGATTTAAAATGACGTTTTAGATTTCGATGTGCACACAGGCGGCTGGGGGTGTCAAAATTAATTCGCCTGCCGCGCGGAATTTTTGCATAGTGCGCGGGATGAAATCCATGACGGGTTACGGGCGCGGCGAATGCGCCCAGGACGGCTTCAAAATCACGATCGAGCTGAGTTCGGTCAATCGTAAGCAGGCCGAAGTCTCGGTGGTGCTGCCCCGCGAACTCGAGATGATCGAGCCGCAGCTCCGCGAAGTGATCCACCGCCACGTCGCGCGGGGCCGGGTGAACGTCCGGGTTTCGCTTCACGCGGCCGTGGGCAAGATTTCCGTGCGCAAGCACATCAATCTGCCGCTCGCCAAGGCCTACGCCGCAGAGTTCGCGCGGCTGAGCCGGCAGTTGAAAGTGGCGGGCGAGGTGACACTGGACCAGGTGCTGCGTGCGCCGGGCGTGTTTCAGACGGACGAGGAGCTGGCGGGTTCGGAGGATTGGTGGCCGGTGGTGGAGCAGGCGTTGAATCTGTCGCTCGCGGCGCTGCTCAAGATGCGCGAGCGCGAGGGCGCGCACCTGGCGAAGGATCTGACGACGCGCATCAGCGTGATGCACGCGGCCGTGGCCAAGATCCGGAAGCAGGCGCCGACGACCGCGGAGAATTACCGGCGAAATCTGCTCGAACGCATCACGGCGGCGGGCATTGAGAACCCCGCCCCGGACGACGAGCGGCTGTTGAAGGAGATCGTGCTGTTCGCCGACCGTTCGGATATCACCGAGGAATTGACGCGACTGCAAAGCCATTTCCAGCAGTTCGCGGACTGCGGCAAGTCAAAGGAGCCGGTCGGGCGTACGCTGGATTTTTTGGCGCAGGAGATGAACCGCGAGATCAACACCATCGGTTCGAAGGCAAATGACGCCGTCATCTCGCGCGAGGTTGTGACACTGAAGGCGGAACTGGAGAAATTCCGCGAGCAGGCGATGAATGTCGAATGAAGAGTCCCAAGCCCAAAGCCCAAAGCCCAAAGCCGGCCCCGCCGTTGCTCATCCTCATTTCCGCGCCTTCGGGCGCGGGCAAGACGACGCTATGCGATCTGCTGCTCGCCGCGCAGCGGAACCTGACCCGCGCCATCACCTGCACGACGCGGGCGCCGCGTCCCGGCGAAAAGGATGGCGTGGATTATCATTTTTTCGACGCGGCAGAATTTTTGAAGCGATTGCACGCGGGGAATTTCCTGGAACACGCGACGGTTTACGGCAACAGCTACGGCATCTTGAAATCAGAATTGCTTGGCAAGCTGCGTAATGGCAAAGATGTCTTATTGAACGTGGATGTGCAGGGCGCGGCGACCATCCGCGAGCAGGCGAAAACCGAGCCGGAACTGCACCGGGCGCTGGTGACGATTTTCCTGACGCCGCCCTCCGTGGCGGTGTTGGAACAGCGTTTGAAAAAGCGCGGCGCGGACGCGGAGGCGGTCATCCAAAAGCGTTTGGCGGTGGCGCGGCAGGAAATTTCGCAGTGGAAGAATTTTGACTATCTGCTGATCAGTGGCGAGAAGCAGGAGGATCTGCGCCGGGCACTGGCCATCATCGAGTCGGAGAAAATGCGGTCAGCCCGGTCGTCGGCCCCGGAGATTTAGGCTGGCGGATTTCAGATTGTGGATTGCGGAATTCAGTTAAGATTGTGGTATGAGTGTTTCAATGAAGATCATTCTCGGCGTGACCGGCTCCATCGCCGCGCACAAGGCAGTGGATCTGGCATCGCTGCTCACCCAGGCCAAGTGCGATGTGCGCGTGGTGCTGACGGCGCAAGCGCAGCGCTTCATCACGCCGCTGCCGTTCCAGACACTCACGCGCAATCCCGTCGTCACGGACCTTTACGACGAGGACGAGGGGTGGAAGCCGACGCACATAGAATTGGCGGACACGGCGGATCTGCTGCTTATCGCGCCGGCCACGGCCAATGTCCTCGCCAAGCTGGCGCACGGACTCGCGGATGACGCGTTGAGTTGCATCGCGCTGGCGTTGAATTCCCGGGCGAAGCTGTTGATTGCGCCAGCGATGAACGGGAAGATGTGGTTACACGCGGCGACGCAGGAAAATGTCAGGATTTTGAAAAAACGCGGTGCGGAATTCCTCGGGCCGGACGCCGGCATGTTGTCGTGCGGCTACGAGGGCATCGGCCGGCTGTGGCCGGTGGCGAAAATTGCCGAGCGGGCGACGAAGCGGCGGCGCTAAAATTTCATGAACCTGAGCCGCGAGTCCCTGTGGCAGCGCCTGCCGGTTCTCTTTGAGATCCCTGCGCCGGACGCGCCCCGGGCGCGGCGGCGCATCGGGCTGATGGAGCGCAACCTGATGCTGCCGGTCAAGCTCTTCTTTGTGGCGGCGATTTTCTATTCGTTCAATTACTCGCCGTGGGTAAGGCAGATTTCCAACGGGCTGGATGTGACGGTGGAGACGGTGCAGTTGATCTTCTGGTTTTACATCCTGTTGAGCGCGTTGCTGGCGGTGCCATTGTTCAACTCCGACCGGTTGCCGCTGGCGCTGCTGCAATGGTCGGTGGTGACGAGCGCGTTGATCGATGCGCTGCTGCTGGCGGCGATGACGTTGATCACGGGCGGCATGGACAGCATCCTGTTCTGGCTGTTCGTCGGTCTGATTGTGCGCAACGCGGTGAGCATCCCGCCGGGTTTCTCCCAGATTTTTCTGAACTTCGCGACCAGCCTTTGCTACGCGCTGGTGGCGGTGATGAACGTGCTGGTTTCCCGGAATCTGGATGACACCACGGCCAGGGCGCTAGATTTGACACCGCAGGACCAGATTGGCGAACCGTTCGTGCTGCGGATGCTGGTGCTGTGGCTGACGGCGGCCACCTGCTACGGCGTGCAAGCCTTCCTGGAGCGGCAGCGCCTGGCGGCGGAGGAGGCGGATGAGTTTGCCGCGCGGGAGAACCAGCTGCATTCCGCCGGCCGGCTGGCCGCTGAGTTCGCACACCAGATCAAGAATCCGCTGGCGGTCATCAACAACACCGCGCATTCGCTCCGGCGTTCCCTCCGCACCGCCAACACGGCCGCCGCTGAACAGCAAATCGGCATCATCCAGGAGGAAGTCGCGCGGGCGGACCGGGTGATCACGCAGGTGATGGGCTACGCGCAGTTAAGCGAAGGGCGTGTGGAAAAGCTGGATGTGATCCAGAAACTAAACGAAGCCATCGAACTGGTCTTTCCTGCCGCCGTGCCGACGAAGATCAAGTTGGTCAAAAAAATTTCCGCGCCGTTTCCGCCGCTGCTGATGCAGCGTGCGCATTTCTCGGAAATCCTGGTGAACCTCCTGCAGAACGCCCGCGAGGCGCTCGGCGGCCAGGGAAACATCGTGCTGGCGGCGGCCGCACAGCGTGATCATGCGATTGTCATTTCCGTGGCCGATGACGGCCCGGGCATTGCGCCGGACAAGGTCAGTCGAATCTTTGAAGCTTATTTCACGACGAAGGAAAAGGGCACGGGACTCGGCCTCTCCATCGTGAAGCACAATGCGGAGCTCTACGGCGGCAACGTGCAGGTGGATTCGGCGCTTGGAAAAGGGGCGAAGTTCACGGTAACCTTCCCGGCCAAAGCGCTGCCCAAACCATTTTTGAAATGAATCTTCCCCTGCCTCCTGTCCTGGTCGTGGACGACGAGAAGAACATGCGTCGTTCACTCCAGACCATGTTGACGGACGAAGGCTATACCGTTCGGGAGGTCGAATCCGCCGAGGAGGCGCTGGCGCTGCTGGCGCGGGAAAACTTTTTCATGGTCATTACCGATGCGCGGCTCGGCGGCATGAGCGGTTATGATTTCCTGGCCAAGCTCCACAGCCAGTGGCCGGAACTGCCCTCCTTGATGATCACCGCCTACGCCACGCCTAAGCTCGCGGTTGAGGCCATCAAGGCCGGGGCGATGGATTATCTTTCCAAGCCGTTCGAGCCGGAGGAACTGTTCCACTCTGTCGCCCGGTGTGCGGAAAGGTGGCGGCTGCTGGCCGAAAACGCGGCGTTGCGCTCCCGCGCCGGCGAATCATTTAGCCTCGAACAGATTGTTGGCGACTCGTCCAAGGTGCGGGAATTGCGCCAGCTGATCCGGACGGTTGCTGTGACCGATGCGCGCGTGCTCGTGCTCGGCGAAAGCGGCACCGGCAAGGAGCTGGTCGCCGGTTCGCTGCACGCGTTGAGCCGGCGGCGGATGGAGAATTACATCCGCATCAACTGCGCGGCGATCCCCGAGACGCTGCTGGAAAGCGAATTGTTCGGCCACGAAAAGGGTGCGTTCACCGGCGCGCTGAAACAGAAGCCGGGCCGCGTCGAGGAGGCGGATGGTGGCACCATCTTCCTCGATGAGATTGCCGACATGGGGAAGCCGCTCCAGGCGAAGCTGCTGCGGTTTCTCGAGGACGGCACGTTCACGCGCGTCGGCGGCACGGAGGAATTGCGCGTCAACGTCCGGCTGGTGGCCGCGACCAACCGCGACATCGTTCAAGCCATCGCGGCCGGTGAGTTCCGCGAAGATTTGTTTCACCGGCTAAATGTCGTGCAATTTCACCTGCCGCCCTTGCGCGAGCGCGGCGACGATATCCGGCTGCTGGCGGAACATTATCTGAAAATTTTCCGCGCCACGTTGACCAAAAACATCTCCGGTTTCACGCCCGCCGCCGTTCATAAATTGCTCGCGCACCGTTGGCCCGGCAATGTCCGCGAGCTGCGAAACGTCGTGGAGCGAGCGCTCATCCTCGAGACTGGCCGGGAAGTCCAGCCGTCGAGCCTGCCGGATTTTACCCTGGAAGCGCGGCTCCAAAAAACCGGACCGGCGGCGCTGGGTCAGGATGAATCACTTGAGGCCGCGTTGGAACGGATGGAACGCGAGCTGATTCAGGGCGCGCTCGAACAGTATAATTTCAGCCTGACACGCGCCGCTGGACACCTTAAGCTGACCCGGCATTCTTTGCGTTATCGGATGCAAAGATTAAACATGACTACCGATACCGGTGATACCGAGTGATGAACCCCTTTAAATTACCCTCTAGCAGCGCCGCCGCCGATTGGCTGATGTTTGCCGCCATCCTGCTGGCCGTTGGCTTGGGCATTGCCGGCTTCGTCGTCTGGTTTTTTGTCCTGCGCAAGACCGCCAAGCGCCGTCGCAAGCGCCGCCATGGCCGGCATCACCGCAAGCTCAATCCCACGCTGGCTCAGACTGGCGGCCTGCCGCCGCTTCGAGAACCCGACCAGCCGCCCCGCGGCGTTTGACCATGCAGCACAGCCGCGCGCTCACCCAAAAAAGCGCCTCGAACCTCGCGCTGGCTTTCATTCTGCTCCCGCGCGAAAAGCGCGACGCCATGGCCGCCCTTTACGCCTTCTGCCGGGCCGTGGACGACGTGGCCGACGAGGATTCCGTCCCCACGGAAAAACGCCGGGCCGAGCTGGCGGCCTGGCGCACGGACATCCGCCGCGCCACCGCCGGCGAACCGGCGGAATTCATCCTGAACCAGGAATTTCAACCTGTCATTCGCCGGTTCCAACTTCCATTTGCCCGCTTCGACGAGCTGATCAAGGGCTGCGAGATGGACTTGGACACGCTGCGTTACGCCGATTATGAACAGCTTGAATTGTATTGTTACCGCGTCGCCTCCGTCGTTGGGCTGTTGAGCATCGAGATTTTCGGCTACCAGAATCCGGCTTGCCACGACTACGCCATTTATCTCGGCAAGGCGCTTCAATTGACGAACATTTTACGCGATGTGAAGAACGACGCCGCGCGCGGCCGGATTTATCTGCCGCAAAGCGAACTCAAAAAATTCAATGTCACCGAAAGCGAGATTCTGGCCTCCCGGTATTCCGACTGCTACAGGGCGCTCGCCAACAGCGTGGCCGGCCGCGCCCGGCATTTTTATGGGCTTGCTCAAAAGACTTTACCGCCGGAAGACCGCCGTGCCATGGTCGCCGCCGAGCTGATGGGCTCGGTCTATTGGCGATTGCTGAAGAAATTGGAGCGCGGTCGGTTTGATGTCTTCGGTTCGCAGCCGTTGAAACTCTCCAAGCCGCATAAGCTCGCGCTGATCGGCCAGTCCTGGCTGCACTTCGCGCTGCGCTCGAACAAGGCCAGTTACGGAACGCCATAGGCCATACCGCGCAATGACGGCTCTTTCAAATCCGCCAACGGTTCGCCGCCTGATCGTCAATGCCGACGACTTCGGCCTGTCCGCCTCCGTGAATGCCGCCGTCCTCCGCGCCCACCGCGACGGCATTCTGACTACCGCCAGCCTGATGGTGAACGAGCCGGGTTTGGCCGAGGCGGTGCAGTTCGCCCGGCAAAATCCCCGGCTCGGCGTCGGTCTGCACCTCACCCTGCTGATGGGCCATGCCGCGCTGCCGCCGGCGCAGATTCCCGGACTGGTCAATCCGCGCGGGGAATTCTCCAATTCCTCTGTTAGCGTCGGGATGAATTATTTTTTCCGGCGCGGCCTGCGCGACCAGCTCCGCGCCGAGATCCACGCCCAGTTTGCGAAGTTCCACGCCACCGGCCTGCCGCTCGACCACGTCAACGGCCATCTGCACCTGCATCTGCATCCGGTCATCTTCAAAATCCTGATGGTAGACGCGGCGGAGCTCGGCATCACCCATTTGCGGCTGACGCGCGACTGCCTGGCGCGCAGCCGGCGGATGTCGCATGGCCACCTGTTTTACAGGATTTCGCACGCGGCCATTTTCGAATTTCTTTCCGGGCGCGCGCGAAAGGTTTTGGCGGCGAAGAAAATTCGCCACGCGCAGATCACCTTCGGCCTGTTGCAGGATTCGCGGGTGAATGAGGAATACATTATGAAGCTGTTGCCCGAACTGCCGCCCGGCGATTCGGAGCTTTACTCGCACCCGTCGCTCGACAAATTTAAGCCCGAGTTCGACGCCCTTTTCAGCCAGCGCGTGCGGGAGCTAATTGACCGGCTCGGCATCCAGTTGATTCGTTACCAGGATTTGTGATATGACCAAAATATTGATCGTGCTCCTCATCGCATTCGCCTTCGAGGCGTTTGGCGTCATCACCCTCAAGCAGGGCATCAACGTCATCGGCGCGGCCTACACCGCCCGCCAAACCGGGGGCCTCGCCACGTGGAAGAATGTCCTGAAGCTCGTCGGCCAGTGGTTCACGAACAAAAACGTCCTGCTCGGCCTTCTGCTCGAGACCATCTTCTTTGTCCTGCTCCAATACCTCCTCGGCCAGCGCGACGTGAGTTTCGTGTGGCCGCTGACGGCGGTGAGCTTTGTGATGACCACACTCGCCGCGCAATTCATCCTGCACGAGCGCGTGGACGCGGCGCGCTGGGGCGGTGTCACGCTCATCGTCCTGGGCGCGATGCTCATCAGCTACGGGGAACACAATAAGGAAAAGCCCGCGCCGCCGGCCGCCAGCCCGTCCATCCCAGCCAATCAATAGGCCGGTGGATTTACAGTTCATGATTCTCGCGGACGGGTTTCCGCCCACTAGTAAATCGTAAATTCAGCCGAGGTTTGGGGACTGCAAGATTTTCGCCAGCGTTTCCGCGAGCCGTTGCGCCGCCAATTGGGTTTTCTTCTGCAACGCCAACAACGCGCCGATCTTGCCCGGCGACTTCGCGACGGCCCACGCCAGTTTGCCGAAATCAATGCTCCGGTCCGCCTTGGCCAGCGCGTTGAAATCCAGCGGCAAATCCTCGTCCGCCGGATCGGAGATCACTCGCACCGTGGCGCACGGGATGTTTTTCTCAGCGCACACCGCCTGGATCGCGGCCGATTCCATCTCCACCGCGTCCGCGCCCGTCTCGTCGCGCAAACGTTTTTTTTCCGTCACAGTCGTGGCGATGCGATCGGCGCAGAAAAATTTCACCGGCTTGGCCCCGGCGGCCATCAGTTTTTCGTAGCAGCCGACGTCAGGAGGCTCTGACTGATTGCCGGTTGCCGATTGCTGTTTGCCGATTTCAAAGACGACCTCACCGACTTTCAGCTCCGGATTCAAGCCGCCGGCGAAGCCGCAGGTCAGGACCAGCTCCGGCGCGGCGGAGGCCAGAAAGTGGCGCACCGACCGTTCCGCGTTCTGCCGGCCGATGCCGACAATGACGGTGAACACACCCGGTCGCTGCGCCGCCAGTTTGTGAAACGGTGCGGCTTCTTCCTTTAAGGCGAAACAAATGAGCGTGGACATGGACGATAACCCCATCAGTGTGACAGCGGGCCGTGACCGGCGCAACCCCGACGGGCCAGACCACACCGCCGCATCGACCAGCCAAACGCCCCGAACTTCCCGCCACACTACCCGATGATCGTGCGGTATTCCCCGACCATCTGACTAACCGCACAGTGGTTCTGTCTAAACCCACAGACCATCTGGTTAAACACACATCGAAGATAAAATTGCGGCACGGAATGTTGGATTTTCGTTATTGAATTGCTGAGCGTTTTTGCGAGTGAGAGGATATCACAATTTTTATTTTATCCCCGCCAGTCGTTCCTTCCAGATTTTGTAAAGTTCCACGGTGGCGCGGACGTCGCGCAGACAATATTCAGCGATCTCGCGGAATTTGCCCGCAGCCATTAGCGTGCCCACGTCCATGCCGGTCACACCCGCGCTCTTGGGCGATTCGATGCCGAAGGATTTGCAGTAAAAATCCAGGTTGAACCGCCGCGCCGCGCCGTCGCGTCCGCTCACGCTGTAAAACGTCAGTTGCTCCGCGAGGTCGCAGTGCGGCTCCACGGCGTAACGGTAGCCGAGCCAGTTTTTCTTGGAGATGGGCACGTTGAGCAGCGCCGAGCGCAGGTAGATGAACGGCACGTCGAACCCGCGGCCGTTGAAGGTGACGACGCCGTCGTAATGCTTCGCCACGTCCCAGAACGCAGTGAGCAGCTCGGTCTCGTCGGCCACGGGCACGAACTCGACGGGGCCGGCATCGGGGAGGTCGTCCTCAAAATCCTCGGCGATGTAAATGGACTGCCCGCGCTGGGTCTCGGCGTTGAGCATGGCGATGCAAACGACCTGCGAGGTGAACGGCCACAGGCTCATGAACCGGGTGATCTCCTCGCGTTTGGCCTGCTTGGCGATGGCGTCGTCCAGTTTCTCGGTCTCGCGGAAGAGGTATTCCTGCTGCGCCTCGTCGAAGTTTTCAAGCGGTTGCGCGGAGGTTTCGATGTCGAAGACGAGCGTTGCCATGCGGGACATTAACCGCCAAGACGCGAAGGACGCCAAGTCAAAAATGACGGGCTGACTCGCGGGTCAGCTATGTGGCGGCGGCGCCCGCGACTTTACCGAACCTGCTCGGCAATCAAATCGTAATCAGTGTGGCCGATGATTTTAACCGTGGCGAACTGGCCAACGTGCAACGCGCCTTTAACCGCACGGACGTAAACACGGCCGTCAATGTCCGGCGCGTCCGCCTCGCCGCGCGCGACGAAGTAATGTCCTTTCATCTGCGCGGTGTGCTGGTCGGTCTCGCGGATGAGGCCGTGTTCCCATGACGAGACATTGGCTGATTGGAGTTGTTTCGCATTGGCCTCGCTTTCGATCAGGACTTTGAGTTCGCGACCGACAAAACTTTCCGAGACGCCAATGGCGACTTGGTGCTGCGCGGCCATGGCGAGTTCGCGACGTTTTTGCTTCACCTTGTCGGTGAGCTGGCCGGCCATCGCGCCGGCGCGCGTTCCGTCTTCCTTTGAGTAGGCGAAAACCCCGAGGCGTTCGAATTTGGTGTCGCGGATAAAATCCAGCAGCGCGTTGAAACTCGCCTCGGTCTCGCCGGGGAATCCGACGATGAACGTCGTGCGGATCGCGATGCCGGGAATGCCGGCGCGAATTTTTTTGATGAGGCCCACGATGTATTGCTGCGAGGTTTCGCGGCGCATGCGTTCGAGCATGTTCTCGTGGATGTGCTGGAGCGGGATGTCAATGTAGCGGGCAACCTTTTTGCATTTAGCAATCGTCGCAATCAATTCATCCGTCCAGTGCGCGGGATGGGTGTAGAGCAGGCGGATCCAGAAATCTCCCTTGAGCGAGTTGAGTTCTCGCAGCAGCGTGCAGATGGTCGTGGCATCGGCAGCGAGTGATTTGGCGGCGGCGGAGAATTTCTCCGGTGACGAGATGGCGCGCGAATGATTCGGGCGCAGGTCGAGTCCATAGTAGGTCGAGTCCTGCGAAATCAGGTTGATCTCCTTGACCCCGTCGGCGATGAGCGCCCGGGCTTCCTTGACGATGTCGGCCTGCGTGCGGCTGCGGTGCGTGCCGCGCATCCGGGGAATGATGCAGAAGCTGCACGGATGGTTGCAGCCCTCGGCGATCTTCAGGTAGGCGAAATGCTTCGGCGTGAGCCGGAAGCGCGGCGTCTCGAAATCGGGGATGAACACCGGGCGCTGGGTGACATCCAGAATTGTGGATGGCGGATGGCGGATGGCGGATTGTGCGGCGACTACGGTTTTTGTTTTACCGAATTTATCGGTACCGCGCAGGGATTCATCCTTTTCGTGGGTGGAAAGATCGCGACCTTTCTCTAATTTATTCAACTGTTGTTTGATGTTTCCGCTTTCCGTTTTGCGCTTTCCGCTTTGGATTTTTTCCGCGCGGCTGGCAATGGCTTGGCCTACGATGTCGCCCACCTGCGCAACCTGGTCAATGCCCATGAAGGCGTCCACTTCGGGCATGAGCTTGGGCAGTTCGTCACGAAACCGCTGCGATAGGCAACCGGAGACAATGACGGCCTGGCCGCGCTGGTTGGCGTCACGCAACTCAACGGATTCGAGAATGGTATCCACGCTCTCTTCCTGCGCGGAATCGATGAACGAGCAGGTGTTGACGATGACGGCATCGGCCGACGCGGCGTCGTTGGTGATCTCCACGCCGCCCTTGAGCAGCGAGCCGAGCATAATCTCGGCGTCCACGAGATTCTTGGCGCAGCCGAGCGAGATCAAGCCGACGCGCAAGGGCGCTGGGGCCGCCGGCTTTTCACGGGAATTTTTCTTCGTCACAGTCGGCGGAGGTTAGCAGAGTTTTACGGGGTTGCAATCTTGGGGAACGGTTGCGGGGACGCTTGCCTCATCGGAATAGATCCGGCCTAAATCATTTCACGGCAGCACCGGTGCAGCCGCGTTGGTCGAAACGGAATTGGTGGAGGCGCTGTCCATGGAGTTCGTAGGGGTGTTTGCCGGTGCCAGCATGCTGGCGGACCGTCCCAGTTTGGTGACCAGTACGGCGCGGGCTGCGTAAGGAACGCCATTCCGCGGGTCGAGCAGGAACCGGATGACATTTTCGTTCAAGGCATTGTAAGGCGGCAGCATGGTCCGCTCCTGGTTGTCGCGTTCGGCGTTTTTATCGGCGTAGCGTTGGTACACGCGGTTAGCGAGGCGCTTGAGGTTTTCATAACGGTCGTCCTCACCGACGGCCAGGGCGTGATAGGCCCGGGTCAGCAGGCCTTGGACGGCGGCGGTCACGCGTTCCTGCGAACTTTCGCCGATGTCAATCTGGACGACGGCTACGGCGTATTCGTCGAGCGTGAGATTCTTTGGCAGCGAATCCGGCTGGGTGTCAATGATCGGCTTGTCAGGATATTTTTCACCAAGCACATTGAACCATTGCTGGGCCTCACGGATCCGGTCGGCCTCGTAGAGGAAGTAGACGGCGTCGCGCAGAAAATTGCGGTGCGCCCGGAGAATGCCGTCCTTCTGACTGGGATCCGCTTCGTCGGCATACATCTGGAGGTAGGCTTCATTGACCTGCGGGATGAGATCCAAATTTGGGCCAAGCGAGTAGGTTTTGGTGAACGGATCCGCCACGATCCGGCCATGATGAAACGATTGCAACAGCGACTGGTAGATGATCCGGCGCACGGTGATCAGATCGTCGTGGTTGACCTTGTCCGGATTTTTCACCGCCGCGTCGAGGCCCTTGGCACCCCAGTAAATTGCGTGCGCCTCCGGCAGCCGCCAGTCGAACGGGCCGTACTTGTCCTCCACCCCCTTCGCAAACGCCGGATCGAGCTTGTATTGGTTAGTGAACACCGACAACTGCTGGAAATCCGCCGGGGTTTGCGGCTGGAGCAGCCGGTCGAAATTCGTTCCGCTCGGCCCGAAGAAATCCTTCATCTCGTTGGCCCACTCCCGTTTGTAGAACAGATTCGCGTCGTCGAGGTTCTGCCCCATTTTATGCTGGAAAAACCAGCCCAGCTCGCGGTAGATCAGGATGTTGTTTGGATTGTAGCGGAGCCCGTCGTCGCGCAGCAGTTCGATGCCGCGCTCGACCCAGCGCCAGCGGTCGGGAAAATCCTTGAACTTCACCGAGATGTTGTAGGCCATGTTCCAGGCCTGAAACAGCCAGACCTGCGTGAACGTGGGCTCCAGCTTGGTGATCCAGTCCGCGAGCTGCGCGGCCTCGAAAAACTTGTCGTCCTGTTGCAAATCAGTGGCGCGAATCCAGAGAAAATTGGAGATCAACCCGCGAAATCCGCCGAGTGCGACCGTGGTGAAGGCCAGCACGGGCGGGGCATTTTCCAATACCGCCATGTGGGTCAGGCCAAGCGCATCGCGGTCATGGTTCAACGATTTCTGCACCTGGCCGGAACCAGCCAGCAGTGCGCCGGCGAGCAGGAGCAGTAGGAATTTTTTGGCGCGCGGGTTCATTGGGTGCCCTGTGCCGTCGCCAGTTCACGTCGTGAAAAGAGAAAGATTCCTATCAGGGCAAAAATGCCGCCCAGCAACAGGACGATTTGCGCGAACGCCAGGCCGAACTCTTCCCAGGTGATGCTGCGGCCACTGCTCAATGCGTCGATCGGCGAAAAGTTTTTCACCAGGCTCACCACCGCCAGCACGCCTTTGAACGCCGGGATCAGCACGACATCCGCGATCGAATGGCCGGCCTGGCCGGTCTCGGAATTGCCGGCCGCCACCGAGCCGGACCCCACCGAGTCCGCCAGCGAACTACTGGAGAAGACCACCACCAGCATCGCCAGCGCAAAGAACGTCGCCACCGGAAACGACAGCAGGCTCGCCGCCGCCAGTCCCAGCGCCGCCAGGAGTGCCATCCAGCAGAAAATGATCCCCAATCCGCGCGCGAAGTTCGCCGCAAAGCCGCCCTGCGGATACAAAACCGTCAGCCCATCATCCAGCGGGAAGAGCAGGGCGTCGTCATTCTTATTCTCGAAGGTGATGGTCAACACGCCATTCGCATCGAACATATCCGGCGGAATTTCAAATTCATGAAACGTGTTCGGTGCGAGGCTCATCGGGAACAACCGCACGAATTTGGTATTTCCGGGCACGCCGATCCACCAGTTCGCCAGGAATGTTCCAGAAGTGCTTCGCTGCGACGCGTTGAATTTCACCCGCAGTTGCAGCGGCTTGCCCGCCAGATAATTTTTGGCGAAACCAAGATCGATGTACCAGACCCGTTGATAGCTGGGCGGCACGACTTGCTGCGCCGCTTTCACCTGCTCGCGGATTTGCTGACGCACCTCTGGCACGTCCACCTGATCCACCGGACTGGATTTCAAACGCTCCTGCAATACCTGTTCCGCCTCCGCATCCAGTTCCGCCGCGTTGACCACTTCCCGCGCCGACCCCCGCGCCACCAGCACCTGTTCCCGCAAAATCTTTTGTTCCGCCGGTGGCAGCTTCGTCGCGCGCCATTGCAACAGGCCGAAGACGCACACCCCGGAAATCGCCAGCAGCGCCGCGTTTAGTGAGACGATGCCGAGCCATTTGCCCACCCAGATCTGCCAGCGGGCAATCGGCTTCGTCGCAACGATCTGGATTTGGCATTCCTCGATATCCCGCGCCAAGGTGCCGCACGCCAGCCACAACGTCGAAAGCCCGAGCAACGCCGTGATCGCGCTCAAGGTGTAGGTTAAAATGATCTGCGTGAAGCCCTGCGCCGTGCCGTCATCCTTGATGACCAGCGGTAAACCCACCACCGCCGCAATCAATAAAACCGCGATGACGAGGAACAGCTTGAACCGCACCGCGGCCTTCCACGTCAACCAGGCAATGGCGAGAATGCGTTGCATGAACAGCCGGAATTATTTCTTGCCGCCGAGCAGCGATGACAGCCTTTCGTTCGCTTTAGACAAATCCACCGGCTTTGTTTCCGGCGCGGACGCCGGCTTGGCTGGCGGCGGTGCGGGTTGGCTGGCCTGCGCCAGCGCTTCGAGTTTTTTGTCGTCCACCCGCGAGGCTGCCGGCTGAGCCGCCGACTTGGCCTCAACGGGTGGCTGCGTGGCCGGTGGCAGAGATAATTTTTCCAGAACCTTGTCCGTCGCCGGTTTGTCACCCACGCCTCCGCGCAAATATTCGGCCACGCGTGCGCCGGACTGTGCGCCGCTGGTTTCGTTGGCCGCGCGCGCCTTGTTCACCACGTCGAGAAAATAGCTTTCGAGATTCTGCGTCGGATTGTCAACGCGCACTTCGCCGGTCGTGATGTCCTGGCGGATGGCGGCCAAAACCTTTTCCAAAGTTTCGCGTGGCAGCACGGGCGTCGTGATACGCAGCGTGTCCGGCGTGGTGAGCAAATCTTTCAGCGTGCCGGCGGCCTGGATTTTTCCGCCGTAATAAATCACCACCCGGTCGCAAACGTCCTCGACATCGGAAAGCAAGTGGCTGCTTAAAACCACCGTCTTCCCGCGCCGCGCCAGTGCGATGATCAAATCCTTCACCTCGCGGCAGCCAATCGGGTCGAGGCCGGCGGTCGGCTCGTCGAGGATCACCAGATCCGGATCGTTGATGAGCGCCTGCGCCAAGCCGATGCGGCGTTGCATGCCCTTGGAAAATTCGCCGACCGCGCGCGTCTGCGTCTTGCCGAGGCCGACCATTTCGAGCAACTGCTCGGCGCGATTGTCGCGGTCGGCTTTATTCAAATGAAACAGATTGCCAAAAAAATCCAGCGTCTCACGCGAATTGAGATAGCGGTAGAGATACGATTCCTCCGGCAGATAGCCGATGCGCGCTTTCGTCGGCACATGGCGCGGCGAATGGCCAAAAACCTCGATGTGACCTTTCGTGGGATTCAACAAGCCGAGCAGCAGCTTGACCGTCGTGGACTTGCCGGAACCGTTCGGTCCCAGGAGACCGAAAACCTCGCCCTTGCGGACTTCAAAATCCACATTGTCCACCGCGCGCGCCTTCGGGCGATTCCAGAAATCCTTGAACACCTTCGTCAGCCCGCGCACGGACACGACCACCTCACCATTGGATGTTTGAGCAGCTGACATGTTATTAAAAAAATTAAGCCAGCTTCGGCGTCAACTCGCTCGCCGGCTTGGCCTGCGAGCCGTGGTCGGGTTTATCGGCGATGGTCTCGGGCTGAAAATGTTCAAGCTCTTCACCTTTACGCACGAGGCGGGCGCTGTTGAAAATCACAATCAGCGAACCAACATTGTGCAGCAGTGCCGCGACAATGGGGCCGATGTAACCGAACGCCGTCGCCGCCAGGCCGACGATGATGAACACGACGCCGAACGCAAAATTCTGGTTGATGACGGCGCGGGTGCTGCGCGAAAGCTTTACGAGAAACGGCAGGCGGCGCAGGTCATTGTTCATGAGCGCAATCGTCGCGCTGTGGATGGCCACTTCGCTGCCGGCTGCGCCCATGGCAATGCCAATGTCGCCCGCCGCGAGCGCAGGCGCGTCGTTCACGCCGTCGCCGATGACGGCAACTTTGTAGCCCTTGGCTTTCACGGCGCGGACAAATTCCACTTTGTTTTGCGGCAGGCAATCACCTTTGGCTTCTTCGCAGCCGATCTCGGCGGCGACGCGTGTGGCGACCACTTGCCGGTCGCCGGAAATCATCGCGATGCGGCGGACGCCGGCTGCTTTTAGTTCCGCCAAAGCTTCCTTTGCCTCGGCGCGCGTTTGATCTTGCATGCCGACCCAGCCGACGCACTTGCCATTTTGCGCGACGAAAATCAGGCTCCAGCCTTCGGTCTCGTTCAGATCCACGGTTTTCTCGAAGCTCGCCTCAATGCCGTTGTCCTTGAGCCATTGCGCGCGGCCGACTAAAACGTTCGCGCCGTTGATTTCCGCCTTCACGCCGCGACCTGCCGTTTCGGCAAAATCTTTCGGCTCGGCCAGCGGCACTCCGGCCTCGCTGGCCAAAGTCGCGAGCGCCTTGGCCGTCGGATGGTTGCTATATTTTTCGGCCGAAGCGGCGAGCAACAGAAGTTCAGCGGGCTTCGTGTCACCAATCGGCGCGAGGCGGCTGACGGCGAGCTGGCCGGTCGTGAGCGTGCCGGTTTTGTCGAAGACGAACGCATTGATTTTTGCGGCGAGTTCAATGTCGGCAACGTTCTTGATCAAAATACCGAGGCGCGCGGCGGCGGACAGCGCGGCCACCATCGCGGTCGGCGTCGCGAGAATAAACGCGCAGGGACACGACACGACGAACACCGCAATGACGCGGTTCAAATCATGCGTGAACGCCCAGACGAGCGCGCCGATGACCAGCACCAGCGGCGTGTAAAAGCCCATATATTGATCCACAATTTTCTGGATCGGCAGTTTGGTCTTCTCGGCGGCGATGATCAATTCGCGCACGCGGCCGAGCGTCGTGTCGGTGCCGGCGCGACTGACTTTGATTTCCAGCACGCCGGTCAAATTCTGGGTTCCGGCAAAAACTTCGTCCCCGGTATTCTTTTCGGCCGGCAGGGATTCGCCGGTGATGGTCGCCTGGTTGAACGAACCTTCACCCTTCACGATGATGCCGTCGGCGGCGACGTTATCGCCGGGGCGGATGCGGATGACATCGCCGACGGCAAGCTGGCTGGCGGCGACTTCTTCCTCGCTGCCATCTTTCAAAATCCGGCGCGCTTTCGTGGGCGTCAGTTTGATGAGCGATTCGATGGAGTCGCGCGCGCCCTGGGCCGTGCGGGTCTCAATGATTTCGCCGGTGAGCATGAAGAAGGCGACGATGCCGGCGGTCTCATAATTGCCGGACGCGAACGCGGCGAGCACGGCGATGGCGACGAGTTCGTTGATGCTCAGATTGCCGCGCCGCAAATCTTTCACGGCGGTGACGATGATGGGATACCCAAGAATGATTGAGCCAATCATGGCGCTGGCGCTGGCGAGCGTGCTGCCGGCGTCGAACAGCCAGTCCACGATGAAGGCATTGAGCACAAAAACAACGCCAAGAACGGCCTGCCAGAGATGCACGACCGAATGTTCGTGGTCATGGCCGCAGCCGCAATTATCGTCGTGTTGGTGCTGGCTTAAAAGGGACGTGACCTGCATAAAATTTACAATTTTAGATTTGCGATTTTACGGATTCGCCGCGGATTTCGGCTGCGGCGGTTCGCGGTTCAACTGTAGCCTAAGTTCGCGCGGCTGGCCATCGGCTCGCTGCGGCAAAAAGATCTTGTCCTGCACGTTTGTCAGAATCTGCGTCATGGCCTTGGCTAGCTCCAATTGTGCAAACAGATTCGGGTTGCTTTCGTATTTCGGCAGCAATTCGGTGAACGCCGCCGCGTCCGACGTGATGGCGGTGACATAGCGGGTGCGCGCGGATTCGGCAAGGTTGACGATGGATGCAGCCTGCGCACCTGCCTCGCTCAAAATCTGGTTTTGCTTGCTCAAGGCGTCGTTGATAAGTTTATCGCGGTTCTGTCGCGCGGTGGTGACCATTTCAAATACGTCCTTTAGCTGGCGCGGCGCGATGCTCTTCACTTGACACTGTTCAATGGCCACACCGAGATTCTCACGCTCAACCAGCTCATTCACACGTTGACCAACGGCTTCTTCGAATCCGTGGACGTTGGCGGTTAAAATGTCGTCTACATTGAAACGCGCGGCGGTGAGAATCAGGGCCTCGTTGGCCGCGTTCTGTACGGCGTTGGAAACCCCGGCGAGGTTAAAAATCCGGTTGGTGCCGCCAGCGAAATGAAAAATTGCCGTGCCCGGATCATCAATGTGATACGACACAGTGGCACTTGTGTGAATGATGTTGCGGTCGGCGGTAACGACGTAGCCATCAATCTGTGGATTCAGCGACGGGCCGGCGGGCGGCTCGGTACCGGCCAGTTCCATTTCCGGCGTGGTGGCATACCAACCGACGGTGGACGAAACTTTCTGGATTTCCGTGATGGGAATGCGGATGACCTCGTCAATTGGATACGGCAGGGACCAGTGCAAGCCGGCACCCAGCAGCATGTTTTGATCACCACCCTGCGGCTTGCCAAAGCGAAGAATGACAGCCTTTTCCTGCGGTCCGACCGTGAAAAATCCTGCCGCAAAAATCATGACCACCAGCGCCACCAGCGCGATTTTGACGATGACGAAGCTGCTGCGCAATGCCTCGGCCAGCGCCTGCGAACCGGCGTCCTGCGTTTCCGGCGGCTGCGAATGGTCGTGATGCTCGATGTCGCTCATGGCACAATCACTTGGAGTTCGCCGGCAAATTTTGGAACAGGCTGAAGGGCGGTGTGCGCTCGTCCAAAATCAGCGTGGATTTCTGGTTCAGCGAATTTTTCAAAGCCCCCAGTTGCAACTGGAAAATCGCCAACTCCGGGTTCTGCTGGAATACGCTTAACGTTTTGGCGGCCTCAGCCACGCCCTGGCCCTCAATACGCGTGGCGTCGGCTTGCGCGTTGGCGATCACATCGGCGGCCTGACGTTCGGCGGTGGATTTAATTTCGGTCGCCTTGGCTTCGCCCTCATATTGCCACTTGCTAATCAGCACCTGCCGCTCGGATTTCATGCGGTCAAACACCGTCTGCGTCACGCTTTCCGGCAGGCCCAGTTTCTTGATTCCGAGAAACTCAATGCTAATGCCGTAATTTTGCGTCGCGAGTTGGTTTTGCACGGCGTTTTCAATTTCGCTTTCAATTGCCTCAAATTTAAGCTGGTGGGGATCGGCATTCACGAAGTCGGCCAGGTTATGTTTGCCGATGACTGCCGCCTTCGCGCTGCGGAGTATGGTTTCAAGCTGGCGCTGCGCTGCTTCCACAGAACCGCCGGCGAATTTTGGAAAAAATTCTTTAGCGTCGGAAATCCGCCAGCCGACATAGACGCTGGTCAACAGCATCGTGTTGTCCGCCGTGAGATTTTCGCTGTATTTGTCTTCGAAATTCTGCACGCGTTTGTCGAAGCGGTACACTTGCTGGATGGGCCAGGGCCATTTGAAGTAAAGATTAGGGTCTTCAATGTTGTTCACGGCGGGTTTGCCGAAGGTCGTCAGTACGGCGACTTCGGACTGGCGCACCTGGAAGGTGAATAGCAGTAGCGCGAAAATCACCACCAGCCCGGCGGCGATGATGATGGTAATCAAGTTTTTTTTCATGGCGAATTGGTGATGGAGAGGTTCAGCAGGTCGTCGCGGATCTTGTCTTCGAGGTCGAAGATCACCACGTCCTGCGTGTTCGTGACCAGCAATACATATTTGCGCGCGCCCTTGGTGGCGTCGGCAAAACTTTGCAAATACAGGCGCTGCCGATAGACGTCCGGCGCGGCTTCAAAAGCGGGAATCTGGTTCGTGAACAGCGCCGCTTCGGCGAACTTGGATGAAACCAATTGGATGCGGTTGGCGTCGGCGACGTTTGTGATCGTGAAGGCCTGCGCGCCGGAAACCGCATTCAACCGGATGGCCCCGGCCTCGGCGTCGAGAATTTTCGCCAGCTTGGTCTGTTGTGCGCCGACGACTTTCTCATAGGTCGCGGCCACGTCGCTGGCCGTCGGCGGATGGATGTCCTGCAAGCCCACGAAAATGATTTTCGCACCCAGCGAACGGGAGTTGGCCGAGGCTTGAATGCGGTCGCGCAGCACTTCCGCCGCCTGCAACCGGCCTTGCGACAGCACGTCGTTCAGGTCGATGCCGGCAAAATATTTGATGACTTCCTGCGTCGCCAAATCTTTCAAGAGTGCATCCGGCTCGGTGTTTTTATACGCCCAGTCGTTGACATTCGTGATTTGAAATTGCACCGGAATGCTGACAGTGATGAGACCAACCGCCTGCGCTTTGGCCGCGTCATTCGTGTCGCCGCTGGCTGTCGCTGACGTGACGGTGGCGCGGTTGGCGACCAGGAAGTTTTCCTCCTGGTTGTGGCTGACCGTCCAGAGAATCGTGCTCGCCGCCTCGCTCTGTGCGTCCGGAGTGTAGCCGACGGCGAAGGACTGGATTTGTTCGGTGCGGAAGTGGTATACCCTGTCCGCCGGCCAAGGCAGCTTGAAGTGCGCGCCGGGATTGAGCGTCGCGACCGGTCGGCCGAAATGTTCCAGCACCGCCTGTTCGCCCACATCTACGAACACGACCGTCGTGGACAGGATCAGCGCGGCCAACTGGATGAGCAGCAGCGCGGCGAGATTTTTCTGCGCCGCCTGGAAGAACCAGGTTTCCGAAACCTTGAAGCCGAACTGATAATCCAGCGTCTGCGCCGCCGTAGTGAAAAGGCTTTCCGGCTGCGCGAAAATGCCGACCACCCGGCTTTCGTAGAGCGGACGGGCGATTTTGCCCTTGATGCGTGGCCGGTAAATTTCCAGCAGCAGCGTCAGGAGATTTTCCACGGCCATCGCGCCGAGCAAAACGCACAGGCCGCGCGCCACCCAGAAATCCGCCTGGGAAAATTTAGCCTCAACGCCCGCAATGCCGAGCGCGGTCAGCGCGCATACGTAGGCGCCGGCCAGGAGGAAGCTTGCGCCCGGGCGGAGCAGCCGGTGGTTTTCCAGCCGCGCGATCGTCACGGAAAAACGGCCGATCAAAAACAGCAGCAGCGCGAAAATCGCAAAAAGCGAGAGCGCCGCGGTGGCGTGGGCCGGGTTGAGGCCGGCGGTATTTTTGTCGCTCCAGTTCCAAAGCAACCAGGCGCCGACCGCTTCCAGCAGCAAAATCAACACCGTGAAGCCGGGCACGAAATACTTCTCGAATTGGCGCCGCGCGTTATGGGCCGGGAAACTGCCGCCGTCCTGGGTTTCAAACAGCGATGTGCCCCGGCTGTGGGCGAGTTCGTCCAGCTCCAGTTTTTCCAGCCGCTCGTTTTCCTCCAGCCGCATCTGGAACCAGCTGATAAACGCCACCAGCACGCCAAGGCCGAGGAAAATAGCCGCCACCTGGCCCGCCAGCAAGCCGGCGAACACCGTCACGCCGAAGCCTGCGAGGAAAATCGCCAGCGCGACCGCGAGGTTGACCAGCCCGTTTTTTTGGAGGTTGCGTTCCATTTTGTATTAACCACGAAAACTCATTTAGCTCAATTCTCTTTCGTCAAACAGCGCCACGCCCACCGCCAGCGCGGCGCCGGCATAGGCCATCGCATAGCCGAGCGCCTTGCCGACGTAGGCCCAGTGAAACGTGTTTTTGCCCGTTTCGAGCGCGTCGGCGAGCCAGAAAAGCTGCCAGTTCGGTACCACGCTGTAAAGCGTCGATGCCCACCAGCTGCCTTGCGCGGCCCGCAGGCCGAAGAAATAATCCGACATCAGCCCCAGCAGAAAAATCCCCGAGCACACCGCCAGCGTTGCGATCATGTCCAGCCGCGTGGAACAAGCCAGCGCCAGCGCCGCCAGAATCCACAGCGCGAACAGGATCAAAATGCCCGCCGGCACCAGTCGCCAGTCCACCGTCGCCGCCTGACCGACACTTTGCATCTGGTGCGTGAATTGGAAAATCCCGAACGCCGCCAGCGTCACCATCACCACCAGCGCGATCACCGCATCGCTCACGAACGGCCGGCGCAGGAAAAAATTGCTGAACCCCGCCAGCAGATAGGCCAGCAGGATGGCGCCGGCGAAAATCCCAATGGCCGGCAGGTCCGTCGTGCCATAGGCGTCGAAGGCCATCCAGCTCGCCAGCAGCACGCCGATCAGGTTGACGTAGGCCAAGAGGGTCAGCGCCGCCGCCAGGCCGGCGAATTTTGCCAGCAGAAATTGCGCCCGGCCCACCGGCTTGGACAGCACCGCCAGCGCCGTGCCGCTGCGGATTTCCCGCGCCAGCGAGGCCGATGCGCTCAACACCGCGCCGAACAGGCCCGTCAGCAGCATCACCGCCAGCGCGCTCGTTTTGACCAGCTTCATTTCGTCGCCGAACGCGAAGTAATACGGCACCGCGAGAAAAATCTCGAATAGCACGGAGCCTGTCATCAGCAGCAGAAAAATCGGCTGCCGGATGAGTTCCATGAAGGCATTGACCGCGATGTTCCGGAATTGTCGCATGAACTTCCGATTAGCTTACGAACCACGCGCACATTTGCCAACGGTTAATCCGCATGGGCGCAAGCAATAGAGCGGGAAAATGGCGTTTGCGTTCAAACCAAAACCAGGAATAAAAAATTATGGCGGCAATTTTTCGCGGTGCGGCGAATTTAGGGAGCGCCCGAACCTTTGCTGTTCGACATTTGGTTGCGCCATTTTTGAAGCACGCCGACAAATTGCTTATCTGCCCGAGAACTGACCGCCTCGACCAACGAAAAGCCTTTTTGGGTTGCCACCCAAAGCGAGGTCAGGAAAAGCACGACGAAAATGCTTTGGTTTTGCCAGCCGTCCAGTTTCCATTGATGTCTGCAAAACCAAATCGGATGGCGGAACAGCGGCTCGGAATAGCAGATCGGCCATGAGTCGCCAACAGTCGGGCCGCGCGAACCGAAGTAGTCACAAAGCAGATGCAAATGAAAGGTAAGCAAGCAGAGCAGCCAGACCCGCGGTCGCTGCTGGGCATAAAGCGCAAACAAAATCGAAACCACCATGGCCGCCGGCCAGCCGTGCATCAACAAGTGATGGTATGTTTGATAATAATAAAACGTGCATTCCTTGCCGGAAATCCAAGAACCCACCACGTCCGGAATCACCCCCAGTCCATCGGCGTCCGGCAAGACTCCCGCCCACGTCACCAACTTACGATCCCGTTGATTGTTGGTCGTAGCTACCGCCACCAGCCAGCTTCCGACGAGATGCGTCAGCGGGGACATTTCATTTTACGCCATCGCGCGGGCGATGCTGTTCCACCAGGCGTCGTGCAGTTCGGTAAGCGGGGCGGAAAATTCGCCGGCCGCGGTTTTCACCATCAGCTGGTCGCCGCCGACTTTGCCGATTTGAGTCGCGGGAACACCCATGAGCTTGGCGCGTTCGACCACTTTCACGGCGTCGAGCGGTTGGCAGGAGATGGCAACGCGCGATTGCGTTTCGCCGAAGAGCAGGGCATCGAGACGGACGTCTTTCAACGCGCTCAGGTCAATCGTCGCGCCGATAAGGCGCGGCGTTTCGCGCGCGATGAGCTGGCTGATGCAGCTTTCTGCGAGCGCCACGGCCAAGCCGCCTTCGCTGCAATCGTGCGCGCTCTTCACGAGGCCGGATTGAATCAGGCCGATGAGCGTGGTATGCAGTGTTTTCGCGACTTCGAGATCGCAGCGTGGCGGCGAACCATTCTTCTGGCCGTGAATCACCTGCAGATACGCGCTGCCGCCGAGGCCGAGAATCGGGTCAGCTTTGTCCACCGCGTCGCCAAGCAGGATAATGGCATCGCCTGCGTCCTTGAACCATTGCGTGGTGACGTGCTCCAGCTTCTCAATGAGGCCGACGACGGAAATTGTGGGCGTTGGGTCAATCGGGCCGGCGGGGCTTTGATTGTAGAGCGAGCAATTGCCGCCGGTGACGGGCGCGTTGAAGGCTCTGCAACCTTCCGCGAGGCCGCGTACCGATTCCGCAATCTGCCAGAACAGCTCAGGCTTGAGCGGGCTCGGCATGTTGAGATTGTCCGTCGCGCCGAGCGGAATCGCACCGGAGCAGGCCAGATTGCGGCACGCCTCGGCCACGGCGATTTTCGCGCCTTCGTAGGGATCGAGATAAACGTAACCGCCGTTGCAGTCCACGGTCATGGCGATCAACTTTTCCGAAACGGTCGGGTCGCCGACTTTCGCGGCGAGTTCCGCGCTCATCACAGGCAATGAATCCGTCTTGATGCGAATCACCGCGGCGTCGCTGCCGGGCAGGACTACCGAGCCGTCGCGCACTTGATGATCGTATTGGCGATACACCCAGTTTTTGGACGCGATTGACGGCCATGCGAGCAACTTCTTTAAATCCTCGATCGGCAATCGGCAATCGGCAATTCCATCAAGCCGGAACGCTTTCACTTCCGCGATGTAAGCGGGTTCTTTCGCTTCGCGCTGATACACCGGTGATTCATCCGCAATTTTCTTCGCGGGAATGTCCACGACGAGTTTGCCGCCGTGCCGCACCTTCATGTGGCCGGTGTCGGTGATGATGCCGATCTCGGACCACGGCAAATCCCACTTGTCAAAAATGCGCTTCACTTCCTCTTCGCGGCCTTTGTGGACGACGATGAGCATGCGCTCCTGCGATTCCGAAAGCATGATCTCGTAGCTGCTCATGTTCGGCGCGCGTTGCGGAACTTTGTCGAGTTCGATCTCGATGCCCGTGCCGGCGCGCGCGGCCATTTCGCAGGTGGAACAGGTCAAACCCGCCGCGCCCATGTCCTGCATGCCCGCGACGCAGCCGGTGGCGAGCAATTCCAAACACGCTTCGCACACGAGTTTTTCCATGAACGGATCGCCGACCTGCACCGCGCCGCGCTGTTGCTCGGCGGATTCCTCCGTCAAATCCTGCGACGCAAACGCCGCGCCCGCGAGCCCATCGCGACCCGTCGCCGGGCCGACGTAAAACACGGGATTGCCCACGCCCTTGGCCGCGCCGCGCGTGATCTGTTCATGCCGCAACACGCCAAGGCAGAACGCATTCACGAGCGGATTGCCTTGATACGTCTTGTCGAAATACACCTCGCCCGCGACGGTCGGGATGCCGAAGCAATTCCCGTAATGCGCGATGCCGCTGACGACGCCGGCGAACAGGCGGCGGTTATTTTTCAACTGCGCTTCCGCCGCTGCCTCCGGGTCTGACGCGCTCCCTATTTCCGCTTTCCGCTTTCCGCTTTCCGCTTTTTCTTTAGTGATCGGTCCAAACCTCAACGAGTTCACCGCGCAGACCGGCCGCGCGCCCATCGTGAAGATGTCGCGCACGATGCCGCCGACGCCGGTGGTCGCGCCCTGAAACGGCTCGACCGCGCTCGGATGATTGTGCGACTCGATCTTGAACGCGATGGCGATGCCGTCGCCGATGTCAATGATGCCGGCGTTTTCCTCGCCCGCGCCGACCATGATCTTCGGCGACTTGGTGGGGAACGTCTTGAGCAGCGGCTTGGTGTTTTTGTAGCTGCAATGCTCGCTCCACATCACGGAAAAGATGCCGAGCTCGGTATAGCTCGGCGTACGGCCGAGGATTTCCACGGCGTGGGCGTATTCTTCCGGCGTGAGGTTGTGCTTCGCGACGAGTTCGGGTGTGATGTCGGGTTCGGTCATCGGAGAAATTGATTAGGCCGCTGGCGCGACGGTTTTGTTTTTGAGGGCGGCGAAGATGCTTTGGAAAATCCATTTGCCGTCGTCGCTGCCGAGGAGCGGTTCGCAGGCGCGTTCGGGATGCGGCATCAGGCCGGCCACATTGCGCTTTTCATTGCAAATACCCGCAATGTTTTGCAGCGCGCCGTTGGGATTCGCGGTGTCGGTCAGGTTTCCGTTCGCGTCGCAGTATTGCCAGAGAATCTGGTTGTTGGTCTTGAGCTTTGCGAGCGTGGCTTCGTCGGCAAAATAGCAGCCTTCACCATGGGCAATCGGCACGCGGAGAATTTTTCCCGCTGGAATCTGGCTGGTGAACGGCGAATCGTTCGCGGCGGTCTTGAGGAAAATGTTTTCGCAATGGAATTGCAAATCGCGGTTGCGGATGAGCGCGCCGGGCAGTAGGCCGGCTTCGGTCAGGACTTGGAATCCGTTGCAGACGCCGAGGACGAGGCCGCCGTTGTCGGCGAACTGTTTCACGGCCTGCATCACGGGGCTGAACCGCGCGATGGCGCCGCAGCGCAGATAATCGCCGTAGCTGAAGCCGCCGGGCACGATGACGACATCGGTGTCGCCGAGCGCGGCGTCTTTGTGCCAGACGAGCCGCGCGGCATGGCCAAAGTGGCGGACGGCGTGGACGGCGTCCTGGTCACAGTTGCTGGCGGGGAATTGTAAAACGGCAAAATTCATAAACAATTTTGCCACCGAGTCACTGAGAAACAGAGAAAACCAATTTAGAAAAATCTCTGCGCCTCTGCGCCTCTGTGGCTAAAGATTCATTCAATCTCCAACTTAAAATCTTCAATCACCGGGTTGCTCAGCAGTTTGTACGCGGCGTCGTTGAGCGTTTTGGTGGCGGCGGCTTTGTCCGTGCCCGGCGCGAGGTCGATCTCAATGTATTTGCCGATGTGAACGCCGGTGACGCCGGTGTAGCCCATGTGGGCGAGGGCGGTCTGGACGGTTTTGCCCTGCGGATCCAGGACGGCTTTCTTGGGGGTGATGATGATTTTTGCTTTCATGCGCGCGCTGGAAAAGGTTGCGGAAATAAAACCGCCGAAGCGAGCCAAAAAATGCCGGCCAACTCCGGGCCCGCTGCGGCGGGCCAGCGCCGCCGGCGCCATTTCCCTTGGCGCATACGCTTTGCTACTGCTCGGCATAAGCGGAGTTGAATTTCACCGCCGGATGCGCGACAGTTTCGCCCATGCGAATCTTGAATTCTCCGGCCAAGGCCAACGGCGGCAACGGCGACCGCAAAAATCTTGATGCGTGTTCCATCGTGATTTTCGGCGCGAGCGGCGACCTGACCGCGCGCAAGCTCATTCCCGCGCTCTACCACCTGTTCAAGGACAAACTGATGCCGCCGACGTTTCGCGTCATCGGGTTCGCGCGCCGTGAAAAGACCGATGCTTCCTGGCGGCAGGAATTGCGCACGGCGCTCGACCAGTTTTCCCGCACCAAGCCGGTGGATGAAGCCGTCTGGACGGCCTTTGCTGAAAACATTTTTTACTGCGTGGGCGATTTGACCGACCCGGCCGCCTACGCCCGGCTCGGCACGCAATTGGCCGCGTTTGGCCAGCCCGGCTTGCGCGACAACCTGCTGTTTTATCTGGCGATTTCGCCGAGCCAGTTCGGGGAAGTGGTCGAACAAGTGCATTGCTCGCAGCTGTTGAAGCGCGACGGTCCGGGCTGGCAGCGGCTCGTCGTTGAGAAACCGTTCGGCCACGACCTCGCTTCCGCGCAGGCGCTGAACAAGGAGCTGACGCGTTACGCCCACGAGTCGCAGGTGTTCCGCATCGACCATTATCTCGGCAAGGAGACCGTCCAGAATATTTTGATGTTTCGCTTTTCCAATTCCATTTTTGAGCGGCTGTGGAATCGCGAATCCGTGGACTCCATTCAGATCACCGTCAGCGAAAAAATCGGCGTGGGTGACCGCGGCGGTTATTATGAGGAAGCCGGCGCGCTGCGTGACATGGTGCAAAACCACATGCTGCAGGTGCTCTCGCTCATCGCCATGGAACCGCCGGTGTCGCTCGAAGCCGAGGCTGTGCGCGATGAAAAAGTGAAGCTGCTCAAATCCATCCGCCCGCTCTCGGTGGCCGATGTTGCCCGGCAAATCGTGCGCGGCCAGTACTTCGCCGGCTCCGTCAACGGCGAGCCGCGGCCCGGTTATCGTCAGGAGGTCAAAGTGAAGCCGGATTCCAACGTGGAAACCTTCGTGGCGCTGAAACTCCTGATCGATAATTGGCGCTGGAGCGGCGTGCCGTTCTATCTGCGCACCGGCAAAAACCTGCCGCAAAGCGCCAGCGAAGTGCGCATCCAGTTCCGCCCCACGCCCAATGTCTTGTTCGCAGCGCAATGTGGTTCGCATCTTGATGCCAATGCGCTGACCCTTCGCCTCCAGCCGAACGAGGGCATTTCCCTGCATTTCAACGGCAAGATCCCCGGCACCACCATTGGCGTGCGGCCGGTGCGGATGCATTTTAGCTACGACGCGGAATTTGGGGCCTATACGCCGGAAGCTTACGAACGGCTTTTGCTCGAAGCCATTGCCGGCGACGCGACGCTCTTTATTCGCCGCGACGAAGTGGAGACCGCTTGGAAGATCGCCGATTCCATCCGCACCGGTTGGGAAGGCAAGCCGCTGACGAACCGGGAATTCTACGCCGCCGGCACCTGGGGCCCGATTGCCGCCGATGATCTGCTCGCCCAGCTGGGCCATGAATGGCACGAGCCGCAGGTCATTAAATAGCCGCCGCGCCGCCGGCTGTAAAAAAATCTGACATAATTGTCCGCTTTCGAGCCACGCTGCGAGTCACGTTTCTGGTCACTTTTCCCGGTCCGGGATAATTTTGCTTTCGGCTTAAATTTTAACTTGTAACCAAATGGTTAATTAGCTATCTATAAAGGTGTCGGCGGTTGAATGTTTTTTGAAAATGTTTTGAACCTTTTTCGGGCCGGAGCGTCTGAAAATCAGTGACTGAAAATTTCGCTGTCCGTTTAGGGTTGGCATAGAGGTTTTGCTTGCGGCGCGGCTCGGACAGCGACCCCAAGTTGGTCGCGCTGCCCTTCTGAGCGCCTGGGTGAAGGCGTATTTAACCTCATCACCGCAAAGGCCGGACGCAAGTCCGGCCTTTTGCTTTTGGTCCGGTCCGAATTCCGCATTGATTACCCGTGCAATGCCGTTAAAATTGTTCCGTTATGAAACACCGGCTCGATTTCGAAAAGCCCATCCTTGAACTGCAGGCCAAGCTGGATGAACTCCGGGCGCATCCGGAAAAACATTCGCTGGGCATCAGCTTTGAGGAGGAGATCCTGATCATCGAGAAGAAAATCCAGGAGACCCGCCGGCAGATCTTCCTGCATCTCACGCCGTGGCAGCGCATCCAGCTCGCCCGCCATCCGCGCCGGCCGTACACGCTCGATTATTTTGGGACCACCTTCAGCGATTTTCAGGAACTTCACGGCGACCGGCTCTTTGCCGAGGACCGCGCGATGGTCGGCGGTTTTGCCCGGCTGGGCGAACATCGCGTCCTCGTGATCGGCACCCAGAAAGGCCGGGACACCAAGGAAAATATTTTGCGGAACTTCGGCTCGGCGCACCCGGAAGGCTATCGCAAGGCGCTGCGCCTGATGCGCCTCGCCAACAAATTCGGCCTGCCCATCATTACCCTGATTGACACGGCGGGCGCATATCCCGGCGTCGGTGCGGAGGAACGCCACATCGCGGAAGCCATTGCCGTGAACCTGCGCGAAATGACGCTGCTGGAAGTGCCGATCATCACCGCCGTCATCGGCGAAGGCGGGTCCGGCGGGGCGCTCGGGATTGGCGTGGCCGACCGGGTTCTGATTCTGGAGAACGCGTATTATTCCGTCATCAGTCCGGAAGGTTGTGCCGCGATCTTGTGGAAGGACCGCGCCAACGCCGCCAAGGCCGCCGCCGCGCTGCGCATCACCGCGAATGATCTGCTGGAACTCAAGCTGGTGGACGAAATCGTGCCGGAACCCTTGGGCGGCGCGCACACCAACCTGCCGGCCATGGCCGCGACCTTGAAGACGCACCTGCTCAAGCATCTCGGGGAGATTCTGGCGTTGCCGGTGCCCGAACGGCTCAAGCAGCGGTACCAAAAATTCCGCGCCCACGGGCATTTTACCGAAAAAGCGGATGACGCCGGCGAGATGAAGCCGGCTCAATTGGTCGCCCCCGCCGCCGCCTGATCATGCTCTATCCCCTGATTTTTCAGCCGGTTTTCAAGGAGCGCATCTGGGGCGGTCGCGAACTGGAACGGCTTTACGCCAAAAAAATTCCCGCCGGCCGGCCCATTGGCGAGTCGTGGGAAATCTCCGACCGGCCCGGCGACGCCAGCGTCATCGCCCACGGCCCGCTTGCCGGCCAAGACCTCCGCTGGCTCATGGAAAATCACGCGGCCGAAATCCTCGGCGGGGCGAAACCCGCGGCCGCCGGCCGCTTTCCGCTCCTCTGCAAAATTCTGGACGCGCGCGAAAAATTATCACTGCAAGTCCATCCGCCGGCCAGCCGGGCCGCGGCCTTGGCCGGCGAACCCAAAACCGAAATGTGGTACATCGCCGCCGCCGCGCCGGACGCGAGTTTGTATGTCGGCCTCCAGCGCGGGGTGACGCGCGCGGAGTTTGAAAGAAAAATTTCCGATGGCACCGTGGCCGATTGTTTCCACCGTATCCCGGTCCAGGCCGGCGACACGATGTTTCTGCCCAGTGGCCGCGTCCATGCCATCGGCGACGGCTTGGTGATTTTTGAAATCCAGCAGAACTCGGACACGACCTACCGCGTGTTTGATTGGAATCGCGTCGGCCTGGATGGCCGGCCGCGCGAGCTGCACGTCGCGCAGTCGCTCGCCAGCATCGACTTCAACGACTTCGCGCCGAAGCTCGTGCCGGCGAATTACCGGCCAGGTCCGCATTTCAAATTCCGGCAACTGGTGGAAGACCCCTTGTTCAGCGTGCAGGAATTGGTGTTTGCCAATGCCGGTTCCCTGCAGTTGGCCGGCCAATACTTGCGCATTATCGCCGTCACCCAAGGTGTGGTTATGGTTTCTGACGACCGCAGCGGGATGGTGGCCAATTTGAAGGCCGGTGATTTCTGCCTGATTCCCGCGTGTTTGCCGAACGTGGCCGTGCAGGCCGGAGCCAACACCGCGTTTCTCTGTGTCGAGCCGAATTGATGATCTTCGGAGCGACGATTCGCCCGGATTTTCCCGCGGCGCGCGTCAATCGTAAATCGTCAGTTCCACGACAAATCCTCCGGCATCTGGGCGAGCAGCCGGTTTTTCCAGCCGCCCTTGCTTTGCAGGACTTTTTGCCAGAGCAGCTCCGGCGGCGTTTCAAAAACCAATTCCACCGACGCCGGAAACGTGAGCCAGGATTTCCGTTTCATTTCGCTTTCCAGCTGCCCCGGGCTCCAGCCGGCGTAACCGGCGAACATCCGGACCTTTTTGGTCGCGGAAAAAACTTCGCCGATCTCCAGCAGGTCGTCGAGTGAATGGCCCAGCGCCAGATTCGGCAGCACGTCGGCTTCGGGAATAAAATGGTCGGTGTGGAGGTAGCTCAAGGCGCCGGGTTGCACCGGCCCGCCCAGATACAGCGGCGCGGTTTTGAGCGTTTCCGGCAAATCGGCGATGATCAGGTCGCCGACCGTCTTGCCGACCGTGCGGTTGAGCACCAGGCCGAAGGCGCCCTCGGCGTCGTGCTTGCAGATCAGCACGACCGTGCGTTGAAAAAATGATCCCCCCAGCTGCCCGCTATCCAGCAGCAGCTTGCCTTGCAGGAATTTTAATTTTTCGGCCATCGGCAAACTCAATTTGCCTCAACTTTGTCCCGCTGGCAAAAATAAAAGTACCCGGCCGCGCGCCGCCGCCTTTCTGGCAAACCGCGCGTTCCGCCAAGGAAAAAACGCGGGGCATTTCTGCTCCGCGTTTTGACTTCTTAAACTTGGCGTTCTTGGCGCCTTGGCGGTTACAGTGATTTGACTTTCTTCACGATCGCCGCCGCATCAATGCCAAACGCGGCCATGAGTTCCGCCGCGTGCCCGGAGCGGGGAATGCCCACCACCGCGAGCTTGTGGACTTTGATGCCTTCGCTGCTCAATTCGCCGGCAACGGCGTCGCCGAGGCCGCCTTCGGTATAATGATCTTCCACCGTGATCACGGTGTTGCCGGTCTTTTTCGCGGCGGCCAGAATCACATCTTTGCCGAGCGGCTTGATGCTGTAGGCGTCAATGACCGTGACGTTGATGCCTTCGGCCTTCAACGAGTCCGCCGCTTTCAGCGCTTCAAACAGGGTGACGCCCGCGCCGACAATGGTGACCTTGTCGCCGGTGCGCAGCACTTTCGCGCCGCCGACGGGGAAAGTTTCGTCGTTGCCGTAAATAACCGGCGTCTTCGGCCGCGAGGTGCGCAGGAAAGCCACGCCTTTCAAGATCGCCATTTGTTCGAGCAATTTTTCCGTGGCCACCGCGTCCGCCGGATACAGCACCGTGCTGCCGACCACCGCGCGCATCATCGCCAGATCTTCCAGCGCCATCTGCGACGGACCGTCTTCGCCGATGCTGATGCCGACGTGCGAACCGACGAGCTTGAGGTTCGACTGCGAAATGCCGGCGACGCGGATCTGGTCCGCCGCCCGGGTGAAGAACGTCGCGAACGTCGAGGCAAACGGCACATGGCCGCGCGTGGCGTAGCCCACGGCGACGCCGACGAGGTTTTGTTCCGCAATGTAACATTCGGTGGAACGTTCGGGAAATTTCTTGAAGAACTTTTCCGCATAGGTGGAGTTCTTCGTGTCGCCATCCAGCGCGTTGATGCGCGGGTCGGCTTCGCCCAGGCGTACGAGCGCCGTGCCGTAGGCTTCGCGCGTCGCAATCTGATCCCCGAGCTTGTAGCTGATGGCGGGATAGCTGGCCGGCGCGGCGAGGTTCGGCGCGGGCAGGGGTGACGGCGAGGGAATCGGCACCGTCAGGCCGGACTTGGCGCTGGGCGCGAGTTCGGCGATGGCTTGGGCGGCTTCTTCCTTGTTGAGCGGCTTGCCGTGCCAGTTTTCCTTGTCCTGCAAAAAGGAGACGCCCGCCCCTTTGTAGGTCTTGGCGATGATGACCAGCGGCTTGTCATCCAGGCCGATGCCGCTCAGCACTTCCATGATTTCTTCCAGATCGTGGCCGTCGATGGTTTCCACGCGCCAGCCGAAGGCGTCGAAGCGTCTGGCATACACGCCGATGTCGTGGCCGAATGCCGTCGCCTGGCTCTGCCCCAGGCGGTTGGCGTCCACGATTGCGATGAGATTATTCAGCTTGTAGACGCCCGCGAGCGATGCGGCTTCCCAGACGGCGCCTTCGGCGATTTCGCCGTCGCCCATCAGCACATAGGTGTTGTAATCCAGCTTGTCCTGCCGCGCGGCGAGCGCCATGCCCACGCCCACGCCGAGGCCCTGGCCGAGCGACCCCGTCGCCACGTCGGCAAACGCCAGGCGCGGCGTCGGATGACCTTCCAGGTCATTGCCGAACTGGCGCAGCTTCAGCAGTTCCGGGATCGGGATGAAACCATTTTCCGCCCACGCCGCGTACAGCAGCGGCGCGGCATGGCCCTTGGAAAGAATGAAACGGTCGTTGTTGTAATAATGCGGGTTCTTCGCGTCATACTTCATCTGGCCGAAGAACAGCGCCGCCACCAGGTCCGCCGCCGAGCAGCACGAGGTCGGATGCCCGCTGCCCGCCGCCGTCGTTGCCTCGATGGAGTGAATGCGCAACTGGTTGGCGATGCCCTTCAATAGTTCGATGTCCGTTTCAATCATAAATTAAAATTTTAAGAACGCAGAGAGTAGCCGACGAACGGCGAAAGCCAAGAATGAAAATGCGCCCGGGTCACGGCGGCAGGGCGTGGCCGGCGATGGAGCAGGTCGGCAGCGTGTCCACGCTGTTGATGAAATAGGTTCCGCCCGCGGGGCAGGTCGGAAAAACGCCGTCCTTCAGGTACGGCAGCAGCTCCCGCACCGTGGGCACGGCGTCGTTCGCCTGGTTTTTTTCCAGCGCCCACTGCTGTTTCGCCCCGTCAATCTCGCGGAGGTGGTTGAGGCAGGCGTTGCGGTGGATGAGCGTCAGCCCCGCCTCGGTCACCAGCCGGTTCTCGGCTTGAAGCTGTTGCAGATGGTCCTGTTGCAGTTGGAGCGCGGTGCGGGCGGTGGTGAGGTGCTGGGCGGTCTCCTCCACCTCGGCTTCCAGCTGGTTGATCGTGGCCTGTGCCTTCGCCAGCCGGTTGGTGTAAATCTCGTTTTGCTTCCGGAGCCGGGCGATTTCCGCCGCCTGGAGTCCCGTGTTGGAATGGTTCAGCGCATCGAATTTTGCCTGCAGCAGATGGCACTGGATTTGCGCCTCGCGCGCGTCCGTCTGCGCCGCCGCCTTTTCGCGGCTGGCCTGGAAGAGCAGGATTTCCGCGAACAACGTTAGCGCCAGGCACAGCCATGCGAACCAGCGTTTGAGATTCATGCTGTCAGCAGTTGTCGCCCTTTTGCCGGACGGCGTCAAATCTGAAATGGTGAAGTGGTGCGCGCGGCGGGGGTCGAACCCACAACCTTCAGCTTCGGAGGCTGACGCTCTATCCAATTGAGCTACGCGCGCAACGCCGCCATCATACCGGCCCCGCCCCGCTGGCTCAATCGGAATCTCACCGGCCCCGCCTTGCCGCCGGCGAGCCGGTGGTTGAACACCAAAAATCTGCGATTATTCAGTAAACCTTCCGCCGTTTCCGCCGATGAACAGGAGAGTATGGCCAATGTTATCCATTCCCAGCCGCACCTTCTCAACGAAGATGCCTCCGTCCGGCGACCCCGGGCTTGGTGGCAACGCATCCGGGTGCAGTGGCATGACTCGGTGAGCTTTCTCGTGCCCGTCGGTTATCAAGACCAACAGGGCTTTCATTATGGCCCGTCGCCCGCATCGCCACCGCCGGAGCAACTCGCCGACCTGATCGATCAAAACTGATGGGTTTGATGGGTAGTGGGGCGAACGTCCTCGCGAGCCGGCTCGTCGGCAGCCTCGCCTTACCGTTGATGCCGCCCCTGCCGGGCTGAAAAAAATCCGTGTTTATCCGTGTCCATCTGTGGTTGAAAATTCAATCTCCCGTTTGGCGTCTTGGTTCACCCTTTCGCATCCCGGCTTGTCGGCGCGGATTTCTCTGCTACCCTGTCCGGCCTTTGTGAGCATCACCGAAGAAATCCGGCGGCGGCGCACGTTCGCCATCATTTCGCATCCCGACGCGGGCAAAACCACGCTGACGGAGAAGCTGCTGCTTTACGGCGGCGCGGTGCAGCTCGCCGGCTCCGTGACCGCGCGCAAAAATCAGCGCGCCACGACAAGCGACTGGATGGAACTGGAAAAAAAGCGCGGCATCTCGATCAGTTCAACGGTGCTGCAATTTGATTACGATGGCTACCGTCTGAACCTGCTCGACACGCCCGGTCACAAAGATTTTTCCGAAGACACCTATCGCGTGCTGACCGCCGTGGACGCGGTCGTGATGGTGATTGATTCCGCAAAAGGCATCGAGCCGCAGACGCGCAAGTTGTTTGAAGTCTGCCGCCAGCGTGGCGTACCGATTTTCACGTTCATGAACAAGTGCGACCGGCCGATGAAAAATCCACTGGAGCTGATTGATGAACTTGAGCGCGTGCTCGGCATCGGCGCGTTTCCCGTGAACTGGCCCATCGGCAACGGCCCGGAATTCCAGGGCATCTACGACCGGCAGACGAAAACGATGCACACGTTTGAGCGCGTCGTGGGCGGCAAATACCGCGCGCCCGTCACCGTCGGCGGCCTGCACGACCCGGCCGTGCGCGGCAGCTTGAGCGACGCGGAATTTGCCCGGACGCTCGAGGAACTCGAAATGCTCGAACTCGCCGGCGAAACCTTCGACGATGCCGCCGTGCTCGCGGGCAAAACGACGCCAGTCTTTTTCGGCAGCGGCGTGAACAATTTCGGCGTGCAATTGTTGCTCGACGGCTTCCTCAAGCATTCGCCCGCGCCCAAATCCCGCGTGATGGGCGGCATCGAGATCGCCCCGGAAAATCCCGCTTTCTCCGGGTTCATCTTCAAGATTCAGGCGAACATGGACCCGAAGCATCGCGACCGCATCGCGTTCATCCGCGTGTGCTCCGGCAAATTTGACCGCGACATGACCGTACACCACTCGCGCTCGGAGAAAAAAGTCCGCCTCTCCAGTTCGCACAAACTTTTCGGCAACGAACGCGAGACCGTGGACGAGGCGTTTCCCGGCGACGTCATCGGCCTCGTCGGCCACGACAGCTTCGGCATCGGCGACACGCTGACGACCGATCCCAAAATTCTTTACAAGGAGATTCCGCGCTTCACGCCCGAGGCGTTTTCGTATCTGCACAATCCCAACACGGGAAAATACAAACAGTTTCGCCAGGGTCTCGACCAGTTGTTGCAGGAAGGCGTCATTCAGGCGTTGTATCTGCGCAACTCGTCCATCAAGACGCCGCTGCTCGCCGCCGTCGGCCCGCTGCAATTTGAAGTCGTGCAATTCCGGCTCAAAAGCGAATACGGCGCGGAATCCCGGCTCGAAGCCGCGCCGTGGAACGTCGTCCGCTGGCTGCCCACGGACATCACGGAAGACGCCCTGGATGGGCTTTCGCTGCCCACCGGCGCGCGCCTCGCCTACGACCTCGGCAAAAATCCGGTCATCCTGTTCCAAAACGAGTGGTCGGCGAATTATTTTAACGAGACGAACCGGAACACGCCGCTCTCCGCGCTGCCCGTGCAAACGGTCAGGGAATGAGGCGTTCTAAATTCTTAATTCTGCCACACCAATTCCCCATTCCGTACTCCGCATTCCGCACTCTTAATTAATCCGCCATGCCCACCATCCTATCCGCCTCCGAGATCACCGTGCGTTACAACGACCGCGTCATTCTCGACACCACCACGCTCGGCATCCAGGAAGGCGAACGCCTCGGCCTCGTTGGCCGCAACGGCGCGGGCAAGACCACCTTTCTCCGCATCCTCGCCGGTTTGCAGCAGCCCGACAGCGGCGAAGTGGCGCGGCAACGCGACCTCGTCGTCAGCTATCTGCCGCAGGATTTCATGCTCGATGCGGAGAAGAACGTAATCGAAAACATCCGCGACGGCGCGAAACCGGTTTTGGATTTGATCGCCGAATTTGAAGCGCTGCCGCACGATTCGAAACGGTACGCCGACCTGGAACACCACATCCAGCTGCTGGAAGGCTGGACCCTCGATCAACGCATCGAAGTGGCCATGGCGCACCTGAATTGTCCCGGCGCCGACCGCCGCATTGACACGCTCTCCGGCGGCGAAAAACGCCGCGTGGCGATGGCCCGCGCGATTGTTTCCAGCCCCGACTTCCTGATCCTCGACGAGCCCACCAACCATCTCGACCCCGAATCCATCGAGTGGCTCGCGGAATTTCTCGAATCCTTTCACGGCACCTTCCTCGTCGTCACGCATGACCGCTATTTCCTCGATCGCGTCGTCCAGCGCATGATTGAATTGTCCGACGGCAAATTCTTTTCGCACGACGGCAACTACACCGAATACCTGCTCGCCAAGGCCGAACGCCAGTCCGCCGACGCCACCGTCGAGCACAAGCGCCAGATGTTTCTGAAAAAGGAACTCGCCTGGGTGCGGCAAGGCCCGCGCGCCCAGCGCAGCAAGCAGAAGGACCGCTTCGAACGCTATTACGACGAGGCCGCCAAGTCCGGCCCCGTGATTGAGGAAGACGTGGAACTCGTCATCCCGCCGCCGCCGCAGCTCGGCAACCGCACCGTGGATGTGGCCGATTTGGGCATGAGCATTCCCGGCGGCCGGAAACTCTTCTCCAACTTCACCTTCAGCTTTGAGAACGGCCACCGCATCGGCGTCTGCGGCCGGAACGGCCTCGGCAAAACCACCCTGCTCAAGGCCATCATCGGCCAGTTGCCACCCACCGAGGGCACGGTCAAAGCCGGCCAGCTCACCCGGTTCAACTACGTGGATCAGGGCCGGCTCCAGTTGAACGAGGAGCGCACCGTGCTGGACGAGGTCGCCGACGGCACCGAGTTCGTGCAATGGGGCGACGCCAAAATCTCCGTGCGTTCCTATCTCAAGCGTTTCCTGTTCGCCGACGACCGCATCCTGACCCTCGTCAAAAAACTGTCCGGCGGCGAACGCAGCCGCCTGCTGCTCGCGCGCATCCTGAAAAGCGGCGGCAACTTTCTCATCCTCGACGAGCCGACCAACGACCTCGACCTCCCGACCCTGCGCGTGCTCGAGGAGGCGCTCATCGCGTTCCCCGGTGTCGTGCTCGTCGTCAGCCACGACCGCTATTTCCTCAACCGCGTCTGCACCGACATCCTCGCCTTCGAGGGCGACGGCAAAATCCACCACAGCGTCGGCGACTACGATTATTATTTGGAGAAGAAAGCCAAGGCGGCCAAAGCGGCGGCCCGCGATCGGAAATCCGAAACCCACTCCGCACTCCGCACTCCGCACTCCGCCATGGCCGGTCGGCCGCCCGGACCCCGCAAGCTTTCGTTCAAGGAAACCCGCGAACTCGCCGGCATCGAGGCCGAGATCCACGCCGCCGAGGCCGAGGTCGCGCGCATCGAAAGCCTGTTTGCCGACCCGGAATTTTTCCGCAAACAAGCTGCCCAGGTCACCCACCTCACCGCCGACCTCGAAACCGCCCGGGAAAAGATCCCACAGCTCTACGCCCGCTGGGAAGAACTGGAAGCCCTCCGACTGCAGAATCCCGCTTGAAAAATTCGGCCGAGGTTTACCATGAAGAGCATGAAGGAAGACCTGAAAGCTGAGACCTGAGACCTGAGCATTGGTTTATCATTTCCGGGCAATTGGGCGAGGGGGCGGATGATTGATTTTTCAAATCGGAGCGGGTTGACGCCCGCTTCTGCCTCATTCCGCAGCATCCAGCGTGAACTGGATCGTTATTTGCCAATCAGGAGCGCCGGTCGCCTCACCGGCCAGTCGGACGGAACCGGCGTGAACCAAAAACTTGTCTTCGCGCGAAATCAAGAACTGTGAGCGGATTGGCACCACCACCCAGGGCAACAAACCAATGCCAGTCACCGGCCTGTTTTCAGAAGTTAGCCGGACTTGAAAAATCAGTATGACGATGGCAGCAAAACGGCCGTGCTCCAGGCGATCTGCTTGTTGCCCTGATTCATGGGCGCCTCAACGACCCCAGAGTCAGGGGTGAGCGAGTTGTTGTCGACCAAGGTAATCACCCCGAAGTCCGACTCAATGAGCAGGGTCTCACCATTGGCGGTGACATAGGCCGTCTGTGAAATAGTGGGTGGTCCGAGCTGGGTGAGGGTAACGCCCGGGATGATGAGGTAAGTCAGGATCTTCTCCAGCCGGGCCGTGCCCAGACTCGCGAAATACTCATAGGTGGCCTGCTCGGTCTGGGCGCTCGGCAGAGGCAAAGCCTGTCCCGTGAGCTGACGGGCAAGGCCGACCCACTCCCCGTCGTTTGGCTCGAAGAACGTGGCCGGCCGGGTGCCATCGGCCAGGATCGAGCACGGGCCGTTCGGGTCGGCGGCCAGCACGGCATTCAAAAGCAGCGCCGTGATGTGGTAGTCGAACTGGTTGATGTCAAAATTCCCGTCGTTGTCCCCGGGCGGCGTGAGTTGCTGGACAATCGATACTATCCCGTTGGTGCCGGAGTTGATCGAATTCGTGGGCGGCGGCGGTAGAAAATTGGTCGGAAACGTCGGGAAATTGGTCGGGAAGGTAGGAAAGTTAGTGGGAAAGCTGGGGAAATTGGTCGGAAACGCCGGGAAATTCGTCCAAAACTGGGGGATGTTAAAGGTCACAATGAGGTTGGTATTGATGCAATTGCTCGCACACATATCGACATAATTCAGCCAATTGCTGCCGCCAAACATTGGGGTTGTGCTCGTCTGGACGGTATAATTCGAGCCGGTGATTGCGTTGGTCCAAACAATCGTGCCATCGGGATTAAAGGCGGTGATTTTGACCGAGGTCGGCCCGACAACCCGAAAAAACTGACTGACTGGGGCAGGAACTTGGGCTGGGGCCGTGTGGATGATGGCAAAAAAAGCCAGCAAGGTGATGAT
>Ga0302275_10000228_pt1 | contig 63637 bp, 50 predicted proteins | sample III_Bog_N2_2_FD_200229 | JGI IMG/M metagenome (GOLD analysis project Ga0302275, IMG submission 200229) | Peat permafrost microbial communities from Stordalen Mire near Abisko, Sweden - III_Bog_N2_2 | ecosystem: Environmental > Terrestrial > Soil > Wetlands > Peat | place: Sweden: Abisko... | reverse complement strand
GCACCGGGCTGATTTATTTGGCAACTTCTTCCGATAGAACTCCAATGGGGCGGAAAATGAAAAGCAAATTGGCGCCGGTGCATGCGCAATGAAGAAATTACAGCGAAACCAGAGTAGGTGTATCTCGGCAGCACGCCCGCCAGGTGGCTTTTTCCTCTCCGAGGTCCCCGGCGAGCGATTTTGGCTCGTTGGAGTGGAAATAACGCCACATTGTAGACGCTCGGCAAGGCACATTTACTCTGGCTTCGCTCTGATCCCGGTTGTTGCCATCCTGCTTGGATGGGCCTCGGCTGTCTGGGCCGCCCCGCCTGCCCCGCTGACGACATTGCAGGCGGTTCACGCCCTGAGCAATGCCGAGGCCAATCAGAAGCTGCCGGTCGCCTTCGAGGCCACAGTTACCTACTATCGGGGCTATGAAAACACTCTTTTCGTACAAGACGGCGGCGTAGCATCCTTCATTCTCGCTTCACCGGGCTACAAACTGCTTCCCGGTGATCGCGTCCTCATAAAAGGAACGACGGATGGCAGCTACCTTCCCATTGTGCGCAGCAGCAGCGTTACCGTGCTCCACCATGGCGCGTTGCCTAAACCAGTACCGGCCACATTCGATGAGATGACCCGCGGCCTGCATGACTGCAAACTCGTTTCCATGCGCGGCGTGGTCCGATCCGTCAACCTGATTCAGGAAGGGAAGATACCCAGCATCCTCATGCAAGTACTCGGTGATGGCGGCGCCATCGCTGTGATTATGGATAGCAGTGATATCGCCGCCGCCAATGACCTGCTGGACGCCGAGGTGGAACTCACCGGAGTAGGAGGCGGGGAATTCGACGGCAAAATAGAGATGATCAAGGTCGAACTCCATGTCTACTCGCTTGGGGACGTCAAGATTCTCAAGCGCGCGCCTGGCAGTCCGTGGTCTCTTCCCGTCATGCCCATGGATCAGATACTATCCAGCTCCCACGTGCAGGATCTCAGCCGGAGAGTCCGGGTGCAGGGAACCATCACCCATTCTCAATCCGGTTCCTTTGTCATTCTCCAGAGCGGCGACAAGAGCATTCGGGTGGTGACTCAGCATGAAACTCCCCTTCAGGCCGGTTTTCTGGCTGATGCAACGGGCTTTGCCGACTTGCGTGATGGGTTTCTTACCCTCACCGACGGAGAAATCCAGCAAAGCCGCACCTGGGCTCCCATCGAGCCCAAACCCGTCACCTCTGGCGAACTCGCATCGAGCAAACACATATTCGACCTCGTCTCCATTGAAGGACAGTTGATTGCGGAGGTTCGCGAAGATTCCCAGGATGAGTATGCCCTGCTCTCGGATGGCTACATGTTCTCCGCCATACTCCCCCACTCAGTCCGCCCCATGCCGCCTATGAACGAGATTCCGTTGGGCTCCAGGGTCAGAATCATCGGCGTATGTTTCCTCGGAAGCTCCAATCCATACGCAGACAATATGCAGTTCAGCATCATGATGGGCGACGCTCGCAGCATCACAGTCGTCGCCAGGCCATCCCCGCTGAACATTCACAACCTGATGCTCCTTGTCGGCCTGCTGCTGATCGTCGTGGCCATTGTAGGCGTCTGGGGTTGGGTTCTCGGACGCAGGATGCGCCATCAGACAGCCGCCGTGTCAGCTCGCACCGAGGCCGAGGCCGGGTTGGAGCGGCGGCGCAGCCTCATCCTCGAAGACATCAACGGAACCAAACCCCTTGCCGACATTCTGGAGCAAATCGCCGAACTGATCTCCTTCAGCCTGGATGGCGCTCCCTGCTGGTGCAAGGTCGCCGATGGCGCGCGGCTGGGAGATTGCCCGCCGGAGCCGCACACACTGCGCATTGTCACCGAGGAGATTCCCGCCCGCGCCGGCTCGGCGCTGGGCACGCTTTTTGCAGCCTTCGATGCGAAAACGAAACCCCAACCCTCTGAAAATCAGGCACTCCTCGTCGGCGCGCGGCTGGCCACGCTGGCCATCGAAACCCGCCGGCGCGATGCCGACCTGCGCCACCGCTCCGAGTTCGATCTGCTCACCGACGTCCATAACCGCTTTTCGCTGGAAAGACGCCTGAATGCCCAGATTGAAGAGGCCCGCCAGAATGCCGGCATCTTCGGCCTCATCTACATCGACCTGGACAAGTTCAAGCAAGTCAACGACCTCTACGGCCATCACACCGGAGATTTGTATCTGCAGGAAGTAACGCTGCGCCTGAAGCAGCAACTGCGCCCCTGCGACCTGCTGGCGCGGCTGGGCGGCGATGAGTTTGCCGTGCTGCTGCCGGCGGTGCGCAACCGCGCCGGCGTCGATGAGGTCGTCCGGCGGCTGGAACTCTGCTTCAGTGATCCGTTTGTTCTCGAAGGCCACAGCCTGCACGGCACCGCCAGCTTCGGCATCGCCCTCTACCCCGAGGACAGCACCACCGCGGACGACCTCCTGAACGCCGCCGACGCCGCCATGTACGCGGCCAAGAACAACAAGCTCTGAATCAGCAAGAGCCTGGTTCAGACTGCTGATCCAAAACTGCTCCGCGAAGACCGCGCACACAAAGAAAGGCCCGGCTTGCGCCGGGCCCATCATTCAGTATAAAAATCAGCGGTACCACCCTGGGCGGATCTTGCCGAAGGCCTCTGGCCCCACCGCACGGGGCAAGTTCTGAGGCCAGACAAGAGAAGCCCATGCGAGCGAATAGCGAGCGACTGGCCCCACCGCAGGTGGTTACTCGGAAGCCATCTCCTCGGCCTCGCCCTCTTGCCGCATCAGTTCGAGTTCGCGTTCGGCGGCTTCCTGCTCGGCCGTTACTTCCTGCTGAACGCGCGCCGCCGCTTCTTCCAGCTCAGGACTGAGTTGAACATTGCGGTAGTACTCCAGGCCCGTGCCGGCCGGAATCAGCCGTCCGACAATCACGTTCTCCTTCAGGCCGCGCAAGTTGTCCACCGCCCCGTTGATAGCGGCTTCGGTGAGCACGCGCGTCGTCTCCTGGAAGCTGGCCGCGGAAATGAAGCTGTCGGTCGAAAGCGACGCCTTGGTAATGCCCAGCAGCAGCGGCCGCCCGATGGCCGGACGCTCTCCCTTTGCCAGAACGCGGTCGTTCTCTTCGCGGAAGCGGAACTTGTCCACCTGCTGTTCGAGCAGGAAGTTCGTATCCCCCACCTCGTCGATTCGCACCCAGCGCAGCATCTGCCGCACGATCACTTCGATGTGCTTGTCGCTGATCGCCACGCCCTGCAGCCGGTAAACCTGCTGAATTTCATTCACCAGGTAAGCCTGCAGCGCCTTTTCGCCCAGCACGTCCAGAATGTCGTGCGGGTTCAGCGGCCCATCCATCAGAGGCTCGCCGGCAACCAGCCGTTCGCCTTCCTGCACGTTGACGTGCGTGCCGCGCGGCACCGAGTACTCCTTCTCGTCTCCGCTATCCGCAGTCACGTATATCTTGCGCTGACCCTTCACGACGTCGCCGAAGCGGACCACGCCGTCGATCTCGCTGATGATGGCCGTCTCGTGCGGCTTGCGCGCCTCGAACAGTTCCACCACGCGCGGCAAACCGCCGGTGATGTCCTTGGTGCGCGTGCTTTCCTTGGGAATCTTCGCGAGAATGTCGCCCGGCCCCACTTCGTTGCCGTCCTCGACCATCAAGTGAGCGCCGCGGGGGAGCAGATAGCGTTTGTGGGCCTTGGCGTTCTTCACCACGAAGGTCGGCTGCTTCTTCTCGTCGGCCGCATCGGCAACCACCCAGCGCGAGAGGCCCGTCACTTCGTCCACCTCTTCGTTCAGCGTGACGCCTTCCTGCAGATCCTTGAAGACCACCGTGCCGCCGATTTCCGTCAGGATGGAATAAGTGTATGGATCCCACTCGGCCAGCAACTGGCCCAGCTTCACCTGCTCGCCATCCTTCACCTTCATGCGCGCGCCGTAAACCACCTGGTAGCGTTCTTTTTCGCGGCCGCGTTCGTCCTGGACGGCAATCGAACCGGAGCGGTTCATCGCCACCAGCGTCCCGTCCTTGCTCTCCACGAAGTTCAGATTGATGAAGCGCACGAAGCCGTTGTTCTTGGCGTCCAGGCGCGACTTGTCGGATACGCGGCTGGCCGTGCCACCCACGTGGAAGGTGCGCATCGTCAACTGCGTGCCCGGTTCGCCGATGGACTGCGCGGCAATGACGCCGCAGGTTTCGCCCAGTTCCACCATGCGGCCCGAGCCAAGGTTGCGCCCGTAGCAGAGAGCGCATACGCCGCGCTTCGATTCGCAGGTCAGCACCGAGCGGATCTTCACCTTCTCCACGCCCGCGCCCTGAATTGCCGAGGCGACATCTTCGTCGATCGGCTGGTTCACATCCACCACGATGTTGCCGTCGTAGTCCTTGATGCGTTCGAGTGATACGCGGCCGATGATGCGGTCGCGCAACTCCTCGATGATCTCGCCCGACTCGACAATCGAGCCCACGCTGATGCCCTCGACCGTGCCGCAGTCGTACTCGGTCACGATCACGTCCTGGGCCACATCGACCAGACTTCGAGTCAGGTAGCCCGAGTCGGCCGTCTTCAACGCCGTATCCGCCAATCCCTTGCGCGCGCCGTGCGTCGAAATGAAGTATTCCAGCACCGTCAGCCCCTCGCGGAAGTTCGCCGTGATGGGCGTTTCAATCACCTCGCCAGAAGGCTTGGCCATCAGTCCGCGCATGCCCGAAAGCTGGCGAATCTGCTGCTTCGATCCGCGGGCGCCGGAATCGGCGAAAATGTAGATCGGGTTGAAGGCTCCTTCATCGTCCGCGTTCTTCATGTTCGCGAACATCTCGTCGGCCACCTTGTCGGTAACGGACGACCACATCTGAATCACCTTGTTCGCGCGCTCGCCGTTGGTGATGGCGCCGTCCATGTACTGCTTCTGGACCTCGATCACCTTCCTGTCGGCTTCGTCCACCACCGTGTACTTGCTGGCCGGGATCACCATGTCGTCCACGCCCACCGAAAGTCCGGAAATCGTGGCGTAATTGAAGCCCAGCGCCTTGATCTTGTCCAGCATCCCAACCGTCACCTCAAGACCGAGGTTCTGGTTGCAATAGTTCACCAGTTCGCCAATGCCTTTTTTCTTCAGCAGGCCGTTGATGTATGGCATCCCCTCCGGCAACGCATCGTTCAGAATCGCGCGGCCCACAGTGGTCGAGATGTACTGCTTGTTGAACTCCACCGGCTCGGTGTGCGTCAGATCCTGGTCGTCATAGGCCGTGGTCATGTCCAGCACCTTGCCCGTGTAGCGCAGCCGGATCGGCGTCAGCGTCTCCACTTCCCTGGCCTCGAGCGCCATCAGAATCTCTTCCGTGTTGGCGAAGACGCGGCCCTCGCCCTTGGCGTTCTTCTTGGCCTTGGTCATGTAATACAGGCCAAGCACCATGTCCTGCGTGGGCACCGTAATCGGATGGCCCGATGCCGGCGAAAGAATGTTGTGCGAGGAAAGCATCAGCACGCTGGCTTCAATCTGCGCCTCGGGCGACAGAGGAATATGCACGGCCATCTGATCGCCGTCAAAATCGGCGTTGAAGGCGGTGCAGACCAGCGGGTGAATCTTGATCGCCTTGCCCTCGACCAGCACCGGCTCAAAGGCCTGAATCCCCAGCCGGTGAAGCGTGGGAGCGCGGTTCAGCATGACCGGGTGGTCCTTGATGACTTCTTCAAGAACGTCCCACACGATCGGGTCCTGCATCTCCACCATTTCCTTGGCCTGCTTGATGGTGGTGCAGTGGCCCGTCTGTTCCAGGCGGTGATAGATGAAAGGCTTGAACAGTTCGAGCGCCATCTTCTTGGGCAGCCCGCACTGGTGCAGTTTCAGCTCCGGACCCACCACGATGACTGAACGGCCCGAGTAGTCCACGCGCTTGCCCAGCAGGTTCTGGCGGAAGCGGCCCTGCTTGCCCTTCAATGTATCGGACAAGGATTTCAGCGGGCGGTTGTTGGCGCCCCTCAGCACGCGGCCGCGGCGGCCGTTGTCGAACAGCGCGTCCACCGCCTCCTGCAACATGCGCTTCTCGTTGCGCACAATCACTTCCGGGGCGTGCAGTTCCATCAGCTTCTTCAACCGGTTGTTGCGGTTGATGACGCGCCGATAGAGATCATTCAAATCCGAGGTGGCAAACCGGCCGCCATCCAACGGCACCAGCGGGCGCAGCTCCGGAGGAATCACCGGCAGCACGTCCAGAATCATCCACTCCGGCTTGTTGCTGCTCTTGCGGAAGGCCTCCACAACCTTCAGGCGCTTGGCATACTTCAGCTTCTTCTGCGCCGAGGTCTCGGTCTTCATTTTCTCGCGCAGTTCAACATTCAGCTCCTCGATGTTGACCCGCTTGAGCAGTTCCTTGATGGCTTCGGCGCCCATCATGGCCTTGAAACCAGAGGGGCGGAACTGCGCGTCCATCTCGCGGAACTTCGCTTCGTCCTTGATAATCTCGCGTTCCTTCACCGGCGCGTCGCCGGGATCGATCACGACATACGACTCGAAGTAGAGAATCCCTTCCAGATCGCGAAGCGAAATGTCCAGAAGATGCCCGATCCTCGAGGGCAATCCCTTGAAAAACCACACATGCGAGCAGGGCGACGCCAGCTCAATGTGGCCCATGCGCTCGCGGCGCACCTTGCTCACCGTCACTTCCACGCCGCACTTGTCGCAGATAACCCCGCGGTGCTTCATGCGCTTGTACTTGCCGCAGAGGCACTCCCAGTCGGTTACCGGGCCAAAGATACGGCAGCAGAATAGGCCGTCGCGCTCCGGCTTGAACGTGCGGTAGTTGATGGTCTCCGGCTTGGTGACCTCGCCATGAGACCAGCTGCGGATCTTCTCCGGCGATGCCAGCTGAATGCGGATAGCGTCAAAATCAGTAATAGGACTGGACTGCTCAAATGGGTTCGAACGGAACAAGGCGACCCTCCTTGGCGGGCCTTTCGGCGCCTGCCGCGGCTTTCCCCGGGATTCTTGAAGAGCCCTTCCTTCCCGGGAAGCGGTGTTGACCGCTTTCAAAAAGGACTCCAAACAAATAGCTCACTTCGCTGGGTGCCCCACCCTGGCCGCGTATCTGTCTTTGCGGCCAGGGCGGGAAGCCAAACTTAGTCGGCGACCGCTGCCTCTATTTCCGGCGCAGGCGCCTTGGGCACCAAATCTCCGCGCTTGATCAACTCCACGTCCAGGCACAGCGACTGCAGTTCCCGGATCAGCACGTTGAACGACTCCGGAACGCCCGGCTCGATAGCCGCCTCGCCCTTCACGATGGCCTCGTAAATCTTCGTGCGGCCATACACATCGTCCGACTTCGCGGTCAGCAACTCCTGCAGGATGTATGCCGCCCCATATGCCTCCAGGGCCCACACTTCCATTTCGCCGAAGCGCTGCCCGCCGAACTGCGCCTTGCCGCCCAGCGGCTGCTGGGTGATCAGCGAGTACGGCCCGATGGAACGCGCGTGAATCTTGTCGTCCACCAGATGAGACAGCTTCAGCATGTAGATGTAACCCACCGTCACCGGCTGCTCGAACGGTTTGCCGGTCATGCCGTCGTAAAGCGTTGTCTTGCCCGAGGAAGGCAAGCCGGCCGAAGCCAGCAGCGCCTTGATCTCGCTCTCCTGCGCGCCGTCGAAGACATTCGTCCCAAACCACACGCCGCGCTTCATGCCGCGGGCCACGCGCAACAGCATTTCGTCGTCCAGTTCCAGCAGTTGCCGTAGCGTTGCGGTCCCCGCGAATTCCTTCTTCATCAGTTCGCGCACATAATTCACTTCGCTGTTGGCATCAACCAGGGCGGCGATCTTCTGGCCCAGTTCATGAGCCGCCCAGCCCAGATGCGTCTCCAGAACCTGCCCCACGTTCATACGGGAAGGCACGCCCAGAGGATTCAGTACAATCTCCATCGGCGTTCCGTCCGGCATATAGGGCATGTCTTCCTCGGGAAGAATGCGCGCGATCACGCCCTTGTTCCCGTGACGGCCGGCCATCTTGTCGCCCACCGACAGCTTGCGCTTCATGGCCACATAGACCTTCACCAGCTTGATCACGCCGGGCGGCAGTTCATCGCCCTTCGACAGTTTCGACACCTTCTCGTTCGTGATCTTCCGCAGCACCTCGATCTGCCGCGAAGTCATCTCCTCGATTTCGTCGATCTGCTCGTTGACCCGCGGATCCTTGTCGGTGTAGCGGATGCGCTTCAGGTTCTTCGTGGAGATGCGCTCGATCGTGTCGCGGTCCAGAATCGTGCCCTTGGTCAGCAGGCGCTTGTTCGTCCGCTCGTCGTGCAGGTCCGCCAGCACTTCCTTGCTGCCCAGAATGCCGTCCAGCCGCTTCAGGCGCTCATCGGTCAGAATGCGGATCTCGTCGCCCAGATTCTTTTCGAGCTTGGCGACATATTCAGACTCGATCTGCTTGGCTCTCTCGTCCTTCTCCTGGCCCTTGCGGCTGAAGATGCGCACATCGACGACCGTGCCCTCGATGCCCGGAGGGCAGGTCAGCGACGCATCGCGCACATCGCCCGCCTTCTCGCCGAAGATGGCGCGCAGCAGCTTCTCTTCCGGCGTCAGTTGCGTTTCGCCCTTCGGCGTCACCTTGCCCACCAGAATGTCGCCGTGCCCGATCTGGGCGCCGATGCGGATCACTCCGCTCTCGTCCAGGTCGCGCAGCGCGTGTTCGCTCACGTTGGGAATGTCGCGCGTGATCTCTTCAGGACCCAGCTTCGTATCGCGGGCCTCGATCTCGTACTCCTCAATGTGCACCGAGGTGTAGTAGTCCTCTTTGACTACCTTCTCGCTGATCAGGATCGCGTCCTCGTAGTTGTACCCGCGCCAGGGCATGAAGCCCACCAGCACGTTGCGCCCCAGCGCCAGCTCGCCCTGCTCCGTGCACGGTCCGTCGGCAATCACCTGCCCCTTCACCACATGGTCGCCCTCGCGGACGACCGGCTTCTGATTGATGCAGGTGTTCTGGTTCGACCGCTTGAACTTGATCAGCGTGTAGATATCGGAGCCCACCTCGCGCGAAAGCTGCGTCGGGTTGTGCTCGCCCTCCACGCGCACAATGATGCGCTGCGAATCGACTGAATCCACAATGCCATTGCGCTTGGCCAGAATCACGGCGCCAGAGTCGCGCGCCGTCACGCCTTCCATGCCCGTGCCCACCAGCGGAGCCTCGGCCACCAGCAGCGGCACACTCTGCCGCTGCATGTTGGCGCCCATCAGCGCGCGGTTGGCGTCGTCGTGCTCCAGGAACGGCACCAGCGATGCGGCCACTGAAACCAGTTGCTTGGGGCTGACGTCGATGTAGTCCACTTCTGCGTTGTTCACCAGCACGAAGTTGCCGGCGCGGCGCGCGTTCACCAGTTCCTCGGTGATCTCGCCCTTCTCGTTGAACTCGATGTTGGCCTGGGCGACGGTGTGCTTGTCCTCTTCCCATGCCGACAGGTAGAAGCTGAACGGAATGTGCTCGATGGCCCGCTTGCCGGCCTTCTTCAGCCCCGCATTCAGCTTCGCCGCTTCTTCCTTCTCGATGTGGTCGCCCACGCGCAGGCCGCTCTCGCCGGCGTTGGTAATCTCCACGTAGTCCAGGATCCTCGAGTCCTTCACCTTGCGATAGGGAGACTCGATGAAGCCGAACTCGTTGATGCGCGCAAAGCAGCTCAGCGAGCTGATCAGGCCGATGTTCGGACCTTCCGGCGTCTCAATCGGGCAGATGCGGCCGTAGTGCGAGGGATGCACGTCGCGCACTTCAAAGCCCGCGCGTTCCCGCGACAAACCACCCGGTCCAAGTGCGGAAAGACGCCGCTTGTGCGTGATTTCCGACAGCGGATTCGTCTGATCCATGAACTGCGAAAGCTGCGAGGAACCGAAGAACTCGCGGATGGCCGCCATCACCGGCTTGGCGTTGATCAGGTCGTGCGGCATGGCCGTCGTCAGTTCCTGATACACGCTCATCTTTTCCTTGATCGCGCGCTCCATGCGCACCAGGCCGATGCGGAACTGATTCTCCATCAGCTCGCCCACCGCGCGCACGCGGCGGTTGCCAAGGTGATCGATGTCATCCACCGCGCCGATGTTCTTGCGCAGCTTCAGCAGGTAGCGGATGGTCGCGTAGAAGTCATCAGGCGTCAGGGTGCGGTGATTCAGCGGCGTCGCGTCCTGGTTTTCATACAGCTTGATGTTGAACTTCAGCCGCCCAACACGCGAAAAATCGTATTTGCGCGCGTCAAAGAACATGCCTTCGAACAGCGCCGTCGCCGTGTCCAGAGTCGGCGGATCACCCGGCCGCAGCTTGCGGTAGATCTCAATCAGCGCTTCCTCGCATTTCCTGATCGAGTCGCGCTTCAGCGTGTTGGTGATGATGTTGCCTACATCGTCGCGCTCCGGGAAGAACACCTCGAAGCTCGTCGCGCCGCTCCCGACGATCTTGTGCAGCCGGTCGGCCGTCAACTCGACGTTGGCTTCCACCACCACTTCGCCCGTGTTCAAATCCACCACGTCGGCCGCGGTCATTGCGCCGTCCATCTCGGCCTGTTCCACTTCGATCTTCTTGATCGCCGCCGCCCGGATCGCCTTCAGGGTGTGCGGTGTGATCTTCCGCCCCGAGGAGGCAATCTCCGCGCCATTGGCCAGAACTGCGTGCGCCGGCTTGGCGCCCACCAGGTGCGTGCTGGCCGTCGCGTCCTCCGGAATTTCCCACTCCAGCTTGCCGTCGGCAATCTGCACCCGGTCCACGGTGTAGAAGGTCTTCAGAATCTCTTCGTCCGAACGCAGCCCCAGCGCGCGCAGGAAAATCGTTCCCAGGAACTTGCGCTTGCGGTCTATGCGCACATAGAGCGTGTTCTTCTGGTCGTACTCGAACTCCACCCACGAACCACGGTAGGGAATGATCTTGCCCAGAAAATAGGTGTGGTTATTCCCCGTCTCGTAAAAGACGCCCGGCGAACGGTGCAACTGCGAAACGATCACGCGCTCGGTCCCGTTCACGATAAAGGTGCCATTCGGCGTCATCAGCGGAATGTCGCCAAAAAACACCTCCTGCTCCTTGATGTCGCGAATCGACTTGTTCCCGGTCTCGGTGTCCTTGTCATAGATGGTCAGCCGAACCGTCACCCTCAACGGCGCGGAGAAGGTCATGCCGCGCTCCTCGCACTCCTGCTGGTCGTACTTCAACTGCAGGCTCACCGGGTCGCCGCACTTGTTGCAGAAGTCGGGCGTGTTCTTGTTGTACGTGCCGCACTTCTGGCAAAGCACATCGCCTACGCGGAACGGATCCGTCGTCACCATCGCCCCGCAATGCACGCAGGCCGTGCGCAGGTGATGCAGTCCCTTCAGGTGGCCGCACTTGCATTCCCAGTTGCCGATCCCGAAGTCCACGAAATCCAACTGCGAGATGCCGCGGAAATCGGTGATGGGAAATACCGACACAAACACCGATTGCAAGCCGTTGTCGTCGCGCTCGTTGGGCAGCTTGTCCATCTGCAGAAAACGCTCATAGGAGCGCCGCTGCACTTCAATCAGGTTGGGAATCTGTGTTGCGGTGGGAATCTTGGAAAAATCGAGCCGGCTGCGAATCGCGCGCTTCTCGTTGGGCATGCTTCACTCCTGAGCCTCGTCGATCCGGCGCCTTGTGTGGGCCGGGCCAGCGCCTGAGTCTCTTCGGCGCCAGCTGATTACGGTAAGTAAGTCAAAAAATGCCGGACTGGCGCATTGCTATCCCCAGCCCCAAACCCTCAAGCCCGGCCGAGTCCCCTGCTAACTTGGAAACAGCCGCATACACACCCTGTAAATCCCCAGGGCCATAAACATCCTGTGAGAGTTCGGTCAAAAACGTGTTCTGGGCCTTGCCGCACATCCGACAGGTGCGCTAGACTGCGCACAATCAAGGGAGCAAACGCAACAATTGAACTGTTTACAATTCTGGTGCGTCCTGGGCAGATCGTCTCCTGATGCTCATCTGCCACAGTTGGGAAACACGAAAAGGCCCGCGAGGACAAACTTCCTCACGAGCGCGGCCTATTGCCTGTGCCCCCATCCGAATTCTGTTGCAATGCTCTCGCCGATCCCAAAGCTCGCTTCTGCCGCTCGCTCGCCAGCCACTTGCCAACCGTCAACGGGAAACCGTCCTATCCCTTTGACCCTAAGGCATTTAACAACAACGCAAGCCTTGCCGCCAGAGGGCTTGGCTCTGCCCCTGCCAGTGAACGCTTGCTTGCCCATCCACAAATCTCAAGACGCGCCAGCCAAACCCATCCCATTCCCTCATAAAATGGAATGAGCCAAAAAAGACGCGCACCCACTATCGTAGCGCGTCCCGGTCAGCCTTGCAAGTTGCCCAGCCTCGCGGCCGGGCAACCCGTTCGTGCCTACTTGATTTCGATGGTTGCAATACCTTCAAACTTCTTCTTGATCGTCTCGGCCTCTTCCTTGGTCGCGTTCTCCTTGATCGGCTTGGGAGCTCCGTCAACCAGATCCTTGGCTTCCTTCAAGCCCAGCGAGGTAACCTCGCGCACGGCCTTGATGGTCTGAATCTTGTTGGCGCCCATGTCCTTCAGGATCACCTGGAACTCGGTCTTCTCCTCAGCCACCGGAGCCGCCGCGCCCGCCGCCGCCACCGCTACCGGGGCTGCCGCTGCCGCTGAAACGCCAAGCCGCTCTTCCAGCTTCTTCACCAAAGCCGCTGCTTCCAGCAGGCTAAGTGCAACAATTTGCTCTTCCAACTGCGCTAGATCCGCCATTTTTCTTCTCCAATCAGAATCGTTTGAATTGTTTTTCCAGCAGCCGCAAATTCAAGCTGAAAGTTTCCGTTGCGCCAGACCCGCGCCCTTCCCGCCTGCCTCTACAGCCAAATCTCTTGAAACAAAGGGATCAGGGGTCAGAGATCAGGGGTCAAAACGACCCGCCTCCCTCCTGTTACCCAATCCTTCTCAAAATCTCGTCTACTCTCCAAGCGGCATCTGGGAGCCATTTGAGTGCGGAACCGACTGATCCCTGACCCCTGACCCCTGATCTCTGCTTTTACGCGGCAAACTTTTCCTTCTCCACGCCCTGGCCCAGAACCACAGCCATGTCGCGGCCCGTGGCGTTGATCACGGTCGCCAGCCGCTGCGCCGGAGCATTGATCAGGAACAGCAGCTTGGCAAACAGCTCTTCCTTGCCCGGCATCGTCGCCAGCGCCTTGACCTGTTCGGCCGTCAGCAGCTCGCCGTCCACGATGCCCAGCTTGAACTGGAACTCCGCATTGTCGGCTGCCCACTTGGCAAAAGCCTTGGCCAGCGCCACCGGGTCGCCCGCGGTGAACGCTACCGAGTTCACGCCCTTCAGGCCCTTCAGCGCGGACTCGACCGCAGTGCCCTTGCCGGACACTGCCGCCAGCTTGTTCTTCACCACGCGGTACTTGCCGCCCGCCTCGCGAATCGCCTTGCGCAGCGCGTAATCCTTGGCTACGGTCAGCTTGGAAAAAGTGCCGATAATCGCCGTCGTCGAGCTTTCCAGCTCACGCGCTAGCAACTGGACCTTCTCTGTCTTCTTCGCCTTTGAAATCGCCATTGTCTTCGCTCCGCTACGACAGAGACCAGAGATCAGAGATCAGAGATCAATGCAAAACGCGCCTGATCCCATCTACCAAACTTCTACTGATTACTGTTCCTGCGTATCGCCCTTATTGGGCCTTCTGTTCGGAATCTTTTGTTCGTTCTGCCGCTACGCTATTTGCAGCACGGCGCCAACTGATCTCTGTTCTCTGATCTCTGCTTTACCGCTTGGCTGCCGCTTCGGCCAGCGCCGGATCCAGCGGCACGCCTGGGCCCATCGTCGAACTGAGCGTGATGCTCTTGATGTACTTGCCCTTGGCCACTGCGGGCTTGGCGCGCACAATCGCGATGATCACCGTCCGCGCGTTGTCGATCAGCTTCTGCTCATCGAAGCTCAGCTTGCCCACCGGCACATGCACCAGGCTGGTCTTGTCGGCGCGATACTCCACCTTGCCGGCCTTGATCTCTTTCACCGCCGCGGCCACATCCATGGTCACGGTGCCGGTCTTGGGGTTCGGCATCAGGCCCTTGGGGCCCAGAATCTTGCCCAGCCGGCCCACAACCTTCATCATGTCCGGCGTCGCGATCAATGCGTCGAAGTCGGTCCAGTTTTCCTTCTGGATCTTCTCCACCATCTCTTCGCCGCCCACAAAGTCCGCGCCGGCCTCGGTCGCTTCCTTCTGGCGGTCGCCAGAGGCAACCACGGCCACGGTCTTGGTTTTGCCCAGTCCGTGCGGCAGAACAACGGTCCCGCGCACCATCTGGTCTGCATGGCGCGTGTCCACGCCCAGGCGCATCGTCAGGTCGACAGTCTCGTCGAACTTGGCGTACTTCACCTGTTTGAGCAGGCTTACCGCCTCGCTCAATGGATACGCCGGCTTGGTCACAGCCGCGCGCGCCTTCGTCATATTTTTGCTGCTTTTAGCCATTCTTCCCTCGTCTCCCACCGTCCCTGCCAGCCCCGCTTTGCGGAGAACCCGGAACCCTTGCCTAGCCTTGAAGACTTCCAGCCGGAGGTTCGAACGGGTCCAGAAACCGTAGTGCTGATGACGGCCCAGGGATTCCCCTGGACACATTCTTGAATGATAGCGAAACGGCAGCGGAATTGCAATACGCGCCAGCGGAATGGCCGGTATTTCGCCTCCAGCTTCGCCATGAATCCCCGCCCAGGCCGCTACCCATCAACCTCCAGCGGCCTCGCGCGCCCCTTCCCCATCGTTCCCGGCCGGGCCGCTGCGCGCGTAGACCCACAAATAAAAAACACTCATCGCCAGCAGGGTCACCGGGGCTGAGAAGATCAACACCACCAGCAGCGCCTGCCCGGACACTCCCGCCGAATACAGGTGCAGGTTGTGGATGAGAGCGAGTAGAGTCACCCAGAATAGATCTCCGGTAACCACCAGCCCCGCGGCATTCACCAGCACTGCAAGCCGCCCAATCCTGTCCCCTTTGGCCCATAGCATGACGCAGGCGGGAACCGCGAGCAGCAGCAGTTTGGCGTCATACTGCCGATGATAGACAGGCAGCATGGTAAAAGCCGAAATTGCCGCCAGCGCCAGCCAGGTCCGCGCCGGCGAAATACGGGATCGCATGGTCACAAGCATCCAGACAAGCAGGAACACGCCACACAGCAGCCAACTGACCGGGTTGTAGATGCGCGGGTCGTCCCAAAAAACGCTGATGGCTGATTGCAGATCGATGACGCCTTTGGGGCCCATGGCGGCAAATCTGGGGTCGTTGGTGCCGCCGTGTACCGAATACGCCAGAAGATTGGCCTGCATCTCCTGTATCCAGCGCGGCGCTGTCAGCCAGACCCATAGAACTCCCGGCAAACTGATCGCAATCGTCACAAAGAAAGTCTGCAGCGCGCGCCTTCGGTAAACTCCTCCCGCCAACAGAAAATAGAGCCAGACCAGGCCTGCATCGTGCGGCTTGATTGCGAGGCTGATCGCAAGGCATAGTATCCCTGCCGGGATAAACCGCTCCCGCAGAAAGCACCAGACGCCCACCACGCAGAGGCTGATCGCAATCCCGGCCGCATTGCCTGTAATGATGAGAATCCCGCTATTGGCAAGAAGAAAGCCAATCATGCCCCCGGAAAGGGATGGCGCATAATCCGCTCCCAGATTCCAAATCAGGCACGAGGCAAAGATGACGCTCCCAACGGTCAGCGCGATCCATAGAATATGTGCCGGCCCCCACGGCAGCATCGCGAAAGGCGCCGAGAGCAGGAGAGTGGTTGGCGGATACACATTCTGCGTCGCGATCTGGCGCGTCTCCGCTGTATCTGATGGCAGGTTCCCCCCCTCTGCCAGATAAATGCGCCGTACTTCGCCTTCCATATAGGGGTCATGATGCTGAATCAGGCATCGAGCCGGATAGTACAACGCTTTGAAATCCGACAATCCCGCGGGGTTGGTGTACTCCAGCGCAACGCCCAGCAGGGCAAACACGGCGCACCCGATCAGCAGAAGATACAGGCCATCCCTCCGTGCTCTTGTCATCCTGCGTCCCTGTCTTTCTTTCTTAGAAATAGCTTCTTTACAGTCCAGCCATCAAACTCGCAGACCGGGTTTCAAAAACAGTTTTGCTGCCCAGCCGGGAACTCCCTTTTGCATTTCAAGCCCTGCGCATGGTTCACGCGTGGCTCCGGTTTCGGAGTTTTGTTCTTCATCTCGCCGCAGCCGCTTCCACCAGTGCGTCCATTCCCGGCACAAGACGCTGAAGCAGGCGGGCCAGCAGTCGATCCACTTTCTTCCCCGTCTCGATGACCTCTGCGTGGCTCAGTTGCGTGGCGCTCAGCCCAGCGGCCAGGTTGGTCACGCAACTGATGCCCAGCACGTCGATCCCCATGTGGCGGGCCACAATCGTCTCCGGCACGGTAGACATGCCCACCAGCGTCGCGCCCAGCGCGCGAAAGGCGCGAATCTCGGCCGGTGTCTCGAAGCTCGGGCCGCTGACGGCCAGGTACACACCTTCGTCCAGCGCGAATCCCTCCTCGGCTGCTGCCTCCTTCGCCAGGGCGCGCAGCGCTTTTGAATAGGCCTCCGTCATGTCGGGGAAGCGCGGCGCGGCGCCGGGACGCGCGGCGAAGCGCGGCTCGTTCGGCCCCACCAGCGGATTCCAGCCCATCAGATTGATGTGGTCGGCCAGAGCCACAAGCTGGCCCTGCTGGTAGCCCTCCTTGATGCCCCCGGCGGCATTGGTCAGGACGACGGACTTAACGCCGAGCGCGCTCAGCACGCGCATCGGAAAGGTAACTTCCTGCGGCGTGTAGCCCTCATAGAAATGCACGCGCCCTTGCAGAATGATGACCGGCACGCCCGCCATCGCAGACTTGTCGCTGGGAGCCCCTTTCACGAGTCCCGCTACAATCCTCCCCTTGTGGCCCTTGACAGTGGAGTGGGGGAAATGCGGAATCTCGGCGTAGGGAACGACAACCTGGTCGGCGAGCGGGATGGCCGCCGCGCCCAGCCCGGAGCCGAGGACGATTCCGACGCGCGGCTTCACCGGGCCCAGCATGATTTGCAGGAAGGTTACTGCTTCAGAGACTTCGTCGTAATAGGTCATTTTTTCACCTGGCGGTGTGCTGTGCACATTCTACAGGCGCGCGATGCGTTCAGAAAGAAGGCCGCCGGCAAGACGCGGCCACCCCGCCCTTGTGCGCAAGATTGAACAGTATGCGGAATCGGGCAATGGGAAACTGACAGGTGACGATCAGGGAGAATCCCATGAAAACCAGAATTGCCGTTGTTGCGGCCATCTTAACCGTTCTTCTTATGCTGCCAGCAAATGGCAGCGCGCAAACGCCGCAAAAGTCTTCCACCTTCACAATCGCGGGACATGCGGGCGAAGCACAGATCCTTCAGGTCAATGGAAAGTCGTATGTCGAAATTGAGGCCCTTGCGCGTTTGACGCAGGGAGCCCTTTCATTCAACGCCAATCATACGATTCTGACGCTTCATCCCTCGAATTCAGAGGCAGAGACGCCCGCGCCTCATGCCAAGGCGGGATTCTCAAGAGCATTCACCCAGGCGAGTATCGAAGAGATCAGCGTGATCCGGGAATGGCGAATCGCTATCGTCAACGCGGTCCAGAATAACACTCCGGTGTTGGAAGATTGGGTATCCGCGCAGCACAGGCTGGCAGAGAAGAATCTGTCTCTTGCTTCCGCCGCCGTATCGACGGACGACGACCACAGCGCGTATCCGCTGCTCTCCGCTGAATTCCACAACATGCAAAAGCTGAGCGAAGCCTACCTCGCGATGCGCAAGCGGGTCACGTTTATATCACCGGACGAATTCCACAGCACTCCTCTTGAAGAGCAGATTCTGAGTTGCGCCCAGGGTTTTGTGTCCATGACGGAAAGTCACGAATTTCAGGATCAGGCGGCTTGCCGCTAACGCTCTGACTGTTTGGATCTGTGCCATTCTCCGTGCCCCATCCTTTCGCTTTTTTCTGGCGAAAGGGTGGGAGACAATGAACCTGCAGAAACCAAATTATTGAAAAGACTCATGCGTTTATTTCGATCCCAGACCGCCAGTTTCCCAATTCCTTGAAAACCCTGTCTGAACGCTCTGCCCGTTCGGGTTGATAGATTTTCATTTCGCCGTTGCGCGCCTACCCCAGAAACATCCCCGCAATCGCCGCCGAAATCAGGTTGGCCATGGTGCCGGCGAGCATGGCCCGCACGCCCAGCTTGGCCAGTTCGTTGCGGCGTTCGGGAATCAGCGCGCCGATGCCGCCGATCTGGATGCCGATGGAGCCCAGATTGGCGAAGCCGCACAGGGCAAAGGTGGCGATCGTGAACGAGCGCGGCATGAGAGCCGCCTTTTGCAGGCCCAGCGCGATATAGGCGACGACTTCATTCAGAGCCATGCGCGTGCCCAGCAGGTTGCCGATGGCGCCGCAGTCGCGCCAGGGAACGCCGATCAGCCAGGCCACGGGAGCGAACACGAAGCCAAGAATCTGGCCGAGCGAGCCGGGAACCCAGTGCATGTAGGCCAGCCCGTGCGTCCAGAGCAGCAGACTGTCGAGCAGCGCGACGAGAGCCAGAAAGCTGACCAGCATGATGGCCACGTTGAAGGCCAGCTTGCCGCCGTCGATGGTGCCGCGGGCAATGGCGCCTACCAGGTTTTCATCCTTGTGCTCCTCGTCGCTGGGGATGGCGACCCGACCCTCTGTGGCAGGAACTTCAGTTTCCGGCACCAGCATCTTGGCGATCAGAATCGTGCCGGGCGCGGTCATGATGACGGCGGCCAGCAGATGCTCGGGCGCGATGCCCTGGGCGATGTACATGGCCATGATGCCGCCGGAAACGTGCGCCATACCGCTGGTCATGATCGTCATCAACTCGCTGCGCGTGGCCTTGCCCAGGAAGGGGCGGATGGTCAGCGGCGCTTCGGTCTGGCCCATGAAGATCGAGGCCGCCACGTTCATGCTCTCGGCGCCCGAGATGCGCATGGTCTTCAACATCACCCAGGCCAGGGCGCGGATAATGATCTGCATCAGCCCGATGTGGTAAAGCACCGCGAAAAAGGCGGAGATGAAAATAATGGTCGGCAGCGTCTGGAAGGCGAAAATCGAGCCCATGGAGCCGCCCGGCGCGCCCAGCGAGCCAAACAGAACGCGGGTGCCGGCGTAGGTCGAGGCCAGCATGGACCGGACCAGGTCTCCGGCCCACTGAAGCGCCTGCTGCCCATAGCTGAAGCGCAGCACGATATACGCGAAGACCAGTTGCAGCCCCAGTCCCCACACCACCGTGCGCCAGCGAATGCGCTTGCGGTCGGTCGAGCCCAGCCAGGCCGCCGCGAGCACGGCCAGAATTCCCAGCACTCCGGTGAAACGATCCAAGAGCTTGCTCCTTGAAGAACAGTGAACAGTAAACAGTGGTCAGTTGTCAGTCATCTCTTTCCGGCTCATGGCCTGCGTGCAAGAAAGAAGACCAGTGGCTCGCTCCTGCCGCGCACTACTGTGCCTGACAGTTCCCTGACCCCTGACCTCTGGTCTCTGATCTCTGACCCCTGATCTCTGATCTCTGATCTCTGATCTCTGAAAACTACCTTACAGCATCGCGCAGTTGGCCTTCCGCCGTCTCGCGGCAGAGGACGCGGCATTACCCGTTTGTTTTGCCTTGGGTGCGCTTGGCGATTGAATCCGCGTTGCCAGTTCTTGTCTTTTCACCAAAGTTTCACTGGGAAGTTGTGCGGTTTTGCCCTCACATCGATAACATAGAGACAGCGGCGATGAAAACCTTGGAATCGACAAAGCGGAAGGTGGCAGTCTGGCTGCGGCAGGGCATCTCGCCTGGGCGTCTGGCGCTGACGCTCGCGCTCGGCTTCGCCATCGGCTGCTTTCCAGTGGTGGGAATTCCGACCGCATTATGCGCCCTGCTGGCGGTGGCGTTTGGCCTCAATCTGCCCGCCATCCAGGCAGCCAATTATGTGGTGATGCCGCTCCAGGTGGCGCTGATTGTGCCGTTCGTGCGCCTGGGCGGACGCCTGTTTGCCTTTGGCCCTCATCCGGCGTTTGATGCCCGCGCGCTGCTGCACTCTTCTCCCCTGGTGGCGATTTCGCAGATGGGCGATCTGGCCGCCGAGGCAATGCTCGCCTGGCTGGTAATCGCCATCCCCGCCGTGGCGCTCATGACCCTGACGCTGACCCTCCTTCTGCGCCGCTTTCCGGTCGTGGCCGCCGCCGCTTCCGCCAACTGAAGCAGCGGTCAGAGATCAAGGATCAGGGGTCAGAGATCAGAAAAGCTTGGTGCCCCGTTAGAGCTCCGTGCCCCATCCATTTCACGTTCTTTGTGAAATGGGTGGGAAACCACGATCCTCAACTTAGAGCGTTTTCGATTCACATTTTGACATTGCGACAGTGCGCAAGGAGGCTTTTTCTTAAGGAAAAAGCCCCTCCGCTGCTCGGTTTCTGAAAAGAGCAGAATCGAAAACGCTGTAGCGCGCATTCGTTCCTGCGGGACACGGATGAAGCCGGCCCTATTCGGCCGCGTAAGGCTCCGGCGCCGGCTTCCCGCTCTCCATCCACGCCGTAAAGATCATGTCGCGCAACATGCTGGCTCCGGCCCCCAGCCGTTCGGCGGCAAACTCCCGCGACTCCGGCGTTCCCTTGCCCGCGAATCCTCCGGCCTTCTCCAGTTGATAGACCCTTTCCACGTATGTCTGCGAGCGCCGCAAATAAGCCACATAGGCGTCGAAAATATCGCCATCGATGACCTTGAGCGGAGACATCTTCATCTTGGTACTTACCACGTGAGAATTCAGATTCGCGTCCACAAACGGCCCCTCGAACTGCCAATGAATCATGTGGCCCGTGGTGTAGCCGTGGGGATTCGCTCCCACCCAGCCGTTGTATTGAATGCTGGTGTGCAGCGGCTGCGAGCCGTCGCCCACGTAGTGGCCCAGCCAGCCGGCATAAAAGATCGCCGCCGCTTCCACGCCGTGCGTATCCTGCCCGGCAGCTGCCAGCTTGCGGTACTCGCGCAGCGCCGCCTTCAGCCGCTCCCAAACTTCGACCGTCTCCCAGGGCTGCAGGCCGATCTTTTCCGGCCTTTGCCCCGCAGCGAAGACCTTGGCCTCGAAGTCCAGCCGGCGGTGCGGCAAAGGGCCCAGCGCATCTGCCAACTCCAGGTCAATAAAGTGCTCTGGAGCCTGCGCGGCCTCCAGCTCCGGCTCGGTGGGTGAGCGCCACCGGTCCGGCTCCGGGCCCAGGTACTCAATCTCGTTCAGCGCCTCCGGCGAACGCAGAAAGGCCGGCACATCGTCGGGAAGCCCAAAGACCGCGTCCCGGTTGATCATGCGATGGCCCTTGTTGCCCCACGCGCATGCCGCTGGCGGCTGAGCCAGCACGCAAACCAGCCCGGCCGCAGCCAGGCCAAATCGAATCAGACGGGACGACGCAGAAAGAGAACGCATGGAGCCAGTATAGGTCTGCCTGCGAAAAAGCTGTTTGAATATTCCACCACGCTCCGTGCCCCATCCTTTCCGCGTACTTTGCGGAAAGGGTGGGAAACCACAAGTCTCAACTCCCCGCCGGCTGCCCGGGTGCCCCACACTCGCGATGCCTTTGTTCTTGTCGCTAGGGTGGGAAACCACAGACCTCACTTCTCATCGCTGAAGATCGCCTCGATCGTCGTCTCAAACACCCGCGCCAGTTTGAAAGCCAGCGGCAAACTCGGATCGTACTTGCCCGTCTCGATGGCATTGACCGACTGGCGCGAAACCTCCAGCCGCCCCGCCAGATCCGCCTGCGACCACTCCCTTTCCGCGCGCAGCACACGCAGCCGGTTCTTCATTTGTACCTCGCCAGAAGCACGGGCAGCGAGACGCCGAAGAAAAACCAGAAGATGGGAAAGACCAGGATTAACTGCAGATGCGGGACATGGACGAAGTTTTCCAGAAAGCCCCAGACTGTCGTCACGGCCAAGGTTCCCCCGATGCCCCAGAGCATGGCCTGGACCCCGATGAAACGCTGGAATTCATCCTTCTCTTCGGCCAGGTAAAGGCCAAAGACAGCCAGTATCCCGATGACCGGGATCGCGGGAAGGATGGCCAGCGCGTAGGCCAGCGGCCCGGTTGGGCGGAAGTGGATAAAGACCCCGATGGACACAACGAGACTTGCTGCATAAAGCAGCAGCGTGACGATCAGGCGGCGGTAGTAACGCCGTGCGGCAGGATTGTTGGTTATGCATCCCATGGTTGGTCTCCTTTACATGTAGACAATTACACTTTACACATCTTTTCAAACCATGTCAAGCGTCATTGACAAATATTCTTCGGGCCGATGCCCCAACCTCCCGCTTCCAACACCTGGGCCGCGCCACCACGCTCCGTGCCCCGTCATTCTGAGCGGAGCGCAGCGGAGTCGAAGAATCTGCGTTTCAGCTTCGTTCTTTCTGAAATGGGTGAGAACCCTCGGACCTCAGCTTCCCCGCATGCACTAAACTCAACTCGTGGGCTTCAAAGAATTTCTCGGCAACCCGGCCACCGTCACTCACCTGCGCGAGAGCATTGCCGCGGGGCGCTTTCCCCAGTCGCTCGTCCTGGCCGGACCGCGCGGCGCGGGCAAGTACACCTTGTCCCTGATGCTCGCCCAGGCCGTCAACTGCCTTCACCCGACCGAAACGGACGGCCTGCCCGACTTCTGTGGCGTTTGCTCGAACTGCACCCGCATCCAGGCCTCGGCCAATCTCGAAGAGCGCGTCGCCGAGGCGGTCGAGGCCCGCGAGCAGATGCGCGACGTCGACAAGCGCGAAACCCGCATCCTCATCCAGACACACCCCGACGTCCTCATCATCCCCCCCGACCCGCCGCAGTTGCTCATCAAGCTCGGCCAGGTCCGCCAGGCCATTCACGTGGCCTACTACCGCCCTCCAGTCGAGGCTCGCCGTTCCTTCACCATCTTCACCACTTCGGCTTTCATGAAGGAGGCGGCAAATTCCCTGCTCAAGCTGCTCGAAGAGCCGCCCAGTCACACCTCTCTGATTCTGCTCACCGAGAATCCGCAGGAGTTGCTGCCCACCATCCGTTCCCGCGCGGTGGTTTACCGGCTGGGGGCGATTCCCGTCTCCGATCTGGAAGACCTGCTCGCCCAGCGCCGCCCAGAGCTGAACCCGCGGGATCGCGCCCTGGCCGCGCGCCTGTCCGAAGGAGCCGTGGGCCGCGCCCTCTCGCTCGATCTCGGCGTCTATCTCGCCAGCCGTCAGGACGCTCTCATCCTCCTGCGCACCGCCCTGCGTGAGCCGGATTATTCCCAGCTCTTCCACGCCACTGAGACTTATCGCGCCGGAGCCGACGGCCAGCAGAAGACCGTCAACCTGCTGCGCGCCCTCGGCAGCCTCGTCGAGGACCTGCTGCTCATTGTCGCTGGCACTCCCCAACTCATCCGCAATCTGGACATCGAGGCCGAGCTGACCCGCCTCTCCCAGGGACTCAACGTCGATTGGATCGACGGCGCCGCCCGCGCTCTCGACAAAGTCGAGCAGGGCATGCGCCGCAATCTCCTCCGCTCCCTTTCCCTCGACGCCATGGCCTTCAGCCTCGGCCGCGAATAGAGCGCTTCTCCTGCTTCTGCTGAGGAAAGCCACAACTGCTGGTGGACGTCAATCTCCTCCAATATGTGGACATCGCTCTCCTCCAACATGTGGACGTTTGAACCCATCCTTATGGCGATGCGCTCGATTTAGTTCCAACATAGACTATTTACGAATTCATAACTAACTCATCAATGATTGTATCTGCGTGTCTCATCTTGCCGCATGGGTTTTGCGCGTCTTCCAGCCGCAGTGCGCGAGCAGAGAAGCCTGCGCACAGGATGCAACCACAGCGATTCGAGGCGTGGTCTCCAGCACTTTTGAGGGGCAACCCTCCCGGAATCATCAACGGCATCAGGTATCCGAACGAACGGAGAAGAAATCGAAATGAAAAAAGCCGGTATCGCAACTGTACTTATGATTTGCATGTTTGGGGCGTTCTCGCGCCCTGTATTTGGCCAGTCAAGCGCCTCGGTTGTCGAGGGCATCGTCCAGGATGTCACAGGCGCCATTATTCAGGATTGTGACGTCAAACTGCAGAATGCGGAAACGAGAGGCATACTCGCAACACGAACGAACAATGAGGGTGTCTACGCTTTTCCATCCGTCCAGCCGGGGGTCTATTCGCTCGAAGTCTCCAAGACTGGATTCAAGTCCTATTCCGCCACTAACTTCAGTGTTACGGTTTCGCAGCGCGCGACCCGGAATGTAGTTCTGGAACTTGGCGCGGCCTCAACCACTGTGTTTGTCGATGCGTCCGGTTCCGGGTCCCTGGTGGAACCCACTTCGAACGAGCTTGGCACGCTGATCGAGCCGGAGGATGTTCGCGAGCTGCCCTTGAATGGCCGCGATTTCCTGCAACTTGGCCTCCTGTCCGGCGCCACGCAAACGTCTGGGACAACGGTCTCTGACTTCACGACTCTTCAGGTCGGCCATCCTGACCGCACCATCATTATTGATGGAATCGAACAGGACCTCACCGGGTTTGTAATCGACGGCATGTCCACGGCGGGGAGCCGTCTGGGGCAGGCATCGCTGAATCTTTCCGTCGCCGCGATTGACCAGTTCAAAATACACGAAGGTTTCTTTCTGCCTTCGGAGGCGCCCAATGACGCCGGCGTCGTCAGCGTGGTAAGCAAGGGTGGAAGCAATAACCTGCATGGAGAGGTTTTTGAATTCGTCAGAAACACGGCGTTCGATACCAGGCAGTTCTTTGATGCTCCGGGCGCCAGCGCCAGTCCCTTTCACCGCAACCAGTTTGGCGGCGCGGTGGGCGGACCCATCCGGCAAAACCGCGCGTTCTTCTTTGCCCATTACGAAGGCCGCCGCCAGGTCCTTTCCAATACAGTAAAAGCCACCGTCCCTTCGGCAAAGATGTTTGGCGGGAACTTCTCCGAACTAAGCACCGTCATCTACGATCCGGACAGCTATGATCCGAGCACAGGACTAAGGCAGCCGTTTGCGGGAAACATCATTCCAGAAAAACGTATCAACTCAATGGCAACAGATCTGCTCGCTTATTATTTATCCGCTCCGAGTTATGCCGCGCAAAACCTCATCGGCAACCCAGTAACCATCGATAACTACGATCAGTATGGGGGACGCGTCGATGTGAACATCAACGCAAAAAACGCGCTGTATGGCCAATATGTAAACGAGAATTCACCGACCGTGAACGCAGCCCTGTACCCTCTTGCGGGTTATGGCTTTCCGTTGAGCACGAAGTTCTTCATGACGCAGCTGACCAGCACTTTGACGCCACATCTTGTGAATGAGTTTCGCCTGGGATATCTTCACCCCTCGGTATTCAACGCCGGCGCCACCCTGGCCGACGTGCAAGGCAAGATGGGCTTCACGGGGACAGCGGATCCGAATGGAGTGCCTGGAATCTACCTGAGCGGCTTCAACACATCCGGAGCTACCTCCTCGACTCCTTCGTTCGGCCGCGCCCAGGGTCTTATCGGAAACATCGACAACCAATACCAGATGCATGAGGGCGTGAGTCTTCTGAAGGCGAAGCACGAGATGAGCTTCGGCGTTGACATCAACTACGTTCGCACGGTCCAGGAGAGCTCGAACTTCTATTCCCGCGGCGGCGTGTACTTCAATCCGGTCTATACCGCGCAACTGGCTCCCAATAGCGCCGGGACATTGGCGCCGGTGTCCGGCACGGGCAGTTCCTTCGCCGATTTTCTGCTGGGCATGCCCCAGACCGGCACCGTAACATCCATGCCGCGCACGCATTTTCGCTGGACAGCGGTTACGCCCTATGCTCAGGACACCTGGAGGTTTCTGCCAAACCTGACCCTCAACCTTGGCCTCGGATGGGACTTGAGCACACCACCCAACGCGGTAGGACAGGATAAACTGTATCCTCATGCATTCAACTTCCAGACCGGCAAGGTAGAGTTTGCGGCATTAGGCGACATCAGCCCAGAGGTTTACAAAATCGATCTCAACAACTTCGCTCCTCGCGTGGGAATATCGTGGCAGCCGGGTTTCCTGCATGGAACAGTCATCCGGGCCGGCGGGGGTATTTATTATCCGGCGGAGAATGCCATTTATGAGTTATTCGCAATTACTGCTCCGGGGGTTGCGATCGTCCAATCCATCGCCAATCAGTCTGCCGTGACGCCCACCTACGTGCTCGGACAAAACGTATTTCCACCCATGGCTCAGAAGACTATCACGCGCTCCTTTGCCGATAACATCAGCGGCACGATTACCGCGCTGGACAGCAAGCTGCGCACGACTTATCTGGAGCAATGGAGTCTGGCGATTCAGCACACGCTGAGCAAGAGCACGATAGCCGAGATTGATTACATCGGGTCGCAATCGCGCAAGCTGCCGATCCGGTGGAATGCCGACGATTGCTCGATTGCCGGCTCTTATGTTTGCGACTCGTCGGTTCGTCCGTACAAGCAGTTCAATTACATTTACGAGGCGGCCAACGAGGGCAGCGCAAGTTACAATTCCCTGGTTGCCAAATTGCAGCGTCAGTTTTCCAATGGCCTGAGTTTTGTGACCAATTACACATGGTCGAAAGTCCTCAGCAACACCGAACAGGGTGGCGTGCCGGTTGGAATCAATGAGAGAGGCACATGCCTCAGTTGCGACAGAGGAATGGCCGGATACAATATTCCGCAGCGACTGGTCGCAAGCAGCGTCTGGAATTTGCCGCTGGGCAGAGGACAGCGATACCTGAACGGGATTTCTCCCGCCTTGAACCGCGTCGTCGGTGGCTGGACCCTCGATACGATTGCGACTTTCTCGAAGGGAAATCCTTTCACGGTGTTAGCCGCAAGCAGTACGACGATGGATCCGATGACGCAATTCCGCGCCGACCAGAGTTGTAATGGCCGGTCCAGCCTGAAGAACAAGGACGTTCGCAGCAACGGCCACTACTGGTTCGATAAGGCCTGCTTTACGACGCCCGCGGCGAATCACTTCGGAAACTCCGGCACCAACATTATTACCGGGCCGGGAGTCAACAATTGGGACATAGGCGCCGGAAAACTGATTGCCCTGCACGAGTCCACGAACCTGCAATTCCGGGCCGACGCATTCAACGCATTCAATCATGCGCAGTTTCTGAATCCCGATAGCACGATGACGGACACCAACTTCGGCAAGATCACGACGGTAGGTCCATCCCGTGAATTCCAGTTCAGCCTGAAGCTGCTCTGGTAAGGGGAAACCAGCTCATCATGAACAGGGCAAAGCCACCTTCATAGGCTGAGGCCTGATTAACTTGAAACCGATTGCGGCGCGGCTTTTGCCGCGCCGCAATCGGCTTCGGATGCATGGATTCCAGGGCTGAGCGCCAGCTGGGAAAAGATCAGGACTTTTTTCCGAAGAAGCTCAGGATGCTCTTCTTCGCCGGGGGGTCCTCTTCGGACAAGCCGCAGGCTTTACGAGCCATTTTCCGGATCTCATCGCAAATGGGAGAATCTTCCTGCATCAAAACGGTAGAGGTGTTTCGTGTGCGCCGGGCAGAGACAGAATCGTTGGGAATCTTCCACTGGGGCGCCCTGGTAAGCGCCTTGTGAACATGCTCTTCATCCAAGAGCATGTTTTGAGGCACATAGCGGTTGACGACGATCTGGAGCTTGCGGCCCCGAGTGGAGAAAAATTGCGAAATCAGGCGATTTGCGTTGCGCAGTTCGGAGACGCCGATCTGGGTGACCAGGTAAAGGGTGCCCATCACGTCAAAGAGATCTGAATTCATCAAGTCAATTCTGGAACCGGCATCAATGACGACATAATCGAAGCTCTGGCGGGCGACTGCCAGCAGTTTTTCGATCTGTTCCGGATTGACAGCGGTCACAGGGAATTCTGCGGGAGCCGAAAGCACGTAGACGCCCGAGCTATGCCTATTCAGCAGCGTAAAAAGAAGATTTGTATCCAGGCGGCCGATGTCGCGGAAAGCGTTCTCAGTCGAATACTCAGCGGCGATTCCCAGGTGGATCGCCGCGTCCCCGAGCGGAAGGCCGAGGTCGATCAGCAGGACTTTTTCGTGAGACTCCCTGGCCAGTGATACTGCGAAATTGGAGGCGAGGGTGGTGACTCCACAGCCGCCCTTGGTGCCCATAAAAACGAAGAAACTTCCCACCGCGCTTTTGGGGCGAACCCCAGGACGGCGGGTAGACACGCGTTCCAGAGCACCGGTCAATTCGTTGCAGGAGAGGGGCAGAAAAAGGAATTCGCGTGCTCCCGCGCGCATCGACTCCACCACCAGGTTATGATCGGTCTGCGCTGAAAAGACCATCACGGTTCGCGAGCTGTCACCGCAGATACTTCCCACGATTTCGAGGGCGAGTTTGGTGTTGGCGTCCAGGTCAACCATGACGACGTCATGATCCTGGTCCAGCATCCGGGGCAACTCGGCGAGGGTGGCAGGATAGGAAACAAACTCGTGGGTCCGCACGTTCGGGCATCCTTCAAGAGCAGCCAGGATCAAGTTGCGGCGTGACTCATCGGGGCCGATCAGTGCGATGGACAGAACTTCAGTGTCATGAGCCACAGTCGGCTCGAGAAGAAATGGCATAGTGGAATTGCCCCCAATTAAATACAACCACAACCAAGCCAGCGTGAAACAGCCAAATGCTCAGAGCTCTCCAAACACAGATGATACCAATATAAGTTTTAGATGCAGTGATGGCCGCTGGGGCTCCGGATATTTCCATTTTTTTGGGTTGTCTGCGCCGTGCAATCGCCAATTCCGGACGCGGAGTCGAGCAAGATTCTCATCTCGACGAAGGATCATCCATCGACTCCCGCGGCGGGAGGCAAGAGGCCTGGCCTATCTTGCCGCGGCCTTCGCTGTTTTGCGCGAGGGCTCCAGAAGAGACCATTCATCCTCTTCACGCGGCGAATCCGGAAGAGGCCAGCCGTTGGCTTTAAGGGATGGCTCCGGGCGAGGCTGCTTGTCTTTTCGTCTTCCGAACAGGAAGAAGCCCCTTTTCTTCTCCGGAGTGGCGGGCAAGCCGCAGGCGGTTCTGGCCATTTGGCGAATGGCCTTCGAAAGGGGCGAGCTCTCCAGCACGACCGGAGTGGCCGTGTTCCGGGTGCGCCGCGCGGCGGCATAATCGTCGGGAATCTTCCAGAGAGCAGGCCGGGTGAGGGCCTTGGCAATCTGTTCGTCATCGAAGAGCAGTGCATGGGGCGTGTAGCGGTTGAGCACAATCTGGAGCTTGCGGCCGCGCCCGGAGAAGAACTGGCTTATCAGGCGATTGGAGTTGCGCAGCTCCGAAACGCCGACCTGAGTGATGAGGTAGAGGATGGCGGATTCATCGAAGAGAGCTGTCTCCCTCAAGTCGATTCTGGAGCCGGCATCGACGACCACGAAATCGAAGCTCTGACGAGCGACAGCCAGCAGTTTGTCAATGGCGTCAGTGGAGGCCTGGACGGAAGAGAATTCGCCTGGAGCGGCGAGAACCGCCAATCCCGAGCTATGCCTGGTCAGCAGAGAACGGAGGAAATTGGCATCGAGCCGGCTGGGGTCCTGAAAGGCGTTGGCGGTGGAGTACTCGGGGACAATCCCGAGGTTGATCGCCACGTCGCCGAGGGGGAAGCCGAAGTCGATCAGGAGGGTTCGCAGGCCGGACTCCTGGGCCAGCGCCACGGCGAAATTCGAAGCGATGGTCGTGACTCCGCAGCCGCCTTTGGCGCCGAGAAACAGGAACAGCTTTCTGGATGTTCTTTTGGCGTGCGGACTGGCCGAATGGCGGATGGAAACCCGTGCCAGGGCGCCGATAATGTCGGCTCGCAGCAGGGGCAGGGTGAGGAATTCGCGCGCGCCGGCGCGCATGAAGCGAATCGCCATCTCCAGATTGGTCTGCGCGGAATAGACCATCACGGTCACCGGCTGACTGGCGCAGAGGCTCTCCACCACATCGAGAGCGTACTCCGGATCGCTGTCCAGGCCGATGAGGATGGCGTCGTAATGCTCTGCCAACATGCGGGGCAAATCATCGAGGTCGGCGGGGAAGGAAGAAAACTTCCGCACCGTTACGCCGGGGAATCCAGCCAGAGCGCCGGCTACTTCGAGCAGGCGCTGTTCATCCGGATCAATCAGCGCCGCGGAAATCGCGACAGCGCCGGAGACCTCCGAGAAGTGGGCCGAATTCGGCATAGCGTAAGTGACTGCCATTTGACTGCTCCGCCGTCAGCTTTCGCACAAGGCCCGTGGAACGCTGGCGGCTCTTCTGAAAGAAAGACCCGCGGTTGCCGCGAGCGCGAATCCGATCGTAGAGGCTCCTCCAGCACTCCCTTGCGCGTCTCAGGCGGTTCCGGCTACTGGGATAGAGCGAAATCGAGCGACACGTCCACCGTGGAGGCGCCGGGTCCGGGCTCGAATTTCCATTTGCGCACGGCTTCTTCCGCAGCGGACGAAAGCATGTGGTTTCCGCTGAGCGTTTTCACATCCGTGACCTTGCCCTCCGCATCTACGGTGACCTCGAGCCGAACCACGCCGGAGATTTTCATGCGCTTGGCAATCTCGGGATAGACGGGCGCGAAGCGCGATTTGACGGCGCGCTGGTCAACCGCCCTGGCGGGAATGGCCGAAACGACCATCAGCGCCAATGCCGTTATCTGAATCAGTCGCAGTCCTTTGCGCTGCAACTTGTTTGAAGTAGGATCAAAGCGAATGCTGTTCATTGGACATCTCCAAAGTTTCAACCTGTTCGCTAGGTTTATCGGCGGCAAAGGGAGGCTGCATTAATCCATTTTTAGGATTTGATTACTGATTGGAGTGGGAGCGCAACGAGAAGGCAGCTTCTGGAAAATTACTTTAAGTTATTATTTTTTCAATAGAATAAAGCTTTTATCTGAGTGAGAGAAGCTCGTTATGAGAGCAGACAGTCTTTCAGGAAGAATCGGATGGAGGATGGCCAAAATGCCTGTCTCACCGTTTATCGTCGACAGCAAATGGCCAGGAGCGATGTTTGCCGTGATGGCGGGTTGAAGGCGGTTACGACCGCTTTCAACGAAAACGCAAGCACGTGCGCCAGGAGCGTCAGAGGCCTGGAGGAAGCACGGCATGGGAGTGTTGCTTCCTCTGCAAGCGCTGGCTGCAAAGGAAGCATAAAAGCGGAGGAATACAGGTTGCCGGGCTCCCCTTACTTGAAAGACAAAGGATTCTCACCCGGTGAATCTGCAAATACACGGGTCCAGCGGTATGCGACCGCCGCTTTGTTCAACCTCCGCAGCCGCTGCTACTGGCCAATAGCGAAGGTGAGCGATACTTCCACTGTAGTAGCGCCGGCGCCGGACTCGAATTTCCATTTGCGCACGGCATCCTCGGCGGCGAAGGTAAGCAAGCTGTTTCCACTGACCTTCTTCACGTCAGTTACCTTGCCATCCGCGTCTACGGTAACCTCGAGCTTGACGGTGCCTTCAACTTTCATGCGCTTGGCAAGATCGGGATAGATGGGCTCGACCCGTGATTTGACTGGCCGCACGCCGGCCCAGGCGGGGATGGTCATCGCCACCGCCAACACCAACACTACCGCACGCATCATCTGTACCCCGCCACGCCGCAGCCGGCTGGGATGAAACCTGAAGATATTTTTGTTCATTGAAACCCCTCGAGATTCAAAACTTCATGACAGTACTATCGGCATCGAGGGGAGGCTTTTTCAACCTATCTTCACAATTCGGTCATTGAGGAAGCGGCAGCACGGGGACTGACGGGCTGGTTTGGCGACGGCAAAGCCAAGGTCAGCCTGCCTGGGCGACGGCGTCGAAGGTCAGATCCTGGGCGGCGGAGTGGTGCTCGTCGCGCCAGAGTTCGAAGAGGCGGCCGTAGCTGAGAGTGTTGTACTGGGCAGCATCGACGCCCAGTTGAACGGCGGCGCGGTCGATCCACTCGGCGGAGCCTTCCAGCTCGGCATAGTTGCCGATGGGGGTTTCGTCCACCACGCAGTGGCCCTCGCCGTCGGTCCACTCGGCGCGCCATTTTTCGTAGCGGAAGGCGGCGGCCAGACCAAGGGAGAGGAATATCCGGGCCAGCGTCTCGCCGTCGGCGACTTCGGTCTCGGTTTCGATGCGATGCTTGTGGCGATCTTCGCCGGGGCCGACGTCGGGCAGGCGCTTGTGGGTCACGACCCAGCGTCCGGCATAGCTGCGGATGCGCAGAATCTCAGTCCGGGCGCGCATCTGGCGGTCCGGGGTGTCGTAGAGGACGTTCGACTCGAAGGAGCGGGGGGTCTGGAGGGTGAAGCCGGCGGCTTCAAGACGCCGGGTGAGGGCGGGCAGGTCGTCCACGCGGAATTTGATTTCGGTCTCGATGGGCATCGGTTGCAGTGAGTATAGAGCAAAACCAGAGCTGCCGTATCCTGTTTGGCATCGATCAAGGCTGCCGCTCCCTGCTGGTCGCGTCGACTTGAGGGCAGCGGCTTCGAGATACACCTGCTCTGGTTTTGCCAGACGGCAGGGGGCGGAGGCGGGTCGAAGGACGACAATAAAGGAGTGAAGACACTGCGATTGGTTGTGGACCCCAAACATCTCGATACGGCCGAAGCTCAGGAAACGCTGGAGCGCGCCGCGCAGATTCTGCGCCGCGGAGGGCTGGTGGCGCTGCCTACCGAGACGGTCTATGGGCTGGGGACGAACGCGCTGAATGCGGAGGCGGTGGGGCGGATATTCGAGGCCAAACAGAGGCCGAAGTGGGATCCGGTGATTGTGCACGTGGCCGGGGCGAATGGCGCGGAAGAGATGATGAAGGGCCTGGTGCGCGACGTTCCCGAGGCGGCGCAAAAGCTGATGAAGGCCTACTGGCCGGGACCGCTGACGCTGCTGCTGCCGCGCACGGAGGCAGTGCCGGACGTGGTGACGGCCGGGCGGCCGCTGATGGGCGTGCGGATGCCGTCGCATCCGGTGGCTGCGGAGCTGATCCGGCGGGCCGGGGTTCCGGTGGCCGCGCCCAGCGCCAACAGCTTTGGGCACACCAGCCCAACGACAGCCGCGCACGTTTTGCAGGACCTGGACGGGCGGATTGACGCGGTGGTGGACGCGGGACCGGCGGAGCACGGAGTGGAATCCACGGTGCTGGACCCATGCCAGAGCCCAATGATGATCTACCGGCCGGGAGCGGTGACGAGGGCTCAGATTCAAGAGACCGCCGGGGCGGTGGAGGTTTTTCACGACAGCGCGGCGCTGGCCGCAAAACCGCGAGAGGCGATGCCCTCGCCGGGGGTGGGGCTGCGGCACTATGCGCCCAATGCGCGGCTGCTGCTGATCGAAGGTGAACTGGCAGAGATGGAAGCACGGCTCGCGGAAGCGGCTGAGGGTCTGACGGGCGAGCGGGTGGGAGTGATGCTGCCGGCCGAGTTGACCGCGCCGGACGGAAGCGCGGCAGTCTTCGCCTGGGGACGGTGGGCGGCTCCGAAAGAGATGGCGCGAAAGCTTTACGCGGGGCTGCGGGCGCTGGACGGCGAGAAGTGCACGGTGATTCTGTGCCCGCTGCCTCCAGCCGCGGGAATTGGCGCGGCCATTCGCGACCGGCTGCTCAGAGGGGGGACAAAGGGACAGGGACCAGGGACTAGGGACTAGGGACTAGGAACCAGGGACTAGGGACTAGGGACTAGGGAAAGCCTGGCCCGCTGTTACTGTCCAAGGCGTCTATTGCTGGAAAATGCTGGCTCGCGGCCATTTTTCCAGGAGCGCGAAATCCAGAGCCAGGCAACCCGCTCCGGCTAGAGCGTTTTCGATTCACCTGTCGACATTGCGACAGTGTGCAAGGTGGCTTTTTCTTAAGGAAAAAGCCACTCCCCTGCTCGGTTTCTGTAAAGAGCAGAATCGAAAACGCTGTAGTCTGTGTTCCCTGTTCCCTAATCCCTGCTTTTCTCACTGCCCGACATCGCCCAGCTTGTACATGTATTGAATGGAGGATTTGTAGACCAGGGTCCGTGTGTTGCCGCGGATCTTGAGGACATTCTGGTCATACCACTCGATACAACCTTCGACGACTTCTCCTCCTTCAAGGACGAGGACCATCGGGGTCTGCGCCTGAATCTGCTTTTGCAGGTAAAAGAGCTCGGCGTGCCGATGGGAAGGCTCCGACGGCTGCACGTAAGAGGACAGATGAAAGGGAGCGACGGCGGGCAGCGGGTAGTCGGCGCGCGCCTGGGCGCGGGCGCGGGGAACTTCGCCTTGTTTGCGGATGCTGGGAAGAGCCGATTCGACGCGCATAAAAAAATCCTCCAGGGGAAAGCAACAGCTGCGAAGTTTGCAAACACAAGGCGCAAAGATGAAACGCAAAGCACTTTAGAGCAGTTCTTGTACCCTGCCGCAGCCTGAAACTTCTGCGGGGAGGATCTTGGTCAATCCGGCCGCATACATGACCAAACAGCGACTACAGAGGCGGGCATGGCATCCACAACACAAGTTTTCCGGCCGATGGCTGGATTGATTGTACCTAAAAGATGCCCGGCGCTGGCCGGGGGTTGCTTTCTTTTCCCGGCAATGGGTAGAAATGGAAGCGGGTTGCCCGGCGCTGACTAGAGCGAAATCACAGTAGACGTAACCTTGTTAGGAGTATCCAGCATGGCTTTTTCTTGAGGAAAAAGCCATTTGGCAGGCGTGCTTTCGAGATACACCAACTGTGGTTTCGCTATAAAGCACTTGACTGCGTAATTCTGTTCCTGCAGGTCAGTGGTCTACCCCTTCGCCCGTAAAAGGGCGAAAGAATAAAGCGCGGAGAATGGCGGGGTGCCCCCTCTGGGTGAGACAGTCTGCGGAAACTGAAAGGGCGGGCAGCCCACCATTCTTTCTTCGCGCTGGGATTCAGATTCCCTTGCCTATGGTGTAAGCGCGGCCGAGCGACTCACCGACGCCATAGTACGCCCCTTCTCCGGGTGAAAAGAGAATCGGCAGCACCTTCAGGATGTCAGGATGGCCGGCTGCGTTCAGGACTTCTTCGTCGGCCTTCACGTCAATGATCTGGCCGACAAACTGGGTGTGCAGGCCAAGTTCAATGACCTGGATGACGTTGCACTCCAGGATAAGCGGGAACTCCTGAATATAGGGCGCGTCCACCAGATCGCTGCGGACGGGCGTAAAGCCGGTGGCGGCGAACTTGTCCACGTCGCGCCCGCTCACGATCCCGATGTAGTCGGTTTGCTTGACCTGGGACTGCGACGGCACGTTGACAGTGAAGGCGCTGCGCTTCATCAGATTGCCATGGGTGTAGGTAGCCTTGCGCAGCGACACGGCCACACAAGGCGGCTGAGAGCAGCAGACGCCTCCCCACGCACAAGTCATCCCATTCGGCTTTCCCTGCTCGTCGTACGAACCGACAACCCAGGAAGGAGTCGGGAAAATCAACGTCTTGGCTCCGAGCGAACGCTTCATATCGCATCTCCCTATCTTGAACAAGATTTTCCGTTTTCAAATCATTGTTATGGCATCCCGATCGACTTAAATTACAACTTCCAGGTAAAAATCCGCAACTGCCGCATGCGCCCGGCATCAGGCCAGGACCGGCGCGTTTTCCATTCCCGCCGTTCCAAAGACGCGGCGATAGCGCTCCACTTCAGCGGCCTCTCCCAGCGCCTTGGCGTAGTTGTCGGAGAGCTTGACCGCCGGACGGCCCTCCACATCGTGCAGCTTGCAGACCAGGCTGACCGGGCTGAAGGCGTCATCGCCCTGGGGATTGCAGCCGCGGAAATCATTGGTCAGGAAGGTGCCCCATCCGGCGCTGAAACGGATGCGCCGCTCGGGAATCCATTTGCGCTCATCCAGGAAGTCGCTGGCCTGATGAAAATCGCCGGGAGCGGCGCCTGGGCGCAGGGTTCCGCCAAAGTAGGCGTGCAAGCCGAGAATCTGGTCCACATCGAGGGCGTCGGAGGCGATCAGCAGCTTCTGGCGCGGGTCGCATCCTCGCTGCCTGAGCCACGCAATGTATTCGTCGCCGGCGATAAAGGGGGCCTTGCTGTCAACGCGCTGGCCGGTCCAGCCGGCCACCCAATCCGGCGCATTCTGCAAAAACTGCGTGGTGCCGAATGTGTCCGGCAGCAGGATAAGCAGCTCGCCCTGATAGGTGTGCTGCCACAACTCCAGCAAGCGGTATTGCGCGCTCTTCATCTCGTCATCGCTCGTAGCCAGCGCAGCCAGCGCCATGGGCAGTTCGTGGGCGTTGGTGCCGACGGCTTCCAGGTCGTGCTTGTAGGCCAAAAAGGCGTTTGAACTGCCAAAGAAGCTGGCTCCGAGCACATCGCTCATAGCCTTGACGACATACTCCTGCCACAGGAAGCTGTGACGGCGGCGAGTTCCAAAATCGCTGATCTTCAAGCCGGGAACGCCGCGCAGGCGCTCCATCTTTTGCCACAGCTTGGTCTTGGCCCGCGCATACAGAATGTCGAGTTCGAACTCGCTCAGGCGCTTCAGGCAGGCGCGCGTCTTCAGCTCGTCGATAATCGCCAGAGCATAAATCTCCCACATGGTCGTCTCGGTCCACAGGCCTTCGAAGCGCAGCTCAAGCTGGCCATCGCTGACGGACAGCTCAAAATCGGAAAGCCGGAAATCGCGCTCCAGCCACTCCAGGAAGGCGGGATCGAAGATGTCCTTGCGTCCGTAAAACGTGTTGCCCGCCAGCCAGATCAGCTCGGACTTGCGAAAGCGCAGCATCCTCGCCGCTTCCAAATGCTCCCGCAGCTCTTCAATGTTGACGATTTCAGCCAGGCGCACCGAGGCAGTGCGATTGAGAAGCGAAAAGGAGGCGCGCGTTTTCGGGAAATGCTTCCAGATGAATTGAAGCATCAGCAGCTTGTAAAAATCGGTATCCAGCATGGAGCGCGTAATGGGGTCCAGATTCCAGTTATGGTCATACGCGCGCCGGGCGAAGTTGATAATCACAATGCTTTTACTTTAATTGAATTCGCCGCGCATGGCGGAGCCGGTCTCTTAGACTGAGCAGAGGAGGGTGTGATGAGCGACGGCCGCGAAGAGCGCGAAGAACAGGAAAAACTCCGCGAGCAGGAAGAGCGGAAGAACCGCGAAGACCAGATTGACCGCGAACCCATAGACGAGTGGGAGCCGGAGCGGGACGAATCCTGAAAACCTATCCGAAAATACGTAGCGCCGACCTCCCGGTCGGCTGTTCTGTGGGCCTCCTGGCCCGCAGAAAACCTCAGACAGTGGCACGGACAGCAAAAGGGCCACTCCGCTTGTGCGGAGTGGCCCTTTTGCTTGATGCGTTGATGCTGGGTTACTTGGAAACCTCGGGCTTGGTGCTCAGGGTACCGTTCTCGTAGCCCTTAGCCATGTCGGCAATCGAAATGGCCTTGTAATCGCCGGCGTGTCCGGCCTGGCCGAACTGCGTCATGCGCAGGGCAACAACCTTCTGCATGGCCGCGCGGGCTGGCTTCAGGTAGTCGCGAGGATCAAACTTCTCCGGAGTCTCCGCGAAAACCTTGCGGATGGCGCCGGTGATGGCCAGGCGGCTGTCGGTATCGACGTTGACCTTGCGAACGCCGTTCTTGATGCCCAGTTGAATCTCTTCGACCGGCACGCCCCAGGTCTGCTTCAGCTTGCCGCCGTACTGGTTCACGATGTCCTGCAGGTCCTGCGGAACCGAAGAGCTGCCGTGCATGACCAGGTGGGTCTTGGGCAGGCGCTTGTGAATGGCAACCACAAGGTCCATCTTGAGGACCGAGCCATCCGGCTTCTTGGTGAACTTGTAAGCGCCGTGGCTGGTGCCGATGGCAACAGCCAGCGAGTCAACGCCAGTGCGCTCGGCAAATTCGACTGCCTGATCGGGGTCGGTGAGGTGTTCGAGGCCCGTTCCGCCGGCTCCGTGGCCGTCTTCAACGCCGCCCAGAACGCCGATTTCGCCTTCGACCGCGATGCCGCGGGGATGCGCGTAATCAACGACCTTGCGGGTCACTTCGACGTTCTCTTCGAAGGTGGCCGGGGTCTTGCCGTCGGGCTTGAGCGAGCCGTCCATCATGACTGAAGTGAAGCCCAGTTCGATGGCGCTCACGCAGGTCTCGTAGCTGTTGCCGTGATCCAGGTGCATGGAGAGCGGAATCTGCGGATAGAGTTCTGCCGCCGCCAGCATCAGGTGATAGAGGTAAAGATCCTGCGCATACGCGCGAGCGCCGCGGCTGGCCTGGATGATCACCGGCGAATTGGTTTCCTTCGCGGCTTCCATGATGGCCTGAATCTGTTCCATATTGTTGACGTTGAAAGCGCCGACGCCATAACCGCCCTTGGCAGCCTCGTCGAGGAGCTGCCGCGTAGAGACTAGAGGCATAAGAAATTTCTCCTTCTGGTTCAACTCCGGCCGCCGAAGCGCTTTGGCCCGAAAGGGATGAAAATCAGCCTCGCGGGCGGCTGGAACTGCAATCATTCTTATGGTAGCAGAGACAGGCGAACGGAAGGCTTGGCGCGGAAGACGGGCGAAGCCGCCGTTCCGGCTATCCGAATCAGGAGGAGCACCTCCCAATTCGGTTTGCAGCAGGAAACTCATGAAAACTTCTCTATGCAAGCGGTCCAGGCTTCTGGGTATCGTCCGCGAAAGTGTGTGGGGGCGGGCTCATTTTGACCGGAACCACGCAAAAACCAGCCAAGCAACCCATGATCGTCGGTTTCGGCAAGCCTTTCAATATAGTTGTCCGCAAGGCAATCTTCCACCCACTGCGTAAAAAGACGGCACAATGCACGATATGTCTTAAGATACCCAGCAGAAACGCCCTCCCGCCTGTCCAACTGGAGTACCGCCGCGGTAGTTTCCCCTTTGTCGGAAAAAGCTCCCGTGGAAGGAAGATAACGAGCGATGAGGTTCCCGGTATCTGGATCGAAATCAAGAAAATTCCACGGGTCTTCTGCTGATGGGTCAATCAGCAACGGCTCTCCCTGCCGCGTGAGAGGAAATTGAGCGCCCTTCTTTCGACCGCAATCCGTGCAGACAAGCAGAAGGTTCTCCCATACATACATTCGGTCTGAATAGGAAGTTTTGGGCCAAAAATGCTCAATATCAGCTCCCAGCGAATCCACGCAATACATACAGCGCTGGCGTTTACCAGCCATTTGCTGCAATGTGGTAAACAAAGCACGGATCGATTTCGTGGACCGATGGCGTTTCCAGTGTTCGGTGGACTGCAATCTGCCCGCCGCCTGTAGCCTATCGGCTTCGGCTTGCAACCGCCTTAAGGCTTCCGTCGTCTCCGCATGAAGCTTGGTTCGTCCTATCCGGCGCATATCTGCTAAACCTCCTCACCGGTCTCGACGAAGGGAAGCAGTCCTTGTAAGTTCTTTTCCTCACTGGCGGAGAGCTTTACTCCCGCCCTCTTTTTCGATCTCAGCTTTGAATAGAGCGCCCGTTTCTCCACAACCGGCTCAGAGCGAGTGTTCTCGAGCCCAAAAGCTGGAGACAGAAGAATTGAATCCGGCCGGGAGATGATGATCTTTTGATATTCTTCATGGGTAAGCGCGTGCGGCTCATCCTCGCTGCCCGGCTCTGGAAGCACAAAAAGGCCATTCGGATCGGCGGCCTGGAGAATAATTGGGCTGTGGGTCGTGACAAGAAACTGCACATTGGGGAAATGTCGCTTCAACCAGAAGCCGATCTCACGCTGCCATGCGGGATGCAGATGCGCATCAATCTCATCAATTAAGACTACCCCGCTGCGCTGGATGAATATCTTTCCTTCTTCATCGTGGTCGTATAGGTTGTCGAATCCATAGGCATTAATCATGTGGCGGAGTATGTCTGCTAATAGTGCAAGTGCCGCACGATAGCCATCACTCATCTCGGTCCAGGATAATTTTACGTCGTTTGCATCTCTTAGCCAGAGGCCCCCTGAGTCAATATGATCAATCTTGATTTCGCTCGGCAAAAACTCATCGCTAAGTATCGCAAGAAGAATATCGAGTTCATTTTTCTGTTCTTCTTTCTCTTCGAGTGCCTTATACTTTAGATCCCGTAGCCATTCATCGACCTCACGCAGTGAGGCAGCTTCCTGAAACAGCGTGACCCAGCGTTCAGTACTGGGAGCACTCATTTGGCGTTGCGCTTCAGGCGAAGCGCCAAAAACTCGACGAAATGGGCCATATCCGCAAGCAAACCAACCTTGCGGATTGCTGCTCCAAATAGACTGATCTGCTATCGCGGCCTTCTTTGTTTTCTTGGGCGATTTTGAGACTAGTGTGGGTTCTGGCCCATCGCCACTCTCAAAAACAAGTCTGGCAACAAAAGGCGCTTTTCGCGGCTTCCCAAGTTTTTTATCGTCGCCCGCAACTGACGCGATATTCATCTCGATTGAGGCTTCACTACTAATCGCGTTTTCGCTGATCCATCCACGAAAACTAGGAAGAAAAGAACGAGCCACATCTTTTCCTGCTATTCCGATAGCAATTGCCCGGATCAGAGTACTTTTCCCTGAGCCGTTGTCTCCGGTGAAAACCGTCCAACCAGCGTACCTCCCATTGCCTCTGTCGAGATCGAACTCCAGAGACTTGAATCCACGAATATTCTTCAACGAAATCTTGCTGATATACATAGACGGCCTCTTCTACGCGAATGAACTACTTGCCGGTATCGTACATTACCCCTCGGCGATTCTGGAAGTAGGCAACATATGAGCGCACAACAGCCCCAGCGCCAATCGCTTTGCAGCGAAGATATCCTTGACCCCCACCTCGATAATCGCGTTCCTGGCCATGACCAGCGCCACGGCCGACCCAGTAATGGCCGCTGCCGTGGCGCAAGGCTTCCCTTCGCCGCCGGGGCCTCGTGTGGAATAATTTGCCCGTGCCCCTAGCTGCCGCTACTCCTCATGACTGGTTCCTGTTGGCCTGCGCCGCGGGATCAGTTCTGCTGCTTTTATTGCTGATCGCGAAAGTCCGTCTGCACCCGTCGCTGGCGCTGGCGGTGGCTGCCTTGGGGCTGGGCATCGCTTCGGGGATGCCTCTCTACAAGATCCCGCTTTCCTTCACCGGCGGCGTGGGCAGCCTGATGGGCCACATCGCCATCGTGCTCGGCCTGGGCGCGGTGCTGGGCCGGCTGCTGGCCGCCTCCGGTGGGGCAGCTTCGCTGGGCCGGGTTCTGGTCGAGGGCTGCCGTCCGCAGTTCCTGCCCTGGGCGATGCTGGGCATGGGCATTCTGGTCGGGATGCCGGTGTTTTTTGAGGTCGGGCTGGTGCTGATGATGCCGATTGTGGCCGAGACGGCGCGGCGCAGCGGACGGCCGGCAATCCTGGTCGGAATGCCTCTGCTGGCCGGCCTCTCCATCGTCCATGGCACGCTGCCGCCCCATCCGGCGGCGATGCTGGCGGCCACGCAATATCACGCCGACCTGGGCCGCACCATCCTGTGGGGGCTCGTCGTGGGACTGCCTGCCGCCGCCCTCGCCGGACCGGGGCTGAGCTGGTTCCTGCTGCGCCGCTGGGAACGGCGCAAGGCAAAAGGCGCGCCGGCCGAGGCCGAAGAGGAAGCGCCGCTGTTTGCGCCGACCGAGGCCGAGGACGAGCAGATTGAGGGCCAGGCGGACGAAGCTGCCCCGGTGGCTGAGAGGACGCCCGCCCCCGCTGGTCCGCTGCTTGCGGCCTCGGCCATTTTGCTGCCGGTGGCGCTGATCTTCCTGGGCAGTTGGGCCGACTCGCTGGCCGCGCCGGGCGGACTGCCGAATCAGATTCTGCACTTTGTTGGCAGCGCGGATATCGCCCTGCTGATCGCCGTGCTGGTGGCTCTAGTCACGCTCGGCAGCCACTCGCAAGCCGGAAAGATCAAAAGCCCCGAGGGCCTGCGAAAGCTGACCGCCGAGTCCTTTGAACCCATCGCGGGGGTGCTGATGATTCTGGCCGCGGCCGGGGGCCTCAGCGGCATTCTGCGCGATTCCGGCGCCGCGCAGTCCACGGTGAGCCTGGCCCTGGGCGCGCACATGCCGCCACTGGTGCTGGCCTGGCTGCTGGCCGCGGTGGTCCGCGCCTCGATGGGCTCGGCCACGGTCGCGATGGCCGTGACCTCGGCGGTGCTGGCTCCGCTGGCCGGACAAGCCGGCGTGCGCCCGGAGCTGCTGGTGCTGGCCACCGGCACCGGCTCGCTGATTCTCTCGCACGTCAACGACCCCGGCTTCTGGCTGATTCAGTCTTTCTTCAAAATGGACCTGAAGGAGACACTGTCAACCTGGACGGTGCTGGAGACGGTGCTGTCGGTGGCCGGACTGGGAATGACGCTGTTGCTGGCGGCGGTGCTGCGGTAGGAGCAAATGACGGTAGTCCGAAGGATCGCGCAACGCGTGCGTTCAGTGGGTAGCTTCCGAGTTGGCGGTAATGATCCCGGAACCAGATCGCAGACCAGTGCTTGGCACTCCGTCGCGGTGATACGCTGGGTGGGTTGGACGAATCGAAGTGACACCTTGGGAACTGTCTTCTACATGCTTCTACTGCTGTTCGGCTATTTCGTGGCACCGGCGATGCTTGTGTGGGGCTGGGTGCGATGGATCAATCAGCGGCCTAAATCTTGGACGGTCTCATCGACCTTGTCATTAATAGGATTTCTGCTCGCTTCGGCATCGGCCCTCTCCGCGCTTTGGATCATCGCTTATGCTTCTACCGGAGGGTTCGAGCACACTCCCGGCATTGCCAGCTATTCGCCAAACTACTCGCTCTTCTTCCGATGGATGAAGCGAGGTGAGGTGCTATCGCTCGTAGCGATTGCCTTCGCTCTCGGCGGCGTCTTCAAGCGAAGTGCGACCCGGTGGCAAGCTCCTGCTGGCGCGCTCGGAACGCTCGCCTTTTGGCTGATCCTTACAACTTGGCCGTGATCAAAGACTCGCTGCGAGGACGACAAACGCATAGGCAGCGCAGCCCTTAAGCCTGCTCTGGGCGTATTGTCGCCTATTCGGAAGTAATTGGTCAACCGAATAGCTGTCGTACCCTACACCCCCAGCACCGCACGCTGTGCGGCGGTGCTGCGGTAGGAGCAAATGACGGTAGTCCGAAGGATCGCGCAACGCGTGCGTTCAGTGGGTAGCTTCCGAGTTGGCGGTAATACAACCGGAACGGCCGAAATTTGAGAATGGTCCGGCTGGGGTTCGCGGTCTCCCGGATCCCCAAATGCGAGAGATCTTCAGTGGCGCGATGCACTTCCTTGGGACCTGGACCACCCGCCGCAGGTATTCGATTCTGGCGAACGGGACATTTCAGGTGTCGTTAGACGGGAAGGCTGCGGCTCCGGTAGAATTGTGAAACATCGCTCCAGTAGAATTCTGAGTAATAGCTGTAGTGTGGCAACGAACCACCTTGCGCTGTCGGGCATGTCGGTTTCCTCATCGCCTGCATGAGGAATGTGCCATGGGCCACAGCTGCGAAGAAAAGTCAGGAGTCCTGCCGTTTTGCAACTGCATCTCGCCACGTCCATTCGTCGCCTGGCTTGTGCCCGTCAAGTTTGCGCCCTGACTGCCCTTGTTGCGCTCATAGCTGCCTGTCCCGCGGCCAGCGCGCGCAACTCCGGGCGCCACAGGCACGCTCATTTCCACGCGATGAGGCACATGCTGTCGAATGTCGGCCTGCCTGGCATGGGCTTCATTTCTGACGACGACGCGCCTGAGATTGGCCAGAAGTATGAGCTCAAGCTCGCGCGGCAGGGGGGCGAGATCATCGACGTCATTTACAGGGTGGGCGACAGGTATATCCCCGAGACTCTCGACAAGCTCAGCCAGTTCCTGCGGGACAGCCACAACGATGAGGTCAAGAGCTACGATCCTCGCACCTTCGACGTGCTCCACACGATGCTTGCGAAACTGAATCGATCGAGCAGCGTAATCGAGGTCCTCTGCGGCTACCGGACAAAGGAGACGAACGATGCTCTCCGCGAGAGTAGAACCACCAACGCAGCCGAGCACTCCCAGCATATCGAAGCGAATGCGCTCGATCTCCGGGTTCCTGGCGTTCCAGCGGTGGAGTTGCGGGACGCTGCGCTTTCACTCGGCGCCGGCGGCGTGGGCTACTACCCTAAAGGGCAATTCATTCACGTAGACACGGGTCCCGTCAGGGAGTGGACCTTTGCGCCACGCCGCGCCACACACGCTCGCCGCCATCACCGTGCGTAACGCCGCGGCCTTGCTTTGATGGATGAGGGACTACATGCCGGCCGGGGTTCGCCGATCCGCCTCCGCATGTTCTTCGGTTGACGCCCGAGTCGCGTTTCCAGCTCCAAATTGACCTTCGTTTGAAGTTCCGGACGTCTCGTCGCCAATTCGGAAGTAATCAGTCAACCGCACAACTGTGATGCCCTATACCCCCAGCACCGTCCTTTGCGCCGCGAAGATCTCCTTCAACCCCACCTCGGCCAGATCGACGAACTCGTTCATCTGGCTGCGTAGCCTCTCTTGACATGACAGCAGCTTGCTCCTAGCCTTCTCTTATGGACCTTCAGCTTCCAGAACGTCAGGCAACTGAACTCGCGAACCTCGCCATGCGCACGGGCCGCAGCGCCTCCGAACTGGCAGTGGAGGCGGTGGACCGCCTACTCGCCCAGGAAGACTTGTTCGACGCGCAGGTGCAGTTGGGAATTGACCAGATCGCCCGCGGCGAATTCATTGAAGAAGAAGAGATGGACGCCCGCGTGGCGCGGATGATGCGGGCTTGAGACGGCTGCGGTGGTCGCTAGCCGCGGCCGACGATCTGGAAGGCATTGCCAGCTACCTCCATCTTTACCACCCCGATTTTGCCGTCCCCACCATTCAACGGCTCTATGGCGCGGCAAAGTCGCTCAAGGCGTTTCCCTATGCGGGCCGCGTTGGCAGGAAGAGCGGCACATTCGAACTTGTTCTAGCCCCGCTCCCTTATCTTCTGATTTATGCTGTAGACGATCAGTCGATCCACATCCTGCGCTTTCTCCATGGCGCTCAGGACCGTCCATGATTTCGCCGCGTAATTGCCGGCGATCCCCCCCGACCCCCAGCGCGGCCCCTTGTGCCAAAGAGTTCTTCCTCATCCCCTCGGCCAGATCGGCCAAGTCGTTGACTGAGTCTGCGTGACGCTGCCCTTATCGGCGCGCGCTCTCTCTCCGAGCGTTGCTTATTGAAGGCGGGAAAACGGCGAGAGCTACTTCACTAGAGCATTTTGGCGACATCAGCCGCGTTGAGAAACGCCTCGATGGGGTTCGAGGTTGGACGGCCCATCAGGAATCCCTGCACGTCGTTTGCGCCCAGCGAGCGGATGAGTTCCAACTGCTCCGGCTCCTCAATTCCTTCGACGATCACCCGCATCCCGATGTTGCGGGCCAGCGCAACCAGCGTGCGGATCATGGATTCGCTCTCCGGCATCTTCTTCAGGTTGGCAATGAAGGACCGGTCGATCTTGAGAGCGTCAAAGGCCATCGACGGCAGGTAGCTCAGGTTGGAGTAGCCCGTGCCGAAATCGTCGATGGCCATGCCGACGCCCAGGCTCCGCAGGGCGTCCATGGTTTCAGTAGCGTAATGTGCGCCGCTCATCATCACTGACTCGGTCAGTTCGATCTGCAGCAGTTGAGGACTGAGGCCGGTGTGTTCCAGAATCATACGAACCTCATCCACGAATCCCCTGCGGCGGAACTGGATCGTAGAGACGTTGACGGCGACCTGGATCGAATAGGGCATCTTCGTCTGCCACCGGACCGCTTCGATGCAGGCCTGCTCCATGATGTAGGCGCCCAGCGCCGAGATCAATCCGCTCTCTTCGGCAACGGGGATGAACTTGTCGGGAGGAATCTGGCCGAGGGTCGGGTGTGTCCAGCGGGCCAGGGCCTCGAAGCGGACCAGCCTGTTACCCGTCAGCTCGAACTCCGGCTGATAGTTCACAAAGATCTCGTGCCGCGCGAGGGCTCTCCGCAGTTGATGCTCCAGGCTCAGCCGTTCCTGCACCTCGGCGCCGATATCGGAAGTAAAGTACACAACGCGATTTCTGCCGTCGCGCTTGGCGGTGTACATGGCGCTGTCGGCCTGCTTCATCAGCACCTCGGCATCGTTGGAGTCTTGCGGATAGATGCTGATGCCGATGCTCGCGCCGAGGGTCAGTTCGTGTCCCTCGATCTGCAGAGGATTCGAGATGGCTTTCAGGAAGCTCTCCGCCACCCGGGCCGCCTCTTCCCGGGCGCGCAGCCCGTCCAGAATCACCATGAACTCGTCCCCGCCCAGGCGGGCCAGAACGTCTGACTCGCGAACCCGCGCCCGCAGGCAGCCGGCAATCTCCACCAGCACTGCATCCCCAATGGGATGGCCAAGGCTGTCGTTGACCAGCTTGAATCCATCCAGATCGATATAAAGCAGCGCAATCATGCCCCCTTCTCTCTTGGCCTTTGCCAAAAGAAAAGAGAGCCTGTCGAGCAGAAGCCTGCGATTGGGCAGGCCGGTCAGCGGATCGTTGAGCGACTCGTAAACCGCCTTGTCCTTTGCTCTCTGCAGCTCCGCCTGATTCTCCCGGAGCTGGGTCACATCGATGGCGGTCGTCTCGTACACCATGCCCTCCGCGGTCTCGACGGGCGTGATGTTCTTCATGAGATGCACTGTGACGCCGTCGTTCCTGCGCAGGCTTGCCTCCCAATTGCTCAAGGCTCCCCTTTGAAGTGCGGCAGACAACCGCTCCCGGCAAGCGGGGTCCTGCTGGAAATCCCAATACGAGCTGCCAACCAGCTTCTCGCACGACTCGAAACCAAGCATCCTCGCAAAGGCCCGATTGCATTCGACGATTGTGCCGTCGGGCCGCCAACTGAAGACCGCCGCCAGGTTGCGCTCAACCAGACGGCGGAACTTCGTCTCCATGCGCATTTCTCTCTGCAGCCGCGAGCGAATGATCTTCGTCTGCTTGCGTACCGTTCGCCTCAGTATCGTTCCCCAGACCAGGGGCGCAATCACACAAATGGCAATGCCGCCAGAGATGAACAGGCCCATCCTGAACGTCAGCCAGGCGAAGCCTCCCCGCACGGCTATGTCCGCCGGCGAATCAATGAGGATCAGCAGCGACTCGGGCCACTCCGGGGTTCCGCTCTGGATCAGCGCGACACCGGTCAGCTCAAGGCGCGAGCCGGGCGCAAGCACCACCGTCTCGCGCGCTGTGTCGCTGCGCATCAGAACGGCATTGAATCGCTGTCCGCCGCTTTCAAGCTGGTAGACAAACTCCGCGGCATTGGCGCTCTGGCTGATCAGCCGCGCTTCCAGATGCACTCGCCTTCCGTTCAGAGAGCGTTTGACCACCTCCGCCGCGGTCAACACAAGCGGCGCGATGGCCGTAGCCTTCGACTGGATCGCGGAAGGGCTCACAACGGAATCCGCCAGCTCCAGGCCAAACGGACCATGGCTCGGGAAGCCGAGCGCATCCACAGTGCTGCCGGTATGAACGGCTGCATCCTTCCTGGTCCCGACGAACATCATCCCTGAGCTGTCCTGGATCGAGAAGAGTCCCGGAGACTGCCAGGTCACCGTTCCGCGAAGATGAATCAGGCGCGCGAAGCGCTGATCCGCTTCCGCGGGGCGCAGATCGTGAATGGGCGCGGGCGGTGAAGAGAAGCCAGCCGCCGCGGGAGGCGCCTCGACCTGGATGTCGTCGAGGCTGTTGACGTAGAGCTGTGCCCCAAGGCGCTTTTTCGCGTCGTCGACATGACGGCCAAGCACGGCTCTCACGCGCACAATCGCGCCGATAAGGCTCTGCGCCGCCGGGCTTTCCGGCTGCGGCACAACAAGCCATGCCGATCTTTTTCCGTCGTAGATGCGGAAACAGACGCGCTGATAGTCGCGCTCGCAGGGACGCAGAATCCCCTCCGTGACCACAACGTAGCTTTCGTCCGTTCCGCGCTCCAACTCGGCCAGGCTTTTCTTTTCCGGCTTGGGAACAGCCCCGCTTCCCAGGACAGCAATCTTCGGATGAGCCACTGTTGGGCCGTCGGCGTTTGTCCCCGTGACGGCTTTCACGCGAATGCGCGTGCCCGAAGGATATCTTGTACTGATTCCGTGAATGTCGATGAAGGTCGGGCCAGCCTGATTCTGCAGGAACAGAACGCCCCACTCCGGATCGGAATAGGTCACTACGCCTTCCAACTCAACTGGGTACGCCCTTGCGGCCTCGGCCTTGCTGAGGGCATAGACGTCGCTGACCGTGCGCAGGGTGCGCAGGCGCGCGGAGGAGTCATGCGCCTGCGAGAAGGCGAGCATCGGAAGAAGCAGAAAGGCGACGACGAGGCACAACTTCATGGGACGCGAAGATTTCATCTCGTCTGCGGGCGTACTCGTCTTCATCCCCGTATAAATATGCAGCCCGATTCCTGGAGAGAGAATGGCCGCGCAGTCCTGGCGCGGCGTTGCCTCCAAAGCCTTATCGGTGTATATCGGCATGATGCTGCTTTTCCTTCAATGCCGCCGTTCCCTCGGTCTCGATGAGGCCGCCATCTGGGACTCAACGAGAGATACCCCGGGATTTTTCCCCGCCATCGTGGATCAGATCGAATCCAGGCACGCAGTTAACCGAAGGCGCATCTATCTTTTCGGACACTCCGCCGGCGCCGCCTACGCCCTCTTCCTCGCGGTCATCGATTCCGATCTTTTCGCGGCTGCGGCCATCCACGCGGGCTCGCTGCAGACAAACCCCATTGGCCTCTTCGCGCAGGCGAAGCGCAAGATGCCGATCGCGATCTGGGTAGGCGACCACGACTCTTTCTTTCCCGTGGAGACGGTCAGGGAGACCAAGAGGCTATTCGACTCCAACGGGTACAACGTTCAGCTCTCCGTCATCCTCGCCCACGATCACAATTACTACGCCATCTCGGATGAGATCAACCGGAAGGCCTGGAACTTCATCGAGAAGACCGAGATGCCCATCGCGGCTCCCGAAAGCCTGCCCTGAAACCGGTTCGTGATCCCCGCGCAGTTCTGAATCGGAACAACCTCTTGACTCTCCACAAATAGGCGATTTTGCACCCGTTGAGATTCGCCGTCAGCTCTTGTGGACGACCTCGAACGAATAGCCGTCCGGGTCGAACACATCGGCGGCATAGTATCCGGGATAGTATTCAAGCCGCGCCCGCGGCGAAATATTGTCCCTGGCGCCAGCGGAGATTGCCGCCCGGTAGAATTCATCGACCTTGTCATTGCTTTCGGCCATGAATCCCCAGTGAATGGCCGCTGGATCGGGCTTGCCCTGCTGGAGCCAAAAGAACGCTTGCTTTCCATCGCCAAGCCCCCACAGATCGGGATGGCCGCCTTGGCCCTTATAGGGTAAGAAGAACTTGATCTTGAGAGGCTTCAGCGCCGCCTCATAGAACGCCAACGAACGTTCGACATCGCTGACAGTCAGAATCATGAAACCAAGCATGGCTCTCTCCTTCATAGCAAAATCAGGGGTCACTGTACCCAGGACGAATGAACTCAAGTGGCTTTTTTCTTAAGAAAAAGCCACCTCTCAGAATCTTCGAGAGGATAATATTAACCCTGATTTTGCTCTAAATCACCAGGGCTTCAACCGCCTTTTCGCCATTGGGTACAGCGTGGATGGCGAGCGAGGGTATATTCATGCCCTCTGCTCTTACGGTTTGCACATCGTCGATTCCGATGAAGCCAAGAATCTGACGCAGATACGGCTCGACCGTATCCCATGGCTTCCAGGGCCCCTCGCTGAAGATTCCGCCGGATGCAAGCACCAGAATCGCCTTCTTGCCCTTCGCGAGCCCCTCTACGCCGGCGCCTGTGTAGTTGAAGGTCTTGCCGGCGCGCACAACATGGTCGATCCACGCCTTCAGAGAAGAGGGGATGCCAAAATTCCACATGGGGCTGGCAATCACCAATAGATCCGACGATAGAAGCTCTTCCGCGAGCCGGTCCGACAGATGCAACGCGTCTTTCAGCGATTCCGCCTCCGCCGGGTCTTTGGTGGAAATCGCTTTCGCGGCAGCTCCGTCCAGGTGGGGAAGTTTGTCCTTCGCAAGGTCACGCTCAATGATCGTGGCCTCTGGATATCGCGCCTCAAGCCGTGCTCTCACCTTGCCGGCCAATTTGCGGCTCGCGGATTCGGAACCGCGAGGACTCGATTCGACAATCAGAATTCGCCTCATCTTCAGCCTCCTCTTTACTTGATGCTTGCCTGCCGTTCGTTGATTCCATGGTGAGATTTTATTGTGAACAAGAATGCGCCTTGAGATTCGCGGCGCACATGAAAGCAAGCATGGGAAAAGCTATCGGAAGAAACCGCGATTGATTCGCGGTCATTGATTCCATATTCCTGGCCTCTGGCCGGCGATTCAGAATGAATCCGTCAAACTCATGGCCATTGCCCTACAAGCCCAGCACCAATCGCTGCGCCGCGAAGATTTCCTTGAGCCCCACCTCGGCCAGATCAATCAGCTCGTTCAGCTGCGTCCGGGAGAAACTGCCCTTCTCCGCCGTGGCCTGCGTCTCGATGAGGCCGCCGTCGGCGGTCATCACCACATTCATGTCCACCTCGGCCTGCGAATCCTCCTCGTAGCAGAGGTCGAGCAGCTCCGCGCCGCCCACGATGCCCACCGAGGTCGCGGCGACCAATTGCTTCAGCGGCGATGTCTTGAGCGTCCCTGCCTCGACCAGAGCGCGCAGGGCCAGGGCCAGCGCCACCGCCGCGCCGGTGATGGCCGCCGTGCGTGTGCCGCCGTCGGCCTGAATCACGTCGCAGTCCAGAATCACCGTCCGCTCGCCCAGCGCCTTCATGTCCACAACAGAGCGCAGGCTGCGGCCGATCAGCCGCTGAATCTCGTGCGTGCGTCCGCCGATCTTGCCTTTCTCGCTCTCCCGCGGCGTGCGGGTCACCGTCGCTCGCGGCAGCATGGAGTATTCCGCCGTCACCCAGCCGCGCCCCGAATTCCTGAGCCAGCCCGGAACGCCCTGCTCGACAGTGGCGCAGGTCAGCACGCGCGTATTGCCCAGGGAAACCAGCACGGAACCCTCGGCGGTCTGGACGTAGCCGGGAGTGAGATCAAGCGGGCGAAGCTGGGCCGGGGTTCTGCCGCCGGGACGATAAAAGGGCGAAGTGGAAGAAGTTTGCATGAAGAAATTGTAAGGGAAGCGCCCTCCCTGGTCAGTTTCAACCCCTCGGGAAAGGTTAGTTTCAAAACGGGAAGCGGTCAAATCGTCGGCCCGGAAGCGGAATCTTAGCGTAACTCATTGGAAGCCATCTCTCTTGTCCCATTTTGGGAGGTTTTCTGCCGACGGGACCAAATGCGTCTGTCCGGAAATTGGACACTAAGCCATTCCCTTATCAGTAACTTAGCGGAACTGTTCCGGTTTGGCACGCTGCGTGTATTAGAAGAGGACAACTGACCACGGAAGAAGCAGAAACGGGAAGGGCGAAATCAGAGGTCAGGGAACAGAGATCAGGGGTCAGAGATCAAAGATCAGGGGTCAGAGATCAAAGAACAGGGATTAGGGACTAGGGACCAGAAAGCAGAAACCGGGGAACAACGAGGAAAGGAAGCGGGCGATGCAGCAGACAAGACAAGCGGTGGAAGTCAAGGAATCCGGGCTGGCGGCAACGGGCCTGGCAGAACTGAATCAGGCCACAACGGCTCGGGCCGAAACACCGGCGGCCGGGGACGGGCGCAAGCGGGTCGAAACGGTGGTTGAAACCCTGGCCAGCCTGCACGGGGAAAGCGACAGCCTGGCCGCGGTGGCGCATGACACCCGGAACATGGTCGCGGCGCTGGGGCTCTACTGCGATCTGTTGGAGGAGCCGGGCGTGCTGACTCCTTCGTTTCATCACTACGCCGGCGAACTGAGGCTGGTGGCCACAGCCAGCCGCAGGCTGGTGGAGAAACTGCTGGCTCTCGATCTTCGCCTGGGGCCCATCGCCGATCTTTCCAGGCCGGCCGAGCCGCGCAGAACCGCGCGGCGGGAGAGCGCCAGCTTTCCGGAGCCGATGGCAGCCGAGCCGATCATGAACCTGGCCGGGGAAATGCTCGCCAACCGCAATCTTCTGGCGGCTTTGGCCGGGCCTTCCATCGCCCTCACCGTGGACGCCGAGGGCGGCGCGCTGCCTGTGCGGCTGACCGGCGAGGAACTGACCCGCATCCTGGTCAACCTGGTTAAGAACGCGTCCGAGGCCATCTCCGGCGGAGGCCGCATCCAGCTTGGCCTGCGCGAAGGTTCCGCTGCAACGGGAGCGTCTTCGTCCATGGGGTGGTCGGCCGGAGTCCCCAGGAGCCTGACGCTCACCGTGGAGGACAACGGCCCGGGCATTCCCGGCAATGCGCTCAGCAGGATCTTCGAGCCCGGCTACACCACCAGCGCCGCCGTGGGCGGCTTGACCGCCTCCCATCGCGGGCTGGGCCTCGCCATCACCCGCTCCATTGTCGAGGCCGCCGGAGGCAGCATTCATGCCGCGAACCGGGAGCCGGCCGGAGCCCGCTTCGAGATTGAGCTGCCCGTCCGCTCCCGCTGAGGCGCGAGCTGAAGGACGGAAGCAACTGACCGGAAAGAACTCCGGCAAAAACAGCAACAGGGATTCCATTTACCAATTTGCGCGTGAGGCGAATACAATGCTCGAAACAGTTCTAAACACGAGAAGCATGGAGTTTATCCCCCAACTCGCTGAACCGCAGGCGCGTCTGCACCTGCTGGTGGCCGACAATGACACGGCGGTCCGCTCGGCCTGCGCCGAGATTGCCGCCAGCCTGGGCTACGCGGTCGAAAGCACCGGCGACATGGCGCAGGCGCGGAGCCTGCTGCGCGGCGGCGCCACCGACATCCTCCTGGTCAATCTGCCCGCGGGAAACAATCAGGGCCTGGAGCTGGTCTCCGAGGTCAAGCTGCTCTACCCGCGGATGATGGTGATCGCGATGACCGCCTCTGGATCGGTCAACGCGGCCGTCGAAGCCATGCGCTGCGGCGCCAGCGACTACCTCGCCAAGCCCTTCGCCATGGACGAACTTTCGACGGTGCTGGACCGCGCCTCGGCCGGCCTGGCCACCGACACGGCGACCCGCCAGTTGCGCGAGCAGTTGCGCGCATCGCAGGGACTGGGCTCGATGATCGGCCGCTCCGCCGAAATGGAGAAGCTCTACCGCATCCTTTCCAAGGTCGCCCTCAGCTCCCACCCCGTTCTGATTCTGGGCGAAAGCGGCACGGGCAAGGAGCTGGTGGCCAGGACCATCCACGCCTACGGCCCCAACGCTCAGAAGCCTTTCCTGCCGGTCGACTGTGGCTCGCTGGTGCCCACACTGATTGAAAGCGAGCTGTTCGGCTACGTGAAGGGCGCCTTCACCGGGGCCAACCATTCCAAGGACGGGCTGCTGGTCTCGGCCGAGGGGGGAACGGTCTTTCTGGACGAAATCGGGGAGCTTTCGCTCAACCTGCAGGCCAAGCTGCTGCGCGCTCTTCAGGAGAAGGAAGTCCGTCCGGTCGGCTCCACTCACCGCGTTCCCATCAAGGCGCGCATCGTGGCCGCCACCAACCGCGATCTGGCGGCAATGGTCGAGCAGGGCAGCTTCCGCAAGGATCTTTTCTACCGGCTCAACGTAGTCAATCTGCGGCTGCCCGCGCTGCGCAACCGCCGCGAGGACATTCCTCTGCTGGCAGCCCATTTTCTGGACCGCATCAGCCGCGAGCGCGGCGCCAAGTTCGCGCTGAGCGACGAGGCATTGCGCGCCATGATGCGCCACGACTGGCCGGGCAATGTGCGGGAACTCGAGAATTCCATCGAACGGGCCTGCGCGCTTTCCAGCGGACCGGTGCTGCACCTGGGCGACCTGCCCACGCAGCTTCAGCAGGAAGGCCTGGAAGCGCGGCGCTCGGCAGTCCGCGCCGGCGAGCCAGCCGCCGAGGAGGGCGCGCCGCAGTTGACCACTCTGGCCGATCTTGAGCGCCAGGCCATTCTGGGAGCCATTCGCGCCCTGAACGGCGACAAGCTGCAGGCCGCGAAGCTGCTCGGCATCGGCAAGACCACCCTTTACCGCAAGCTGAAGGAATACGGCATCGCCGACCCGCTTCAAGACAGTGGTCAGTGAACAGTGGTCAGTGAGCAGTTTTCCGCTTCCGGTTTTCTGGCAACGACAGAGCATTTTCACGGATGGTGAAGGAAATTCCGTGCCCCATTCATTTCACGTTCTTTGTGAAATGAATGGGAAACCAGGAATTCAATCTCACAGAAACTGTGAAAATGCTCCAGCCTCGAAATCCTGGCTCGAATCTGCCGCGTGAAGCACTGCATCCTCGGCCTCTCAGGCCGGAACCCGGCAACTGACCACTGACCACTGACCACTGTCCACTAACCACTGTCCACTGACACTGACACTAACCACTGGAACGAGGAGTATGAAAATGAGCATTTTGATGGTGACCGGAATTGAAGGCGCGCGTAATTGCGCCGATGCCGTGGCGAAGCAGTTGGGCACGGAAGTCGAAGTGGCCGCGGGACGCAAGGCCGCGCTGGCCGCCCTGCGCCGCCGCGAGTTTGCCGCCGTGGTGGTGGACGAAACCATGGCTGAATGCGACCCTGCGGCCGCCGAGGCCATCTGGGAGCATGCCGGGCTGGCCATCCCCCTGCAAATCAGCTTTGCCCTGTCCGGCGCGGCCCGGCTGATCCGCGAGATTCGCGCCGGCCTGCAGCGCCGCGAGCGCGAACAGATGCTGGCCCGGCGCGCCGCCGCGGCAGCCATCGAAGCCGAACTCAAGTCCACGGTTGCCGGCCTGCTGCTCAACTCTCAGCTGGCTCTGAACGGCAGCGAAATGCCTCCTTCGGTCGCCGAGAAACTGCGCATGGTGGCCGATCTTGCCGGCAGCCTCCGCCAGCAGTTGAGCGCGCCGCTTGTGGCCCGCGCCGAGACCGCCGCCTGACCACCTGCGGTGGGGCCAACTGCCACCTGCGGTGGGGCCAACTGCGCCTGCGGCGCCAAGCCCGCGCCACAATGGATCTGGGCGCCTCAGCCTTTCGCGTTCTTTCCACTCCAGCGACGAAGACCTGTCACTGGGGGCCCGGTTTGCGAAACGTGGGAAGCCGCAAACCCCAGGCACCCCAGCCCTCGCCTCTGAGAGTTGGGGATGCAAGCCAAGAAGATTAGGAAAAGTTGCGTCGCACGCGCATCGCCGGGGCGGAAATTGCCTCGGCGTTTTTTTGTTTCCGCCGGACAGGATGGGCGCGCGCCCCCAATTCGCATCCTCTGCTGACTACAGCGTTTTCGATTCTGCTCTGATAAGAAACAAAAATGCAATTTCAGCAAAAAAAACACAAAACGCTGAACGCCCGTTTCGTGCCCTGCGGGTTTGTGAAGCCGGTGGACGACTTTACAGAATGCAGGATACCAAGCGGCTTTTCGCTCTCCGGGGTCCTCAGCGAACGATTTTTGCTTGTTGGGGTGGAAGAATAAGCCGCCCTGCGCGATGCTGCGGATGTCAACAAAGGAATCGAAAACGCTCTGCCATTTCCAGAGAACTCCGGGGAATCGGCCCTCCTGGAGAGCGGTACATCCTGTTTGGGAGGGTTGCCGATGGCAGCATAGGCGAGAATTTCTTCTGGCTCGATAACTGCGGCGTTGTCCCCTACAACGAGCAAAACCTCAGCGCCATTCAGCGCGGCATCGACGCATCTTTGGCGCGGCGCATTCCGGAGAGATAGCTCTTCCCCACCACTGCGGAAGGCTGCTCCTTTGTGGTATACGTCTACCCATGACACGCCGCAGCTTGTTCTTTACCGCTCTTCTTTCCGTCATTGCCTTCACCGCCCCTCTTCTCAACGCACAAGGTCCCGCGCCCACGCCGCCGATGGGCTGGAACAGTTGGGACGCCTACGGGCTGACCATCGACGAGGCTGATTTCCGCGCCAATGCCACGGTGCTGGCCGGAATCAAGGATTTCGGCTGGAAGTACGCGGTGATCGACGAAGGCTGGTATATGCAGAACCCCTTCGGCCGCAATCTGACCGAGAAGAAATATCTCTGGGACGGAAACGGCATTCTCATCCCAATGGTAAGCCGCTTTCCGACCTCGGCGGATGGAGCGGGCTTCAAGCCGCTGGCCGACTGGGTCCATGCGCAGGGGCTGAAGTTCGGCGTCCACATTGTGCGCGGAATTCCCCGCCAGGTCGTCAAGGATAATCTGCCTATTGGCGGATCGAGTTTTCATGCAACAGACGCGGCCGACACCGCCGACACCTGCCCGTGGGACGAGGGCAACTACGGCGTCAAGGACAATGCGGCCGGCCAGGCCTACTACGACTCCATGCTGAAGCTCTACGCCGGCTGGGGCCTGGACTACATCAAGGTGGACTGCATCAGCGACCACCCCTACCGCCCCACCGAAATTCACCAGATTGCCGCGGCGATCAAAAAGACGGGACGGCCCATGGTGCTGAGCCTTTCGCCGGGGCCGACGGCCCTGGAACACGCGGCTGAAGTGGCTGAAACCGCGCAGATGTGGCGCATCGCCGACGATCACTGGGACGGATGGACCTTCCCCCGCAAGCCCGGCGACAGCGAATTTCCCTTTGGCGTGCGGGACGAATTCGACCGGCTGGCCAAGTGGTTCCCGTACACGAAAGAGAACAACTGGCCCGACGCCGACATGCTGCCCGAGGGCTCTCTGACGCCGCATCCGGGATGGGGCGACCCGCGCCAGTCGCGGCTGACCCGCGATGAGCAGCAAACCGAGTTTACGCTCTGGGCCATCACGCGCTCGCCCATGATCTTCGGCGGAAATCTGACCAAGCTCGACGGCTTTACGCGCTCGCTGATGACCAACCAGACGCTGCTGTTCATGAACCAGAACGCGACCTACAGCCATCCTATCGATGCCGCAAGCCTGCCCGCTGGCTTTGAACAGGCGCGCGTATGGCGGGCCACGATCAACGCCCCCGGCGCGCGGAATTACGCCGAGTATTTTGGCTTCTTCAATCTCGATGACAAGCCGGTCACGCTGCGCGCAAGCTGGAAGCAGCTTGGCCTTGAGGGCGGAAAGCATCTGGCCAAAAACGTGTGGAGTGAAGGCGGCTTCAAGGAATCGAAGGAAGTGACGGTGACCCTGCCTGCGCACGGCAGCACGGTCTACGAGATCCGGTAGGCTTCAGAAGTCGAGGCCGGCGGGGATTTTTGGTCTCTTCCGAAAGGATTGCCCATGCCCATTCTTCGCTCGTTTTTTATCGCGCTTTCTCACAACCGGCCTCTGCGCCGCTTCAGCGAGCGCTCCCGCATCGGCAACCGGCTCAGCTCGCGCTTTGTGGCCGGCATGGAGATCGAAGACGCCCTGCGCGTGACCCAGGCCCTGAACAAGCAGGGCCTGGCCGCGAGCCTGGACTCGCTGGGCGAGAGCGTGACCACGGAGGCCGAGGCCGTGGCTGCCGCGATGGTCTATCACCGGCTGCTGGATGAGATTGCCGCGCGCAAGCTCAACGCCAACATCAGCGTGAAACTGACGCAGATGGGACTGGGCCTTTCGCCCGAGCTGGCCGAAGGTCTTGCCGAGAATCTCGCCCGCCACGCCAAGGCCATGGGCAGCTTTGTGCGCATCGACATGGAGGACTCGTCGCTGACACAGGCGACGCTGGACATTGTGCGGCGGCTCCATGCCAAGCCGGAGGTGCGCGGCGCGATTGGAATCGTGATTCAGGCCTACCTCTACCGCTCCCAGGCCGACATCGAGCTACTGCTGGCCGATGGCATTCGCGTGCGCCTCTGCAAGGGCGCCTACGACGAGCCGGCGGCGGTCGCCTTTCCGCACAAATCCGATGTGGATGCCAATTACGTGAGCCTGAGCTGCATGCTCCTGGCGAGCCCTGTTTACCACGGCCTGGCCACTCACGATGAAGCCATGATCGCCGCGGCCAGAGCCTTCGCCAGCCAGCACGGCATCGACCCTGGCCGCTTCGAGTTCCAGATGCTCTTCGGCCTGCGCCTCGACCTGCAGCGCAAACTCGTCGGCGAGGGCTTCAACGTGCGCGTCTATGTTCCCTTCGGCAACGACTGGTACCCCTACTTCATGCGCCGGCTGGCCGAGCGGCCGGCGAACGTGCTCTTCCTGGCGAAAAACTTTTTCCGCTTCTAGAACGGCCGCCAACGCCCTGTCGCCGGATTGGAGCGCGGCAGCTTCCTCCGCGTCATGCCGACTCGATGGCGCTGATCTTCTTGGTGACCTCGAAAGCCAGCGGTTCAATCGCGGTATGAAAGAGCGACCGCTCCCGCGGCGGCAGCTCATCCAGCAGTTCGGGAAACGGCGTGATCTCGCATCCCGGAAACGCCGGAAAGCCTGCCGTATCGGCCATGCGGCAGCTTACGTTGATCAAATCGGCCATGTTCCAGGAACCGCCCTTTTGCCGTGGCGCATGATGCTCCGCAACAATGGCTTCAAACTCCGCAGGCAGATTCCATTCCGCGATCAGTTCCCGGCCGGCCTCGCAATGATCCCATCCAAACAGCTTTCTCTCAACCTTCAGAATGCTCGCCGGAGAACCAGCATGAGCCTCCAGCGGAAGGCTGTACTCCCTGGGCCGGATCACCGCCAGAGCCAGCCGCCCGATGTCGTGCATCACGCCTGAGGTGTAGGCAATGTCCCGGTTCATGAAACCCACCGAAGCCAGTTGATCGGCGATCAGGGCGCAGGCCAGGTTGTGCCGCCAGATGGCCCGCATGACTGGCTGGTTCAGCGCTTTGCCCATGTACCCGCGCACGCCCACCGTCAGGCACAGCCCCTGCAGGTTGTTCGCGCCCAGCACTGCGATGGCCTGCAGAACGCTGCTGGCGGGAAACCGCGGAGCATACAGTAGCGAATTCGCAATGGTCAGAACTTCGCTGGCAAACGCCGGATCGGACGAGATCAGCTCGCTCAACTGGTGCAACTGCACATTCTCGTTGTTGGCCAGTTGCAGCACCCGCAGGGCAACATGAGGAAAGGGTGGAAGGCGAAGATGCGCCCAGGAAGGATTGACCGCGCCGTCGCTTGGCTTCTCATTTTGCAGCATCGAAGTCTCCCCCTCGTCCAGTCAATCGGCCTGTGCCGCGTACCGGCCCGCGCAAGCCATCGCGCAAAAGCAATCAAAATGCCCGCTAATAGTCCTTTCGGCAGGCTGGGGCATTCCTTCAGCGGACTTGCGCTGAATGTGTAAGGTCTAATGATTGAATCGCTTGCGCGCCTCGCCGCCAATGCGGGAGCGGAACGCGATACGATGAATCTTTGGAGCGCAAAATGCCAAGAATTCTAGACGGCGTGGCGATTGCCGCGGCCATCAAGCAGGAAGTGGCCGAAGAGGTCCAGGCGCTGGCCGCGCGCGGCATTCGGCCGGGCCTCGCGGTGGTGCTGGTAGGCAACGTGGCAGCCTCGCAGATTTATGTCCGCGACAAGGCGCAGGCGTGCGCCGAACTGGGCATTTACAGCGAGGTCATCACGCCGCCAGAGAGCATCACCACCGAGCAGATGCTCGCGCTGCTGGCCGGCCTGAACGCGCGCGACGAAATCGACGGCATTCTGGTGCAGTTGCCGCTGCCCGCGCACGTGGATGCCAAAACGCTGCTCGACGCCGTCAGTCCCGCCAAAGACGTGGACGGCTTTCACCCGGTAAACTCCGGCCGCCTGTTTGCCGGCCGGCCTTCTCTTGCGCCCTGCACGCCGGCGGGGATCATCGAGATTCTGAAGCGCAGCCAGATTCCCATCAGCGGCCAGCACGCGGTCGTCGTTGGGCGCAGCGACATTGTGGGCAAGCCGGCGGCGATGCTGCTGCTGCACCAGAACGCCACCGTGACCATCTGCCACTCGAAGACGCGCGATCTAGGCGCGATGACCCGCCAGGCCGACATTCTGGTGGCCGCCATCGGCCGCCCCGGCTTCATCACGCCGGAGATGGTCAAGCCCGGCGCGACGATCATTGACGTGGGCATGAATCGCATCACCAGCCGCGACGAGTTCGAGCGCCTTTTTGCCGGCGACGCCAGGCGCGAAGCCACATTCGCCCGGCGCGGCTCGACGCTGGTGGGCGACGTCCATCCCAAAGCCTTTGAGATCTCCGGAGCCTATACGCCGGTTCCAGGCGGCGTAGGCAAGCTGACGATTGCCATGCTGATGTCCAACACCGTCCGCGCCGCCAAAATGCGCCGGGGACTGTGAACCGGCACTCATCCTCGCCATTCAATACCGAAAGGAACGTTCTTCATGGATCGAGCGTTTATCGCCGAAAACAGCGCCGAGCGGCAAAGATTGTTTGCCATCACCGGCAAGCTCACCGCAAAGGACCTGGCGCGGCAATTCTCGAATGGCTGGTCGGTGGCGGACACGCTGGTCCATTTGGCTTTTTGGGACTCCTATGCTCTTTCGGCGCTGCGGGAATGGGAAAAGAGCGGATTCAGAGCATCCACATCCTTCAACGAATCCACATCCAGTGTGAACATGATCAACGAAGGGGTTCGCGTTTTAAGTCAATCGATAGCCGCAAATGCTGCCGTTTCATTGGCGCGCGATGCCGCCGAGGCTGCCGATCTGGAGATGGAAAGAATTACCCCTGAACTGATCGCGGCGCTCGAGGCGGGCGAGCAGCCATGGTTCCTCAATCGGGCCGAGCATCGCAATCTGCACCTGAACAAGATTCAAAACGAGTTGGGGTTATAGATGCTGAGAGTAGGTCTCACCGGCGGTCTGGGCAGCGGCAAGAGCACCGTCGCGGCCATTTTGTCCGCGCTGGGCGCCGAGGTTGTCGTAGCCGACGAGCTGGGCCGCGCGCTGATGGAGCCAGGCCAGCCGGTTTTTGAGCGGATTGTCCAGGTTTTCGGCCAGGAAGTCGTCGGCCCCGACGGCCGCCTGAACCGTGCACGATTGGCCGAGCTGGCTTTCACGGGCTGCCGCCTGCAAGACCTGAACTCCATCATCCATCCGGCGGTCATTGCCGCTCAGCAAGAATGGATGGACCAGGTTTTCGAGCGCAATCCCGCCGCCGTGGCCGTCATCGAGTCGGCTCTCATTTTTGAGGTGGAGCGCGACGCCCGAGCCCGTGGCGAGCAGGAATCCGTGCTGGCTGACTGGCGGCGGAGCTTCGACCGCATCGTTGTCGTCACCGCCCCCGACGAGTTGAAGATCGCCCGCTATGCCGCCCGCGTCTGCCCGGCAGAACCTGGCCGCGAGGCCGCCGAGGCCGATGCCCGCCGCCGCCTGGCCAGCCAGCTTCCCGACGCGGTGAAAGCCGCCCGCGCCGACTATGTCCTGGAAAATGCGGGAGATATACCGGCCCTCCGCGCCCAGGTCGAAGAACTTTGGCTTCGCCTCCGGGCCGAAAGTAACAAAACTCTGCAAGATGAGTCTTTAGAATAGGAAGTAGTCAGTTTTCAGTTGTCAGTAGCCGTTCGTTCCTCTGCAATTGCTTTTACTGATTACTGACCACTGATCACTGACCACTAGAAACTGATGACTTACATCACTCAAGGTTTGAAAACTATGAGACTGCGCCGGGTTATTCTGGTTGTTTTGCTGGTGGGCGGGTTCTGTTACCTGACTACGCATCTGCCCGAAAGTTGGAGCCATTGGCCGTTTTTCCACGGCCCCGGCTCCCCGCTCGAGCTGACCGAGGCTCATGCCGCGCCCGCTTATGACGCCGAGGAGCAGAACAACATCGCTGTCTACAAACGGGTGCTGCCGTCGGTTGTGAACGTCACTTCCACCACCCTGGTCTTCGATTTCTTCAACGGAGTCGTGCCCCAGCACGGCCAGGGCTCGGGCTTCATCCTCGACAAGACCGGCCACGTGCTCACCAACTACCATGTGGTCGAGAACGCCAACCGCGGCATCGAGGTTCAGCTCAGCAACAAGCGCCACTATTCGGCCAGGGTCGTCGGCGCCGACAAGACCCATGACCTGGCCCTGCTGCAAATCGACGCGCCCAATCTGCAGCCGGTCACTCTGGCCAACTCCGCGCAGCTTTCAGTGGGCCAGAAGGTATTCGCCATCGGCAATCCCTTCGGCCTGAACGGCACCATGACGCGCGGCATCATCAGCTCCATCCGGTCGATAAGGGAGTCGGAGGGCGCCGTCATCGAGGACGCCATCCAGACCGACGCGGCCATCAATCCCGGCAACTCCGGCGGTCCCTTGCTCAACTCCAGCGGCGAGGTCATTGGCATCAACACCGTGATTCAAACCAACGGCGCAGAGCAGAGTTCTGGTATCGGCTTCGCCATCCCCATCAATACCGCCAAGGCCGTGCTCTCCGATCTGACCCGCTACGGCAAGGTGAAGCGTCCCTCGCTGGGCATCCGTGACTTTGGCATTGGCCCCGATCTGGCCGCGCAGATGGGCCTGCCCCCCGATTCCGGCGTGCTGATCCAGGAGCTTATCCCCGGCGGAGGGGCGGAACGGGCCGGCTTGCGCGGCGGCAAGCAGCAGGCCTATCTGGGCAATACGCCCATTCTCCTGGGTGGCGACTTCATCGTGGCCATCGACGGCCACCAGGTCGCCGACACGCAGGACATCAGCGCCATCCTGGAGAAACACCAGACCGGCGACACCGTCAGCGTCACCTTCTTCCGCGGCCGCAAGCAAATGACTGTCAAGCTGATTCTGGGCGAAGAGCGCAGCGGCAACACATAGCGCATTTCAGCGCTCGCCTCAAGTTCTGAGTGCCACACAATTGGGATTCCCATCCTTGACACAGTTCCATCGTGTCAAGGGTGGGAATCCGCAAAACCGGACCGGCCTGAGCTGCCTCTCTCAGGATGGAATCGCCCTGCCGCTTCATCTTTCTCATCTGAAATCTATACTGGAATCATGCCTAAATCCCCGGTTTGCGGATGGACGCTGGAAGAAGCCGCGCGCAGGCGCGGTTCCCTGCGCATTGCCGGACTCGATGAGGTGGGCCGTGGCCCGCTGTTTGGGCCGGTCGTCGCCGCCGCGGTCATTCTGCCCCGAGGCTGCCATCTGCCCGGCCTGACCGACTCGAAAAAGCTCTCTGAAAAGAAGCGCAACACGCTCGACATCGAGATTCGCTCGAACGCCGTTGCCTGGGCCATCGCCGAGGTGGACGCCGAAACCATCGACCGCATCAACATTCGCCAGGCGTCGCTCCTGGCCATGCGCCGCGCCGTCGAGCAACTGGCGCTCAGCCCCGACTTCCTGCTCATCGACGGCCGCGACACCATCAACTGGGCCTGCCCGCAACAGGCCGTCATCCGCGGCGACGGAACCAGCTTTTCCATCGCCGCCGCCAGCGTGCTGGCCAAGGTCTACCGCGACCGCCTGCTGGTCGAGTTGGACCGCGAGTATCCCGGCTACGGCCTCGCGCGCCACAAGGGCTATCCCTGCCCCGAGCATCTGGCAGCCCTCAAACAGCTCGGCCCCACGCCCCTCCACCGCAAGAGCTTCCATCCCGTGGCGCAGACTCTTCTGCAATTTGATTGAGAAACCACAAACCTCAATCTGCCTTCTTCTCAGCAAACGGCCACTGCCCCATCCTTCGGGCCCGAATCAGATAAATCGCCGTGCCGGAAACAGCGATTCCCGCCGCGACTCCCAGTTCACCCAGGGCGTGGCTGCGATTGGCGAGCATGAAAATGAAACCCGCAATGGCGACCAGCGGCGGCAGCGGATATAGCGGTATCTTGAAGGGCCGCGCCAGCTCCGGCCGCTGAATGCGCAGCAGCATCACGCCCACCTGCTGCGGCAGAAACTGCAGCAGGATGCGGG
>Ga0302275_10000222_pt1 | contig 64224 bp, 78 predicted proteins | sample III_Bog_N2_2_FD_200229 | JGI IMG/M metagenome (GOLD analysis project Ga0302275, IMG submission 200229) | Peat permafrost microbial communities from Stordalen Mire near Abisko, Sweden - III_Bog_N2_2 | ecosystem: Environmental > Terrestrial > Soil > Wetlands > Peat | place: Sweden: Abisko... | reverse complement strand
CTCGTTCAGTTGCTCCAGCATGCGCTGGCAAAAAGGGTCCCCCATAAGCGGCGGGTTCGGCATCCAGAAGTTCACGTAATCATCGGCTGGGGCGGGTTCCGCATCCCTGGCCTTGCCGGTGGCGTAGCCCATGGCGGCAGCCAGGGCGTTATCTTCTTCCTCCCGCTTGCGCCGGATCTGATCGATCTCACCAGCGGAAAGCCTGTCGACGTGGGCTATGCCATAGGAAAACAAGTCTTCCGTACCGGCATTGCGTATGTCCACCCAGCGCCGGCCGCAGGCGCAAACCCCGTTGGGATAGAACTGGTGACCGGCAACAGTCTCGTGCTTTTGCCACTTCATCAGTTCATCTCCTTCGCCTTGGCCGCCAGGGCGTTGCGCAGCAGCGGGCGGCATTTGGCAGCCAGCATTTCAATCACGTCCATCTTGCGGCAATCCGGCACTGAGAGGTTGAGGATGACATTGCAGACAGCCACCTCCACAATCATCATCTGCTCCGCTGGATCGGTGAAATCCGTCAGGACGTGCAGTGCCAACTCAAGGGCATACCCATTCAGAGCACCTTCGGAATGTTCGGTTTCGTCCGTCACGGCTCACCCTCCAGAAAAGCTTCGAACAGCGCGTCAGCGAAGCGCCCTACCACCGCATCCCGCCTGCCGGGATCGTATTGCGCATTGCGAATGACGTTGACCACAATCGACTTGAGCACAACAAGGGCGAGGTCCGTATCGCATTCGTGCAGCAATGCACTGGCGGTTTCCTCGACTACGTGGTTGATGTAGTCTTGTGCAGTCGTTCCACTGAACGGCATCGGCTACCCTCTGTTGACGTGTTTGTTATCAGCCAACATAGGTGGCGGGTGGCCTACGGAACAATTGTCCCCTTGTTCACGAACACGGCACAATCCTTCACGGCCTGACGCTTCCTCATTGCCTTCAACTCACGATAAACCGCGTACTCCGGAACGCCGGCGGCAATGCACTCGGCCGCACCCGCCCCCTTCATGAGCAGCTTTCTTGCTGCCATCCGCGGCTTCGACAGTGGCCGTCCGACAGGCTTGCCTGTGGGCTTGTACGGCATCAGCGTCCTTTCCGCATGTCCAGCCACGCCTGATACACCAGCGTATGGCTGAACCCCCGTTCAATCACCCGCTGAACCGGCTGGCCCGATGCCAGCAGCTCACGCACGTAAGCCATCTTCGCCCCGCGCTTAGCCACCGGCTTGCTCAGCACATCCTCCAGCCGCCAGCCGCACCTGAGACGACTGCGGGCAATATTCGGGTCAACCGAGAACTCCCGGCACAGATCAACCAGCCGCCGGCGCACACCGTCCAGTTCAACCCAGATCGCATTACTCTGATGCCCCATCATACCTCCACCCGGCCCGGCCCTCCCGCAGCCACTGACACACCGCCTGCCTGCTAACCCCGAACGCCTCGGCCGCAAGCGTGAGCGAGGCAAACCGCCCCTCAGGCGTGAGCACCGCGCGTGAGCGCGGATGCGCCGCACCCTTCACCCGCAGATGATCCCCCAAGCCACGCCCCGCCACAGCCAGCGTAGCGCTGCGCCTGATCACCCCAGCACGGCGAATAGCCGCATCGATCGGGTCAACCTCAACAACCACCCCCTCCAGCGCCTGCGCATGCCACTCAGGCAGCCCCAGATCCCACGCCAGACCACGACGCTGCGCGCTGGCGCGCTCCGCCCGCCACTGCCTGTACCGCCCCAAGGGAATGCCAAGACGGGCGCACTGCAAACGCGCCTGCTGGACAGGTGAAAACCGAGGCGCGCCTTCATCATTTGACAAATCCGATGTCCTGCTCATGAGGCCAGAATACCGGGTTTGCACAATCCATACAGAAAAAAATAAACGGAGAGATGGGGTGGGGACCTTTTCCCTCGCCAGTCAACGTCCCAAAGGGTCGGAACCGCTGCGGAAACCGCTGGCGGGGCGAGGGAGGGGCGAGGGAGGGGGGGCCACCACCCTGGCACCGAGACTGCCACAAGACGGCGTCACTGGCGCCTAGTGTATCTGTAAAGACCGTATAATGGTGATTATGTTAAGTCAGCTATCGTGCAATGTCAACAGCTTAGCTGCTAGCGTTAGCCTCACTGCACACTCGCACGGGTACCACTCAGGCCTCGCGCGGGTACCACTCAGTCGGTGATATACCCGCTGGAGGGGGGTTTCAACTGGCTGGTGCCGTTCTTCCAGTACGAATTGGCAAGCTTCTCTGACGTTTTGTGGCTAGAATCTATCATATCCGGCGCTTTCGGCTGCATACCCGGCCTATATGTTGGTGGCCTTCCAGGCATCTGGAACGGTCCTATGCAGGTTCTGCATCGCTGTGTGTCGGGGTTCCAGTTTCGCTGCTCAAACTGCACCTGACACTGCCTGCAAGCTGCCGTCCAGACCGGCACTTCGACGCTCTTGCCATCCTTGCGCTGATACCATTCGCGCCTGACACAGACATAAGGCACATCCGATCCGAACCTTTTGTATGTCGCCCCGACCTCAGGCAGCTTTGGCATTGTTCCTCGCGCGCGCAGGAATTGCTGGTGCTGGCGTCATCTTTATTCCCATGCCTTGGTACACACTCGTTGAGACTGTTGCCTCCTGCACTCTAATGGGTCATGCCCACTTCTGTCCACGCTTTGGTGTTGAAACCGTGTGCAGAACTCTTGCTCAGGACCGTTCGGTCGTGGATTGCCGGTGGAGCTCCAGCGGAACCGGCATGGCACGCTAGCCTGCTTATGGGTCAAGAGGGAAAGACCATCCGAGTCCCTCCGGAATTGCTGGTGCTGGCTTTGAGAGTCGGGCCAGGGATGGTTCAGGCTCGGTTTCTCTCGTGCCCCACCTGCCAGAGCGCTACCCGCCTTGTGGCGGTCCGCTCGCATCTGTTTCAACAAACAAGAAAGAAAGTAAGAAAGAAAGACTGGTAGAACCGACGGAGTTTGTATCCGCGCGTATAGCAAACGGTTTTTAACGTGTCAAATCACGTTTTGAAAGCGGCCTTAGTCCTGGGTTTTTTTGATCACATGTTGCAGAAAGCATCGTTACGATGGATGTACGACCACCTGCGCAGCTACTGACAACGCTAAATCGTGCTCACGCTTTCGTCATTGCCGTGCTTGGAGAAAGCGCTTGCACAATCCCGACAAGCGGACTATGTTAGCTTTATCAGAGCGACACACCGCTCTACCGGGCCAGCCCAGACCGCCAAGCAGACCGTCAAGCCGGTGCTCAAACGCCCCTCAGTGAGGGGATGACAGGACAGACTACGGACGCTTAGGGAGCGGCACCAACGGTGCCTCTCCTTCAACGCCTGAGAGGAGAACACCAATGACACAAGCCAAGCTCATCGCCCGCATGGACAAGCGGGTTGCTACCGCCATCAGCAAGCCCGCCAAGAGCCTGCAAGGCATCATCGATAACCTGGGCAGCGACGACGAAGCGAACGCCCTGCTGACCGTTCTGTGGGCGCACGGTTTGACCGTTCCGCACCACCTCACCTTCTGCACCATCTACTGCTTCCAGGTTGGAGGCTGAGATGGGCCGGACGTTCGTTAAGCCGCTGTTCAACGTCAAAATGAATGACATGACGGCAGAGCGCACGACGCTCAAGTCTGAAGAAGCGGGGCGACGTTTTGGAACGGGAAGAGGCTATTGCGTGACGGCAGATAGTGAGCGCGAGGCAATTCATATTGCAGCGAAATACCAGTGTCAGACAAAGCATTCAATTCGGGACGCCGACAGCGTGCAACTTCTTGTACATCGTGGCGTACCGGTCCTGATGGATGCTCCCCGATGGTAACTCGGCCGAACCCTTAACGGAGACAAGACGATGACCAACGCAGCCCTGATCAGTAAGACCGACCGCCACTCTGGCAAGGAAGTTTTTGCAGTTACCTACACAGACAAGAGCGGTAAGCTGATGCAAACGATTTTCACCACCATCCGCGAAGAGGCATGCGCTTGGGGTCGGATTATTAGGGAGCACGGCTACTGCATGTCGGCTCACCCGTTCCCCGCGCATTACCTCGACCGCTAATGCCTCGCAAAACCGAGGGGCTTAGGCCCCTCACAGATGCCGAACGACAGGCTAGGCGGCGCCAGCGGAAGACCTCAGAAATGCAGCGGCTACTAGCCATTGAGGAACATGCTGGGATGCTTCGGGATGCCGTCGAGAGCATCGCGGCTGGACATGCGCAGAAAGCAGAAACGATCCGCGCTCAATGCCGCCTGCTGGTACGCGCATACGATGAAGGAACTCAGGGCGGAATTCGAACGTCTTGGACTGGCCGACCTTCTGCACTGACGCAACCGGCGGCGCTTCGGCGCCGCCTGACACCAACGAGGGAAACACCATGATACCGTTCGTATTCTTCATGCTGGCTTTACTTGCCGCTACTTCAATACACGAAGCAATGGGGAAATAAATGACCAAATACAAAGTAACCATTACCAACGCGATCACCCGCTACGAGCGGGCGAGCGTCGAGATTGACGCCGATGACGATGCCGACCCGGAGATCGTTGCCGAAATGGCGCTGGGCACCGACTTGGAATGGGAAGCCAGGTGCGGCGATTGGGAGGGACCGACGTATTTTGAGGTTGAGAGCGAAGATGCGCCAACGCTGAGTTGGCGCGTGGAATGACGCGCGATCACCTGGAATGGATGTTGATCATGCTGGCGCTGCTGGAGGTGCTCCACGCAGCATTCTGAGACTGAACAAAAAAGAGGGACAAAGCCATGGGCTATACACATTACTGGGCGCAAACCCGCGCCTTTACACAAGACGAATGGATGGAATTGTCAGAAGACATTGGCGCTATACTGTCATACGTCGAAAACGAACTAGGCATTCCGCTTGCTGATGGCAGGGGGGAGCGGCGCACCCGGCCTTCTTTCGGCGCCGATGAAATCGCTTTCAACGGCAGTGGGGACGATTCGCACGCGACGTTCACCATCACGCGCAAGCGTGTGAAGTCATGGGCGGGCGGAGAGGCCGGCTACGATTCCTGCAAAACAGCGTGCAAGCCGTACGATGTCGCGGCAACGGCATGCCTTTGCTACCTTGCCAGCGTGACCGAAACGCACAGTGTTTCGTCCGATGGTGACGGATCAGACTTCGTTGATGGATTGAATGCAGCCCGGCAAGCCGTTCCGCGCAAGGCGAACGTTTTGGATATCCCGATGGGGATCATGCAGCGTGACCGTTGGACCGGGCCGTGGGTGAATGTCGAGGGCGGGGCTTACGATGTCCATTTCGGCATTGATGGCTTTGGCTATGTTGAGCACATCAAATCGGATTCCTGGTATCGCTTTGATAGCCATGAATCGCTGGCTCGTTTTCTGGAAACCAATAAACGGGCGGTGTTTCGCACCGCAGACAGAACAAGCTTCGGCAGCTACGGAAAGGTTGAGCCCGATATCTGGAACGCATCGGGCTGTTTCAATGCGGCGCGCAAGGCGCGGATTGCCCGTGCGCAGACCAAGGTTTTGGCTGGATTGTTCCCCGTTGACGCCGCGCACGCGCATAGGCCGCTGGCTTTCGTGCGGCCGGGCGAACTTCCGCGCCCAGAAGATAACGGCACGTTCTGCTGCTCGCTAAAGGAGCTGATTCAGCGCTGCGACACCGTTGCGGCCTGATGCCGATGGAGTCCGGGTTAGCCCGGCTCTACCGACACCAGTCGGGAAACAGGAGAGATACATGGAAAATCCACTTATCGGCCAACGCGTACTGATCCGCACCTACTCGGCCGGTGTCCACATTGGCACGCTCGTTAGCGCCGACGGCATGGAAGCGCACCTCACGGATGCACTGCGCCTGTGGCGCTGGGAAAATGGGGGGCTTTCGCTCTCGGCCGTGGCGACGAACGGCATCAAGGGCGGGCGGTTGAACCGTACACCGCAGGTGTTTCTGACCAATTGCATAGAATTCATCCCGACAACGGCAGCGGCGGAGAAAACATATGTCAAATTTATCGAGGACTGATGTGGCGACCAGACACCACGGCCACGACGGTGACGGCTGGGATGGCGGCTCCGGCTACGTCTACGGCTCCGGCTCCAGCCCCGGCCTCGGCCTCGGCTGGGGCCCCAGCTACGGCTTGGGCTCCGGCTGGGGCTCCGGCGACGGCTGCGGCCTGGGGTACGGTGACGGCTACAGCGGCGGCGCCGGCGACGGCTACGGCTGGGGTGGCGGCGAAGGTGACGGCTGCGGCTTCGGCGACGGCTACGGTGACGGCTGGGGCGGTGGCTACGGCGGTGGCTCTGGCGCCGGCGACGGCTACGGCTGGGGCGGCGGCGACGGCTACCGTGGCGGCTCCGGAGACGGCTAGGGGAGAAAACATATATGACAAGCTACCAGATGAAGTTGGTTGGCCAACTTGCTGATGCCTACCGCGCATTACGGCAAGCCGGACACCATGAACCGCCACCACCAACGGATTTGCAGCGACGCATTGATTTCGTGCTGATGCTGCTGACACCGGAAAATGCACCTGGCACAGGAGAACATGCCGCATGACCACCTATCAGGTTATCAGCGCCACGCTATGCCGTGACTTTCTCACGCTCAAAGAGGCAGAGGAGATGTTTCACCGACTGCCCTTTGCCGAACTGATCCTTAGCACTTGGCGCCCTTGCAGCATGGGCCGCTCATCGATGGAGCTTATCGCCACATCGAAGTATCTTCCGGCGCTGCTACATGACTGACGATCCGGAGCTAGGCGTGCGTCTGCTGCTGACGCGCGCCGCTCGACTAAGGCAGCGCTGCCACCAGAAAATCAGGGGAAACAAACTTGAACAAGCTAGATCTAAGGCTGCTGACCGTTCACGAGAAATCGCCAGATCCGTTGACGATACCGCCACGGCCGAAGCGGCTGACTGACGATGCGCCATGGCAGCTATGGGTGTCATGGACAGCTTTCCGCTTCCCGCAGGGGAGCGACGTATCAGATTCCATCAAGGACTGAGGGGAACAAATGTCAATTTATAGCATTCAACTCACGCCGAGCATGGTCGACCTTGCCCGCAACGCATCGGATTCCGGCCGGTGACGCCGATGGAATTCCGCGATGAACTGCGCAGTCGCGGACTGTCAATTCTGGATTTCGCCGAGCTGACCGGATGCAACAAGAACACGGTCGGAGGCTGGGGCAAGACAAGGGGCGGAATTTTCCGCCCCTTTCCCAAATGGGTTACGCTGGTTCTAAACCAGATGGAGAGGACCGATGCCGTTCGACGGGAATCACGATAACTGGGGGCGCCCGCCACCGGACGAACCGCCAGCGCCGCGTTACCACATGGCGGAAACCGCCTGGCCCGTCCTGATAGCCTGCATCATCGCCATTTCTGGCGTGGTGCTGCTCGCGATCGTCGTGGCCTCGGAAATGTAAAAAGAAAGGCGCCTAGGGCGCCTTTAGTTTGAAAGGGAGGAAACAACAGACCACGTCACGGTCATCAGCCGAACCGAATATAGGGCCAGCGCCGGAATCCTTAAAGGGGCATTTGGAAAATTCAGCGGATTCAGATTCTGGATCGCGGTCATCGGGTTATCGGGCATCGTCGGTTGCCTTCGGGATATTGAACGCTCCACGCCAGACTGATAGGTCGGGAATGCCTTCAGCGCCGATCTTGACTTCCAGGCGCATGGCATCGAGCAACTGACGTAACGCCATTGTGGTGCGGGGGTTGTAGTCCATTGAGAACACCCGCTCGCCACCACTATCAATCTCTACACCCATTATTCCAGGGGAGTGTTCCCGAACTCGAAAGCCCCTTAGTTCGGCGGTCGTTGGGATTTCAGCGGGCATTTGATTCAGCCTCCAGCCTGCCAGGGTCGGTGCGGCCATGTTCCATGCCGCTAAGTTCTGCTGCTCTAAGTCCAAGGCGCCTGGCACAATCACGAACGCCTTCGCCGCGAGCGACGCGCGCCTTGTAGTGTGTCCTGCCGCGCGCCACCCAATCAGCTTTTGTGGCCGATATACGCTTCTCACCGAGACACAGACCGCAGCGTATTGCTGGGTCAAAGTGGCCGCCTTCCGCTCCGTCAACGAAGGCCGCCATTGAACCCTTCCCGTGACAGGCGCAGCATTCGACTGTCGTTTCAGGTTGGTCACTTGCCATTTGCGATCTCCAACAAAACATCGGCGTGGCATGGCTGATCTAGCGGACAGAAGCATGCCAGTGATTTGCCTCCTAGTTCGGTCCTGACTTCGTTGACCCAATCCGGGCTATCGCTACGCCAATCACGATACATGTCCACCACTTCGGCCCGCATTTCGCGCTCTGTATTGAACAAATTGCTCTGCGCTTGCCACGGGAACGGATTACCCCATTTCGTCGGGCGTCCGACATAAACAGCGCCTTCCGGCATCCTCCAGCCCCTTTCGCGTTTGCGCTGGATGCGCTGCGGCTTGGTTGGGTCAGGCTTGTTCATCTTGATAATCCTTTCCACGCTTCTTTCGTTTTCGGTTTGATTCCGCGACCTTTAGCCCGGCTTCATGCTGTTTCTGCGCATCCTTACGCTTCCCGAGATACAAGAACGCTGTCGGTCGCGAGACACCGAACTCCTTGCACAGTTTGGTGGTGGGGTAATCCGCACTCGGTAGCGCCCAATAGGGCCGCATCTTCTCCACGGAAGCCTGGGCAATCTCACTGCGCCTTTTGCCTGAAGCCTCTCCCCCTGGCACTCCAGCCGGACTAAAGCGGCGTAAGGCGCTACGGAAGGCTGTCTTAAGCCCATCCAGGTCTGCATTGGCCGGATTGATAAGCAAGTTTTCAGCAATGGCCTGAAGCTGCTCATGCCGAGCGGCAACCCGCATCAGAACAGCCATAAGGTCGGTCGTGTTCCATGCGAGGACCGTCAAGCTGGCGACCCAAATAATCTCATCAACATTCACTCGACCGTGAGCGCGCAGCAGGTTGGTATCGCGTTCTTTGAGCGACCTTCGAGACTTGAGACCAGCGCGAGGAAGGATGTCTCGATAGACCGCGCCTGATCGCCATTCGGGAATTGCCCGATCAAGCAGTTCTTCCTGCCGGGCAGTCGGCCAGTCCGGCCTGATGTTGGATAGGTAAGTCCGCGTCATGAAATTCTATATAGGGGAAAGTTAACCAACGTGCAAGATAAAACTTGACGAACTGGGTCGGGTGGTCCATATTCACGTCAGCAACAGAGACCACACACCAACCGGAGGCGACGTGATGAAGGTTGAGATCGTCGGTGATCCAGGCCCAGAGTGGACGGATAACCCGCGCAAACTGGATATGTCCGAGGCTTATGAAGTCGTCCATCTTACCAGATTGGAGGGCATCAAGCGTCATAGGCAGCTAACCCGCTCGACACTTGCCGCCGCTGCGCGGGAAGTGGACGATCTGCGGCGCATCGCTGGGCGATAGCCAAACGGGCAGGAAAGAAACATGACCTATCGATACTTCCTCAAGGCCGATCATCAACCTGACTGGCAAGAGGTTCTAAAGGAAGTCTGGATCAAGGCAGAGCGCCGTGCTGGGTTCCGTCCGCACTGCGCCAGCACAGATCCAGCGTACATGACGACATGCGCGACTGGTGGGTTCTGTGGTGGCGGCGTCAGTGGCCGCGTCGAGACAATATCCTAAACGGAGATTACTTCACGTTCCAGCCGGTGCCCGTGTAGGTGAACACGAACGACCCATAGTTGGTGCTGATGACCTTGTTAGACGCGCCACCGATCAACCCGGACGCCGGAACAACCGTGGTGTTGTATGTGCCCGCGTTGCCGAGACCATCGATGACCGTCAGCGTCTGTCCTGTCGGCGGCGATGTCATCAGCGTCAACGTCGTGGCGGCCCCCGCCGCATTCATGGAGCCGAAGCCCGATGGCGCCGTGTAAGTCCATGATCCGCTGCTGAAGTGTGCCGCAAAGGTGTCGCCTGACTGCGCGAATTGAAGGCCAGGCACCAGCGGTGATGCGTAGACGCCGGCGGGAATGGCCAAGCCGCCGGCGTTTGTCGCCGGGTTGGCGGTGCCGCTGTTGTTCCAGTTGCCGTTGTTCACCCGCCCCCACATCATGTGGTGGGTGAGATCAATGGCCCAGCACAGCACGTTGCCCGTGGTCCACGTCGCCCAGGTGCCGTACGAGAAGTTGCCGCCGTTGACCACGCCGCCACCGTATGCCCACTGCACGGTATCGCTCGTGCTGCCCAGGTAGGCGCCGTTGGCAGTGCTGGAGGATGTGTTGCCGAGGCCGGTGGCAGCTCCGTCTGTCGCGGAGTAGGGGGTGGGCACGACCTCATAATAATAGAGGCCGCTCGATACGCCGTTGTTGGCGAACGCCTCGGTATTCGTCGCCGCCAGGGTGCTGGCGGCGCTGAGGCCCAGGTTGCCAAGCACGATGGCTGAGTTTTTCTGTGTCGGTGACCATTGCTGCGCGCCGGTCTTGGCGAGAATGATCGTGCTTTCGCTGCCCTGCTCGGTCACGGGTCCGGCCGTGGTGATCAGCCGCGTGGACGGCGGGGCGCCAGTGACGTAGTTAACGTAAAAGTAGTTGGTCAGCGCCGATCCGGCATTCTGTTTCACCTCGTCGCCCTGGCCAAACCCGTTCCACCATTCAGACCCGGTCAGAAAGCCGATGCCAACAAGATACTTGAGCATTTCGCCGATATCGACCGTGCCGATCAGCTCGTCCGTGTAGCCGGACGGGTAAAACACCAGATCGGGAATGGCGCCGACACCCTCCGCGAAATTCCAGGTTATGCCCGTCGTCGCTGAGGTGAACGATCCGATCGGGACCAGAAGAACCAGGAAGCTGCTTTGCACGAACGAAGGCGTGTGCAGCAGTATTTCGACTTCGTAGATGTTGTTTGCGTTGTTGCCGGCCGTCGATGTCAGGAACTGATCGTCAATCACATCGAAGTTGGCGGTATCGCCGCCGAGCGTGATCGAATGGGTTTCCTGTAGCGTGACGATGTTGTTGATCTGTGACGGCGTGACGGGGATCGTCGGCACCGTGCCGTCATAATCCCCGTAGTCGATTGCCAGGAAGTTGCGAATGCCGCCCGACCAGGTGGGAAGGCTCCAGACAGTGTTGGCCGTGCCGGGAAACAGCGCGGGATTGACCGTCATGCTCTCGGTGTACGTGGCCCCGCTCAGCCCGAACGGTGCCAGATAGGCGGTGTATTTTCCTGAGTTGTAGTTTGTGCTGTCAGGGATAACCACGCCGGTCAGGGATGTGAGCCATGCCGCCGCGGTCTGTGTGGTGCCTGCGCTGGTGGTGATGTTGCCAAGGCTCAGGTTGACGCCGGCCAGGATGCTTGCCGCCGGCCCCCCGCTCTGCGGCCCGCGCTGCGCCACTGCGGGCGATGCGGCGACAAGACACAGGGCGGCGGCTGCGACAGCGTGCTTCATGGGCATTTCATTTAATGGCAGATCCAGGCTAAGTCCACGATCCGAATGTAGTGGACACTTCGGCGAAATGCAGCCGCACATTGCCCAGCGCGCCGAACCGGCGCTTGACGAATGACGCGGTGGCGACATCGCCCTCGCGGTGCATCAGAATGATGGTGTCGGCATCCGCTTCGCCGGAATACATCAGATCGCTCATTCTTGGCGTCTTGTTCTCGCGCCGCTCGATGTCTCGTGAAAGCTGAACGAGTAAGAGGATCGGGATATTCAGGGATTTTGCCGTAACCTTTAATACCTGGGTGATGTTGCGATACCACCCGATGTCGTCGCGGTCTTTGGAATCGCGGCCAAACTGGTCCCGGTGATCCACGATCACGAGCTTGGCGCCAACGGTGCGCACCATCGCGCGCATCCTCGACACTGCCTGATCGATCGGCAGGCCGGGTGTGTCGACAATGTGGATCGGAAGCTGGGCGAGGTATTTCTCTGCGCGAAGTATCGCCTCTGCCTGGCGGTTATCGAACTCGCCCAAACGAATGGTATCCATCGACACGCCGCTGACGCTGGACAGATCAGCCGTCGCCAGATCGGCATGCGGCATTTCCAGCGAGAAAAACGCAACCGCCGCGCCTTTGGCGGCGACATGGCGCGCGATCTGGCGCGCCAGCGCCGTCTTGCCCGATCCGGCCCGGCCGCCGAGAATTTCCAGCGCCCCGTTGTGCAAGCCGCGCCAGATGTTATCCAGCGGCTTGCAGCCGGTCATCAGGTAATGACCTGTCTTCTCCCCCCTCTGTCTCGCGCTGGCTTGCGCCACGGCGACGGCAACCGCTCTACCTATCGAAGTGGTGCCCGCCACCGCATAACGGTTTGTAGCCTGCTCTATGGCGGCGACAGCCGCCGTTGATGTGACCAGGCCGGGCTCGGTGCCGTGCGCCTCGGCGATCATCGTCTCGGCTACCTCGATGATTCGCCGCCGCAGTGCGCAGTCCATGATGGACTGCGCATACTCTTTGATCATCAGCGTGCCGATCACCATCGAGGCGAGCTTCATCAGATAGACAACGCCACTCTCTCCCTCAAACACCACATCCGCGAACGACTGCATCACGATCGGATCGACGGATCGCCCCTGCTCGATCCGTGAGCGCATGGCCTCGAACAGCAGGCCGTGCGCCGGCCAGTAAAAATCCTCGCCAGAAAGCCCGGCGCATCGATCCACGGTTTTGTTGTTAACCAGGATCGCGCCTAGTAGTCCGCGTTCGGCGAGTAAGTTTGCTGGCGGGCCTCGCTCAGCCACGCTCCCGCGATTTGCTGTCCGCCCCTACGGGCGGCGCGCTGCCGTGCAGGCGCCAGTCTGCATTGAACCCCGGTGGGGCTGCTCGCCCCTGTGTTGTTTTTCTCATTTTCCCCTCACTTGCGGCGACAGGTAAAACCGGGCTTGTGTTGGCAACCCAGCCTTCTGCCTGCATTTTTCGTTTGTAGGCGTCGGCTTCCTCTTTGGTCTTGAAGTCAACCGAATAATGGTCGGACTTGATATTCGATACCGTTTCGAGCGGCTGGATCAGGTGAACGCGCCAGCCGACAACATCATCTCCGTCAGCCATCATGCCATCTCCAAAATCCGCTCGCCCACCGTCTCGTAGCATTTCTCCCAGTGGCACCTGCAATAGCTGCCGCGCCAGACTGGGGATTCGCAAACCCGCCGCTCAAAGCGTGGTGTTCCATCGCTCCACAACGGGAACTGACAGTCATGCGCCGGCGGCACAATCAGCACGCGGACGGGATGCGCCGGCTGGGCCTGGCAGACCGGCAACCTGATCACCTTCGGCACAATCCGCGGCGGCAACGGCGGCAGCGGCGGCTCGATAGGTTCTTCGCGGACAATCCCCAGATAACAAGCGCGCTTGCGGCAGGAGTCCATCGAGCGGGGTGGAAGCACGCGGGCGATGTCAGCCCAGGATGAGCCGCGCTTCAACCCGCGTCTCAAGACAGCGTCTTCGTCCGCTGACCAGTACAGGCGATTCCCGTCCTTGACGATCTTGGGGCCAAGCCGCAGCCGTTCGGCCTTGCGCTTTATCGCCGCCCAGGTGACGCCCAGTTCGACGCTGACATCAGCGACGGTTTTATCCGGATCGCGCCACATGGCGGCCAGCCTGTCATCGCGTTCTTTCGGCCAGCGTGAGCCTGTTTTATTTCCCATTATGCCCTCTCGATTATTATTTCCGTGCGTTGTTCCTTGCGTGTCGCGCAGCGCTCCCAGCGGATGATGCGCGTCAGTCGCGCCGGATCATCGTCCTCGATCAGCCCCAGTGAGGACGGGTGAACCGAGCTTTGTATCAGCAGCAAATCCACCAGCGGCTTTGTCGAGCTGACGTTGTTATCGTAATCGACGCCGCAGCCGGTCGAGACGCGGGTAATCGTGATCTGCGCTTTTTTCATCGGCGCATGACCAAGCCAGGGGCGAACGGCAGCCTCGACGTGAGGCCGCAGCCACTTCCTGTAGCGGGCCGCCTCGCTCCAGTGCCGCCCCAGCGTTTGCCGAGGCAGCTTGAGCAGAAACGGCAGGCAGAACTGCACGCTGTCGGGAAGGGCTGGCAGGGATTTCAACCCGTCCATCCTGGCACGGTAATCGGCGAGCCAGGCCTCATCCCAAGGCAGTGCGGCCCCCATCAAGTTTTTTGTTGATAACGAAAATCAGTTTTTGGACTGTAACCGCTCGGGGTGAACATTTGAGACGGCGCCAGCGGTAGTAGACTGTTGGTGAGACGCCCGCTTCTAAGCAGATACGACGCATGCTGATTCTGATGCTGTGCGCTGCATCTTCCAGCTCGGAGCATGTCGGAATGGTTAACACGCCCAAGACATAACTTCGCGTCTTGGGCGAAGCAAGTGCGATTGTGTGCGTTTGCGTCTTTTTGTGCTTGTCGGAATTTTCCCGTCTTGGTAGAAAGTCTGCATGCGCCTGCATGTTCGCAGTGTGGCGCCAAAGCAACAAAGGGGGTTTCCATGTCAGCCAAACCACCCAGCGCTTTTCAGATTGAGGCAGCGCTTTCGAGACTGAATCGTGTTCGTGAGGCATTCGCCCGCGAAGAAATCCACGACGACGAAATGCTTGATCAGATCACCGGCGCCACCAGGGACGCCACAGAAATTCTTGGCGGTCTGCTGCGCGGTGCTGTCCATTATAGTGATCTGGCGATTGTCGCGGCCCAGCGCGCGGCGGCCATTGGTTTGCGCAAGGATCGTTTTCTGGCTCGCGAGCAGATCCTGCGCGATGAGGCCGCCCAGCTCGCCGCCGAGCTAGGCATCCGCAAACACGACTACGGCGACTTGGCTTTTTCGACGGCGCCCGGCAAAGAGAGCGTGGTCATCACGAACCTGGAAAAGCTGCCGGCAGCGCTCAAAAAGGTGGATTTAAAAGTGACGCCCGACAAGAAAGCGATCTTGGAAGAACTGAAAAACGGCGTTGTCGTCGAGGGTGCCGAGCTGCGCAATCCGCAAAGCTACATCGTGATTCGAACCCGCTAGGATCTGACATGAACGAAATTGTACCACACACGCCATCACCCGGCGGCGTGCTGCTGGAAGTGATCGCCCGCGCCGCGACCGACGAGCGGGTGAACATAGAGAAGATGATGGCCCTGCTGGAAATGCAGAACCGCATCCTGGATCGGGATGCGCTGGAGCAGTTCAACGCAGCGATGGCGGACTTCAATCACCGATGCGATCTGCGGGTTTCCAAGCTTGGTACAGCCAGCCTTGGCGGCAAGGGCTCATACAGCTTCGCCAAGTGGGAAGACATGGACGCCGTCATTCGGCCCGTCATGCGCGAGCTTGGCTTGTGGTTCTCTTTCGACGTGGTGAACGGCCCGTCTGGCTTGCACGTCAAGGGCACACTGCACCACCGCGGCGGCCACACGCAAACGGCGAGCCTGCCCATGCCGATCGACAGCGGGCCGGGGCGCAACCCGCTCCAGCAGATCGGCAGTACGTTGAGCTACGGCAAGCGATACTGCGCGGAGATGCTACTGAACATCGTGCGCGAGGACGAGGATGACGACGGGCATGCTGCTGCCGCGGGGCGCCGGCCTGCCGCACAGACCCGCTACACACCCGATCCCGAGCCGCCCGCCAGGGCGGCCGAGCTGACGTTTGAGCAAAAAGTGAGTGCGGCACTGAATGATCAACCGGATGGCGGCAAGTGGATCAAGCTGTTCGTGGCGGCTTGCGAGCGTGCCGAGACCGCCGATCAGCTCAACTATATTACCGCCATGTCGGTGGTGAGGAAGACGATGGATCAGGCGCCAAGCACCGTCAGGGCCATCTTGCAGGATGCGCTGACGAAAGCCGTCAACCGGCTGTCTCCGAAGATGCCGCCCGAGCCAGAGCCGGAAGCTGACGTTGTTACGTATGTGCCGGACCCTGAGATCGATGCTGTCCTGCTGGTCGACCACATCCGAGAGGAAGTCGCCGAGATTACCGAGCTGACGACACTGAACAAGTGGAGCGAGGGCGCGGGAAGGGAGGTTTTGCGCGGGTTGCGCGAACGCAACCCGAAATGCTGGGGGCTGGCGGCAGCGGCTATTGACGCCCGCCGCATTGCGCTGGGAGGCTGACGTGAGCCCGGTCGGCATTCTGATCCTGGTTGCCGTCGCGGTCCTGATCGTCTGTCTGGTGGACGATTACCGCGACTGTGACGAAGATGCGCCCGACATTTAGCGGGGTTTCCATGTGGAAGATTTCAATCGCCGTGATCGGCTTGCTCTGTGCCGGGGAGGGCGCGGCGCTGGCGCAGAGCTGCACGGCGCCGGCGGTGGCGCCGCCGATCGCTCAGGCGGTGGGGTATGTGGTTAACACGTTTTCCACCGGGCCATTCACGACCACGAACACCGATACCGGACTGACCTACGCCAAAGGCTACCAGTGGTATGGCTTCAACTTCTTCGGTGTGACCCCGACATTTGCCAACAACACCATCAATGCCTCGGACGGCTCGATCACCGCCGGCCAGGGCGGGGATGGTTACAACTCGAACGTGGCCACGGCCGGCTACATCGCGACCGCGCCGGGATACGTTGGCACGGCGTTTGGAGGCGGCGCCTATGTGCAGGCGATCGTCAAATTCAACGTGGCATCAGCCGACATATCAAACGGGTGGCCGTCCTTCTGGGCTAACGCCATGGAGGAGTACCTGGGGACAGCCCAGTGGCCGGGGCAGGCCACTGGCTACAACAACTTCATCGAGGCGGATCTGCTAGAGCATTTTCTGGGCGCCTACGGCACGATAAACCAGTATCAGGCGACGCTGATCAACTGGTACGGCATTCCGGCCAACCCGACGCCGCATATCACACAGTTTGTAGACCCCAGCGTACCTGCAGCAAACTTCTCCAGCTATAATACTGTGGCTATGCTTTGGGTTCCGGCCACGGCGACTACAAGTGGATACGTGAATTACTACTGGAACGGAAGTGTTGTACAGTCCATCAGCTACACACAGTACCAGACATCCGACACGCCGCCGCTGACCAACAGCACGCCCTGGGCGTATGGCGTGATGGACGTTAATCACTTCGTCCTGCAATTCGGCTCGAACAACCAATATCCGATCACCGTTTACTCGGTTCAGGTCTGGCAGGCTAACAGCCTGTCTAACATGCACAACTAGGGACACCATGGGAAAATACACCTCGGCGGTGGCGATCTTCGCTGCCCTCTCCACACCCGCGTTCGCGTGGACGAACACCAACTACGGCCACGGCAACCAGATCGTTGACGGCGGCCCTGGAGCGCAGTCCAACAGCTATCAGCAGCAGCACCAGACCGCTACGGGCGGGGCTGGAGGAGCTGGGGGCAGTGCCAGCGGCGGCAGCGCTGCGGGCGGATCGGCGGCCTCCAGCGCCACGGGCGGCGCCGCCTCAGCCGGCAGTTCTCTGTCAGGCGTGGGTAACACCACCATCAACGCCAGAAGCGCCCCGAGCATGGGCCTGCCGTCGATCGGCGGGGGCGGGTTCGACTGTCCCGTTGTGGGGTTCGGCGCCGTTGGTGCCGGGTTAGGCGGGGGCGGCGGGATCGGCCCGACCTGGATCAGCAAGTCTTGCAACAACCGCAAGGTGACCGAAATGCTCTACGGGCTGTTTGGCCCCGGTGTGGCGCGTGAATTCGCCATCGCCAATATCGATGGTGTCGCCGCCGCCGTCGCTGCCGCCAGCCAAACGAATGTGGTGGTTGTCGAGGCAATGCCCGTGCCGCCGGCGCCGCCCGGCGGCTGGGTTGGGCACTGCGATCACGTGGGGGCTGACGGCTACTGCTCCGCCGCCCCGGTCGTGCATCACAAGCCGCAGCACAAGGTCAAGTGCGTTAAGTAACGCCGGCGTAGATGTTGGACAGCGCCTGACAATCCAAGGCCCGGCGGTAGAGGCCGGGATATTTCGCCTGATAGCCAAGGTCGTTGTAGTAGGCCGCGCGCAAGCCATAGACCTTGGCTATGAGCGTGGCCGGCGTGAACGTGTTGAGGGTGGCGATGGTTTGCTGATCCAGCACGCCGGTCAAGCCAGCGCCAATGGCGGACTGGATTTCCGCCGCGGCGCCACCGCTCGTCCATGTCCAGTCAATGATGGAGATGGCCACGCCCGGCAGCATCGAAGGCGCAAACTGACGATCCCAGAACCACACCAGCGCCAGCCTCATTGCCTGATCCTGGGTCAGCGCTGAGAAGGTTGCCACATCAGTTGCGACGCAGCCGCCGTAGAGTTGTGCCACGCGCCACGTCGGATAGGTCCAGCCCCAGTGCGTAGCGCCCGCGCCGTCGTTAGTGCTGTCGTTGGCGCTGCCGTCGTTGTTCGGCAGTTGCACGAACTGCCACCACACGTCGAAATTGTCCATAAAACCTACTGAACGAGGGTGTTGAGGATACCGACAAGCATGCTGGTGATGATGGCGTGCCCCAGATCATTGGGATGGATCTGGTCGGAATAGTAATACGTCAGATTGGTGTTGGCCCCTGCCGGCCCGATCTGGGGGTTGGCGGCGATATCGCAGATCGCGACAGCCCCCGCCGCCAGCGCGCCAGCGCGGATCAGGCTGTTGTAGATGATGCGGAACGGCTCGACGCTGTTCCTGGGCAGCATCGTCATCACAATAACCTTCCATCCCGTCGCGGCTGCGGCGGCGATGTAAGCCTGACAGTATCCCCACGTCGTCACCGCCGCCGCCCCAGCGGCGGCATCGTTGGTGCCGCCCAGCAGCACCAGGAAGTTCTGCCCTGCGGCGGCGTTGTACAGCGGGGCAATGATGGTCGGGTAGTTGGTTTGCAGGGTCTGCATGGTCTGCCCTGACACGCCGGTATTGTAGGCCCGCAACGGCATTGGCGCCTGCTCGGGAACCAGGGACGAGAAGCCGAACCAGCCGAGGCCGTTGACGCCCACCGTCATGCTGTCGCCGTCAAACAGGATGGTGCTGGCGATGTACTGCGGCGCCAGGCCGAACGTGTTGTAGCAGGAGCCGGCAACCGCTGTGCGCATCGCCGCGGTCAGGCCGTAGCCGTAGACCATGACCGCGAGCAGATCGCCGTTGAGCTGATTGCCGGTGGCTACCGCACTGTTGCCGATCAGACCGCCGGTGATGGTCTGCGTGCTGGTGTTGGTGAAAGCAGTCCCGTTGCTTTCGTTGATCCACAGCGAGGCGCCGCCGGCGCCGCTAAGCGATGTGCCGATGAAGACGCTCGGCTCGTGATCGCCCGGCTGGAGGGCCGAGACGTTGGTATCGGTGGTGAAGTCGGCGCCGGCGGCGCCCGCCAGGATGTTGGCGGAGAAATACAGGCCCGCCTGATGCGATGTGCCAGCCTCAACCAGCGTGGCATTCAACGCCCGGCTTGAGGTGAGCCGGCCGACTGCCACCAGGGCCAGCGCCGGGTGCGTGAGCGACACGCCGATTGGCATAGTCAGAGACTTGACCACCGTGCTCTGCTGACCGTCAAAACAGAGGCTCATGTGGCCGTTTATGCTGTTGCGGTAGATCCACGGCATGTTGGCCACCGTCGCCTGTGTGGCGTCGTAGCCGTTGCCGCTTTGGTCGTACCAGGTGGTGACCTGGGCCGCGAGTCCGGCGCCCGTGGCGCTGGAGAGGTAGAGGCTCAGCGTGGCAACATCGAGCAGTCCCGCGCTGGTAAAACCAACGTTGAACTGAAAATTGTCGTACTGGCGGTTAACCTTGATGCAGTTGCCGCCATAGGATTTCCGCAGCAGCACCATGCCATAACAGGCCACCGGCGCGGTCGAGAGCATGTCGCCCGGCAGCGCCAGGAAGGGAAACTCGGTCACCGCCCACACCGCCTGCCCGGCAGTGTTTGAGGTGTTGGTGTAGGCAATGTTGGTGGCGGTGTTCAGCCAGAGCGCGCCAACCGGGTAGCCGTGCGCCACGTCATCGAGGGGGCCGGGGTTGCGGGTTGCCGCTCCGCGGAACCCGCCGCCGAGGTTGAGCGGCGCCATAACGGTGCGTATCCAGCGCCCGACCGAGACGCCGGTGACCTGAAAAACGCTGGCGCCGTTGTCAGCGAGCGTTGAGGTGGCATTCCAGTAATAAGCCCCCGCGCCAGCGTCACCGGGAGCATCGATGCCAACGCAGTAGACCAGCGAGTTGGCCGGCGCGTTACTTAGCGTGCGCAAGGTCGGCGCGAGGAAGCCGCCCTGGATGAAGCCGGACGGTGAGGCTGTGAACCCGGTGGAGTACGCGGGAAGCGCCATTACGCCGCCGGCGGCGTCGTAGACGGAATCCAGGCCGAGACGTAATGCACGAAGGCCCCGAGCAGCACGGTCAGCGCCGCCGCCACCTCAGCCGGCATGGCGATGCCTTTGCTGGCCAGAAGCCAGGCAAAAACGACCACGGCTGCCGCCGCGCTGGAGTTGCTGGCGGCCGATGTAGAGAGCGTTGTGGTGTTTGTGTTCACGGAATCTGCCATTTGTGCGCAATCGGCGTTCCAAGCCCGGTGCATGGATCTGGACCGATGCGCGCAGCATAGACGCCGTTGCTGCCCGAAGTCACATCATTGAACCAGCTTTTGTTGCGGAAAAACTCAGCACCCAGCAGGCCCGGCTTGTCGCTCAGCGCGGCGACCAGGCCGGCATAGAGCGGGGCCACGGCGGAGGTGCCGCCAAAGACCTGCTCCTGGCCGTCGAGCACGATGATGTAGCCAGTGTCGGGATCGGCGTTCGCTGCAACGTCCGGCACCATCCGGCCCAGACCCTTGGGGCCGACAGGCGCCCCGAGCTGCCACGTCTGGCGCGGGAAGTAGACAGAATAGCCGCCGCCGGTTCCTTCGCCATTGGCGCGGCCTGGGTTGTTGTTCCACACCGCCTCAGAGCCGCCAACCGGGATGCTGGTGCCGCCGCAGCCGATGATGTGCGGGCAGCAGGCCGGGCAGTCCACTGAGGGCTGGGAATTGCCATCGTCCGCGTCGTTGTCGCCGGCCGCGGCGAACACCGCCATGCCGACAGTACCGGCAACCATCGCGGTATCGTTCATGTCCTGGCACGCCGGCTTGCCCCAGCTTTCTTCGGGCGCGCCCCAGGAAATCGAGCAGACCGAGCAGCCGTCGACGGACGCGCGATGCACCGCCTCGGCGATGTTCTGCGCCCAGTAGATGCGGATGTTGGCGGGGCGGCCCGTGGCGACAGCGAAAGCGCCGCCGGCTACCTGAATGTCGAGAGCAACTTCACCATCCGCGTCTCCGCCGGGGGTGTTCTTGGTGCCGTCCACCGAAACGTCCGTAATCGACGGCGCGGGCAGGCCCATGGCGGCGAAAGCCGCCGTGACATCGGCCCGGTTCCAGCCGCCGCCCAGCTCAACGATCGCGATGGCGCCAGTGCCCGGCGCATTGGCGGGCCAGCCATAGGCCGCGCAAAGCTTGGGTATGGACCAGGGGCTTGAAGGCGATGCGCGCTTTTTGATGTAGGTGTGGAATTTCATGGGTTCCCCGTCTTACCGAAAGATCGCCGCCGTGGCGGCCCCGAACAGAAACCAGACAAACAGGACAAGGCAGAGCTTGGTGCGATTCACTTTATCCCCAGGCCATGCCCCAGCAGCCAGCCGCCGATGGTAGTGGCAATTGCGCCGAACAGGGCAGCAATCGCAGATAAACTTAGCGCCGAACGGAATGCCCGCTGTTTTTGTACGAATTCCCGGTGCTCCGTTATCCACGATTGGTTGTCTCTAAATTGCTTCAGTGATGTATCATTTTCTATATCAACGCCAAGGCGGAGGAGGGCTTCGCGTATTTCTGTTCGTGTCTCCTGGCGCCCTGGTATCGGCAATTAGAACTCTGGGTTACGGTGATTTTGCGGGTGGCGGCGCAAAGCGGCTTGCGTGCGCTCCGTTGCCCTGCGGCTCGGTCGATGGCGCGGCATCTTCACTGCCCGCCGGCTTGCCCATTTGCGCCAGTTGCTCTTTCAGCTTCGTGTTCTCAGTTGTCAGTTCCGTGATCTTATCACGCTGCATGTCGATCTGCCCCAGGGCAGAAGACAGGTTGGAAGCGAGAGAATTGGTAAACTGGAGCTGCGATGGGGTCTGGTCGGCGAAGGCTGGCGCCGAAAGCGCCAGCAGCGCGCCGAGGGCGATAACTTTCTTCATACGGTTCGGTCCTTGTGGTGGGCGCCAGTAGCGCCCGGCGTTGGAGTTGATTTGCGGGCAGCCGGAATCCGCCGATCGATATAGTGAAAATCCGTCATGTCCACAACGTCACGGGTTCACGGCGGCGGTCGTCTGTGGGGCAAAAATCGTCGCTATATCCGTAGAGGTAAACAGGCCGGATGACACCATTTCGGCCGAGACGGGGGCCAGCAACGATCCTTCGAGGTCGATCGGCCCGGCTACAAGGGCATTGTAATTCGTGTTGAACGTGGAATGCGTGCCCCTGTAGGTGTTGAGGGCGTTGGTTTGCGCAGTCGTGAGGCGGCTTCCCACAAGCGCCACGGGCAGGATGTCGGGTAGTTGCGTGCCAACCTGGGCGCGCGTTTGCAGCGCCGCAATTTGGTTCGCCGTCAGATTGAAGCTCTTGCCGTTTGGCAGGGACAGGTGCTCGCCCTGATATACATCGCCCGAGTGAATCACGATGGCGCTATTCCCATTGACCAGCGTGATGATCGGGTAGTTGAACTGGGTGATCTGCGCCGGGTCACAACTCGGCTGGGGCGTGCATTGCACCGCTTGCCATGCGCTTGCACTGAGGGCCTGTGCCGTCGCGAGGCTGGGGAAGCTGGCATATCGCAGGCTGGCGTCCTGGGCAAGCCCCGGAACGGTCAGCAGGACCAGGATGATTAGGGCGCGAATTAGCATGATGTCGCGGTGCCCCAGTAGGTGAATTGCTGATGGCACATGGAGGTCTGGTTGCCGGAAGTAAACCCGGTAGGCCACAACCCAGTTTCCGATAGGTATCCAACAAGAGCTTGACTATATGAGGCGGGATTGTCCCCAATGGCTATTTGAGTTCCAGTTGCTGCTGTATTAACGTTTATAGTAGTAACTGTCCCATCTACATTAAATGGGCTTGATGCACCATTCATAACACCAGAAACAGAATGTAATACTCCGTCTGATACACCTGTTATATTGGTTCTCGTTCCACAGAAGCCATATACAGCGTTTGCTGTAGAATCCCATCCGAGATCGCAGTTTGAACCTGCTAAAAATGTTGACATAGCGATATTGATAGCGGAAAAGTTCGCTTTTCTGTTCCCTACATACGAAAATGTAATAGGTTGGGCATGGGTTGATATTGTTCCCGATACAAGCTTTTGAGCGCCGTTGAAGTAGAAACAAGGCAAGGCAGAAGCGCACGACAATAATACCTGCGGCTGGCTGCCCGATGTGGCCTGTGTGATATGAATAGTATTCCCACTTTGATCATAAGCTTCAGTAGCAAATAGCGCCACCTGAAACGTCAGCGTCGTGGCCGTGCCGATAGTTCCGCAACTAGTTGTGGTGCCTGCTATGGAAATCGTCGCAGTTGTCGATCCGTTCGTCGCCGTCACTACGCAAGGTACAGTGATGCCAGTTCCCGTTACCGGATCATTCACGTGGATCGTAGCACTGGCACCCGAGCAAGTGGCGCTAGTGCCAGAAACGGTGCAACTTGCCGTGGCATCTGTCCCGGCGAAGCTCGCCGCAGTCGCAGTGTCCAGGTTGCCATTGCTCAGAATGACAATGTTGCTGGTGCTGTTGTCGCTCGCCCGCCGGATGTTGATGGCGTTGTTACTGCCGGTGGCGTAAGCCGCGTTGTATCCTCTGAGGCCGTACCAGGCGGTAGCACCAGATACCACGTCGCCTGGACCCTGATACCCCCCACCTCCAGAACAAACAGCCGGTTGGCAGCCCGCCCCGGTAGTTAGGAGTTGCGCCGACGCGGGGCACGTCAGCAGTAACAGCAGAGCGAGCCAGCGCAGCATGTCACGAACCCTTGTAGCCTGACGCATTGCAATACAGCGTCGTGGTCGCGGAACCAGCCTGGATATACAGCGCCGTGTTCGCCGTCATGTTGTTCACGCCGCCGATCGGCACGGGGAACGTGTGCGTAAAGCCGCCGCCCGTAGGCGCCGCAACGCCTTCCCATATGGTCGTCCCGCCCGATCCATTCTGAAACAAAACCGTCGTTAGCGTGGACCCTGAGTTGAAGCACGAGACTGCGGTTATGTAGAGGTAGAGGTTCGCACCCGGCGCAGCCACGAGAGACGTTGACGATGTGCCGGTGACGGATACCGTGCCGCCGACAAAGTTCTCCTTGTTGGCATATGGGGAAACGATCAGCCGCCCCACGAGGTCAGATGCCAGCCCAACAGCCTGCCCGTTCGTTACCGCTGTCTGTTCCGCGTTCTGCGCCCTGCCGCCGTTGAGGATCGGATTGCCCGATACGCTCGCTCCGGACGCCGCAAGACCGCCGACATTGGCGAGAAGGTTCGCCGCTGTGCTCTGAACCACAGTGGCGTTGAGGTTCCCCGCCGTTGCCTGCGACACCTGAACCGGCGTCATGGAGGCAATACCCTGAACCGTCAGCACCCCGCTTGCCGCCGTTCCGGCGCTGCCACTTCCGGTTGCCAGCACCTTTAGGTTCTTGGAGCCGTCAACCTGCAACTGATCCCATGTCGTGCCGTTGAAGCCATAGAGCCATGCGTTCGTCTTGCCGTTCGTGCTCGACGTGGCAACGCCGGACGATGCGTTGCTAGCGGTTCCGCCAGCACATCCGACGACGCAGTTGACATCCAGATTACCGTTTACACCGTCAGTGCTCGCGCCCGTCAGGTTCCCGCCGAATACAAAGCCTGATGCCGTTCCCGCCGTTGGAAAACTCGCACCGAAATTCGATGATGTGCCGCCCGATGCGCCTGCTGGACTGCCCGGAACCGGCTGCGCATGAGCAACGCCACCCATGAACAGAAAGACCGTCAAAAGCCTGATAAGGCGGGTCAACCCATATACTCCACCGTGTAGGCGGACGTGGAAGACGTGCAGAAAATCGCGATGGATTCCGTGTGGCAGGTTGTCCCGTTCAGGTAATACGAACCGCCGTTGTTCGCTAACAGAATACCCTGCGTTGCCGATGGCGCGGCACATCCGAATGGATCAAGGTTGTTGTTCTTGACGATAACTTCTGGCGGATTGACGTAACCGAAGCCAGGATCGTCAATGACAACGGATGAGACGGCGCCGCCGGAAAGAACGAAATGCGCCTTGGCGGGCCGGTTGTATTTGGTTGTTCCCGTCGTAAGTCCCTGCGTGGCTAATCCCGATGGTGAATTAGCATCAGCAATGCCGCGCCCATCCCAAACCGAATTGACCACATAAGGCGCAAAACCGCCCTCAAACTGAATTGTTGGCGCCATGGTGTAACCAAATCCGGCGTTTAGCACCGTCACGGCCGTCACTGCGCCGCCTGATATCGTGGCAACGGCACGAGGGGGGCCATGATCAAGAAACATGTTCGACGCGGAGATGTTCATCACCAGAAGCATCGCCCTGGTTCTCGCCACGGGCAGAACCAACTGCGGCGTGCTGCCCGTCGTGATCGTGCCGTCCGCGCGTCGGGATGGGTGATAATCCCCTTGGTGGCGAGTGTTCGGAAGATACATGCGATCCTACTGCGTAATTGTGCCGACAGTGTTCGAGCCGACGTTGAGCACGGTGTTGGTGCTACCGGAATAATTGTTCAGCGCCACGATCCAGCCGCCCGTGCTGGCGCCGAGCAGGTTGATGCCGTTGCCCAGCCCGTAAAACACATTGCCGGTAACCACGCACGTATACCCGGTCGCATTGACGTTGATGCCGAAGCTGCCGGAGACCGACATGCCGGAAAAGTTGTTTCCGATGATGGACACTTGGCCATAGATCGCGTTCAGCGCCAGACCGATCTGGTTTGCCGCCACGAAAATCAGGTTGCTGCTCATTAACAGACTGGCCAGCGCCCCGTTCAGGATGATGCGCTCTCCAGACCCGGCAAACTGGCTGCCGGTAATGGTGAGCTGCACGCAACCGACAGCGCCGGTCGGGATGAGGATGTCCGTCGTGCCGTTGGTGAAATTACACTGAGAGACCGTGACGCCCTGGACGTAGGTTCCATAAATCAGGCCCTCCGCCAGATTGAACCATGAGCAGGAATTGAAATTGTGGATCAGGCTGTATTTGAAGCCGCCCGAAGCGACACCCTGTAGCGACACGCCGATGCCAGACAGCCCTGCGGTCGGGCCGTAAAAAACACAGGACGTATGGGTGAAATTGCCCCACCCGGTCACCGAAAGCGATGTGTTCCAGTAGTCAGTGAGCGCGCCGCCATCGGCGCCGCGGAAAGTCACGTTGATAACGTCGTTCTGGCCAAAGTCACCGCCCTGCACGCTGTTGGTGAGGGAAATCCCGACAGTGCTGCCGCCGGCCGCGCTGGTCGAGCAGGTGAAGTTGCGCAAATGCACGGTATGCAAGGGGCTGCTGGCGGAAAATGACAACCCGCTTCCTGACGGGAAGCTGAGTGTCGTTACGTCCTGACTTTCGCCATTTATAGCAACGCTGAATGGTGTCGTTGCAGGGTAAGTATAGGACGGAGAAGAAAGGAAGGTGTAAACGCCCTTGGGGAAGAAAATAACCCCGCCATTTGTGGTGAGCGATGCCAGGGCCGCGACATAGGCTGAGGTGCAGTCCGCGACCGAGGGATTGCCGCCGAACCAGCGGATGTTTTTCTGAGCGCCCGACGCCTCGCGATACCAGCGGCGAGAGGACGCATCCACAATGATCGTGCCGCCGTTGTCAGCCGATGATGTGTCGGCTGCATTGTTCCAGAAGATGCCCTCGCCGCCATCCGCTCCGACGAAGTAGCCGTCGACGAACACCACCGTTCCGGTCAGGGTGGTTGTCGTCTGCGCCCGCAGCGAGGCAATGTTGGTGACGGAGCTGATGACCCCGCTGAGCGAGCCGCCCGACAGCACATAGCCTGGGATCTGCCGCAGCCAGCAGCCAGCCACCACGCCGTAAGGGACGATTGTCGTGACCCCGCCATCGTCCGTCCCGGTGTTGGTCGACCAAACGAATGTGCCCTGCCCGCCATCGGACTGTGCGGTGAAGCCGATCATCTGCACGGTCTGGTTGGGCAGGCCAGTGAAAGTGCGGAGGTTGGCGAGATAGCACCCGCCCTGCATAAACGTGTTCAGGCTGGCGGCAGGGATTACGCCTTGGCCGGGCGAGAACGTTTGCAGGTACGGGATAGACGTGCCACTCATGGCAAAACTACAAGCCCCCTCTTTGTCGCGTAATGACATCTAGCACGGTGAGGGGCAACACCGTGAGACATGTGTATGCCACGAGAACCCACCATCCGGGCGTTCCGTCCGCTTTCATTGCCAGCACGAAAGCGCCGATGACGGCCAGCAGCAGGATCAGGCGGGATGCCAGTATTGCGCCGATCGCGGCCAGTGTGCCGACAAAGGCTCGGTCAGCTATCGGTTCACGGGCGGCCTGGGCCGGTGGCGTGGCAGTCTCTGGCGCGCGAGAGGGGGCGAACCCGGCAAACTCAGCCGGCGCCGTTGGCTGCTGACGAACCAGCGGCACCACGCCCTCCCTTTCCACTGATGGCGCGGCGGCGGGCTGCTGCAAAGGCATCTTCTTCTTCCTCTGGATTGACACGGTGTTTGGTTGCCACCCACCGGACTCCGCTGTCAAACAGCCGCACCCGGTCGACAAACCCAACCCTGCCTGCGGCGTCGTCTTCCGGCGGCGCGCTGGCGGGATAGGCTTCTTCCATCAGCCGCAGAAAGAATGTGTCGAGATGACCGGCGAGACTTTCTTCCGGACTGGATTTTGACTTCACGGGGCGCTTTTCTGATCGGGGGTTGTCGCGGCGGCCACGCCGGGCACCGCATTGGGATAGATGCGAATGGTCGGCATGCCCTTGGTCGCAGCCTGGAGCTTGGCAATGGTATCAGCCGGCGGGGCCGTGTACAGCTTCGCCTTGGCCATGGACAGGCGCGGATCTTCCGGTTTCAGGTAGCGGCCAACGGCTTGCAGCCCGTGCCCGATCGCCGGCAGCCAACGCCCCTCGGTTGCCGCGTGGAGGCCCCTGACACCGTGAGAGGCGGCGGTTGTGTCGGCCCGCATATCTTCGGCCAGCTTGTCAGCGGAATTGGAACCGGCATAGGTGGATGCCCACGCCTGCCACATCTTGTGTTCGGCGTTCAGCGAGGCGAAGAACCGCTCGAACGAAGCGTCGTCGGGGAACATCGCGCGCATCTGCCGCTTGGCGTACGGCAGCATGAGCTGCCTCACCTCGTCGCCCTTCTCGCCGGTTTTCTGCACCATCTTGCGCATGGTGTTCGCCGCGCCGAGCTTGAAAAACTCCCGCTCGTTACCCGTCATCTTCCGAAATGAATCTTCGATTTCCTCCGGTTCCATCTTGAAGATATTCTGCCCCTGCCGCATGGCGGCCATGCTGACGGTCGGGCCGCCCCACGCTTCGCGTGCGGCCCTGTAGTCGGGGCTAAGACGGTCAAGCTCCCGCAGAACGCCGTTCTTTAACTTGGATATGGCAACGCCCTCTTGCGTCAGCCGCCCAGTTAGCGGGTCTTTGGCGGCTTCGATCTGCGCATCCAGGCCCTTCTTCACCACATTCCACAATTTGAGATTGGGCACCTGGCCGAGATTGATCGTGCCATCCGGATCTATGCTGGTAATGCCATAGCTCGTTGCGTCGAGCGGGCGCCCCTCGCCCTGCGCTTCGTCACGCTCGATGGCCCAGCCCTTTTTCATGCCCTGCTGAATGCGCGGATTGGTATCCAGCAGCTCCTCCAAATAGGTGCTGTCGAGCGGCTTGTGATTGGCGAATGCCTTTTCGTACAGCGGCTTGGCAGCCTTGGACCGGGCATCCTGTAGCGCCTGGTCGACGTAATACCTCGCCCCGCCGCCCAGTTCATTGCTAATGTCAGTGCTGACGCGCGTGCCGGTATCGATGTCGCGGTCACGGAAGAATTTTGCGATGTGTGCTTTGGCATCGCCTGGCGCGCGGGCGATCTTGCCCAGCAGCCCCTTGGCGTTTTCATCGGCCACGTCGGCAAAGGCCATGGGCTTGCCCGGCGTGGCGTTGGCAAGATCGAGCATGTCCTGGAATGAGGCGCCGCCGCCCTTCTGGTCAGACTGCACGCGCGCCAGCACCTGCTGAACCGCCTTGTCGTTGACGGCATCCTGCCCATGCACACCCGTCACCCACCGGGCAAGATGCGCCACGGGCTCGGCGATTGCGCCCACGGCCCCGCCGGTGACGGTGCCCGCGATAGCCTGCTCTGCCTTTTTCTCCGCGAAACTCCCCTGCGACGCAACCGGCTGCATCATCCCCGTTGTGGCGCCCTGGATGGCGGCTGAGCCGATGCGACGGGCCATGTTCGCATCCCCCAGAACGCTTGCCGGGCCGGCGTAGTTGGCCGGGCTGGCGACATCACCAGCGATCCGCCACCAGTCAATGCCCTTGGGCGTCTGTGCCTGGATCGTCTTCTCGCGTTGCTCGGCTTCCTCATCCATGCCGCCCGGCGGGAGTTTTTCAACCAGCCCGGTCTTGTCCGCGAGCCAGTTGTTGAACTGATTGACCGGCTTGACGATGGCATCCGGCAGCACGTGCGTCAGCAGTTGCGCCCCGCCCTCTATCGGGTCTTTCAGCCCCGTGCCGAACCGATCCAGGGGAGACATCGTGGGGGCGTCAGAGGCTACGGGGGGCGCGGCCTTGGGCTCCTGCGGTCTGACGACGGTTGTTGGTATTGGCGTTGGGGCTGGCGTCTGCGCAACGGGCGCCTGCATCCATGCCGGCACGCGCGCCGGTGGCGCGCCGGGCTTGGGCGGGCGCAATCCGTTCGGGTCGAGACCGGGCCTGAGCAGGGGATTATCCTGCTGCGAGACGACAACCTGGGCGTCCTGCCATCCCATTAGGGCTTCTTCCGCACGATGCCGTCCGGACCAACGAACAATGTGCCGGACGGCAGGGCGTCATAATCCCCATCCTCACGTCCCGGCGTGAGAACAACGGGATGGGAATCGCCCTTGATCAGCGGGACGTCATGCGCCGCCTGCCCCTGCTGGGTCAGGTCGGGCTTGAGGCCGGCGCGGAAATTCGCCTGACTGTCCTGCCTCGCTTTCGCGGTTCCGGTCAGCATCGCCTGTGCCTCTTTCTCCAGGCGGTCCATCTGGCGCTGATAGACGGCGTCGGTTCGGGCGATCGACAACAGATCGTAGGCGTGTTGCCGCGCGCCTTCGGTTGAGGCGCCAGAGCGCGTTGCAACGCCGGCAAAGCCGTTGGCAACCGCCTGATTGGCCAGTGCGAAATCCGCCAGATCGGGATCGTCGGCCTGCCCTTGAAGGGCCTGGCGCAATTTGTCAGCACCGAAGAAGCCCCAGCGAACCACCTTCTGCGACGCTTCGCGCGCCTGGGGGATGGTCACGGACAACTCTTGCGCGCCGATATCGAGCTTTGATCCGACGCGAGCAATGTTGGTCTGCTCGGCCATCGCCGCATGGAACCTGATCGTCGCGTCAGCCAAGTCCGCGCCGCTGCCGCCGCGGGCGCGAATAATCTCGCCCAGTTCCTTGTCCACCAGACCGATGTTGGCCGGGGTGCGCGCCAGGCCGGCGAGAGGCTGGTAGTTTCCCGCATCCGCCGACTGGGCGAGGATATGCGCGTCCTCTGGCGAGATCGTCGCCGGCTGCGACGAGCCGATTTTGGAAATGCCCTTGGGCGCCTCGATCGCGTTGCCCTGTAGGTCGGTGTACTCGGGCTTGCCGCTGACATTACGACGATAGCCCTGCGCCCCCGTCTCAGGATCGGTGAACGGCTGCCACGTCCCAGCCGCGGCTGACGCCGGTTTCAAGGCGCCCGCGCCGAGCTGGAGGATGCTTTCGGCCAGCCGCTGACCGCGCTCTACTAGAGCCGGATCGCCGCTCAAAATATCTTGCTTCGCGCTGTCGAGACGCACGTCATTGAGGTCTGTCGACTGCCGCGTGGCGACTGTAGACCCCTTGCCGGCGGAGTCTGCCCGCATCTGCTTGCGCAGAACGTCAATGGCCTCGGCCTGCTTTGTCGGGTCATCTGACCCAAGCCCCTCGGCGACAGCGATGTGGCCCTGAAGAAATGTCTCCGCGCCCGCCTGAGCGGCCTGCGTTGCCGCAGTCTGCTTTTTTCGAGCGAACAGCAGGTTCTTCACCTCATCAATGCCGCCATGCGCGTATGCCTGCTGCAACACCTCGTCTTTGTAGGCCAGAACGCTGGTCTGCAATTCAGCTCGGCCCGCCGCAGCGTCCGTGCTCATCTTTTTCAGCGCTGAATCGTAAACCTTTTCCTGATACTGCGACAGCTTGAGAGCGTTAGCGCTCTCGATTTTCCACTCGTCATATTTCTGCTTGGCAAGTGCTGCATCCTTGTCGGATGTGGCCTTGAGCACGCCGCCCATGGCCTGGATCGCATTTACGAACGGCCGGCGCGTGAACAGGCTGCCAAGTGCGGCGATCCACATAGCAGGCTGGCCGAAAGCCTGGAACGGATCGGTGTTGGCCTCTTGCTTGGGCGGCTTCTGGATGACCGGCATCACTGGTTTGCTGGCCTCCGCCTCGGCGCGGTCCTGCTCCAGTCGATCCGAAAGGGCGGCTGTCGGCGGCGGCATCCCGCGCGTGGCACCAGTCGCGGCCGGCGACATCCGCGGCTTGGGCTGCTCCGGCGGCTTTTGCTCCTGGAGCGGCGGGGCTCCGCTGGTGTTTGGGTCGGCTGAGAATGACGCGCTCACGGGGATGCCTGATTGACCGTTACAGTCGGCCGGGCGGCGCCGGCCGCCAGCGTCGTCAGCGCATTCCCCAACTGCTGATCATTTTGCATATTGGCGCCCATGATTTTACTATAGAGCTGCGCCGACAGATTGCTTTCCGAGATGCCCGTATCGAGCAACTGAGTTGCTATCTGCGCGCCCTGGCTGGCGAGCGTGTTTTGCACATTTGCGATGTCCTGCGCCTCGGCGGTACTTCCCGCATCCCCGCGCGCCGCGTACTGCGATTTGATCGAGGCCGTGGCGGCACTGCCGGCCTGCTGCAACGATGTCTGAACGCCGGGCGGCAAGGTGCCTGTCTGTAGATACGATTGTAGCTGACTGCCCTGCGAGGCGAGCTGCCCGGCCTGCGCATTTAGCTGGTTGTAACCCGGAATGTTGCCCAGGCCCTCGCTGGATTTCAGCCCTTGATAGCCAACCAGGGCAGCCGGCAGAAGCCAGTTGGCATTGTTGCCCAGGAAGTGTCCAACCCCGCCGAGGGCGGAACCCACCCCGCTAGACGGTGATCCGGCGCCGGCGGCGAGGCCGCCGTTGACCGTCGAGTTGCCAAACGACAGCCCGCCGTCAACGTTGCCAGCGCCAGCACCGCCAGCCGGCGGGACAGGCGGCACGGGCAGCCCATTGGTTGCGGCGCCCGCGGCGCTTGTCAGGCCGCTGCCCGGCGTGCCGGCGGCATCAAACGCCGCCGTATCCCCAACACTCCCGAGCGGCCCCGACGTGACGGCGCCGCCGCCCTGTGCGAACGCATCCGTCGCGGTGACACCGGGGGTGTAGCCGCCAGCGGCGGCAGCGGGCGCATCGGACGAGAACAGCGTCAAGGCATCACCGGCGCCGGGTGCAATGGAGGCTGGCGCGGCTGCGCCAGCAGCCGAGACGCCCGCGCCTCCGCCCAGTGATCCGAGCGTGCCAGCACCCGCCCCGCCAGGGGCTGCGGCAAGGCCGGTTGTTGCGCCGACAGCGCCGGCAAGCCCGGCATTGGCTGAGGCGGCACCTGCGCCACCCGCAAGAGCGTCCGTTGCGGCGGCGCCACCGATGACGCTGCCAAGACCGCCGCCCAGCGCCGCATCAGCGCCCCCGGCAGCGAGAGCGTCCGTTGCGGCGGCGCCACCGATGACGCTGCCAAGACCCCCGGCAGCGAGAGCGTCCGTTGCGGCGGCGCCACCGATGACGCTGCCAAGGCCACCAATGGCAGCATCGGCGCCAACGTCAGCAACGGCGGCGCCGCCAAGAGCATCTGCAATGCCGCCAATTGCTGCCGTAATACCCATTTACAAAACCTTTCCAACGCCCCATTCGATATCAGAATGACCTAGAGCCAACAACAAACGATGCGCTGCCGGGTGCGCCGTTTTGCCGGTCGTGTGCATCACCTGGACGCCGATTTCCCGAAGCTCTGTTTCCATCACATTGAACAGCCGCGCGCCAAGCAACCGGCCGCGATGTTCGGGAGCAATCCAGTAAATATCACTGACCGCCCACTTCACGCCCTGGTAGTGGGGGTGCTGACGAATGAAATAAACGGCATAACCGATCAGCGCGCCCTCACGGCGCGCTGTCACGCAAACAATGCCACCCATATCTTCCAGGCGCTTGTAGAACGCTCTGTCTATATCGACGCCAGACAACTCCTTCGTCCAGGCAATTTCATCCCAATGACGCTCCAGTAGCGGATGGGCTTCATCAATGGTGTCCTGGACGCGCTCGCGTTGAAGGGTGAATTCACTCATCGCGCTTGCCCTTCGATACGGCGCGCAGAATATGATTCAGCCCCTCCTTCAACTGGCCGACGCCCTGATCGACAGCCCCCATATCCACGCCAGGAACCCTGCGGATATGTCCGATCATGGTTTCCACTTCCTGCGCCACGCGCCGGGCCTCATCCCCAAGGGTTTTCTGTGCAGCAATCCCCTTCGTTGCCCCTGCCAATGCGTCCATTATGTCACCCCTAGCGCGGCCGAGGCCGTGTAGTGCTCCTGGTAGTGCAGATAGACCCACGCCTCCAGTTCGGAGCGGTTTTTGTAATCCACCTGCAAGAGATCACTCCCGCGCGTGCCGAGAACGCCGTTCATGTCGTCGTGCGCCTGCTGGTTGTAGTTGAGAAAGTTTTCAAATGCGGTCAGGTCGATCGGATCGATCGGGTAGAAATCCAGGTTCGTGCCGTACTTCGTCTGGATCGCATTGCGGATCAACTGGTGCTGATCACGGTGGCTGAAACTCCAGATGCTCCAGTCCTCGCTGGATTGCGGCACAAACAGAAGATTGGCGAGCGGCATCAGCGCCGCCGGCGCTGATAGGCTGACACCTGGATGAAGCTCTGCTCGGCCTGAAGGGAGCGCGGATCAGTCTCCCCGCCGACCGCCGATTCCCCGCCCTGGTAGTTCACCAGGGTTTCGTCAGGAACCTGAGCAACCATTCCCTTGGGATTCTCGCCCCCAGCGAGAAATTTTACCCAGTTTTCCCGCAAGCCCGTGTGGTTCGCCATCATCACCTCCAAAACTCACGTTGTGAATATACCACGAGTTATCGTCTTCGGCAGATGGCTCGTCATCCTTCTCGCCAAGGATGAACAGTGCCGGATGGTATGAGCAGGCCGTGGGCGGCTGCCATGCGGCGAAGCCCGATGGCGTGGCAATGGCGAACGGCCCGGCCGCGTTGAGCGTGACCGTGGTGGTCAGATCCTGGGTGCCGAAATAGGGGAAGCAGGGGCAGGTGAGGCCGCTGAAGGACAGCCCGCCAGTGCCGGTGCCGGGGTTGGCGGTGCTGCTGTTGTTCCACGTCCGCCCGGCTGCGCGCGTCTCGGGGGTGGTGATCCACAGGAGATCGGCGCCAAGGTCAGCACAAAGCGTGATGTAGTCGCCATTGGCAGCCGCCGCCACGGTGCCGCTGAGAAGCGTGACGCCGTTGAAAAACACACTCTGCGGCGTTCCGCCGGACGGGTAGAATGCGACGGCGTTGTTGTCGCGCCCTGGGGTGAAGCTGCCGGCCAGAACCTCGCTTGCATTGGCAAGGCCAAGAGATTCATCAACGGTCACGACCGATGCCATGACTTCGTAACAAACTTTGCCCGTGCTCTGCGAGAGCGTGGCCCGCGTGCCGCCGATGGCCGATCCGGTTCCGGTCGCCGTGAGGTTGTTGTTCGAGAGCGTGATGCTGGGCGAGGTATCGCCGGGGTTCCAGCTCACCACCGTTGATCCGCCGCCGCCACCGCCGCCACAGATCGAGCAGATGATCTGCCCGCGGTTGATGACGACGCTGTTGTTGATCGCCGTCTTCGTATCGGTGGTGTTGGTCAGAAGCTCCATGCCCCACCCAACGGCCGGGGGGTTGTTGCCGGACCACCACTGCTGCCAGCCCACCACATTAGGGGTGTATGTCTGGATTTGGCTGATCAGCGTGGATTCCAAAAAGGACACATCACCACCGCCGGTGTTGCCGCCAAGGTTGGAGCCGAATTCGGCGTACAACATCGGCTTCCCGTACGTCGACATGGTGTTGTAATCGCCCTGTGAATCGTTGCCGGGGTTGTCCGAATAGATATCCCACCCGACGATATCGGCGTAGGCCGCGCCGGGATAAAGCGATGAATCACAGGTGCCGCCACGGCAAGCGTTCGGAGAAAAAATGAACGCCAGGTTGGTGAGCCCCTTCGTCTTGACCAGATAATCGTGCATATATTGAAATATCGCAATATTCTGCGCTGCCGTTATGCCGCTGCCGCCACCGCCGCAACAGCTCCCCGTGCCAAACCAAAACCAGTTTCCGTTGCTCTCGATCAGGCTGCGGTACATCAGAATAATGCCGGCGTTCTGATAGTCCTGGAGCATCATCGCGAGTGCGTTCAGCTCTGCGTTGAAATTCGTGTTTGCCGTGGTGCCCGCTTGCACGACATCGCCCCAGCCGCCCGCCGGAACGCTTTGATCCGAGCCCCACAGGGCGCTGCCGTTGTCGGCTGGATTGTTCGGCCAGAAGTTCATAATGAGCAATCCGCCGGCGTTCCAGTACGGAATGGCGTAGCTTTCGCAGTAATTGACAACGGTCGTGCCCTGCGCCGCATCGCAGCCGAGCATGGCTGGGTACTGGCCGGTGATGTTCTGAATAAGCGGAAAGGACGCATAGCCGTACGGGCTCGGCGGGCTGGAGCCGTTGTTTTCAGTGAACTGGCCAGAGAGGATGTGATTCCCCGCCAGGCTGTTCAGATATTTTATGAGGTTGGTGACCGAGTTTATCCCGCTCGGGCCGCTGGAGCTGGTGACCACGGCAAAGGAATTCGATGTTGTGGCAATGCCGGTGTTGTTGGCGTCCCTCACCGCAACGGTGTTGGCCGTGCTGGTGGCCTGCCCCGGCACGGTGAACATGAAGCTGCTTGTGGTGACCGGCGATCCGTTCGGGAGCGCGGTCCAAGCGCCGCCGTTGACGCTGTATTGCAGCGTGGGGATCGTGGTAACGCCACTGATTGTCCCGCCCACGGTGAAGGACATGTTGGATTTCTGCTGTGCGATCGTGCCGACAGTGATTGTCTCGCCGCCGATTGTCGGCGCCGCGATGAGGGATGCCACCGATGTTCCGTAGGGCGACATGACCGATGTCCCGTTGACGGTGAGGCTGTCGCAGCATGTGTAAGAGCTGTTCCAAACCCACGCGATAGAGCCGAAAGCGTTCGATCCGTTCGCGTACGTCCCAACAGCGGTCACGACATTCTGCCCGTTCGCATCAATCGTCGTGCCATTGGTCGAATTGCCGTACTCGCCGATGAAAACCGGCATCACGCCGTCAGCGCTGGGGATGGTCTGTGCCGCCAGAATACCCGTCGCCTGATACTGGGTTGGCGACGAACAGCAGCTTGGGCTGTCGTAAGCGCTGCCCAGGAGGAAATCGTTCACTGTCGCCTGCGTCGTGCTGTACCCGCTGGCAAATCCATAATAGTGCAGGTTCCAGACCACGCCTTTCATGGTCGAAAACACCGATGGCGTCATTGGCAAGCCATAGGTCTGATAGGCGGTCTGGGTATAGGCGCCGACCGTGCCAGGATCGCCGCCGGACGGTTCCTCCAGCATAACGATCGTGTTGTTGCCGGTTCCGCGAATGGCGTTATAGGTCGCCTGCTCCCACGTCGCGAGGCCGGGCAAACTGATAGTGCCGCCCTGCGTCGAGCACGAGTCCGAAGTTGTGCCCGTCACGAATGACGGCTCGTTATTGGTGGTGAACCACACATAGGGGTTGTTGATGTAGTACGCCGCCATGCTGGCGTACCAGTTCGATTCCGTCGTCAGAATCGAACCAGTGAATATGTCGCCGCAGCCGCCGCCGACGTTCCCGGCCGATGTGCCGTCTGTGAAAAAGTTCTGCCCGTTGCCGAAAAGGACCACGATGCCGGCCTGCGTCATCGTGTTGACGAATGCGGAATAGGTGCTGGGCGCGGCGTAAGAGAATGCGTAAACCTCGACAATCTTGGTTCCGGGAAAGAGGTTTGTTACCTGCGACGCGCTCGTTATCGCGCCGATCTGGCCGTCACCAAAGCCAACGCCGTTCCCGACAAAGGTTGCTCCACCCGGCGTTTTGACGCTCCCGCTGCTGACGCTGAAATACCCCGCGGAGGACGCCTGCGAGAACAGGAAGCTGTTGATTGTGGTGTTCGTCCACACGGGGTTGCCGGACGAATCCGTGTCCTGATGCCCGCAGGTGGCACAAAGCGTGTAACGCATGGCGCTGGTGCCGGCCTGATTTGATGACGCGCTGGTGATTGCCGATGGGTACGACGAGTTGCCGGCCAGGGCCGTCCACATCGGATTATTCCACTCGGACGCGAGGCTGTTGGTGTCATTGGTGCCGGAAAACCACCACACCGGCACGGTCTTCATCTGTGTGGACTGCGCCGTGGTGACGGTGCTGCCGCCACAGCCGTTGATTTGCAGCACGCCAGCTTCCGATGCGCCGGCCGCGAACACGCGGCCGAGGTCGCCGGTGTAGGCGTTGTAGTGCTGCATGAAGTACTCGGCGCCGATGCCGCCGAGGCTGAACCCGTTGATGTAGATGCGCGTGGTGTCGATCGAGTATTGCGTTTCGAGGTAATTGATCATCGCCAGCACGGCGAACGTGTTTGGCCCGGTGTCGCCCGAATAAACCGTCCCGCTGCCGGTGACGCCACTGTTGCACCACCCGCCCCAGTTCTCGACCGCGCCCCCCGAAGTGTCGGTTGTCTGATCCGCGTATGGCACCGCGATAAAGGCCGGATAGGCTGTCAGGAAGGGAACGGCGTTGTAGTTCTGGGCCTCATAGCCAGACCCCGTCGCATACAGCGCGTTGGTGTTCGATCCGTTGTACCAGGCGTTGCCCTCAGCTTGCGGGTGCAGCCAGATATAGAGCGGGTATTTGTACGTCGTGCCGCTGTACTGGGCCGGCGGCAGAACGTTAAAATGAAACGGCTTGCCGGACGCGAGCGTGATCCCGGCAAAACTCTGATCGAAGGAGGTCCACGTTTGCGTTGTGACGGTGCCGGTCAGCGGCGCCGGCACAGGCGGCAACGCAACGGCCTGAAACGATATGAAAATGAAGATGAGTGCGAGGAGGCGCCTGATCACAGTGCGCTCCTGACGTAATTCACCTGCACCGCCGCCGAGCTGGGCGAGCCGGTAATCGCCGAGGTGACGACCGAAACCGGGTTGCCGCTGACGATGGTGTTCGAGCCACATGTCGTCGTCATGGCGGTCCCGCTGCTGACAGTGATGCCGTTGCAGGTTGTGACATTCGCCCCGTTCACCTGGATTGCGATGTTGAACGCCGGTGAATTCGTCCCGCTTGTGAGGTAAGTCACACTCACGATCGAGCCCGTCCCCCAAGGCCAGGCCAGCGTCAGATAGTACGTGTTCGCCGAAACCACGGTGTTGCTGTCCCAGTTCAGGGTGCCAACACCTTTCTCATTCCCGATCGATACCTGGCTGCCGACAAGAACCAGTGGAAGGCTGACGGTAAAGGCGCCACCGCCGGAAACCGTCAGGCAGTTCGCGCACGTGATCAGGCCGGCACCGCTGACGGCCACCGGCGCGGTCGCGGTCAGCGCGCCGCCGCCCGATGTCGTGACGCACGTAGCGCACGTGATGAGGCCCGCGGCACTGATCGCGGCGGGGGAGGTCGCAGTCAGCAACCCGCCGTTGGTCGTCAGCGCACATGTCGGGCAGGTGATCGTGCCCGTGGTGGTAATGGTGCCGCCGCTGATCGGGCTTGTCGTCGCAATGCTGCTGACCGAGCCCGTAGCCGTGCCAAACGGACCAACCGTGGTGCCGTTGATGCGCGCATACACGCCAACCGTCGTGGTCCACACATCACCATTGGTCGGGCTGGTTGGCGCGGCGCCCGCCGGCAGATTGAGGCCGGCTTGCGTCGTGGTGCTGGCGGCGGTGACCAGCTTGCCGGAACCTGTGAGGCCAACATAGGTGCCGGTGCCGGTGATCGCGGGGTTGCTGATCGTCTCGGTGGGCAGCGTCAGACCGGACGGCAACGTTGTTGCTTCCGAAGGGACGCCCGAGCCGCTGGTGACCAGCACGGCGTTGTTGACAACAGCCAGGCCGGTGACCGTGGTGCCGGACGCCGCATAGTAGGTAATGCTGTTGGCTGAGTTGGACGTGACCGTGCCGCTGCCGCCACCGCCGCTGCTGCACGCCGAGCCGCTGTCGACGAAGGCGCCGCCGCTGTTGATCTGCACACAGTCGCCGTTGGTGAACGCGCCGTTAGCAGTCGCCAGCTTCGAGCCGTTGCCCTGATTGGTCGTGGAGCCGCCGAGATAGATAGCCTGCCCGCCAATGGTGATCTGGGTCGTCGGGATCAGCGGCATGGCCTGCCACGATCCGGCGTTGTTCACGATGTAAAGGCAGCCCGTTCCCGTGCCGCTGCCCTGGCTGCCGTTCAGGCAGTTGCTGACAAAACCGAGCTGGCCTGAGTTTGAACTTGTAACGGTCGGCAAATTGCTCGACGCAGCGTAGTTGTTAACGGTGCCGATGAACGGCCCGATGGTCAGGCCGCCGGGAAGCGTGGTCGAGATCGAGGGCACCCCGGCGTTGCTGGTGACCAGCACGCCGCTGTTGGCCGTGGCGAGGCCGCTGACCACGTTGCCGTTAGCGGAATAGTAGGCGAGGTTATTGGCGGTGGACGTGTTGGCGCCGCCGCCGGTGCCGAACGGGCCGACCGTGGCGCCGTTGATGCGCGCGAACAGCCCCGTAGAGGTGGTCCAGAGGTCACCGTTCACCGGCGATGACGGCGCAACGCCCTGCGCCAGATTGATATAAGCGCTGCCCGTGGTTGAGGCGGGGATCGAAAGCTTGCCGGCAAGGTTGACCACACCCAGCGACGATGCGCCGGTGACCGACAGCGTGGCAGCCGTCAGATTGTTGAACACGCCGACACCTTGGACTGTCGAGACGGGCGTCTGGACGGAATTGCCATTCTGCACGAGGTAAAGCGTTTCGGCGCCCGACAGCGGCAGATTGGCCGCCGGCAGTTGTGTTGCCTGCTGCGCCAGGGCGATGCGTGGCGCAAAGCCTGCCGCGAGCAGGGCGCAGAATAGCCAGGAAAGCCTGCGGTTCATCACTGGAAGCCCTCGCCGGAAAACGGGTGGGTAGAGTCCGACGAGATGACCGACACCGCGCCAGTGCTCGGCGCCAGCGCGTAAGTGACCCCCGGCGATATGCAGGTTGTGCTGCCGGATGAGGTTGTGCCAGTCGCGGTGCCGATTTCGTTAATGCAAAGATTGATCGTGGCCGTTGTCGGGTTACTGATCCAGCCGCCGGCCGTCCGGTGCCCGGCAGTCAGGGCGGTGACGGCAGTGCCGCCGGTGGTGACCGTCGCCACATCAAGCGCCACCAGGGTAACCGAGCCGTAATTGGTGCGCAGATTGCCATGCACATCCACCTGCAAGGCGGTCTGCTGGCCCGTCGTCGGCGCCGGTTGTGTCGAGTTGTACACGCCGCCGGCCAGCAGGGAATTGCTCGCCGCGGTGCCGGCGGCAACGGTGCCGGTGACTGCTGTCTGGTTCGCCGCGGTGGCCGCACCCGTGGGCAGGGAGATCGTGCCGCTGACGTTGGTTACATTCCACGTGCCGGACTGAGTGACCCCGCCGATGACGTTGCTGCCGGCCGGGACCGCGGTTTCGAGGTTGACCTTGAGGTACTTCGAGGCGTCCACCTGTAGCTGGTCCCAGGTGGTGCCGTTGAAGCCGTAAGCCCAGACAACCGAGGCGCCGTTGCTCGATGATGTCGCCACGCCGGATGTGGCGTTCGAGGTCGTGCCGCCCGAGCAGCCAACGATGCAGTTGACATCCAGATTGTGCGAGCCGTCCGCCGCGATATAGACCAGGTTGCCGCCGTTCGAGCCGCCCATGGCAAAGCCCGACGTTGGGAACGTGGTAGCGAATGTTGAGGTAATCCCGGCAACCACGTTGGTCTTGAGATTGCCGCTGGCATCAACCTGCAACGCGGCCTGCTGGCCGTTGGTCAGAGTGGGCGCTGACGAATTGTAGGCGGCGCCGGCGAGCTGCGACATGAGCGCTACCGTGCCGCCCATCACCGATCCCTGAACGGCTGCCTGATTGGCCGAAGTCGCGGCCCCCACGGGCAGAGAGACAATCCAGGTTCCCGACTGCGTCACCGCGCCGATGACGTTTGCCCCGACAGGAAGCGCTGTCTGGAGATTGACATCGAGGTTATGCGAGGCGTCGGCGCCGATGTAGACCATGTTGCCGCCGTTGGAGCCGCCGATCGCGGTGCCGGTCAGCGGGAAAGTCGCGCCGAACGCGGACGATGATCCGCCACCGCCGCCACTGCCCCCGGCAATGATGTTCACCTTGAGGTTTCCGGACGAATCAAGCTGAAGGGCGGTTTGTTGCCCGTTGGTCAGGACGGGGGCCACGAGGTTGTAAATGCCGCCCTGATACATGGACACCGCGGCGCCATTGGGCAGCGGAACGGCCCCGCTGATGTTGACGGACCACGGCGCTCCGGACTGGGTGACGGAGCCGATGACGTTGCCCCCGGCAGGCAGGGCGGTTTTCAGCGTGACGTTGAGATCGTTGAACGCATCAGCACCAATGGGCACCATGTTGCCCCCGGCCGTCGCGCCGATCGCCAGTCCCGTTGTCGGGAAGGTGGCATTGAAGTTGGAGCCCGAAACCCCGCCGCCGGTGCCGACATTGGTGTAAAGATAACCCAGGCAGGTGTTCCACATGGCCGCGGTCCACACCTGCCCCCCGGTCACCGGCAGAGCGCACTGAGCGTGCGCGGCGATCGGCGATAGCAACAGAATAACCGCACAGAGCGCGCCGCGCATCAGAACCTCCCGCTTCCGAATGCACTGACGCCGAAGACAAACCCGGCGTAGACAAACGTGTTGTTCGTTAGAAGGGGGTAATAAATTACCGCCAGCGCCGGGGTTGCCGCCATGACGACGATCAGGAACACAACGACTTTGCGCATCAGAAGACCCCCTGTAAAAGCACCGGGCAGCCGGTGTTTTCCGTCATCAGGGCTTCCTGATACGGCGCGAGATCATTCCACTGAATAGTCGCCGAGCTGCCCAGGAGCGAGAGCGGGACGCCAACGAACATCAGCGATGCGCCGTTGACGTACTGAACATCGAGAAACTGCGTCTCGGAATCATAAACCGCCTGATAGATGTTGAAGGCCGGATTCATGATCCCCACCAGAATCGTGTGTTTCTGGTCAGAAATCAGCGCACAGGGGAACTTGACCATCGGCGCCACGGTGACCCGGACGTTGCCCGTCGTCAGCAGCGGCTTGCCATTCTGCAACAGAATTGGGCAGTTACTCTTTTCCTGAACAAGCGCTTCCGGATAGGCCCGCAGAGTAACCCACGGCATGTACTGATGGCCGACAACCAGCGCCCGCGGAACGCCAACAAAGTAGTGCGCGCGGTTGCCAGGTCCAACCGGCTGGAAAGTAAGCCCCCCGGTTGTCGGATCGTAAAACCCCTGCCCCGCCGAGGGGGCGCCCGTAACCGACACAGACAGGTTCTCGATGTTGTTCGAGACGGTGGGGCATGCCGTGTCACCCCACGCCGCCTTGCAGGTGGCGATGGAAAGCAGGCAAATCAGGAGCCGGATTACGATCATCCCCACACGCTCGCTACATCCCGGTAAGACAAGGATATTTCACTTAGAACAAAATCCTTTGAATAGCTCTTTATCGTTACCCCAATAGCAGTTCCGGCCACGCCCGGCATCGGCCCGCCCCACAGCGGCGCGGTGTAGTTCGGCGCGGCATACGCAGGCTGAACGGGCAGCGGATAAGCCTGATGCGGAAGATTCTGCGGCTCCAGCCCGGCCTGCTGGGCAATGCCCTCGGCCTCGGCGGTGATGGCAAGCTCGATGCCGGACTGATCGGCCGATTTGTCGGTTGACCGCACATAAACGGTCATCGGTTCCTTAACGATATAAGACCTGTCGGAACCTATCATTTTCGTGGCGATCGTGGCCGCAAGCGCCGCCGATGGCGTCTGGAACAGCGGATAAAGCCCGGTTCCGTCCGTGCCCCACGCCGTCATCACCGATGATATTTCCTGTGTGGCAACAAACGTAAACTCGCTTGTCTGCGAACAGATCAGCCAGTTCGCCTCGTCCCATCCGATCAGCACCGTGCGCGGTGAGCCGCTAAGCGGGTCTATGATGGTGATGTTCAGCAGGTAGACCGGAATTGTGTAGAGACTGGCAACCGCGGCACTCGGCGTGACGCCGCCCGCCGCGGGAGCAACGAAATTGTCAAAGAGGTTGTCCATTTTCTTGGATACCTTTTTGACCGTCCCGGCGTAGAGGCCGCAGATGCCATTGCCGTTGGCGAACAGGACAGACTGCCCGTAGTCCTGCACGCTGTCGCGCCACGTGCAGCCTATTTGCGCATTGATGTTCTGATAGTTGAACGTCGTGGCTGTCGGCGTGCCGGCGGTCTGCACATTCGAGATCACGTCCGACGATGAATCGGCCAGTGTGTAGAAGAACCCGTTGAGCTGATGCACCGCAACATATTGCTGACGCAGGAAACGGTCGCTGCTGGTGTAGAGCAGGCCACCGGCCGAGGTGGCGAAGTTGGTGAGCGACGAAGGCGCTGAGACGTTGAACACGCCGCCGTTGTAAATCGGGCCGAACCCGGCCGGGTTGCTGATCCAGACACGCGACTGGAATGTTTCGATCGACGTGCCGCTGACACCGAACGGCATGATGCTGATCGACGCGACCGCCGCCATGTTCAGTCCGCCCGACACTTGAACGGTAGGCGGCGATGTGTAGCCGCTGCCGGCTTGCGTCATGGTGATGGACGAAATGGCGCCGCCAATGACAACCGCCGTGCCGGCGGCCCCCGTGCCGCCGCCGCCTGCAAAGGTGATGCCGGGCGTGCCGGTGAACCCAGAGCCGCCATTGATCACATTGACGCTGGTTACCGATGCGACGGTAAGCACCGCCACGGCCGAAGCGCCCGTGCCGCCGCCCCCCGACATGGAAACGCTCGGCGTCGAGCTGTAGCCGGCTCCGGGGGCGGTGACGGTAATCGTGGTTACCACCGTGCCAGTGAGCACGGCAACCGCGTGAGCACCCGTGCCGCCGCCGCCTGATATCGTGACCGTCGGCGCACTGGTGTAGCCGGAACCGCCCGACACCACCTGAATGTCGCTGATGCCGCTGATCGCCAGCACCGCCGATGCGGCGGCCCCCGTGCCGCCGCCGCCTGTCAGCGTGATCGTCGGCGGGGATGTGTAGCCAGTGCCCGGCACATTGACGGTGATCGAGGACACCGCATCCATGGTGAGGGCGGCGATGCCGCCCGCCGTCACGCCGCTGTCAGGGGCCGAGAAAACAACGGTCGGCGCGCTGGTGTAGCCGGAACCGCCGGCATCGATGACCGCAGCCTCAACGCCGGATGTGGTCAGAACCGCTTGCAGAACGGCGCCGTTGTCAGTGCCGCCACCGGAAAACGCGGCCTCCACGACATCGTCCGGGTTGTAGCCGGTGCCGGCGTTGGTGATCGTCAAAGCGACAACCGAACCGTCCTGAATCGTCGCGGTGGCCGTCGCACCCGTCCCGGCCCCGCCGTAGAACGTCACCGTCGGCGCGCTGGTGTAACCAGAACCGCCGGCGGTTATATCGCCGATCACGTAGGGGCCGAGAGAGCCGGCTGAATACAGTAAAGTGCCGTCCCATATCCAGTAATTGTTCTGGCTTATATTGTTGGATATTAGAAGATACTGTGAACCGGACTGGCAGCACACCGGCAACTGCCCGCCGTCGTAGAATGTGCCGGCCGCGGCGCTGATGGTCGTGACCACCCCGCTCGGGAATGAGACATCGTAGGCCGTGCCGTCCGACAGGAAGACGGCGCAGTTCGTCATGTTGTTGATGTTGAAGAACGAGAAGTAGATGATGGTTTTCCCGCCCGTGGCGGAATACAGCGCCGGCCCCTTGTCGTAGAGGGTGCGCAGACTTCCCTTGCCGGTGAGCAGGAAGTTTTCGAGCCAGTAGGCTTCGTTGTCTTCCAGCGCCGTCCGCGCGTCGGACTGGTTCATGCTGCCGAATGGTGCGGCTGACCAGAACTTCGTGTTGCCGGGAACGCCTAAGCGCTGCTCCTCAGCCTGGCTGAGCTTGGTGATGCCGTCGCGGTTGCCGGACATTGGCTACCAAGAACCGTAACGAGTCGGTACTTTACCTCGGTCTACGGCGCCACGGCGCAACTGGTTGCTGTCCTCGAAGCGGCTGCGCATCAGCTCGGCCGATCCCAGGCGCCCCGATGATTCGTAAGCACGCATCGCCGCGTAGTACTTCACCCCGTTATGGAACGGAGATGGCAGGGCGTCGAAATCGCCATCCTTCCAGATCGGCCCGGCCGTGCAAAGACAGTCCCACTCCATCTCATTGGCGTTCTGCGGGACGGGGAACATCCAGACTTCGCCGGCCTCGCCGTCGTTGAATACCGTCCACACGATCGGATAGTTCGTCACCAGGATCTGATTGGACCGGCAGTAAGCCTGGAAATCCTCAAACGGCATCCAATCCAGGCTGGGCCTCACGGCCCCGCCCCATGAAACCGTCACCGAAATCACGTCGCAGATGCCGCGAAGGCCCTGATACTGCTCGTTGAGGTATTCGTTGGCGAATCCGATGTAGGGATAACGCTCCTGCCCGGCCACAGACTGAAACTGACTGCCTGGATCGGAATTGGGCCGCGCACCACCGGGAACGGCCACGTCGGGCGTGGCCACGCCACCGAATTCGGGCTGGCCCAAAATGAGACGGCGGCAACACCCCGTCAGGAGAGATGTCGCCGCCCTGGCCTCATTGATGTACTGAACGAGAGAAGTTTCGGTAACGAAAATTCCCTGCGGGTCTCTGATTAAGTCCCTGACTTCAAAGATGTATTTCGATAGGAGCACACAAGCCCACCTAGCCCGCCTGCATCCAGAGGAAATCGGACACGCCGCCAACGCCGAGCGTCAGAGTGGCAACGGTCGAGGTCGAGCCGGTGAGAACGCCGCCATAAATCGCGATCTGCATGTTGTTCGTGGCGTTCGCCGCCGAAGCAATATGCCCACCGTCCACCAGCGTCTGCCCCGTCGCCGTAATGGCGTTGGAACTGAGCGCCGCGTTGATCACCGGCGAGCGGCCACGGAAGAAGGACGCCTGCGAGTTCGGGTTGGTATAAGCCGGCGCGATTGTCGGCGCACCGAAACCGATCGTGCCAACCTGCGCCCAAACCGAGTAGCCAAGACCGCCGGCCGTGACGGCATAGGATGTCACCGTCCAGTCCATGATGATCGTGGCCGCGGCTGACGAGCCGCCACCACCGGAGAACGTCAGCGCCGGAACGGTCTGCGAGGTGATCGGCAGGCCGTGATTGGTGCAAATGACGGCGTTCACCGTCTGGCTGCCCGTCAGCGACACCGTAACCATACCGCCGGAACCCGTGGTGTCGCGCGGATCGTTCAGCACCGACACGGTCGGCGCCGTCAGATAGCCCGCACCCTGGTTTAAGATGGTGGCGGAGGAAATCGAGCCCGACGTGAGCGTGGTATAGCCGGTCGCGGGAATGCCTGGCGAGCCAGGAGCGCCAATCACCAGCAGCGGCGGATAAACGTAGTTGGAGCCGCCAAGGACCACGGTTGCCGTCGTGCTGACGACTTGACCCATGATCGCGACCCAGGAGCTTGACCCAGCCGCCGCCGTGATCGTCGGCGCCGAGGTGTAGCCCGTGCCGGCATTCGACAGCACCGCGGCAACCGGGCAACCCGTCTGGTTGGCGATGCGGTAGTTTCCGCCGTCCGAGTCCACCTGAACAAAGTTGCCCTCGAAGCCGTCGTTGGCAATCGGGCGCCACACCGTCATCACCGGATCGTAGACCTGAATGCTCGAGTACGGCCCGTGCGCGATGTTGAAGTAGCCGGGCGGGATGTACATCACCTCGCCGGCCTGAAGCGTGAAGTTGTTGGTGCCTAGCTGATTCAGCGGGAGCGTAATGCCTACGCCACCATAACGATTTGGCATGTCGGGGTTCCCTTAGACCAGTGGAGCGCCAGCGAAGGCGGTAGCAGAGGCGATTGCCGGCGGCGGCGGCGGTCCGCCCACCCAGCCAGGAGACTGGAGGCCGGTGAAGTGCGCACCCGAAGACGGCTTCATGCAGCACATGTTGAGCGCGGCAACGAGGACGCCGATCGAGGCCAACTGCCCTTGCGGAATCATAGATTCAAAGCCAGTAAAATACATCTGCAACGAAGGGTGCATGAACATCGCGAGATAGCGCGAGTTGATCATGTACATCTCACCGACCGGACAGAATGGGTCCGAGAAAATCGGCGTGTCGAGCACCCGGATCGCGCGGAAGCCGGCGTTCACCACATCACCCCGGCCATAGCGGCTGCGCGGATCGGTGTTGAAAATCTCGGCGCCCATGAAGTCGGCCATCAGCGTGGCCCAGTTCACCGGGTTCATGATAATGAAGTCGGGTGACTCGCCGCCCGCGCCCGTCTGAACCTTCACCAGGGCCTGAGCGATGCCCAGGCGGTTCGATATCGTCGCCGAGTTCGGGTAAAACTGACCCTGCCAGTAGCCGTTGGTACGGGCGATGCCCCCATACGTCGCGGTGTTTGTGCCGTTATCGTATGCGCCAACTAGAGAATCTAGAGCTAGAGTATTCTGAGTATATGAATACAGAGAAGTAGCAAGCGACTGCTTCATAACGACTGCGGCGTCCGATGTCACCGCCCGAAGCTTGGGAATAACGACTTCAGAAGACTGGATTATACTCTCAAACCCGAAGAAGCCGATCGGAACCATGCCGGCCTTGAGGTTGAACTGAGCGTTGTTCAGTGCGACCTGATCCTGCGGGATCTGAAAGTCACCGCCGAAGCCGCCCCACTGGAACGACACGAAGCTCGATCCCTGAACCGGGAAGGTGATCTGCCCGACACCGCCCATGGCCGCTTGGGTATTCGCCAGCAGCAGCGACAGCAGCGGATGCGCCTGGTAGACCTGCACGAACACGGTCGGGATGATCGCCCGGCGCGTGATGTAGGAAAGCTGCTGGCCGGTTAGACCGCCAGGAACCATGCCGCCACTGCTGGGGCCGGTAAATTGGGTTATTGAACCTGACATCTACCGGGTTCTCCTAAGCGCCACCGAGACGGGTGAATTCTGGGTCACGGACGATCGAGCGCAGCTCGGCGGTGAGCCACTGATCGGGGCTTTTGTGCAAAGCCGCCCACGTCTCGTCCTTCGAGGCGGTGCCGAACGGATCAACCGTGCTTGGCAGGTAGTCATATCCAGCGGCGGGTGCCGGCTTGGGCACGCTCTCGGCCACCCACGCGGCGGCAGCCTCGACATCCGGATTGTTGTTCGCGCGCATGCGGTCCATGACGCGCTGCATCGCGTCGTCCGACAGCCCGCGCTTGGATTTCACAGCCTCCATGCGAGCCAGCAGCTCATCTTCGTGCCGCTTGGTCTCCCGCTTGGCCTCGGCGGCCTCACGGGCGTTCCACTTTTCCTCCAGCGCAGCCACGCGGGCGCGCTCTTTCTCCAGCTCACCCATCACCGGGCCAAGAACGGCCTCGCGCTGCTGGCGATAGGGAAATTCAGCCTGCGGGTTGAGTGTCTGGATCAGCTTCTCAGCTTCCGGCGCCGTGCGCGGATCACCGAGAAGCTGATTGAGCAACTGAACGCTCTGCTGGGCGATCTGTGCCGGGGTTCTGGCGTCACTCACCAATTAGGCTTTCGTCGGCGACTTGCCGGTGTGCTCGATCGAACCGACGCCAGACTTGAAGCCGGGCATGGACGCCGCGTTAGCGCCGATGTCCATCATCGTGAACGGAACGCGCTTCATCAGCGGATCGTCCATGTTGATCGTCGTCACGTACGGAGCGAACGGGCTAGATCCGCCGCCTGGGGCGTTGCTGGTATTGGAACTCGCCATGGGTGTTCTCCTACATTCCGGGTGGTGGAGCGCCGCCGGGCGGCGCCATCGCGGGGCCGGCGTTGGGTGGAGCTGGCATTGGGCCGCCGGGCTGGCCGCCCTGCTGACGCATCTGCATCAGGTGCTGAACAAGCATCTGGGCTTGTTCCTGCTTGGAGGCGACATCGCGGAATTCGCCGACCAGCTTCGTCAGATCGGTGGCGATCTTGAGCACCTTCTGGTGCATGTCAGACCCCATCGGCACGGACGGGATCGCCTTGCCGATCAGATCAGCGGCCTGCGTCAACTTGACCAGCGCCTCTTTGGAATTGCCGGGATTGTTCTGCGGGATGGTATGCGGGCCAACATTGGCCGGCGGAGCGCCTGGCATACCCTGACCACCGGGCGCGGGCATGCCGGGAGGTAACCCCCCGCCAGGTACGCCCATCGGCATCGGTGCCAAACCCACTCAAACCTCCAGAGAAGTGGCGCCGCTGCTGGCGGCGCCAGCTTCGATCACCGCTTGTGTTTGCGGCCGCGCCGAAAACGAATCATAGGGTTTCTCCTTCAAAGCACCCCCAGAGCTACCCACGGGGGATCTCAGGGCCTGAGACACGCGACTCTTAACCTATGGAAACGATGAAGGTCAAGGAACGTCAGCAGTACTGACCTAATTTGCGGAAAAGAACAAACAACGCACAACGAACGAGCTCGATTGTGTCTGGAAATTCCTTGACGTTGGGATTGTGCAAGTCAATTCTGATCTGCCAGAACGGCGAACCAGAACAGGAAACAATTTCTATGACAGCCAAACCGAGCGTGCCGACCCCAACGCCCACCAGCGGCGAGTTCTACGTCTTCAACTCCTTCGGCGGCGAGGCCGAGGACGCTGGAACGCCCTACTCGGGGCCGGTTGCGAGCATTCAGTCCGAGCTGGACCTGGGCGGGGCCGTCACAACGCAGGCCGGGGCGGCAGCCGAGCTGGCATCCGGACCGGGGCCTGGCTTTGCCGCCGGACAAAGCACGCTGGATGTGTCGTCAGCGGCGACAACGCCGGATGTGTTCATTCTGGCGGGCGGCGGCTTCGATTTGTGCTCGATCAACACCTCAGCGGGCGGCGGCAACAACATCCTGGACGCTGGGGCGGGGTCCGACTTCCTCACCGGCGGCTCGGGCGACAACCAGTTTTACCTCGACGCCCGCTCGCTGGTTCTGAACCAGTGGGACACCATTTCGGACGGGCACGCCGGCGACGGCATCACCTGCTGGGGCGTCACACCGCAGGATTTCGCCCTGACATGGCTCAATGGCCAGGGCGCGTCCGGCTATACGGGCCTGACCGGGGTTTTCACCGCCTTCGGGAAGCCAGAAGTCGGGGTGACGCTGTCCGGATACACCACCGCCGACCTGTCGAATGGCCGGCTGTCTGTGTCATACGGAAGCACGCCGACCACGAACGGGATTGCGGGGGCAGATTACTTCCACGTTAGCGTCGTCGCGTGATATAGGCGCCCCCGCTGGGCTGGTTATTCTCAAGTGGTTCAGAGAGCGGCGGAAGCGCCGTGCGTGTGGGTTCGAGTCCCACACCAGCCCGGCGGCCCGGCCATGCCCGTTACTTCTTATGATGCTTTTCAAGCAGCTCCGGGTGCGCCTGCAACAACGCAGCGGTCTCGATTTCCTTCCGCTCAGCATCCTCGACCAGCTCATCCTGCATCGGTGCGCCGATGATCTGAGCAACCCGCTTCGGTGAAGCGGCGCCGATTTTAGCCAAGGCGAACGCCAGCTCCCTGATGTCGTGCGAGAACGCCGGGCTGGACGAATGGCTGTCCACGCTGACTTTCGTGTTGTCCAACATGTTTGAGTAAGTGAACGTTATCGGCTGCATGCCCTTGACCGGCGGCTCAAGGGACGGGTCCGGCTCGATGTCCGTTTGAATGGACTGCTCGTTCGGCATCACCCATGCCGTCAGCCGCTGACTGCTCTTGGCGCGCAAGAGGTCGAAAATCACCCCGCCCGCGCACTCAACAGAACGCTCTATTTTAAGGGCCGCATCTAAGTGCCGTGCCGCACCCTGCCGCACCAAGGTGTCTGACTGCCCCTGGCTGCGTACCGACCCCTCGCCTTCTCCCCGCATGATCGGGGGGAACCCACCGATGGTGTCGAACATTCCATTGATCTCGGCGAACGATTTCCAGATGTCGGGCGGCACCTGATCGGCAAGCTTCTCGACTTTCGCGCTGGGGTTGCCGTCTGTGAAATATCCGCCCGGCTTGTTCAGCTTGGCATAGGCGTTCTGGTTGATCGACGTGCTGCCGGTGAAGAACCGGGCCGGGTCTTCCTGCATCCGCAGCATCCGGTTGATGCCGTCAATGCGGTTGTTCAGGGATCGCTGGAGCAGGGCCACGAGGCTAACGAAGCTCACCCCCCAGAAATAGCCGTCCAGCGGCAGGGCGCAGTATTCAACGAAGCCGTGCTGGCCCCTCAGCGGGTTGTCCTCGTTGTAAACCCCCCGCTGGGTGTCAGACCCCTGGGCGAAGGCGTTGAACAGGACATCTTCGCCAAACACGATCTGCTCGCCGAGCATGGTGACCGTTGCCCAGTCATCCTGGGCGTTGTTCCACATCCAGACTTCCTCCAGCGGCACGAGCTGGTCGACAACGGCGGACTGCATCGCCGGCTGGGGGGCGAACAGGTGGGTTACGGTGCCGCCGCCGGTGGCCGGCGAGCTGCCGCCCGCCTGGAACGGGTAAAGGCCGCCAACGATAATCTGTTTGAGCGTGCCGTTGTTGTCCTCCCCGCCGCGGTTTTTCGTCTGGAGGTTGTCGGCTGCCTTCATCAGCGCCGCCTGCTTGGCCGGCGGCAGTCCGGAAATGATCTGGCGAAACCGGCTGCGCGTCGGGAACGTCGAGTGAATGAACGCTTCCTGGCGGGCCAGGCTGGAGACGTTCTCATTGTAGACGCCAAATGATTCGGGCTGGATCAGCCAGCTCTCGAAGCCGCCCCGCGACCACAGAAGCTGCTGTATCGTCTTCCCCTTGACCAGGGACCAGAGGACGATGTCGCTGATATTGTCGTCGATGTTGTTGTTGATGACGTGTTGGAGCAGCCCGGCCGCCGCAGCCGAGCCCTTGGCGCGCTCGGCTGGGCTGACCTGCCCGAAATACTCACATTTGAAGCGCAGACCTATCGGGCTGTAGAGAATGGCCAGGACATCGCGGATGAAGTCCTGTGTTCGCAGAAATGTCTGCGGAACGCCGTTCTCGTCGCCGGTCAGGAACAGATTTCTGAACGCCAAGCCCCGCTGAATGCGCTCCGAACGCGACTGCGAGCACGCGCGGATGATCTCGGAGACGAATTCGGCCCGCTCATTCGGGTTCGATGGGATTCTCATGGTGTGAAATCATACCACGCCAAAATGCAGCCGCCGCACGGGTAAATCACTTTACAAACTCTCCGGTATTCATAATATACGGTCATACGGAAGTTGGCGCTTCCGTATGACCTAACCTCAACCAAGGGTCTGACCCATGGCCAAGGCTGCGGCGGTTAATAAACCGCCTCTCGTAATGCCGCTATTCGATCTTCGTGATATGCAGATCACCCTTATCGGCGATGCCCCACTCATCTGTCATAGCTGGTCAGAGAAGGCCAAAAAGGAAATGCTTGACAAGCAGATGAAGCGGGCAAAGGCAGCAAAGGATGCAAAATCCCCGGAAACGGATTTCCTGGACAGTCTTTACCCCTACCCCGGCGGTGGTTGGGGATTCCCCACAATCGCTTTCAAAGCGGCAGCGGTTGATGCGTGCTCTCATGTTGACGGAATCACCAAAGTCGAGGCACGCGGCGCCTTTCACATTGTCGGAGAGCTGGTCAAACTAGAAGGCGAACCTCGCCCGCGCGAAGACATGGTTCGGATCGGCATGGGAACCGCCGACATCAGATTTCGTGGCGAATTCAACCCATGGAGGACGACATTGCGCATACGGCACAACGCTGGCGTACTTTCTGCCGAACAAATCACCCACTTGTTTACCATTGCGGGATTTGCAATCGGAGTTGGCGAATGGCGTCCCCAGAGAGACGGCATGTATGGGCTTTTCCACGTAAAAAGCACAGGAGACGTTTGATGGCACGCAAACCGACCTATTCCTTTAAGGAAGGATTTTATAAATCGATCCCCGCGCAGGTGGCGGGAGAAGAGATTGAGCGTATCCGCAAAGAGTGTGGAGAGTTCTTTCAACCAGAAACCATCGTGGACGCGGCGCGTCTTCTGGACGCGCCGCTGCATCCGGCATTTGAATGGAACGATGACGTTGCCGCCGAGGAATACCGCAAAGAACAAGCCAGAAAGCTCATCAACCATATCATTATAATTGAGCCAGGGAAGCCGTCAGACGAATGCTTCAGGGCGTTTGTATCTGTGCAAATAGATGCCGGGCATCGCTACACATCAGCAAAATACTCGGCCAACGTCCCGGAGTTGAGGCGATCCATCATCGATCAGTATTTAAATTCTATAGAAGCCCTCCGAGTTAACCTAGCCAGATACACCGAACTGGCCGAAGCAACCGAGGCCCTGCAAACCGCGTCGAAAAAGCTTCGGTCGAAGCGGCTTGAATTGGCCTGATCGGGGCGAGGCGGGGCAAGGCAAGGCAAGGCAAGGCGGGGCTAGGCATGGCAGGCAAGGCGCGGCGGGGCCAGGCATGGCTAGGCATGGCTAGGCATGGCAGGCAAGGCAGGCATGGCAGGCAAGGCAGGCAAGGCGGGGCAGGCATGGCCAGGCAAGGCATGGCGGGGCAGGCTAACCCTTTCTGGAAAACGGTGCTGGATCATCGGCAATGACGCGATGATTCGGCACCGGACTGCGAGCACGCGCGGATGATCTCGGAGACGAATTCGGCCCGCTCATTCGGGTTCGATGGGATTCTCATGGTGTGAAATCATACCACACCACGAGATTTCGGGCAGTAACGGGTACTACTCCGCGATTACTGTGTGCGCGGGGATCGGCGACGAACCCGCCGGCCGGTGCCTCAAAATCGGCTCGATCAGTGAGCCGGCGTCGGCTTTGAACTGCGCGGCGGGCGCTCCGGCGTCCGTCGCGCGCTGCCCGTAAATCGGTGACAAATCCACCTTGGCGGATCGCGTCTTCGGCTTCTGTGCGCCGCCCCAGAAGCCATCGGCCTGGGCTTGGAGATGGGCCGGCAGCTTGGGCGCGGTGCTCTCACCGCCGCGATAGATCGCACCGGGACGCGAATGATCCTGGATGTCCGTCATCTGATGATCGGCCATCGCGATTTCCATGGACCGATCATAGGCAGAGACTTGCACATTGGCACCCGTGACAGCCGGCGCCTTGCCGCCGGCCACGTCCATCGGAATGTCCGGCACAAACGACGGCTTGGCCTTGCCGCCGCACGACTTCTTCGGGCAGCGCGGCGTCTTCACCTTGGCCGGGTCATCCGTGACACGCACCACATGGAACCGCGTGGCGCACGCCCTGCACCTGAACCAGTGCTGGTAGCGAGGGCGATCGGTCAAAGCACCATGCCGGGATACAGATACCCTTCCGGCAGGCGCCAGCCGGTTGGCTCGCCGCCGATTTCCTCGCGCGACACCGGATCGGACCAGAACCCAACCGGCTTCCAGCCCCGGTCAATGCGCCGGCGGGTGACCCGGTAGCGTGCGTAAATCGGCTTGTCCGGAATGTGCGTGGTGTAGTGCAGCTCAACCAGCGTGCCGTCGCGCGGCGCCGTCGCTATATCCAGCCACGACACATCAGGCGCAGGCGGAGCCTTTGCCACTGGCGTTTCCACCATGGGAGCGGCCATCTCGCCCTCGATCGTAGCATGATCATGTTTCCTCGGTGGCATTGGCTTCCCTCCAGCGGGCTACCATGTCCCGCGCGCTGACGATGCCTACCGGCAGGGTCTGATCCTGCACAACGTAAATCCCCTCGGGGTCATCCATCAACTGAATCAGCGCGAAGCTCAGGTCCGGATGCGATACGTAACGATCCCCCACCGGACTGGCCCAGGCCGGGCGCACGTGATTGACCGGCATTCTCTTGATCATAACCCAGCCACCCCTGAAATTCCCCCGCCCGCTCGCGAACCAGCAGGTCCGGACAGCGGTGCAACAGCAGCGAAAGCGCTGTCGTCGACAGATAGTTCATGCGGATCATCGCGCCTGGTTTGAATCCTCATCGCGAGAGGCGAAATACGCCTCGACATCCTTCTGAAACCCCGGCTTGTTGCCGCAAAGCTCAACAACGCCGTCAAGGTTGCGCCGGATATCGGTGACCGGATTGTATTTCCACTTTCGCAATATATCCCACCGCGACACGTAGCCCCGCTTCGCCTTGGCCCCATGGAAAGTGTGCTCTATGACCGAGGCGGGCAGATACCCAATGCGCTCCCCGATGAAATGCCGCCCCCTGGCCTGCCACGAAAGCTGCGAGGCGGTGAATTCGGGGCTGATATCCGCCGGGAATGTCTCTGTCACCCGGCCCAGAAGACCAAGGCTCATATTGTGATCCGCTGAACCGAGGATGGCGGCATCATACAGCCCGCCGACCCGCTCGACAATTTCCCTTCTGACGGCCCAGCAGTAGCCGGGGTGGCCAAAGGTGTAGCCCTTGCGCCAGGTGGGGAAGATCGGACGGCCCTGAACGAACAGGGCCGCGAAGCTGGTGTGAACATCCAGAATTTCACCACGCGGCCCAAGGTCGAGCGCTGTTTCCCACGGCTGAATCACGCTGTACTGCTGGAGAGCGTGAATAATGTCCAGCGGCCACGTCGGACACCGGAACATGACATCAGCATCGATCCAGGCGATATATGCCGCGTGCCGCGGCAGCCGGGACAGGCCGATGTTAATCAGGCTCTCCTTGTGGAAGCAGATCGTGGTGTGCCTCACCCCGACAAAATTGATGCGCGGGTCAATGTGCTCAAAGTCAAATGCCCGATCGCCAAGGGCGCACTCAACCAGGGTGAGACTGACACCGGCCGCAAGCTGCTGCTCGCAGAACGCCTTGGTCAAACGGATGCGGGAGGCAAATCGCAGCGGGTTGGAGACGACAGCCACAACATGAAGCTGTGACGCCACAAATGACATCGCGGGCGATCCTTCGGCCGGATTTGACGGGAAGCAACTCGCACAATGTTATATTGCAAGCGCACAACCGCGGCAACGCCCATAAAGAGTTTCACCAGACCGGAGCATGACATTGCCGATGATCCCCCTTCTCATCCACCTGCTGATCGTTTTTCTCGTCCTCGGACTGGTCTACTGGATCGTTGTCACCATTACCAACGCGATCCCCGGCGTGCCGGCGGTTTTCCGCCAGGTAGCCCTGGTCGTGTTCCTGATCATCCTGTTGCTGGTGGTGCTACAGGAAATCCTGCCGCTGGCCGGGCTGCGGTGGGGCGGCTACTGACCGCCGACATGCCTGACGGCTTCAGAGCAGGCCCCTCTTTTCCATGAAGGTGCGGGGCGGCGGGGCGTCCATTTCCTGATCCGCGGCGACCATGATGTTGTAGATCCGCCGGTTGAGCGCATCGGCGATCGGCGACAACTCGCCGCTTTCCTTCGCCCGCGCGGACTGGTACGTGATGCCCTGGGCTATCAGGCCGCCGCGGACGTTCTCGACCCATGTCGAGTTGGCCAGCGCCAGGGCGAACGTGCGGTCATCGCGCAGCCTGCCCGGCGCTGACGCGCCGATGTCGATCTTGCTGTGATCGTCAACGACATCAGCCATTTCCTCCAGCAGCGGGATGGATCTGATCTCCAGCAGGCCGGTGACAAAGGCATCCCGCAGGATGTTCATCGTGTGGTACTTGATCCGCTGGCTGACCACCGTGTTGTACTGATAGCCGGGGCCGGGGCTGTCTATCCGCCTGTACAGATACCAGCTTGCCGCGCCGAGAAAGTCATCAAAATCGAAGTTGCTGGGCGGGGCATTCTCGGAACGCTTGGGCCGCGAGGGATCGTCCTCCCTCTTGCGCTGGATTTCCCGCTCGGCCGCCTGGCGGATTTCGGTCTGGTAAAGTTCCGAACGCATGCGCGTGCGCAGATCATCGAAGCTTTGCATCACCGCAGTTCCGATGCCGCCCGTCAGATCGATGTTGATCCGACAGTTTTTGTATTGCCCGGCGAGGTAAGCCAAAATCCAGGCGCAATGGCGAGTCTCGGGGATGCCATCAGCCCACTCGGCAACCTGAACCATCTTGTCCGCGAAGACACGCCAGACCGACACACAGTTGCCCGTGACGAAACCATAACCCCGCCGGCGCGCTACAAACGCCCCGGTCGGGACCGTCACGCACCAAACCGGTCCGGCATAGTGCTCAAGACCCTGAAATTCTATCCGCCGATGATCTCTTTTTGATAAATGTATAATCCATTGTAAATTTCCGGACGACGGGTCAATCTGAGACCCCTTGGTGGCGCTCCAGCCACAACGTATTGCAAGTTCCTGGACATCATCAGCAAGACCTTCGCCCGCACCCGGACAAACCTTTGACCAAACCGCATCGCGCGTTGCCCAACTGCCGTCACCTTCCAAGATCCCAGTGAAAAGCGCATCCGCTTGCTGTTGAGACGTTTCAGTCAGAAGACTGCGAGGTATGCGACGATCTTTTTTTAAGCAAACCTGGCCCGGCAGCCAGCGCATAAATTGCGCTGCCACCCTGCTGCCGATGCGAATGGTTATTTTCTCTGTTCCCGCTTCAGTCTCAGGGGTTTTGATTATCGAAGCGTCGGGCGCCAGCCTGGAAAACACCTCCTCCATCGCCGCAGAAATATTAATGCCTGCCTTGTTCGTCACTCTTGCTTGCGCAAGCACAATGTATGGTCGCACATGCTTTTGGCTTTCCCTTGGACCGCCAATTACCGGCTCAGACTGAGCAATGAAGCCATCACTCAGTATCCACCCCAGGGCTCTGCACATGTCCAACGTCAGGCCTTGAATGCCTTGGCCACAAGGCGCACGAGAAGACGGGACGTGAATGAACGCCCGCCCAGACTGCGCAAGCTCTTCAGCCGTGCAAACCGTCCAGCCTGTGATTTTTGTGTATCTGTAGCCATGCTTATAGCGATGAACCATGCGATGGTCAGCAGTGGCCAAAATATCCACGCCGCGGCCCGCAAAACGATAAAGAGGTTCGTCTACATTCCGGCGGATTACGCGCTGGACCGGGCCGTACGCGTAGCTGCCGGTGTCGCAATCAAAGCAAACCGCCTCATCCCCAACGACAACCTCATCGTGACGCTTCCAGCCTGCCTTGGTCAGAATTTCGGTCTCTTGGTCCAGACAGTGATGATTGGATAGCTCACTGCGTCCCCCCGCCGGATCGCAGCCAATGACATAGACGCCTTCCGGGTTCGGGTATTCCCACACGCGCAGCTTGATCCGCTCTGTCCGGATATCCTGTGTCAGCGCCTCCACCCGGCAGAGGTGGTATTCGTCGGCAAGGTAGAATTCGTACGCCTTGTAGCCAAAGCCGCCGTCCTCGACGCCGCCAACGGGGGCGGAGCGGATTTCATCGATGCGGGCCTGGACGCGCTTGGGGCCGAAGAAGCTGACGCCGCTTTGCACGAACGCTTCATCAGCCGTGTAGGGCTGATTCTGCGCCATGTCCGTTTCGCCCGAATTGGGGCGCGTCATCTCCATGCGATACCAGGCCAGTTGCTCCATGCTGATATCGAAGTCGTAGAGCCGCTTGACCGCTACTATCCGCTCGGTTTCCTCCGGCGTCGGCGGAGCGGTGCCGAACCTCTTGAACCGGCGATCGGTCTGCGGGATGCGCTGGAGGTCGTGCGACCACCAGCCGACGAAGATGCAGCGAGACGAATGCTCATCCGCCATCGCCGCCTCCCACATGTCGCGCCAGTGGTTGTTGCCGTGAGCCGTGGATTCAAAGATGTAGAGCGCGCGGGGATTTTCCGGCGCCATGGAGTGCCGGAAGGACGATATGCCTTCCTCCCTGCCGTACGAAGCCGTTTCGGTGAGGTGTCCAACGACATAGCCCTCACCCTCGCCCCAGGCCGACTTGTTGCCGGCGGTGAGCATGTCGAGGCGGGACTTGTTGGAAAAGGTGAAGCCAAACTGGTTGTCCTTCGCCCCGTATTTCTTGTCCAATGAGAACGATTTTCCCATGAACTTTGACAGGGAGTTGACATAGTTGCGCACCGTCTCGCGGTTCTTGGCGTAGTTCTTCGGGCCGTCCGAAACGAGGCAGGCGATGGTGTTGGGGTGATAGGCGAGCCAGAACAGGATGATGGCGATGGTGATCGTCGTCACCCCGAGCTGGCGGGATTTCAGAATGTAGAAGACGTGGATGTCATCTTCCAGGCCCTGACAAATCTGCTCCAGAACCCGGCTTTGAGAGGTCCACAGAGTGAGCGGCACGCCAGTCCCGTCGATATCCTCCGACGTGTGCTTCGACTGGATTCTGATTTCCTTCAAGTACCTCCGGAATAACTGGAGCCACTTGGGTTGTTTGGGTTTCGTCACGGTCATGCGAGACGTGATACCGCATCACGGGCTGATCCGTCAGCAGGGGATCGCAGTCACGGCACCACGTCTGCATCGTCGCCGGGACGGCGCGGAACCACTCGGCGGTCCCGCACGCGCAACAGACCATCACAGGTCAAGAGCCTTGTAGTCCGCGATCACGCGGTCAAGCACACTGTCCCAGTCGCCGAGCGTCGGCTGGCGGTAGATGCGCATGGACGGATACCAGGGCGTTCTGTCGCCACGCATGCCCCAGCGCCAGCAGCTATCGTAACGATTAAGCAGCCAGGTGGGGACGCCCATGGAGGCGGCCAGATGGGCAACCGCGGTGTCGACGCTGATCACCAGTTTCAGATCGGCGATCTTCTCCGCCGTCTCCAGCCAGTCCTCGGTGTCCAGATCCTCCTGCTGGAGCGAGCGGTGATAGGGGATGGCGTCGAGCAGGCGCTTGGCCACTTCCGGCCACAACGATCGGCGCTGATCCACGGCATTAGCCAGGGGCTCGCTGTAGCGAGCCCCGCCATGCCAGCAGATGCCGACCTTGCCCTTGCCGGGGCGGATATAGAGGCCGCCGCCGAAGTCGACGGGCGGGGGGCACGTCTCCTGGGTGGTGCCGAACAGCAGCGGCAGGGACATCAGGCTCGTCTGTTCATCCCATGGCGGAAGCTGATCGTTCGGCAGCGGACGAACCTGATCTTCCATCTTCGGCGCCACGAATATCTCAGCCGGCAGGCATTTGAACAGCCGTTGCAGACCGCCCTGGGTTTCCAGAATCAGATGCGAGGCAACCTTGGACAACTCCACCGCGTAACGGCAGAACTGGATGCTGTCACCGTAGCCCTGCTCTGAGCGCAGCAGCACCCGCTTGCCACGCAACCCCTCCAGATCGCCCTGGTAGAGCGGCTGGCCACGATACCACCACGGCGCCACGGGCGTCGGCAGGGACCAGCGGTGTTCAAAGCCCCGCCATCCCTCCAGCCAGTTGCCCATGCGCAGATGCGTGGCACCCAGCGCCACCCTGGCGAAGATGTTGTTGGGGTTGAGTTCGAGGGCTTTTTCCTCATGCACGATCGCCCGCTCATCGGAGCCGAAGATGCTGTACTGCACCGCGAGGGAGTGATGGCACTCATCGTTGTTGGGATCGAGGATCACCGCCCGCTCGAAGCAGGTGAATGCTTCCGGATGACGCTGGAGCATGCCATGCGCGGCACCCAGCTTCATCCACTGCACCCCGAAGTTGGGCTGGAGGATAATGCAGCGACGGTAGCACTCCGCCGCCTTCTCGAAAAACCCCAGTTCGTAACTGGCCATGCCAAGGCAGATCCAGGCGTCGGGACTGGAGCGGTCGAGGCTGACGGAGCGTTGCAGGTAGTCATGCGCTCCCGCCCACTTCTTCTGCCGAAGCTGAATGCGCCCGCGGATCTGACACGCCATGGCCTCGTTGCCCTCGGCCTCGATCGCCGGCAGCAAGTCCTGGGCATCCTCTATGTTGCCGTCGAGAATGCGGTAAAGTGCCAGCTCAACAAGCGGGGTCATCTGAACGCCTCACAAAACAGGTAGACCACGAACACGATAGCGACCGCGATGTAGGTGTAGAGGGCCATGACGAAGACCGCGGCGATGGCGGCCCTGCCAACCCTAATCAGGGCTGGCATCCCGCACCTCATACAACCTGGCGTCCTGGCCGCAAGGCTCCCACTCGAAGCGCATGGTGGAGCACATTTGATGCGAGGGCGAGGCGGACAGCCCGACCACCACATCAATCGAAGGAACGCGCCTCGCCAGTTCATGCCAGCAGCGCGCAAATCTCTGATCATCCAAGGGCGAGCCGGGCGGAAACGGCGGGAACCACTTGCAGTCCTTGCAGAGCTTCATCTTTTCCTCAGAATGAATTCAATGGCCGGCTCGCACATCGTCAGGCACGACTGATCAAACGTGTCGGGCGCGCCGTAGAGGTAGCCCTGGTCCAGCAGCTCAATTTTCAGGCAGTCCACTGAGATAAGGTCCGCGATCAGGCCGGCCAGATCCACGGGACGATCATCCGGACATTCGCTCGGCGATACGCAAAAGCGATGCTTGTGGTCTTCGTTGTGCGGCGATGGCCACTTGCCGTGCTCGTAAAGCTGCCAGTCGGGCACGGTGATAATGATGTGCCCGCCCGGCTTGCAAATGCTTACCCACCTCCTGAGCGCCCGCCACGGGTCTTGCAGATGCTCAAGGCAGTGGCTGGAATGAACGAAGTCGAACGTGTTGTCATCAACCCCCGCCATCACCATGGCATCACCATCCTCCTTGTCCCAGTTCCGGATGCCCATGATGCCTGGGAACAGCGTGGCGTAATGCAGCAGCGGGTCATTCCCGCTGCCGATGTCAATGCCGAAGCCACGAAAGTAGCGCGCGATGAAACGGCTGTCGTGCAGCCGTCTGGCGACGGCCTTCGATGTTTCCTGCCCCATTACAGCCCCCAGAAATGCACCCAGTAGTTGACGGCGAGAAAAAACAGCGGGGGACCGAGGAAAATCAGCAGCAGAAAGCGCAGGAGGGTGACAATGATCATGTGCCGCTCAGTATCATGCGCGGGGGCCATCACAACGTCGCCCAGGCCCAGCCGAAAAACATGAACGCAAACACGCAACAGAGGAACGTCAGGTCATTGCGGAAGGATTGCAGCGTCAGCCACACAAGACCGGGACCGGCAAGGAACCACAAAAGAGCAATGGCCATCACACTCTCCTGACAGTGAACAGTAATTCGTCAACAACGTTGACGTAATGATTTATACAATACTGTATATTCTGTTTGTTCAACCGCTTTTCTTCCCACTCCGGCATCAGCTTGAACTGAAATTCATCCACCTCGAAATCGACATCCGCGTAATCCGCCAGCGGCGTGTTCGGCCAGCCCTTGCTGCGGGCTTCGGCGCAGAACTTTTTGCTGAACAGGCGCAGTGTGTTCAGCGTGACCGGGCGGGTATGGGTTGGATCGCCCCAGAAGCCGTCGCTGGCCGGGTGCGGGGTGGCGATGCGCAGCAGGGCGCCGGGGGTCATGACGCGGTAGAGGTTGCCCATCAGGAACGGCAGGTAGCGGATGTGTTCGAGCACGTGGGTTGCCGCCACCTCGTCGATTTCCCCCTCGTTGAAGGGTAGCGGTTCATGGTCGAGGTCGAGCACCAGATCGGGATTGCAGCGTCCGGAGAGGTCGATATTCACCCAGCCGTCTGCCTGATCCTTTTTGTTGTAGCCGCAGCCGAGGTTAAGTTTCATGTATTGTTGTTTCCATATGTTTGATTGCAGCCTGGGCCATTTGGAGCCAGGTGTCGCGATGGTAGTTACCGATTTTCCTTGGCCCTCTCGGCGCGGGGTATGTGGCATCCGCCATCTCGAATGCCACGGCGGTTTCGCTGGGCGTGCAGCTAATGGCTGTTGCCGCGAGGACGATGGCGAGGGCGGTTACGTCACTGTCCGGCATGGGTGATAAGGCCGAGCTGTTGACGGCTGGCACCAATGGCCCGGCCCGCCGCGCGGTCCCGCTGGGCCTTGCCGGTGGCGTCGTGCAGTTCGTCCACCTTCTTTGCCGGCAGCTTGCCGCCGAGGACGCCTTTGATCACATCATCCACCTTGCCTTGCAGGGCTTCATCGGCGTTTTCCACAGCAAGAGCGCGGGCCACCCTCCAGGCTGCGATAGTCCCCCATAGCCTCTGGATTGTGATGTCGTCATAAAACGGTGTGGTCATATTGAGCGTCCCTGGTTGATGATGACTTCCCATGCAGCGTCAACGCTGGCCTCGGCCAGCTCGGAAAGCGGCTGTTGATTGATGGCATCCAGATTCTTCAGAGCCGCCTCGGCTGCCTCGTAGGCTTCGAGGGGCAGGGTGAATTCGCTGGGGCGGCGGCCGGTGAGGAAGGCATGGAAGGCGCGGGCGCGGTCCATGACACGCTCAAGCCCGCCGTCAAACTTGCTCATCGTCAGTTGCACCGCCTTTTCCAGCGCGCATAAGCGCGCGGCGTAATCTCCAGGCAGCGGATCGGCTGGCGCCTCGGCATAGGACACCGGGGCCGGTGGCGGCTCCTCATCGCTGCCTGGGCTGACAAGGCCGCGGTTGTTCCAGAAGTCACACATCGTCTGGTACACTATCGGTTTCTGACCCATCACCATACTCCATGGCAAAAAGACGCTCGTTCAGTTGCTCCAGCATGCGCTGGCAAAAGGGGTCCCCCATAAGCGGCGGGTTCGGCATCCAGAAGTTCACGTAATCATCGGCTGGGGCGGGTTCCGCATCCCTGGCCTTGCCGGTGGCGTAGCCCATGGCGGCAGCCAGGGCGTTATCTTCTTCCTCCCGCTTGCGCCGGATCTGATCGATCTCACCAGCGGAAAGCCTGTCGACGTGGGCTATGCCATAGGAAAACAAGTCTTCCGTACCGGCATTGCGTATGTCCACCCAGCGCCGGCCGCAGGCGCAAACCCCGTTGGGATAGAACTGGTGACCGGCAACAGTCTCGTGCTTTTGCCACTTCATCAGTTCATCTCCTTCGCCTTGGCCGCCAGGGCGTTGCGCAGAAGCGGGC
>Ga0302275_10000213_pt1 | contig 65394 bp, 49 predicted proteins | sample III_Bog_N2_2_FD_200229 | JGI IMG/M metagenome (GOLD analysis project Ga0302275, IMG submission 200229) | Peat permafrost microbial communities from Stordalen Mire near Abisko, Sweden - III_Bog_N2_2 | ecosystem: Environmental > Terrestrial > Soil > Wetlands > Peat | place: Sweden: Abisko... | reverse complement strand
ACATCGTGAACCAATGCTGCTGGTCCGCTCGCTACGAGGGACGCAATCCGCACATCGATCGCCCGGCCTTGAAGCAGGCCATTGACGCATACTTCCTGGCGAAATCGTAACCCGTATCTTCAACTCCGACCGGACGATCACGCACAAACATGGGTGCCCCAGGCCCGGGGTACCCACGGACAGGTCTTCGTCCGTGGGGTGGAGATCTCGATTCTGAGACCTGGGAAAGCGCATCCTTCCGGCTAATTTACTCCTACACTACCTTCATTATTTCCGGGTCCCAATGGCAAATGGCGTCCTTCTCAATGCTCAGGTTGCTGAGCAGCGCCGCGCCTGCCGCGCGGAAGCCAAACACCGCGTCCTCCACAACCGGCTTGCGTGAACGCACCGAAGCAAAGAAGTTCGAGAAGTGATCGAATTGGTCACTGTATCCTTCCGCGGCGACATACTTCTCGAATCCCGGCGGCGGCGCCCCTTGCGGATGCTTGCGAGGATACTTCGCTTCGTATTGCTCCAGAATCTTCTTCTGCATTGCCAGTGAGTAGGTACCGATGGTCAGGCCCGGCTCCGTCTCGCGGGGAACCCGGTTGACGCTCACAAAGTCTCCGCCAATCTCCATCGTGCCTTCGGAGCCCGTGAAGACCAGGCCTTCGCTCTCCTCGCCGCCATCCACAAAGTTCACGCGCAGGCTGAGGTTGAAGCCCTCCTTGTAGTCGAACAATCCCAGCATCACATCGGGAGCATCGCGGCCGTCTTTCCAGAACCGCAATCCGCCAGTCGCCATGGCCCGCGTTGGGCCGTGCGATCCGGTGATGAAGTGCGTTCCGCTGAACAGGTGTACAAACAGGTCGCCTGCCACGCCGCTGCCGTAGGCCTTCCACTTGCGCCACTGGAAAAAGTGTTCGGCATTCCACGGAATCTTCGGCGCCGTGCCCAGAAAGCGCGGCCAGTCGCATGTCTCCGTCGAAGCATCCAACGGAACCGTGTAGCTCCATGCGCCCATCGTCGAATTGCGATCCCAGCGCGCCTGCACCATGTTGAGCTGGCCAATCGCGCCCGATGCCAGTATCTCCTTGGCCTTGGCGTAGATGACCGAACTCACGCGCTGGCTTCCCACCTGAATGATCTGATTGGTGGCGCGCGAGGCCTCAATCATCTCCGGACCATCGGAGTAAAGATGGATCATCGGCTTCTCGCAATAGACATCCTTGCCGGCCTTCATCGCATCCACCGCCGCCTGCTTGTGCCAGTGGTCCGGTGTGGCCACGATGACCGCGTCAATATCTTTGCGCGCCAGAATCTCGTGGTAGTTGCGCGTGGTAAAAATGTCGCTGCCCCACAATTCCTTCGCGTGCTCCAGCCGTCCGTCGTAGCAGTCCGCAACCGCCACCAGCTTCACGCCGGGAACCTGAACCGCCGCCTTGGTGTCTCCCTGTCCCTGGATGCCTGCGCCAATCAGCGCCAGTTGAATGTTATCGTTGGCCGAAACCGGTCTTGCTCCATCGGCGTGCCCCAACCCCAACGCGAACATTTTGTTTCCAATCATCGTTCCCGCCGATGCCGCTCCAGCGACCCTCAAAAAGTTCCTGCGATCAAACTCCTTCACTTCAGCCCCCTTCGGCTTGATAATTTTCAGCCGCATATAACCATACACCGGACTACCAGTGAACGGCGTGGATCGTGACTCCCGCGCTCCGCCCCGGAACTGTCGCAGCGAGTAGCATCTGATGGCGCCGCAGAAAAGCATTCAACGCTTGACGTTGAACGCATTGCAGTCTATGATCTGTCCATGATCCGAAGTTTCGAGGACCGCGACACGGCGGAACTGGCCCAGTTGGGCACAAACCGGCGATGGCGCACCATTGAAACCGTAGCTCGGCGAAAGCTCAACCGGATGGATGCGGCCACCCGGCTTGACGATCTCCGCGAACCTCCGGGGAATATGCTCGAACCGCTGAAGGGAAAACGGAAAGGGCAATACAGCATTCGCATCAACGATCAGTTCCGCATTTGCTTTATATGGAAGGAGGATGGAGCGTATGACGTCGAAATCGTCGATTACCACCGCGAACGGAAGGGGTGAAAGTGATGTTCCCCTGGCGCGTCCCGCTCACGGTTGGAACTACAAGTATGTGACCACCTCGCCGGGAGAGATGCTGGCGGAGGAATTTCTAAAGCCGTTGGGCCTGAGCCAGCACCGCCTGGCGATGAGCATCCGCGTACCGTCCACGCGGATCGGCGAGATCGTTCGCGGCAAGCGCGCCATCACACCGGACACGGCGCTACGCCTGGCTCGCTTTTTCAACAACAGCCCCGAGTTTTGGCTCAATCTTCAGCAGATGCATGACCTCACCAAAGCCAAGCTCGCCCTCGCCCAAACCATCGAAGCCGAAGTGCCGGTCTACGAATCGTGCGCGGCTTAGCTACGGAGATCTATCCGTGATTCTCCGCAGAAATTGCGGAGATTAGGGCAGTTATTCTCCGCAAAACAAGAGAAAGAAGGTTCCGGGAGACTGGACGCATGCTGGCATACTGGAGTCATGGCTAACCCCATTGTGGTGTATTCTTTCCCCAACGTGAAAATCGACCCCGAATCCGAGATTGCGTTGACCGGGAATGGCCTCATGGAACCTATTGATCTGAAGGAATTTCTTATTCAATACCAAGACCACCTGGCTCCAAAGCTGGACACGTATGAGCAAGCCATCTATCTCTATATTTTTCGCAAGAGCAAGCTGCTCGGACTCGATGAGGTCACTATTGGATTCAAGACTGACCGTTCTCGCCTTGCCACTGGCATTGGAGAAAAAGGCAAACCGATGTCGGAAAGTTCCTGCTATTCGAGACTGCAGTCGCTCGAAGAGAAAGGTTGTATCAAAGTGGTTCGCACGAATCATGCGGGCCGCCTGCTTCGACTAAATCTTCCGTCTGAGATTCCAGGAGTAATTCCACCTCCGGCCCAAGAGCGCGTAGTTGACATTGAAACAATGGACTTTTTCGACGATCCGGCGAATCGCCTTTTGTTATTGAAACGCGAGGATTACAAATGCTTTTACACGTTCCAAAAACTCGACAAGGACAACTTCATTGTCGAGCATGTCGTGTCGCGCCCAGTTGGTAACAATAGCTATCGCAATTGCGTTGCAGCGTCGCGGGAAGCGAACAACAAAAAAGGCACCACGTCCGCAGAGGACTTCCTTCGGCGCCTTTTCCGGGAAAACTACCTCAGTGAATCCGAGTTTCTGGATCGGATGAAGGTCCTTGCTCAACTGAAGGATGGATTGCTCAAGCCACCACTGGAATGATCGAAATCCAGACTTCCGTCTGTGCGTTTCCCCTGCTGCCTGATCCCTTCCATTCGACCTCAGCTCCCGCTCGATAGTAGCATCCGTACTGTGCCCGCCCTCGAAACTCCTGTCATGTATGTGCGCGGCGTTGGTCCCAAAGTGGCGGAGATGCTCGCGCCCAAAGGCATTCTGACGGCCGAGGACCTGCTCTACCACCTGCCCTTTCGCTACGAAGACCGCCAGAACCCGCGATCGCTCGACGAGTTGAAGCCCGGCGAAATCGCCTCTGTCATTGCAGAGGTCCGCGGGTCAATCCTGCTCCGCACCCGCAAGGCCCCCATCTTCGAACTCACCATTGGACAGGGCCGGTTCGCGATGAAGTGCATCTGGTTCAACGGCACCTATCTCGACGGCAAATTCCACGCCGGCCAAACCGTGGCCGTCTACGGCAAGCTGGAACCCTCCCGCTCCTCCAGCGACCTCAAAATGATCCAACCCCAGTTTGAGTTGCTGCCCGACGCCAGCGACGACGCCGAAACGCGCCTGCTCGAAGTAGGCCGTATCACGCCTGTCTATGAGTCGCTGGGCGGCAGCCGCCTGGCCTCCCGCTGGCAGCGCAAGGTCATCTTCAATCTGCTCGAATCCATGCGCGGCGCAGTACCGGAGTGCCTGCCCGCGAAGATGCTGTCTCGCCTCAACCTTCCCGATCGCGAAACCGCTTTGCGCGAAGTCCACTATCCGCCGGAAGGGACCAAATTCGTCCAACTGCAAGCCTCCGCAACGCCCGCCCATCGCCGCCTGATCTTTGAGGAGCTGTTCTTCCTCGAGCTGGGTCTCGAACTCAAGCGCCGCCGCATGAGAGAGCGCGCAGGCATCGCCTTCGCCACCACCGACAAGGTCCGCGAAGCCATCCGCGAAGTGCTTCCCTTCCATCCCACCGGCGCGCAGAAGCGTGCGCTGGGAGAGATTGTCACAGACATGCGCCAACCCAACCCCATGCGCCGCCTGTTGCAGGGCGATGTGGGCTCGGGCAAGACCATTGTCGCGCTGCAAGCCATGCTGGTTGCCATGGAAAACGGCTACCAGGCAGCCTTGATGGCGCCCACGGAGATTCTGGCCACGCAACATTTTCTGGCCGCGCGCAAGCTGCTGGAGAGGTCGTCACGTCGCTATCGAATGGCTCTTCTGACCGGCTCGCTCGACGAAGACCGCAAGCGCCGCACGCGGGGCGAAATCAACCGCGGCGAGGCGCAGTTGGTCATCGGCACGCACGCCTTGATCGAAGAGAAAGTCGAGTTCGACAAGCTCGGCCTGGTGGTAGTCGACGAGCAGCACCGCTTCGGCGTTCTGCAACGCTTCAAGCTGATGAAGAAGCCGAATCAGGCAGAACCGGACGTGCTGGTAATGACCGCGACACCCATTCCGCGCACCTTGGCTCTCTCGCTTTACGGCGACCTCGACGTCAGCGTGCTCGACGAGCTGCCGCCGGGACGGATGCCGATTGTCACCCGCCGCGTTCCCGGCGAGCGCGCCGAAGAGGTGTGGGATTTCATCCGCAAGCAGGTCAAGCAGGGCCGCCAGGCGTACATTGTTTATCCGGTCATTGAGGGAAGCAAAGACGACCAGCCGGAGTTGGATTTCTCTCACGATGAACCCGAGGCCGCTTCGAATGCGGCTCTCGGTTTCCAATCCCCGGTCTCAAAATCAAGACCGGGGGCACCCAAATCCAGCCGAAAAGGCAAGACGGCGGAGCTGTTTCCCAAGGCTGCGCAGGAAGCCAACCCGACTGCGAAATCCGGCCTGAAGTCTGCCGTCGAGATGTATGAGAAACTGCGCACCGGTTCGCTGGCCGGCCTGCGCGTAGGCCTGCTCCACGGCCGCCTGGACCCCGACGAAAAAGAAATCATCATGCGCCGTTTCCAGCGCGGCGAAATCGATGTGCTGGTGGCCACCACGGTTATTGAAGTCGGCGTCGACGTGCCTAACGCCACCGTCATGGTGGTCGAACACGCAGAGCGATTCGGCCTTGCCCAGTTGCACCAGTTGCGCGGACGCGTCGGCCGCGGGGCAGCCAAGAGCTATTGCATCCTCATGACCGGCCAGCGCATTTCACCGCTCGGTGAAGAGCGACTCAACGCCATGGTCCGCACCCAGGACGGATTCGAGCTGGCGGAGCTGGACCTGTCGCAGCGCGGCCCGGGCGAGTTCTTCGGCACCCGCCAGGCGGGACTGCCCGACTTCCGCGTAGCCAACCTGGTCCGCGACCGCCAATTGCTTGAGCTGGCCAAGCTGGAAGCGGCTCGCTTCGCCGACCCTCCCGCCCTTGATCGGACCGGGGGCAGCGAAGTGACTCAGTCCGAACGTGAGCGTGTATGGGCTCGGCTCAAGGATGCTTGGCAGCGCCGCTATGGCCTGGTGGAAGCTGGTTGAGCTGCGGCCTTCATGCTGTTTCGTGAGCAGTGGCCCCACGCATCCGCTCCACGGGAAAAGTCTGGATCTCGAGGTCGATGCTGGCAATCTCCGTGCCGCACTGTCTGTTGTTGCTGCGGGTACACTGGCATAGCTCTGTGATGCGAATATGCCCGCTCTGGCTCAGTTCCAGGCCGGCTGCGATCAGCAAACTGTAGACATCCACGCAGGCCTGCCGCTCGAATTCGAACAACATACTCACCGTTCCCGCATCGTCCGCTCCACGGCTCAGAATCCAGCCGCCGCATCCAAGTATGGCTCCCGAGAGTATCTGGACAAGCCGGGACGGTTCCTCAATGGAGATGGCCTTCATCTCCATCGCCCAGGGAATGCTCATCGCTCGACCAACGTCGCGGTCTGGCATTTTCAGCCTCACACCGCTCTTATCGGACCCAGCCCGGACAGCATAACCAATGTCCCGGAGTCGCACGGAATCTGACCGGTGCTGGAACATCCGCGCCTCAGTGCCGCACGATGGTCTCTGCGCAGGTAATTGGACAAAAGCTGCAACCTGGGTCGGAGACCCGATTTGCCGTCGAGAGGAACCAGCCGCAATTTGCAATTCGCGAAAAACGGGAAATGATTTAGGTTGATAGACAGCATGATCGTTGGCAGCGGAATCGATTTGGCAGAGATCGGGCGCATTCGGCACTCCGTTGACCGCTATGGGAGCCGCTTCCTCGACCGCATCTACACCGCCGCGGAACAGGCCTACTGCTTGCGCAAGCGCAATTCCGCGGAGAGCTTTGCCGCCCGCTTTGCCGCGAAAGAGGCGGGTGCCAAGGCACTGGGCACAGGCATAAGCCAGGGTGTCAGTTGGCTTGAGATCGAAGTCGTCAGGCAACCGGGCGGAAGGCCCTCGCTCAGGTTCCATGGCCGCGCCGCGCAGATTGCCGCTCGCCTCGGCGTAGCGCACGCGGCACTCTCCATCACCCACACCGCAGACCTCGCCATGGCCAGCGTCGTACTCGAAAACGGGGCCTGAATCCGCTTCGTCTGCTATCCTCAAGGCGACGACCTTCTCATTTCATCCAAGGGAGTGCCGTGGCAAGCCGCAAAGAGATTCAGTGGTCGCAATTGAGAGTGGGAGCGCTGATCCTGGTCGCCATGACCGTTCTGGTCGGGCTTATCATTCTCATGTCCGGCTCATCCGGCGGGCTGTTCGCGCGCAAGCTTGTGCTCCGTTCCTATTTTGAAAACGCCGCCGGCGTCAAAGACGGAGCGCCCGTTACGCTTGAGGGCGTGACCATCGGCAACGTCACACACGTGCGCGTGGTGCCCAATCGCAACCCCACCCCCGTAGAAGTCACCATGCAGGTCGCCTATGAATTCGAGCACGATCTCCACGTGGATTCCACCGCTGCCATCGCACAAGCCGGCGTCTTGGGCGACAGCTATGTGGATATAAGCTCCGCGCGCGCCAGCGGCCCTCCGCCGGCCAACAACGCGGAACTGAAGACCTCCGGCTCACCCAGCATTCAGGACGTCATCCGCACCAGCGAGGATTCCATCACCCAGGTGCAGTCGCTGACGAAGAAGATAGAAATTCTGACCGACTCCCTCAACTCGAACAAGGGCACCGTGGGCCAACTGATCAACGACCCCCAACTCGCCCACAAGGTGCAGCACATCGCCAGCGATCTTGAGACAATTACCAGCGCCATCTCCAGCGGCAAGGGATCGCTGGGCAAGCTTGTGAACGACGACACGCTCTACACGCGCGCCAATTCCGCCGTCGACCGGATGAACAACATCATTACCGCTCTCGATCAGGGCAAGGGCACCGCGGGCAAGCTTCTCAAAGACGACACTCTGTATAACAACCTCAACAGCACCGTCTCCAACGCCAATCAACTGGTAGCCGAGATCAACGCCGGCCACGGCTCGCTAGGAAAACTGGCCAAGGACCCCGCCTTCGCCAAGAAGCTGGATGACACGGTGACCCGGCTGGACAACATTCTCACCGGTGTGGATGAGGGCAAGGGGTCGCTCGGGCAACTCGTGCAAAACCGTTCTCTCTATGACCATGCCGACCAGACCCTGGACCAGACCGAGCAACTGGTAAAGAGCATCCGCGAAGACCCGAAGAAGTATTTGATCATTCGCCTGAAGGTATTCTAGGGCAGGATAACTTCGGGTCTGTCATCCTGAGCGGAGTCGAAGGACCTGCTTCTGTTCTTCGGGTACTTCCCAGCACGTCGAATCACTGCGAACGACAGCCTAGCCATTGAACAAGCATTTCTCGGAACTCCACCACGGGTTCCTGCGTATCTCCAGACATCTGGAGGTCAACGTGTCCCCAAAACTCCCCGTCGCACTAGCTGTCCTCTCCCTGCTCGCCATCGCCCTCTCCATCGCCTTCCACAAACCAGCTACCGCCATGGCAGCCACCACCACGCCCTCCTACGACAAGAACGGACAGATGCTGCCGCCCACCAATTATCGTGAATGGATCTATCTCACCTCCGGCATCGACATGAGCTACGAACCGAAGATGGCGGGGATGGAAGACCAATCCAGTTTCGACAACGTTTTCGTGAATCCCGAAGCCTACCGCAGCTTTCTTGAAACCGGGACATGGCCCGACAAGACAGTCATCGTTCTGGAAGCAAGAGCAGCGCAAAGCAAAGGCTCGATCAATCAGCATGGACATTTCCAATCCGGCGGCGTGCAGGACCTCGAAGTCCACGTGAAGGACGAAGCGCGCTTTCCCGGCAAGTGGGCTTTTTTCTCATTCGATCCGGCTGGCGGAAACGGGAAGCTTTTCCCCCAGACAGCGGCTTGCTATGCGTGCCACACCGCTCACGCGGCCGCGGACACAACCTTCGTCCAGTTCTATCCGACGCTGCTGCCCATTGCGCAGAAGAAGGGCACGCTCAGCCCAGCATTTCTGAAAGACGAAGCCGCCGCCAAATAGGGGGTCGCTAACCCGCTTGCTCGCTCCCGCGAAACATCTTCCAGAACTCTTGAAACCCCTTCAGCCGCACCACCTGAAAATAATCGCTAGCCACAAAATAGAACACCACGGCCAACGCATCGATCCAATGCAGTGCATCGGGACCAAGTGAATCGCTGAACGGCAGCGGCGCCGCAGAGAGAACCATGGCCAACACAATGAGCGCCAGATTCACGATACCCATCACCAGGTTGATCTCGACCAGCTTGCCAGTGAAAGCCTTCCCCAGCCTTAGACTCTGCCCCAGCGCCGAACCAGCAGAGCGCCCCTCCAGCAGCATCACGATCGGAGCGATCGACAGCGCCCAGCTCACCAGCGCCCACAGCGTAAAGAATCCCAGCGAAAGAAAAATAACCCAGAACGCAGCGCCGATCAGGTCCGGCTCTTCTCCACTCGTTACGTGGGTCGCAACCACCCAACCCATGCATCGCAGCCATCCCCACCAGGTCGCCCCCAGCAGCGCCAGCCATCCCGCCTGCAGCACCATCATCTGCAATGGCCGGAAGCCCAGGCGTGCGCTCAGCGCGGGGTCAATTTGTTTCAAGACAAGGCTGCGGCCCAGCCCGGAGAGAATCACCCAGGCCAGCGCGGCCACGGGCACAAGCCAGCGCAAGACCGCGAACAAATGCGGCTGATAAAGCCCCCATGCGCGAGCAAGCTGGAGCGCCGCAACCCACGGGTTTTGCGGATCGATCGCATTCAGCCCGGAAGATTCCAGCGGGAGCGCGACAAGAATCTGGTGCGCCTGCATCCAGCAAACCGCCAGAAACGGAATGCCGAAGATCCACCGCCATCCCACTTCAATTACGGTAAGCACCGGCCGGTCGAACACCCATCCCATTTGCCCGACCAGCGACTGAGTTCCGCGCAGGGGAGCGGTCATCGCACCACCAAATTCACCAGCTTGCGCGGCACCACGATCACCTTCACCACCGTCTTGCCCGCAATGCGCGACTGCACCTTCTCTTCTGCACGCGCAGCCGTCTCGATGGTCTTTGCATCGGCATCCACTGGCACGCGCACCACGGTCACCAGCTTGCCGTTGATCTGCACCGGGATTTCCAGTTCGTCTTCCCGCGCCAGTTCCGCATCGCTCTCGGGCCACGGCGCGCGCAAGACAGATCCTTGCTCGCCCAGTTCTTCCCAAAGTTCTTCGACAAGATGCGGCGCAAACGGAGCCAGCAGCAACACCAGCGAACGCAGCAGCTCAAGCACCACCGGCGCAGGCACCTCGCCAGCCGCCAACTGCGCATCCGCAGCCTGAATCTCATTCACCAACTCCATGATGGCCGCGACGCAAGTGTTGAAATGCCACCTGCCCTCGAAGTCAAGCGTGATCTTGGCAATCGTCTGGTGCAGCTTGCGCAACAGCTTGAGCGAAATCCCCGCCGGTGCGTCAGCGGGTGCCCCATCCTTTCCGCGTTCTGTGCAGAAAGGGTGGGATTCGACGCGTCCCTCGCGCGCCAGTGGCGCATACTTCGTCGTCAGCCGCCACACGCGCGCCAGGAAGCGGCTCACCCCCGCCACCCCGTCTTCCTGCCAATCCAGATCGCGATCCGGCGGCGCGGCGAAAAGCGAATACGCCCTCGCCGCATCTGCGCCGTAACGCGCAACCATGTCATCCGGCGAAACCACGTTGCCCTTATTCTTCGACATCTTGGCCCCGTCTTTAAGGACCATGCCCTGCGTGAACAGCCGTCGCACCGGCTCGTCGTTCTCCACCAGCCCCAGGTCGCGCATCACCTTGGTCCAGAAGCGCGAGTAGATTAGGTGCAGAATCGCGTGCTCCACGCCGCCAATGTACTGGTCGATGGGAAACCAGTACTTCACCGTCTCGGAATCAAATGGCGCATTCGCATTCTTCGCATCGGTATAGCGATAGAAGTACCAGCTCGAATCGACAAACGTGTCCATCGTGTCGGTCTCGCGCTTGGCCGGGCCGCCGCACTTCGGGCATGTCGTATTCACAAACTCCGCCACGCGCCCCAGTGGCGAACCGCCCTGCTGCGTAATCTCGATCTGCTCCGGCAGCAGCACTGGCAACTGGTCGTCCGGCACCGGCAGCGGCCCGTCCCCCGCGCAGTGAGCTTCGCAATAGACCATCGGAATCGGCGTACCCCAATAGCGCTGCCGGCTCACGCCCCAGTCCTTCAGGCGATAAGTGACCTTCGATTCTCCGAACCCTCCAGCCGCCGCAATCTCCTGCAGCTTCTTCTCCGCATCCGCGCAAGTAAGCCCATCGAATTCCCCCGAGTTCACCAACACGCCTTCTTCAGAAACAAACGGCAGACTCTCCGCGCTTTCGCTCTCGCCGGCAGGTCTTATCACCTCAGTAATTGGCAGCCCATATTTCGTAGCGAACTCGAAGTCCCGCTCATCGTGCCCCGGAACGCTCATGATGGCGCCAGTGCCATAGTCGGCCAATATGTAATTGGCAATCCAAATCGGCACGCGCGCCCCGTTATAGGGATTCGCTGCGAAGTGTCCCGTCGGCACTCCATGCTTCTCGATAGCGCCCAGATCGCCAGCCTCACGAGCCTTTTTCTGCTGCTCGATCAGCTCATCCACCTGCGTCTTCAACACGGGATCGGCAGCCGTGAAAGCCGCCACCAGCGCATGTTGCGGCGCCAATTGCACGCTCGTCGCCCCGAAGATCGTATCCACCCGCGTAGTAAAAACGCGAATGCGCACAGATCTGTCATCCTGAGCGAAGCGCAGCGCAGTCGAAGGACCTGCTTCTTGTAGATATATTCCCTGTTCCCTATTCCCTATTCCCTCGATTTCTTCAAGGAAGAAATCCACCTCCGTCCCCTCACTCCGCCCAATCCAATTCCGCTGCATGGTGCGGACTTTTTCCGGCCAACCCTCCAGCTTGTCCAGCCCCTCCAGCAATTCCTGCGCATAAGCCGTGATGCGCAAGAACCACTGCACCAGGTCGCGCTGCTCCACGATCGTGTCTTCATGCCGCCAGCAGCAGCCATCCACCACCTGCTCGTTGGCCAGCACGGTCGCGCACTCCGGACACCAGTTCACCTTGCTCTTTTTGCGATAAGCCAGGCCCCGCTCATACATGCGCAGAAAGAACCACTGATTCCAGCGGTAGTAATCCGGCAGGCACGTAGTCACTTCTGTGGCCCAGTCAAAAGCCATCCCAAGCCGCTTGAACTGCCGCTTCATTCCCGCAATATTTGAGAGGGTCCACTCGCGCGGCGGGACGTGGTTTTTGAGCGCGGCATTCTCCGCCGGCAGCCCAAACGCATCCCACCCCATGGGATGCATAACGTTATATCCCCGCATCCACATGTGCCGCGCCAGCGCATCCCCGATGGAGTAGTTGCGCACGTGTCCCATGTGCAACTGGCCGCTCGGATAAGGCAGCATTTCGAGCACGTAAAACTTGGGCTTGCCGCAGTTCGCGGGCTCAGCCGCATAGAGCGCCGGGTCCGCAGCCCACCGCTCCTGCCATTTCGGTTCAATCGCCGCCGGGTCGTATCGCAGTTCTTTGTCTTCCGCCATCACCCTCTTAGTGTAAACGGAGAGGCAAATCAGCCTTTCGGTAGTAGCGCTCGCAACCACTTCGGAGTTGGCTTACTCAGGTCAATTCCCTGTCCGTCGACTTTGGTAGCAACCAGACGGTATCCATGTTCCAGATCGCTATGATCGTACACCCAGACATTTGAAAGCTCCACCAGCGCTCTCTTCAGATTCATCATGGTCCGAGGAAACCGCTCAACAAGCTTTTTCTTCGGAACGTCGTGACCGCCGCTCGAGGCACGCATCGCCACGCGCTCATCGGAGATTTCGGGCGCGGATAGGCCGATAAAGATCAAGACTACGGTATATCCGGCACGCTCAGCCTCTCTCAAGAACTCCAGCTTGTCCCCCACAGGATCGGAAAACACCGTTTCGAAGATGAAGCTTTCGCGCCGCTCCAACAGTTGCCTGCGCAGCGTATCCGCCAGGCTTGCCGCTGCATACGGGTTCATTCCAAGGGCAAGCGCCAAAACATCCGCATTGACGAAGTACAGCCCCGTCTTTGCCAGGTAAGCTTCGAAAAACGTGCTTTTTCCCGCCCCGTTCGGCCCAGCCAATGCAACAACAATCGGCCGCCGGTCGAGCAGCGGCTTCATGCCCACGCCTGGCGTTCCTTCGACCGTGGTGCAGGCCTCTGCTTCGGGCGGGTCGAAACCGACTTAGGCCCGAGGCTCTTCTTCGCGGCACGGGTTCTACCGCCTGCGAGGGTCCGGCTCCCACTGGCTTTTACCGCCGTGAACACCCGGTTCACAAACCGGCCCACCGTCTGCGTACCATCTTCATCGGTGCGAATCAGTAATCCCGGCTCGCCCGCATGTTGCTTGTAATGCGGATACGGCCGGCCAGCGAGGACATCCTCGACCCGCTTGCGGCCTGCCGGTGTATCCACCGATGCCAGCGCCTCTGACAGCGGCTGCGCTTCTCCGCTCCGGCGCAGAGCCAGAACCTGCCGGCCATCCAGCAGCAGGTCCACCGACCGGCCCAGTTTCGCCCAGAATTCCACCTGTCCCGCAATCGACCGCTCCTGCACCTGGCCGGCGATCCTTGCATCTAGCACCAGCGCATCCGAAAGTTTCACCGGCTGACTCATGGAATAACGGTAGCATAATGCTACCGTTCAATCAATTGACCAGGTCACTTCTTGGGCCGCGACTCCGGCGGCACCATTCCGGCCACACGGTAATAAACAACCAACTGTCCGTAGTGCTCGCCGCCATGCTCGATAAAGCCCCAGGCCCCGTCGGAAAAGCGCGTCTGGCCGTTCGAGAACGGATCGACATACAGGTCGCTCATACCACCGTCGCCCTTGCTCTTGATCAGGTCCGCTCCCTCGGCGAATGACTTCTTGACGAACGCGACCACCGCTGCCTTGGTCGCATAGTCCGCGCGCTTCGGGTCGCCGGTTGGGGGCTTCAACCCCTTGGCCGGGTTGATGAAAAAGTAGTTCCCGCCGGCCGCATGCAAAAGTTGTTCGGCAAACGAGCGCTGCGTCGGATGCGGTTTGAAGTCGTACTTATCTTCGGGAAAGTCCTCCGCCATGGCGATCAGTTTCCGCCCAACGTCATTCCAGCTATCGAGCAGCACCTTGGAAGGGCTGTCCGGAGGCTTGGGTGCGGCATCCCTGGCTGGAGCCTGTGCATTCGCCATCGGCGTGAACAGCGAGACCGCCAGGACGAGAGGAAGGCTCTTGGTCAGCATTTTCATCCGTCAATCTCCTTTTGAATTCGAACCACGATCTAAGACAATAGCTCTTTTCATGGACGACGAACCAGCAAATTCGTTTGGCGCTGGACGCGACGCAGATGCACCGTGCCCCATCCTTGCGAGTTTTTTCTGTCGCAGGGGTGGGAAGCCACAACTCTAAGCGCCTTCCACCAGGCTCTTCAACACTCGAACATTCCGCTCTTCATCCCCCGGTTCGTCCACCGGCGTCTCCGCAATAAAGGCAGCATGAGCGAATCGTACGTCGTTCAACAGCCGCCGAAAAGGCTCCACGCCCATCGTCCCCTGCCCGATATGCTCATGCCGGTCGAGCTTCGATCCCATCGCCGCCTTGGCGTCGTTGCAGTGCCACACGCGCACCGCCTCAAATCCGACCGTCTTCGCAACCAGCTTCATCGTCTCCGCATAGCCCGCTTCGCTCGCCATGTCGTAGCCCGCCACATGCGTATGGCATGTATCCAGGCACACGCCCACCGGCGCGCAGGCCCTCAGCAGCGCCACCAGTTCCGCCACCTGCTCAAAGCTGCCGCCCAGCGAGTACTGCGCCCCCGCCGTATTCTCAATCAGGATGTGGAACCCGGTTCCCTCCCACGCCAGCCCGTCGATGGCGCGCTTGATCGAGTCTGCCGCCAGCCGCAAGCCTTCGTCCCGCGTCAGCCCATTCCACGACCCCGGATGCAGCACCAGGTACTCCGCGCCAAAGGTGAGCGCCCGCTCGATCTCACCGCGAAACGCCGCGACACTTTTCTCGCGAACCTCTTCCGTCTGGCTACAAACATTCACCAGGTAGCTTGTATGGATGACCAGTGGTCCGACATCCAGCTTCGCTCTCAGCTCTTTCATCCGAACAGCCTGCTTCGGGTCAACCTTAGGCGCGCGCCACATGCGCGGGCTCGACGAAAAAAACTGAAATGTATTTGCGCCAATCTCCCGAGCCCGCTCCACCGCATTCGAGGCCCCACCCGCCGTCCCTAGATGCACACCAATTCGCTTGACAGTCTTAACCATGGAAACAGTCTAACCGCTGATTCCGGGTCCCGGAGTTGTACTGACTCTAGATGTTTCGCGAACTCCTATAGAGCCTCTCTCATCAACCTGTTTTGTAACAGGGCACGACTTTAGTCGTGCCGAAAGAAGCCAAGGGAATGGTGGGTTTTAACCGCTGCGGGATGAATGTCCAATTTTGCGCCCGCTAATGAAACTCGCTGTAGTAAAAATAGCGAATGGAGCCCGGTCATTGGGAACGGTGCGAGTCGAAGACGGGAAGACCGTCTACGATTGGTCAAAGGTCGACCAGCTTTACGATGACTTGCTGGCCCGGCACATCAAACCATTTGTCGAACTCGGTTTCACCCCGAAGGCGCTGGCCACCTCGCAGAACAGCATTTTCTATTGGAACGGCAACACATCCCATCCGAAACCGGAAGGCTGGCACGACCTTGTCGATGCATTTATCCGGCACGTCGAGCAGCGTTACGGAAAAGACGAAGTGCGCACGTGGTTTTTCGAAGTATGGAATGAGCCCAACCACTCTGGCTTCCGGGAAGGAGCCGACCAGAAAGCATACTTCGAGCTCTACGATCTAACGGCGAAGTCGATCAAGTCCATTGACCCTGCGTTACGGGTCGGAGGACCGAGCACCGCCGGAGCTGCATGGGTTTCCGAGTTTCTCGCCCATGTGAAGCAGAAAGAAGCTCCTGTTGACTTCGTGACAACGCACACATACGGCGTTCAGGGCGGCTTCCTCGATGAAGAAGGGAAGTCCGATACAAAGCTAGATCCGTCGCCGGAAGCGATCGTCGGCGACGTGCGGCACGTTCGCGAGCAGATTTCGGCTTCGCCGTTTTCGGGGCTTCCGCTCTACTTAACTGAATGGAGCACAAGTTATACGCCGCGCGATTCCGTGCACGATTCCTACATCGGCGCGCCGTACATCCTGACCAAGCTCAAATCCAGCCAAGGATTGCTCCAAGGTATGAGCTATTGGACACACACCGATCTGTTCGAGGAACCCGGCCCTCCGACAGCGCCGTTTCAAGGGGGATTCGGTCTCCTGAACCCGCAAGGCATTCGCAAGCCGGCGTTCTTCGCTTACAAGTACATTCACGCACTACAGGGCGAGAGCCTCAAGACGACCGATCCGCAGGCAATGCTGGCCACCCAGGATGGAGACGTCGCGGCTGTCATTTGGGACTTCGAGCAGCCAGATCAGAAAGTGAGCAATCGATCCTTCTAAACAAAGCTGATTCCCAATCAGCAGCAGCCCCCGTTGATTTGCATGTAACCCATCTTCTGCCGAATGCCTCTTATCGCGTGCATGTCAATCGCACTGATTTTCACGCCGACGATGCATATTCTGCATACATTGAGTTGGGTTCTCCCAAAAGCCTGACCGCGGAACAGGTCGCTCATCGGAGTGAGCTAACGCGCGATCTGCCAGAGACGGATAAGGTGGTGCGAAGCGGAGCCAAGGGCACAGTCGAGCTTACTGTGCCGATGAATAGCAACGACATTGTGCTCGTCAAGCTGGAACACCACACGGGGAGCAAATGATCGGTTCTGCAACAGACCAGCGATTGGCGATACATTTGAGCAAAGAATATCGGTTACGCCAAATCGCTACCGACGATCATGACGGCCAAAGGCTGGAAACGCGGTTTGGGTCGCTCTCCTGAACCCAGAGTCACACCCGGGCATTGCAACACACAAATCAATTCGAGCTGCGCAATTTCTGCGCTTCCGTGTCGTAGAGTGATTCTTCGCGCAGAATCGCCGGTTAACTATTGCGCAGTGCGGTCGTTGGACTAACGCGAGAGGCTCTGCGCGCTGGGAAGAATCCGGAAACGAGAGCCACTGCCAGGAGCGCAAACACCATGCCGAGAAAGGTCCGCACATCCCACGGTGAGGTGAAATAGAGCAGCGACGCAATCAGGTGCGCGACAGCCAGCGAAGCAGCAGTGCCCAACACGATGCCCGCTACAGTAAGGCGCAGCGTGTTGGCGAGGACATCGCGCATGACGCGCCCAGTAGTTGCGCCGAGCGCCATGCGGACCCCGATCTCCTGTGTCTTCTGGGTGACCGAATAGGAGATGACGCCATAGATACCGAGTGCGGCTAGCAGAACCCCGAGGCCGGCGAAGATTGTTACTAGAAGGACGAAAAAGCGGCGCGGAGAAACCGCGTGGTCGACGAGAGATTGAAGCGGCCTGAACTCCGAAGCGGGCTGGCTGGGATTGAGGGTGCGAAGAGTGGTCAGAACGCTGGTTGCGAGCGACGTTGGTGCTACTTTTGTGCGCACCACGAGGGTGGCTCCTTCCGCGTCGAGATTCTGAGTCATGGGTATATAGACTTCAGGGCTTGAGGCAACTTCGAGGCTGCTTTCGCGGACGTCGGCAATGACGCCTATGACGCGTACCGGATTCCTTTCGATGTCGTTCGCCATCTTCCCAATGGGATCCTGTCCAGGCCATTCGCGGCGCGCTGCGGCTTCGTTGATGATGATGACGTGCTGGCTCTCAGGAGTATCGCTCCAGGCGAAATCGCGGCCTTCGAGCAAGTGCATTCCCAGGGTCGGAATATAGCCGGGCGTGACCAGAAAGACCAGGGCTGATTCGTCTCGATCTTTTGGATAATTCGCTCCAACCGCAGCCAGACCCCAACTGCGATTGCGATCGAGCGGAAGCATATCCGCGATACCGGCTGATTCGACGCCGGGTACCGCCGAGACGCGCCGCAACATCTCCTGCAGAATTGCGCCGCGGGTCGCGAGCTTGCCCCCGTCTTGATAGTCGACCGTCATGCTTGCGGCGTGAGCGGGTTCGAAGCCGAGATCGACATCGAGCACGCGGAGAAAACTGCGCAGAAGAAGGCCAGCGCCAACCAGCAGAACACAGGCCAGCGCTATTTCCGAGATGACCAGAGAGGCGCGGAACCGTTCGTGGCTGCGGCCAGCAGCCATGCCACTGGCGCTGTCCTTCAGCGCCTTTTGAAGACTTCCGCCTGACATCTTCAAGGCCGGGGCGAAGCCAAACAAAACTCCCACCGCAATGGCGATCAACAGAGTCCAGCCGAGGGACGCGCTGTCGACGCGGATGCTTCGGAGCAGAGGCAAGGTCATGGAGCCTTGATGTGCGATGTAATAGACAATCGCGAAGGCAAAGCAAAGGCCCAGTGTGGCCCCGCCGATCGAAAGCACCAGGCTTTCGGTGAGCAACTGGCGGATGAGCCGGCCGCGGCTCGCGCCCAGAGCGCGGCGCATGGCGATCTCCTTACTGCGCGTAGCGGCTCGGCTGAGTTGCAGGTTGGAAAGATTCACGCACACGATGAGAAGAATCACTCCGACGGCGTACCAAAGAACTATCAAGGACCGGTGGAGCTTGCCACTGACGTGGTCTTTGAGCGTCGTTAAGTCAGAAGCATAATCCTCATACCAGTCGGGGTGAACCACCTTGAGGTGCGGAAACAGGCGATCCGCTTCGTCCTGTGCTTGCGTCACGGTTACGCCCGTTTTGAGACGTCCGACCATCGCGAGGGTATTGCCCCAGGTCCGCCAAAAGTCCATCACGGCAGGGACGAACACATCCACCTTCATCCCGGGAGCGAAGACGCTTCCGAAGTCGAAGCTGGCGGGAAGAACCCCGACAATGGTCATTTGCTTGTCATTTACTGTAACCGTCTTGCCCACGATCGCAGGGTCGCCGGCGAACTGATTCTTCCAGAAGTAATAGCTGAGCAAAGCCGCGGGGCGACCGCCCTTCTGGCATTCCTCTCGTGTGAAATCGCGCCCTGCGGTGGGCTGAATACCAAGTGTCGAAAAGAAATTGTCCGCAACTTCGACCACTGCCAATTGCCTGGGCTCCCCGCTTCCGGTCAGCTTGTATTGAATCGAGCTATAAAAGGTTTGATATGCAGTGACAGCCTGAAAAGAGCTGTTGTTCTTCTTGAATTCTTCGTAGGCATCCACGGTATACGTCTGGCCGGAAAGGCCTGCCGCAGCCCGAATATTGGCGGCGATCGATTTACCCCCTGCAAACCAGACGAGCCGCTGCGAATCAGGGAATGGCAAGGGGCGCAGGAGCAGCGTGTTCACGACACTGAATACAGCGGCGTTGACTCCGATTCCCAACGCAAGGACCAGAATGGCAATTGCAGCGTAACCGGGGTTGTTGCGAAGTGTGCGGAAAGTGTAGCGAACGTCGCGATTGCACTCAATAAGGTACTCGTTGAAGCGTTTCCGGCGTTCCATGCTTTCTCCTAACTTTTCTCCGATTTGTTGCACGGTGCGCACGTCTCCGAACTGACGCTCGGCTTCACGGCGCGCAGCGTCAGGCTGCCAACCGCGAACAATCAAGTCGTCCGCCTTGGCTTCCAGATGGAAGCGCAATTCGTCCTCGACGTCTGCCATGGGATTGGCGCCGAGCAGGCGCGCGTAGCGTCGCCAAATGGGGATTCTTTTCATGCCGTTTTCCCGGGCGAGTTCAGCTGGGTTGCGCCAAGCACCTTGGCCACTGCAATCGCATAGTTATCCCAATTCGTCGACTCCAATTGCAACCGCCGCTTGCCGGCGGTGGTGAGTCGGTAGAACTTGGCTTTGCGGTTGTTTTCCGAAAGCCCCCATTCGGCTTCGACCAACTTCTTCTCCTCCAGTCGCCATAGTGCCGGATACAGCGTCCCCTCTTCCACGAGTAAGACGTCGTCGCTTTGGCGGCGAATGAAGTCGGTAATGGAATATCCATGGAGCGGTCCCCAGATGAGCGACTTGAGAATCAACACGTCCAGCGTTCCGCGAAAGAGATCCAGTCTCGGCTTTTCCATTGACTCCCCTGTGCTTTCATAGGGAGATTACCCTAGCTTCCCTTGGAATGCAAGGGGAATCTGTGGTCCAGCTTGAAAGCGGCGCTGGCCTTCGGAATGTGCATCGGAGAGTATTAAGCCGCTTCGAAGAACAGGGCGCCCGGAGGAGCTAGCCCCTTGAAGCGAGTCGGCTTTGATAGTTCCCAGGAACGTTCTTGGGTCCAGGATCGATGTTGCCCCGGATCGTCATCAAGTTGGAGCAACACCATGACCAGAGCAATCCAAACCTAGGTTCGCATCACTTTAATACCATCCCCTTGATTATCGCCCAAGCCTTGAACGGCGATTCTTGCCCTCCTCAAGGATCCGGCGAGAAGGGTGGGTACCAGCCTGGAAGTGGGTCGCGGCGGGGCCTTTTACGGCGATTCTTTGTAACCAGGTGCGGCATTCCTGAAGATTGCGCAGGCGTGTATTGACGTGATCACCCACGACAATGCCGATTGCCGTGGGGAATACCGGTGACGGTTCAATGCGCGGGTAGGCACCTCATTGTTCGGGCCATCGGTCAGGTAGATGATTTTCGACGGCACCTGCGTGGACAGACCGAGGAGATTTGCCGCCCATGTTCCCTCCGGCACAATCTTCCATCTCTGCCGTCTGGCTATGGCGCGCGCCGCTTCATCAATATCCGGGCTCAGTTTGCCGCCGAGAGCCGGCTTGAACTTTGGCCTGTCATAAAGCCCGCGCCGGATGCGCCGGATTGTTTCCTCGCGAGTCAGACCAGACAGAGCCATGTCGATTGTGCCCCGGCTGGCGATGTCAGCCTCCACGCTGCGCCCTGGCAGAGCGCGCCGGGCGGTCAACGGGCTGCCCGCGCCAACTGCCCGTGTTGCCCGTTTCCCTGCGGTGACCTTCCGGCTTCTTCGCCCTGCCCTGTTTCCACGTGCTGACAAACCACGAAAGAAGACGGCAATGAGCAAACCAGACACCACCACAGAAGCAACACACATATCGGGACCGTGGAGATTATTCGATCTTTTTACAGACCTTGAAATCGTTACGGATCGCAAAACGGCCCATGAGACGGAAAGCATTGTTCAGTTCAAAGGCCTACGCAATGCAAAGGCGAACGCACGGCTCATGGCGGCTGCATTGACACCCCCTGGAAGAATTCTGGCCCGTTCATTCGTGATCCTTGCCTCGGCTATAGCGGTTCTCCAATTGGTGTATGGGGAAACCGTCGGCCTCGAGTGGCCTTTTTCTCAAGAAAAAGCCACCTTGCACGACTTTACTAACTCCACGATAATTGGAGAACCGCTCTAGTGTGTTGGCTTTGACTCGGGTGACAGGCCACTGAGCGATAGGGGTGAAGATTCGAGCTTTTTCGATTGCCCATTCTGGCCATGTTGCACCGAACTGCACCCAATATATGGTCGCCATTTTTGGGCTCGCGTGTACCGTTTTCGGTGCTCTTTCATGCAGTTTTGTGCAACACAAGTTGGTTTGCCAACTGCTTGAGCAGAAATGACTTATCGTCTATCAGGTTGTAGATTCAGCAGTTTACGGAAAATCCAGAAAACAATTGCGATCTTTCTTGCATCCGCTCCAAATGCGTGGGCGAGCCCTGCGGCGCTTCCGCCCAGGGCCGAGAAGTTACAATTTGCACCGCTTCATGGCGAATTCACGGACACGTCGTCAGTGGTTCCCCTCAATAGTGGAAGCTGCTTCGCGTTGCCGGTCTCAGGTGGGTTGGATGAAACTACACCCGCGCCTTCCCGCACAGAATAGAAACGGTCCGCAATCAGATTGGTCAACGTTTCTTGCCTTCCATCCGGCCATAAGACTTCGGCCTTATCCACCCGCTGATGGTCGCCAAGGCCAAAGTGGATTCGAAGGTCGTTCTGCGAAAGGTAGCTGCCGCCGCTGATGACTTCGCCAAGCTGCACCAAGTCGCCAGCCGTCGTGCGCACGCGCGCATTCAATGCCAGGCGATTGCTCTTAACACCTTCTAACTGAAAACTGATCCAGTGGCTTTTGGGCCCGCCCTCCGGACGCAGGATCATCGGTTGGCCCTTGAGATTCTCCACAACCGCTTCGAGTTTGCCGTCGTTGAATAAATCGCCGATTGCCACTCCGCGGCTCACCTGCGGAATCTGGATTGCGGTTCCGGCCAACTTACTGATGTCCTTGAACGTTCCATTGTGCTGATTCTGAAACAATAACTTCGGCTCAAGGTACTTGAGACCGGAGCCCATCTCATCTACCTGTGGATACACGTGCCCGTTGACGATGAAGATATCCTGCCAGCCATCGTTATTGAAATCGACAAATGCGTCGCCCCACCCCACATACCCTCGAGTGCCCCTCCCGACTCCCGAGGACACCGAGACATCCGTAAAGCTCATTCCGCCGTCGTTACGATAAAACGCGGCATATTCGTTGTCGAAATGCGAGATCAGCAGCGACATGCGCCCGGTGTGCATATAGTCGCCGACGGCAATGCCCATATTCGCCTGCCTTGCGCCGCTTTCGCTCAGACCCACGCCCGAGGGGAAGCTCACATCCTCGAACACGCCGCGGCCATTGCCTTGGTATAGATAGTTCGGCTGGCCGTCGTTGGTGACAAATAAATCGAGTTTTCCATTGTTGTCGAAGTCCGACCAGATTGCCGTCAGGCCATAGCGCTGCTCCTCATCCCCCACCCCCGATTTCTTTGAAACATCGGTGAAAGTTCCATCCCGGTTGTTGTGGTAGAGATTGTCGGGAGAGCCCTTCAGGCCGCGCGGTCCGCACTGCACATCGATGCCCATGTACTTGCAGGTCTCGCTGGATCCGAAAGCCGCCATATCGTTCAGATGAAAATCCACATAGTGCGAAACAAACAGATCCGCCCAGCCATCGCCGTCGTAGTCTCCAAAGGCCGCTCCCGTGGCCCACATGTGGTCGCCGCTCAGCCCGGCTTCCTTGGTTACGTCGGTAAACGTGCCGTCGCCGTTGTTCCTGTAAAGCACAACTCCACCGAAACAAGTCACCAGGAGGTCGGGCCATCCATCGTTGTTATAGTCCCCGACCGATGCGCCCATCGCCCAGCAGGGATATCCCACACCAGCCTTGTCGGTAACATCCGTGAAGGTCCCATCGTGGTTGTTATGGTATAAGGCACTCCGCGCCTTTTGGCCATGGAGCGCCATTTCAACGCTCTGCGCGTTCGTAAAATAGATGTCGGGCCAGCCGTCGCGATCGTAGTCGATCAGCGCCACGCCCCCGCTCATTGACTCAACAATGAACTTCTGTTCGGGACTTGAAAAATGCTCAAAGTTAATTCCCGTAGAAGCTCGAATATCCACAAGCTCCGGATAGCTGAGACTCGTTGCGCTTGTCTGTTTTCCTGGGTCGGTATTCGCGTTCCCCTGCTGCCCCAGCGTCGGCGGCGCACTATAGGGATGCGCCTGCCCCATGCTCGTGGGTACGAGGCATGCGATAAGAAGTGCAAGGCACAGGCTGAAGAACGCCACTCCATGTTTCGGCATTGTGATTTCTCCAGCCGCCAATTGCTTTTCGCAGCCGTTCTTTACTTCATTTGACGGTGCCAACCTTTTCCACAGTCGCCGGAAAAAACATAGCCTGACACGCATGAACAAGGGAATCCCACGAAGACAATTCTAAGCCTGGCGCCAATGCCTTTCAAACGGCGTTATTGCACGGATAGGCTTGAAGATCAGCTACTCTGAGACATAACCCAGAAAGGCTGCCAGTTCCATGCCGAACAAGCACAGCGCCCCGCGCCGCCACCACATCCACAAGATGAAGTTCAGGGTAAATAAGCTGGGAAAAAGGAAAGCGCGGTCCTCGCCCGATCCATGCAACAACGCCACCCTTCACGCAAAGCGAAGTTTTTAGACAGGCTCTAAAAAAACGATCGGCCGTTGACTCCTAAGGAGACACTTCCGTCGGATCGATCTCGGTTCCGGCCTGGGTAAACTGAAACTCCAGGAGCCACACGCTGGAGACGGCCCGGCCATCCACTTGCGGGGGCTTGAACTTCCAACGCTGTGCGGCCTCCAAGGCAACCCGGCCAAAGTACTTGCTCGGCCCCGGTTCATCGAATTCCGCTTTGGATACATTGCCCGATGCATCGACATGGACCCTGATCGACAGATCGAACTGGCCGTGAATGGACGCGGTCGCAGCAGGCAGGACGTCCGGCAAAACCCGTTCGACTACGCTACCGTCCACCGTCTCGCCCGCTGTGGATTGTGCGGCTGGTCCTGGAGATTCCGGCCGAGGTCCCGGCTGGAATTGTTGTTCATCGGACGAGGTGTCGCTCGAATGCGTCCGAAGGTCGTGGGACCGCATCATCATTGCACCGACCGCGACAACAAGAACGAGCACCGCTAAGACCACCAGAGCCGGCACCAGGCGTCTGGAGGACCTGGGTACCGCGGTCTTTTCATCCTGAGACAGAGGGGCCTGGACCGGAGGAGTCTGGACCGGAGCAGCCTGGACCGGAGCAGCCTGGACCGGAGCAGCCTGGACCGGAAGAGCTTGGACCGGAAGAGCTTGTGCAGGTTGAATACGAGCCCCGATGTCGCCAAGCGTGCATCGGCGCATGGGATCGATCCGCAAACACTCCTGCGCGATGTCGAAGAAGGGTTGTGGAATCGATTCCGGCACGACCGGTTCGTTGTGGGCCGATCTGTCCCAGACCGGCGGATGCTGGGTCAGGGCTTCGACAACAGTGACGCCGAGCGACCAGGCATCCGCGGCCGGGGAGATCGTCCCGGTGGCGAATTCAGGCGCACCGTAGATTCCAGCCGCCGGAAAATGTGTGCCGGCCTCGCCCGCGACATAGAGCCTTGCCCAGCAGAGTTTCAACTGGTTGTCGACGACCATGATGTTGGATGGCTTCAGGTGTCCATGGACGAAGCCTTGCCGATGGAGGCAGGCAAGCGCGTCGAGAACCGGCTCCAGCATCTCCCTGGTCTCGGTTGGCGTAAGTGGGCGCTCGGGAAGGATCTCTGCGAGATTCTCCTCGGCATACTCCGTTACGGCGTAGAGCAGCGGGACTGCTTCGATTTCACAGCGTCCTGTGTGAAACAGACGCATGAGGTGAGGATGGGACTGGGCCGTTGCCACCGTCCAGCGGGCGATGTAGGCTTGCAGGTCCGCAGCATCGGCGGCAATGAGCCTCAGGGCGGCTTTCTGCGATCCATGCCCTTCAAGATCCGTCTGGAAGACACCGCTCCATTCAGATCCGCCTAACCATTGATGGAGAGTAAATCTTCCGTCGATGACCCGTCCCACCCAATCGCTTCGAATTGGGGTAGTAGTCATGGCTTAGACCATTCTATCCGAGCACCGCTCAGAGCTCACCGAAGCACAGTCGGTTGCGCCCATCGGTTTTAGCAATATAGAGAGCTTTGTCAGCTCTTTTGAACACTTCACCCTCGTCCTCGGGCTTCTTTCCGCACAATGCGGCGCCAATGCTCACGGTGCCGATATACTCCTGGTCGCCAAGAGTGCAGGGCTTATTGAGCTTGGCGATGATTATCTTGCCGATCCTCGCAATCTGGGCCGAGGCGACCTCTGCGCGTTCGTGCAGGTTCTCGAGCACAACAACAAATTCATCGCCGCCCCAGCGGCCCACGATGTCGGATTCACGCAGACATGAGGATAGGCGGCGCGCAACCTGTTGCAGGAATAAATCGCCGGCATCGTGGCCCAGGGTGTCATTGACTTGTTTGAAGTTGTCGAGATCAACCAGCAGAACCGCGCACGCTTTGCCGGTCCGCCTGTGGGATGCCAGCGCGACTTTGAGCCTTTCCATCAGGAGCCGACGGTTCGGCAGGCTGGTGAGGTGATCGTAGAAGGCCAGACTCTTGACCTCGTCGTGCATTTGCTTGAATGCGGTGATGTCCTGCGACCAGATAATGAGGCCGCCCAGTTCCCCATCCGGATAACTCCACGGCTTGACTTCCCAACGCAGCCAGGATGTGGTTCCATCCGCACGAAGATAGGCATCCTCTTCGCATCGCTCGACGCCGCCTCCGGCAAGGCAGCGGCGATGTGACTCCTTCCATCGTTCTGGAGTATTGGGCAACACTGCATAGTGGCTGAGGCCGACGATCTCGCGGCCGACCAAGCCGTAGTCTTCATGCCACTGCTTTGTGGCTACCAGGTAACGCATCTCGCGATCGAACATGGCCACCGCCGTGGGCGCCGCGCTGGCAAAGACCCGCAAGACCGCCGACCGCTCCCAAAGGTCGCGTTCTATTCTCTTCCGTTCCGTAATGTCCTGGTGGATGGCAACGGCGCCACGAATCCTGCCGTCTCGCCGATGGAGCGGCACAGCGGAGTCGAGGATCATCTTGCGCGTACCATCGAAAGCTTCAATCTCGATCTCCTCCTCAAATGAAGTTTCGCCTTTCTCCACGGCACGCGAACCTGGCCACTCATGCGCTCCTAGAGGCGCCCGGCTGTCCTGGCGCCAACCCTTGTATTCGCCTCGCCGGTCCATGCCGCCGTATCGTATCTCGCTCCAGATTCGCCTGGCAGCTTCGTTGGCGAAGAGGATTTTTCCTTCCGGGTCAAGAACCCATAGCCCCTGGGGCAGCATCTTCACAATTGCATTGAGAAGCTCCTGGTTCTCATGCAGCGATTCTTCCCCCAGCTTGCGTGCTATTTTGGCGGCGCCAACCACTTTTCCGCTCTGATCCCGTATAGGCGAGATGGAAACGGATACGTCAATCGGCTGCCCGTCTTTGCACCGGCGGACCGTCTCGTAATGCTTCACAAAAACACCGCCGCGCACGCTTTCCAGCAGCATCTGTTGCTCTTCGACATACTCATCCGGAATAATAATGGAAATAGGCTGCCCGATTGCCTCATCGCGACCGAAACCAAAGATTCGCTCGGCGCCGCTGTTCCAACTGGTGATGATTCCGTCCAAGGTCTCTCCGACGATCGCATCGTTCGACGACTCAACGATGGCCTCGTATTGGCGCAGTGCCTGCTCCGATGCGCGGCGAGCGGATATATCGATAACCGCCGCAAGGACGCTCGCCCCATCTTCGGTCTCGATGGGGGTCAAGCCGATCTCGGCGGGAAACTGGCTGCCGTCCTTGCGGACTGCGTAAAACTCGCGGCCGACGCCCAGGGAGCGCGGTTGCGGTGCAGCGTGAAAGCCGGCGCGCTGACTGTGATGGCTTGCGCGGAAGGACTGCGGAATCAGGATCTCGACGGATTGCCCAAGCAACTCGGCCCGATCGTAACCGAAGAGCCGTTCGGCGGCAATATTGGCCATCTCGATCAACCCCGCGCTGCTTACCATGAGCATGGCGCTGGGGCTGTATTCGACTGCGAGCCGGTATCGTTCAGGGCTTGCCTGGCCTTTGCGGTCCATGTTCGTTCACCTCTCGCAAAATCGACGATCGCCCGGTCCTGGTGGCTACAAACGGGGAATAGGGCACGGCTTCTCCCGGACTTCATTCCGGGGGGCCCGGGCATTTACGTGCGCTTTGGTTTTTCTAGATTAAGGCATCCGGGCCACAGTTGGCTGGATTTATTCGAATTCCGAGGCATCGGGAGCAGCCGAGTTCTTCGGCGGATGCAGAGATCGATGCAGTCAAAGAAACCAGCTGACTTGCTGACTCGCTCTCTCCGCGAAGCGGAGGCTAACTTGCTGAATGAATCGAAAGCAGCGACAGGAAACTAGCCGCCTCACTCCTCGCGCAGCAGGAGCAGAGGGTCAACCGATAGTGCGCGTTGCGCCGGGATCCACGTTGCAACCAGCCCAACCAATAACATCGCCAGAACAACGCCCGTCAATACTGCCGGATCGCGGGGAGTCGCCTGATACACGATGAAAGCGAGGACTTTTGTGGCCAGAAGTCCGAGGAGCAATCCCGCGATCGAACCAAAGGCCAGCAACTTGAAAGGCCGCGCCAACGCTGCTCGCAGCACTTCCCTGCGCTGTGCGCCGAGGGCCATGCGAATTCCTAACTCACGCAGCCGCTTGCTTACCGAATATGCGGCCATCCCAAAGATTCCAGTTATCGATAGCATCGCTCCCATTATTCCGAGCACACCCAACGACATGGTTGCCATGCGCGAAGCAAACAAGGCGCCATTCATCTCTTCTTTCCATGTCTGGATGAAGGCAGGCAGTCCCGCATCCAAACCACGCAGTTTGCTTCGAATCGCTGCAACCAGTTGTTGCAGATCGCGTCCCGAGCGCACCACCAGCACGGTTTGGCTCGCCGGGTATTGAAGGATGGGAAGGAACATCGCCGGCTGCGGATCTTCGGCGAGGTTCACCGTGTATTTCCCGTCTTCAACCATGCCCGCGACTTCAATGGGTGTTCCATCCTGCATTTTGAAATGCTTGCCGATGGCGCCCGTTGCCGAGCCAAGGATTTTGCGGGCAAACTCCCGATTGACCAGGGCTATCTTCGGTGCATTCATGTCGTCCTGCGAGGTGAACGCCCTGCCCGCCAGCAGGGCCGTCTCCGCCGCATGCAAGTACTCGGGAGATACCTTGTATGTTATGGCTTGAGCTACGGCATTCGCCGGGCGCATGTCCGTAGTTCGATCGGAAAACACCGGCGAGATGGACCAGCCCATTTGCAGTGGTGGAGTGTCCACCAATCCCACGGAAGTTACACCCGGAATGGTTTTCATTGCATCGATCATGCGCTGTTGCATTGGTTGCACGTGGTCTTCGCTATATCCGGCCATGCTTAGATCGGTATATACAAGCATGGTGTTCCGAGGATTAATACCGAGGTTCGTGTGCATGGAGCGCATAAGTCCCCGCACAGCCACCATCGAAGAAGTTACCAGCACGGCACAGATCGCAATCTGAACCACTAACAGGACGTCGCGCACAGTTACCCGCCGTCCGAGCCTGGCGCTCGATCCTGCCTTGACAATCTCATACGGATTGGTGCGCAGTACCTGTCTCAGTGGCACGGCGCCAAAGAGAAGTCCACTTACCAACGCCAACAGCGATGCAACCAGATAAACACTTGCATCCGGAGTTACGGGAAAGTTCATCGGAAATTGGGGAAACGGCTGCCACCCGGCCAGCCGGTGCAAGAGCACGATACTGCCGACGAGTCCAACGGTGCCTCCTGTGAGCGAAATCAGAACCGCCTCGGTGAAGAGTTGGCGAAGGATGCGCATGCGACTGGAACCAAGAGCGAGCCGCAGTGCTACTTCCCGCCCGCGGTCGGCGGCGCGCGCTGCAAACAGGCTGCCCAGGTTGGCACAGGCGCCCAGCAGAATCAATCCAGCGAGCAGCATCAATCCCGCCAGGAACGCTCGTATCGCAGGAGCAAAAAAATCACCGTGCAAACCTGGGCGGACGAGGCTCCAACTGCTTTGATCGTCTTCTTTGGGATAGGCTTTCTGAAGATAGGAACCAATCGAACTTAGATCGGCGGCAGCCTGTGCCGGAGTTACTCCGGGCTTCAAATGTCCAAGCACCTCAAAGACCCACCGAGATCCACGATCGTTCAGGTGAAGGTACCCGTCAAGCTGCTCCTGATTCACCAGCGGCACAAAGAAATCAGGCGAAAAGAACAGCAACGTCCCATGAAACTCAGGGGGGGCCACACCGATGATGGTAAAGGGATGCTTGTTTAGCTGAACGATTCGACCCACAACGCCGCGGTCATCCTGGAAATGGCTGTGCCAATACCCGTAAGTGAGTACGATATATGGAGCGCTGCCTAAGCCATGCTCATCGGAAGGTTGAATAAACCGGCCGAGATAAGGATGAATTCTCAATACATCGAAGTAGTTCCCGCTCACCGAATAGATCCAGACATGGGATGGATCTTTGCCGGTATCGAGGCCAGCCTGCACGATGGCATAAGCTGCCAATCCATCGAAGCTGCGGTTGCGATCGCCCAGATCGACGTAGTCGGGATAGGACTGGACGATGTATTTTTCGTTGCCCCGCTGGAGTGAGTAAAGGCTCTGGCCTTGCGGCACATTCAGCGGACGCAGGAACAGCCCATTCAATACAGCAAAGACCACGGCGTTTGCGCCAATGGCCAACGCCAGCGTGAAGACAGCAACAAAGGCGAATCCGGGAGACTTGCGCAGCACACGAATGCTATAGCGCACGTCCTGCAGAAATACCTCGAAAAAACTGCCACCGGCCGCCTCGTGGATCTCTTCCTTGTACTTCTCGCGCGCTCCGAACTCGATGCGCGCGCGCCGTTCGGCTTCTGCGCGGGCTAAGCCGGAGCGTTCAAGATCGTCGGCGCGATGCTGGACATGCGAGCGAATTTCCTCGTCCATTTCGGCGTTCATCTGCGCGCGCTGAAACAGAGCGGCAATGCGGAAACGAAGCGAATCGAGAGTTTTCATATTTCCTCCGTTGGATGAGAGAACGTGGAAACTCTCTCAATAATTCCAGCTCATTCATCGCGAAGAAGGATCATTGGATTGACCGCCAATGCGCGCTGCGCGGGAATCCACGTTGCCAGCAAGCCGAGCACTAACATCGCGAGAACCACACCGGCCATAACCAGCGGATCCTTGGGCGTCGCTTGATACACGATGTAAGCCAGCACCTTGGTCCCCAGTAATCCGAGGAGTAAACCGGCCGCCGAACCAAAGGCTAATAACTTCAATGGCCGTCCCAATGCGGCCTGCAACACTTCCTTGCGCTTCGCGCCAAGGGCCATGCGAATGCCTAACTCGCGCATCCGCTTGCTCACCGCGTACGCCGCCATTCCAAAAATCCCGGTGATGGATAACATTGCGCCCATCAGGCCCATAACTCCCAGCGCCATAGTCGCAAGCCAGGAAGGCAACAGAACCGTGCCCAGCAGGCTGGTCCATGTCTGAATGTCCACGGGCAGTCCGGCATCCAGTTCACGCAGCTTATTACGCATGGCTTCCGCAAGCTGTTGCGGATCGCGTTTGGAGCGAACAATCAGATAGGACTGGGCATATGGCGAACGCAGTGCCGCGAGAAACATCGCCGGCTCCGGGGCCTCTGTCAGGCCCAAATACTTACCGTCTTCTACGACGCCCACCACCTGAGCGCGCGTGCCATCCTGCAACTTCATATTCCTGCCGACTGCATTCGTCACCGAGCCAAATATCCTGGTGGCAAACTCTCGATTCACTACAGCAACAGCAGGCGCGTTCTTGTCGTCACTCCAGGCGAAACTCCTGCCCGCCAATAGGCTTGTGCCGGCCGCTTCGAAATATCCGGGAGACACATCGAACGAGTACGGAGCGATGGCCGCGTTCGCGGGCTTCAGGTCGCTGGTTTCATCCTTGAATACATTCCTTCTGGATGCCGATGCGTAGACAAGAGGCGGATAAGCATTCACCATTCCGACCGCTTCCACGCCATGGATCGCAGCCATCGCGTCGATCATGCGCCGCTGCATCGCGGGTACTTTCTCGATGCTGTAATCGGCCATGGCCAGGTTGACTGCTGCCGTCATCGTGTTGCGCGGCTCAAAGCCGAAGTTACTGTGCAGCGAGCGCACCAGCCCGCGCACGGCCACCATCGATGATGTGACCAGCACCGCGCAGATGGCAATTTGCACAACCAGAAGTATGTCGCGGACCGTCAGGCGCCGGCCAATCCTGCCGCTCGATCCGGCCTTGACGATCTCATACGGATTGGCGCGCAGCACCTGGCGTACGGGAACGATCCCGAAGAGGAATCCGCTGACCAATGCCATGACAAGAGCGAACACGTAGAGTTTTGCATCTGGAGTTACCGGCAGATGGATGGGAACGGAAGGCATGGGCTGCCATGTGCTCAGGCGCCGCAGTAGTGCAAAGCTACCCACAAGTCCCAGAACGCCCCCTCCGAAGGAAATAAGAATGGCTTCGGTAAGCAACTGGCGCAGGATGCGTGTGCGGCTGGAGCCGAGCGCGAGCCGCAGAGCCACTTCTCTTGACCGATCGGCAGCACGCGCGGCAAACAGGCTGCCCAGATTTGCGCAGGCGGCCAGCAGGATCAAGCTGGCAAGCATCATAAGTCCCACAACGAAAGCCCGCACCGGAGGGCCAAACGACGTGAGACCCACGCGATCGAGGTTGGTATGTTTATGAGCAATCTCCTTGGGATAGGTCTTCTCAAGGGACAAGCCGACAGCATCCACATCGGCCATTGCCTGAGCGGGCGTTACTCCCTGCTTCAGATGTCCGAACGTTTCAAAAAGTCCACCGCTGTTGCTGCGATCGTTCGGGTACCACGCTCCCAGCTGGCCCTCATTGAGGACCGGCATGAAGAAATCAGGCGAGACGAACATGAGAGTTCCCTGGAACCCAGGAGGTGCGACACCAATGACCGTGAAGGGGTGCTGGTCGAGCCGCACCGTGCGGCCCACAACGTCCCGATCGTCTTGAAAACGGCTATGCCAGTATGCGTAGGTAAGCACCACGTAGGGAGCGCTGTTGGGGCCGTGCTCATCTGAGGCGTGGAAGAAGCGGCCAAGATACGGATGAATCCTGAGCACGTCAAAATAATTCCCGGTGGTTGCAAAACCTGTGGCGGCAATAGGATCTCTGCCGGTATCGAATCCGACAAAAGCGAAGTTGAACCCCGCCAGATCTTCGAAGCTGCGGTTGCGATCGCGCAGATCGCGATAATTGGGATATGACTGCCACGTGGGATTGTTGCCGTATTGCGTTCCGTAAAGGCTCTCCGACTGTGCCACATTCAACGGGCGAAGCACCAACCCATTCATCACTCCGAAGACCACCGCGTTTGCGCCAATGGCCAACATCAGCGTCAACACCGCCGCGATTGTGAAGCCCGGCGACTTGCGCAACTGGCGCAGGCTGAAGCGCAAATCCTGCATGCACGTCTCGATAAAGTTTCCGCCAACCGCCTGGTGAATTTCCTCTTTGTATTTCTCGCGCCCACCAAACTCGATGCGCGCGCGGCGTTCCGCATCGGCGCGCCCCATGCCGGAATGCTCAAGATCGTCGGCGCGATGCTGGACGTGCGAGCGGATTTCCTCTTCCATCTCGGCGTTCATCTGTGAACGTTGGAAGAGAGCGGCGAAGCGGAAGCGAATCGAGTCGACGAATTTCATACTTCCTCCGGTTGCTGTGAAAGTGCGGCAGCGATGGCCCCGGCAAGCCGGTTCCAACTGTCGGTCTCTTCCTGCAGGCGCTTGCGTCCCGCCACAGTGAGTTCGTAGAACTTGGCGCGGCGATTGTTCTCGGATGTGCCCCAGCTCGCTTTGAGCAACCCCTGGCGTACGAGGCGAAAGAGGCCGGGATAGAGCGCGCCCTGTTCAATCAGCAACGCGTTGGCGGAAATTTGCCCGATGCGCAGCAGGATGCCGTACCCGTGCAGTGGGCCGAGAGAGACAGCTCTCAGAATGAGCAAATCGAGAGTGCCGGGAAGAAGCTGAGCCTGGTCGTTCAAGAGAACACCCCTAATTTGATTAGGAGAGTAGCTCCATCTCTCCTAAGCTGTCAAGGGGAATATACGGGCCATCAATCTGTTTTGTTCCCGATAAAATGCCAACTCGTCCAGTTTCGGCTTCCGCAAAGCCCTTTCAAAAAAACTTCAGAATAATACTTGACATCATACACTGTATGTTGCATAGTATTTGTTGTACAGTGTATGAGGTACAGCATGACCATCGCAGAAAACCTCTTTGAGAACCTTCGCCTCGAGCTCCGCAGAGGCTGCCTCACCTTGGCAGTCCTGGCCCAGCTTCGCGAGGAGCGTTACGGCTACACGTTGCGCAAGGCCTTGGCGTACGACGGCCTGGTCATCGATGAAAGCACGCTCTACCCACTGCTCCGCCGGCTTGAAGCCCAGGGAATGCTGGCCAGCGAGTGGCGCGAAGAAGAGAAGCGCAACAAACGGTTTTATCGCCTCACCCCGGACGGCGAGCAGATCTTCGCCCAATTGCTCGGGGAGTGGCAGGCGATCAATGCATCCGTCACAGCCACACTCAACTCGACCACGGATGCCGGCAGCGGCACGCTCTAGAAGAGCAAAGGAACACGCCATGGAACTTCTCGATCGCTATCTCGAATCCGTAAGAAAGCACTTGCCCTGGCAGCGGCAGGACGACATCGTCGCCGAACTCCGCGCGAACCTCGAATCGCAGCTCGATGAAAAGGAAGAGGCGCTCGGTCGCCCCTTGACCCAGGCCGAAGCCGAAGCGTGGATCAAGCAGCTCGGCGCGCCGATTCAAGTGGCCGCGGGTTATCAGCCGCAGCAGTATCTCATCGGTCCACATGTCTTCCCTACCTACCGGTATGTGCTCAAACTGGCATGTTCGTGGGCCATGATCATTTACTCAATTGTGGCCGTGGTGCAGGTTTTTGCAACGCAAAACCCGAGCGGCACTACGTTGCTCGATGCGCTGCTGCATTTGCCATTTGTTTTGATGACTACCGCGGCCTGGGTCACCCTGATTTTTGCGGCCATCGAGTATGCCGTCGCGCAGGGTCATTTGAGATTACCCGCCCTGTGCGCACCTTCCCCTGGCTGGACACCCGGCTCTTTGCCGCCGCTTGGACAGGACGCTGTGACCGGAAAGAAGCCGCGCAGCTTTGCCCAGGCCGTTGCGGAAGTCGTGTTTGGCATCCTGTTTCTGGGTTGGCTGTTATTGGTCCCCAAACATCCATGGTTGTTGATGGGCCCCGGCGCACTCTACCTGAATGGGTCTCCCTTTCAACTGGCGGACATCTGGGTTCCGATCTACTGGTGCCTTGTCGCGTTGAATATTCTGCAACTGGGATGGAACGCGCAGAACCTGGCCCGCGGAAGATGGCAGAAGCCGCACCCGGCTTTCAATCTTGTTTTCAGAGCCGTGGGATTGGTTCCTGTCATTCTGCTGATCAACACACGGGACCATGCAACTGTTTTGCTCAAGCATCCGGCAATTGACCAGGCCAGTTATGGCGCGGCGCTGGGCACGATCAATCTGTATATACTGCGGAGCTTCCAGGTAATCGTCGCCATTGTGGTTCTGCAATTGGCATGGGACCTAGGTCAATTGGGCAGGGATGCTTACCGCAAGCGCGCGGCGGCCATGCGGTAGGTGCTGGCGTTAGAGCAGCCGGTGGCAGAAGTCCGGTTTTGAAAGGGCACGACTTTAGTCGTGCCGCAAGTGGCTGAAAATAAGCGTGGGCTTTAGCCCCTGCGGGATGTATTTTCTGAACTCTCGACTTTTGCCACAGGCTGTCAGGGCGGGAGGAGCATTCATCCTGCCCTATTTCAACCCCACGCTGCGCTTCATTGGATGGGCTTCCGTGTTGAAGATTACCGAATCGAATGGGAGCGTCGACTCCGGCGCATACAGCAGGTAGAGGTACTTCAGCGTCTCGGCAAAGAAGAAGCTTTCCATCGAATCCTTCTTTGTCTTCGTTCGCACATCGGAGAGCGCGGCGTATCCCTCATCGGTGCGGCAATACTTCACCAGCGCGTCAAAAAACGTCTGCCCCATCGCCAGGTACTTCGCATCGTGTGTCGCGTGGTAAAGGTAGTAGTTCGACTCCATGATCTCAGGCCGCAATTCATAGTTCGGAGCCGTGATCTGCATCTTCGCGTAGTCAATCTGCTCCGGCTCAACACCAGCGATATTCCACATCCGATAGCTTGAATCCTGCAGGTCGGCCGCTTGTCTGCCGTCGCCCGCCAGCACCAGCAAAGCGGGGAAAAATGCATCCAGCGAGCCGTAGAATGTATGCGTGCGCGCTCCGGTATTCATGTCTGCCTGCCCGTACCAGAGGCCGTCGGGACGCCGGTCGGCAAGATACTTATCGATGGCCGTCTCACTGTCGCGCCACATGCGCGCGCAGTCCTGATCGCCGAAGAGAATCGACGCCTTGAGTAGATACTCATAGTAAGAATCGATGCCGCCCATGATGCCCGCTGTGGGGTCCGACCACACACCCGTCTCGACATCGATTTCGGAGCCAACCAGCCCAATCGGCGAGCGCCGCTTGTATAACTCGACAAGCGCGCGCTTGGCCTTGTTGTAGTACTCCTGCTTGCCCGTATGCCGCGCCAGCATTCCGTATTCAATCAGCAGGCTGCCTATCTCCGCGGGATTGCTCTTCGTTCCCCGCACGGCGCCGGTGTGCAGATTCACATACTCATACGGCATGCCTGTGGGCGAGTTGAACATGGGCAACATGCGGCGGCCCAACTCATCGGCCAAATCCAGCAGCCGTTTGTCGCCTGTGAGTTCATAGCTTGACAGCAGGCTGCCCAACAGACGGATCGTGATTTCGAAGTCCTTGACGTAGATATTCCGATCGAGATTCAACTTGGTATCGATCAGTTCGCGCGCCTCGTCGGCCTGCGGCTTGAGACCCATCAGCGTCAGCGTATCCAGCGCATCCACCGGCGTCATCAGCAGCGGATTGCCGTACCAGTCGAAAGGGCTCTTGCTCAGCGGATGCAATTCATCGTGTCCCCACGCATACTTCTTGTAGCCTTCCCACGCGTGCAGCGCTTCCGCACGAATGCGGTCGGCCATGGCGGCTTTCTCTTGAGCGGTCATTGGCGCCACCGCCCGGTCAACCCGCGAAACACTCTGCGCCAATACACAAGGAGAAACGATTGATAGAAGCACAGCAAGCAATGGGATTCGCAGAATTCGCATGATCTCCCCTCACAACTCAACGATTATCATACAAACTCACCCTGGACCGGACTTGAAAGCCCCCCCAATCCAGCCATCCGCTTGGAGAATCGATTCCCGTTTGGTACAGTGGGAGCAATCAAAAACCGCTATATTCGTCTCGCCAACGTCGGCACGGGGCCGCCCGAATCACAATGAGAGCTCCGCAAAACTTCTGCCGGGAAGAGAGCAGCCGTTGAAAAAGCCAATGCGCATCTTTGCCGCCGCCTCTATTGTGGCTGCCGGCGTCTGCTTGGTGCTGGCCCAGCTTGTCATGGAACTCAGCAACAAAAGTGCCGCGGGAAGGGACTTCATCTCTTACTGGGCCGCGGGACAACTGCTGGTACACGGCAAGAACCCCTACGACTTTCAGGCAGTAAGAAGTCTGGAAGCGGCTGCAGGTCGTGACCCGGCGAAGTCTTTGCTCATGATGCGCAATCCGCCTGTGGCCTTTTTTGTGGCGTTGCCTCTCGGCCTTGTGAGCCCCAAAACCGCGCTGATTGTCTGGCTCTTCCTTCTGATGGCCGGTCTGTCCCTCTCGATCTTCCTGATCTGGATCATGGAGGGCCGACCCGATAATCGGTACCATCTACTGGGCTATGTGTTCGCGCCCGCACTGGCTTGTTTCCAGGCTGGCCAATTCGGGATATTTCTCCTGCTGGGCGTGGTTCTGTTTCTCTATTTCCACCGCACGCGGCCCTTCATTGCAGGGGCGGCTCTGCTTCTCTGCTCGCTCAAGCCGCACCTGTTTTTTCCTTTCGGCGCCGTTCTCATGCTGTGGTCGATTACCGCGAAGAGATGGCGCATCCTGGCTGGACTCGCTGCTGCCTTGGCGGCCAGTTGCGCGGTCTCCTATGCGCTCGACGAAAATGCGTGGACACAGTATTCGCAAATGATGCACGCCGGAGGAGCGCTGGATGAACCCGTGCCCACTCTCAGCGTGACCTTGCGTTTTCTCATCGCCCCCCACGCGGTATGGCTGCAATTCGTTCCGCAGACAGCAGCGTGCCTTTGGGCGATCTGGTACTTCTGGACGCGCCGCGCCCGCTGGAATTGGTTGGATAACGGCCTGATTGTGCTGCTGGCAGGGGCGGTCTGCACACCCTTCGGCTGGTTGACCGATGAATCCATGCTGTTGCCCGCTGTAATGGCTGGACTCTATTGCGCGCTCGCCGCGAAGCGCCCCTGGTGGCCCCTGGCGGTGATCGCCGCGGCAGCTCTCGCGGAGCTTTTCTTCGGACCCGAGATCACCACGCGCTACTTTCTTTGGACCACGCCCGCGTGGCTTGGCTGGTATCTCTACGCAACCGGGAGATTCGGCGCGCGGCCGGCAGAAGGCCGCGTCACCGCCGCCGCGCAGGGCTAGGTCGCGCCCGTGGGATCTCGTGCGTTGAGGTTCGTACTTGTTCAGGCGGTCTGAAAGACTTGTTCAGGCGGTCTGAGAGACTTGTTCAGGCGGTCTGAGAGACTTTCCAAAAAACTTCGTTTTGCGTGAAGGGTACGGGCTTTAGCCCGTACCTCGGGACCCACAAGTATCTGGGCTTTACAGGCTGCGGAAAAACTCCCGTCGGAGGGAGGCGGGGGTTTCAACCCCCGCATAACGCCAACAGAATGAATGACGGCTTTAGCCACGGACGGGCTCTTTCCGCCATTTTCGACGGACTCCCGAGTTTTCCGCAGCCTGTTTAGCCCCTGAGGGAAGGCTCCCAGGAGCTTGCACTCCCTCAGTGGCTAAAGCCGAAACCTATTTCGTTATTGAATGTACGGGATGAATCCCGTCCCCTTCAATGTGCTTGGCTTTTAGACAGATTCTGAAAGCTGAAAGCTGAAAGCTAGAAGCTAGAAGCTGAAAGCTAGAAGCTGAAAGCTGCTCTTACGCCGCCGTCAGTTCCGACGACCGTACGCGGAAGCGCTTCATCTGAATCGAAAGCGCACGCTCGATCTTGCGCAGGTCGCCGCGCTCGCTCGGTCCAGTAAAGGTTGAGGCTACGCCATGAGCCGAAGCCCGCCCCGTCCGGCCGACGCGGTGAACGAAGTCCTCCGCAACCTTGGGCATGTCGAAATTGATGACGTGCGCCACGTTGGCCACATCGATGCCGCGGGCGGCAACATCTGTCGCCACGAGAACACGGTGATGTCCCTCGGAGAAGCTGCGCAGCGCCTGGTTACGCTGGGCCTGCGTGCGGTCGCCGTGAATCTGAGTAGCCGAGAAGCCGCCCTTGGTCAGGCGCCGCGCAACGCGATCCGCGCCGTGCTTGGTGCGCACAAAAACCAGAAAGCTGCCTGTCTCCGCCTCCAGCAGGTGTTCGAGAAGTTCCTGCTTCTTGTCCGGCTCCACTTCAAAGGTGCGCAGTTCGATGTGATCGGCCGGCTTCAGGACGGAACCGATTTCGATGCGGACTGGATCCTTGAGGTACTTGCGGACAACTTCCTTCACCGCGCCTTCGAGCGTGGCGGAGTAGCACAGCGTCTGCCGCGTCTCCGGCAACATGCCGGCGATGCGTGCAATGGCCGGCTGAAAGCCCATATCGAGCATGCGATCCACTTCGTCCAGCACCAGGATTTTGATGCCGTCGAGCCGAACGAGCCTGCGCTTGATGAAGTCCTCAAGGCGGCCGGGCGTAGCAACGATCAACCGCGCGCCGCGACGAATGGCCTCAAGCTGCGAGCCCTCGGCCAATCCACCAACAACCAGCGCAACAGTCTGCGACGGGCTGGTGCGAATGGAGCGAAATGCCTTTTCCACTTGCATCGCAAGCTCGCGCGTCGGCAGCACAATCAGAGCCTGGGCTCCGCGTGTTTCCGACTTTTGCAGAAGCTCAATAATAGGGATGAGGAAGCCAAGCGTCTTACCGGTTCCGGTCTGCGCGGTGGCCAATACGTCGCGGCCTTCGAGCGCAGGGGGAATGCAGCCGGCCTGAACCGGGGTGGGGATTTCAAATTTATTCATGTCAAGGCGCGCCAAAAGAGCGGCCGAAAGAGAAAACTCAGAGAATTTGCTAGTCAAAATATTCTTCCTGTTTGGCCCCGCGAGCCGCCTTTTTCTGGGGGCCTGCAATCGGAACCGGTCATGGGCGCGCACACTTACACACTTCAGGCGCGAGCCTGCTTGAATCATCCATGCGTAAGGGAGAACCGAAAACGTCCCTGGGACTGGCCACAAGGCATTCAAGGGGAGAACGCTTTGGGCCCGGAGCTGCCACACGCTACTAGTACGCCAAGCGGCACATTACCGGCTGGCTACCCTGCTCCATGGCAATCAATATTTGATTGCGTTCCCCGGTTTCATTCAAGCCAATCCAATTTGTCCAGTGCGCCAGTCCATTCAAGGAGGCGCAAAAGGAAGCAAATCGCTCGAACCCTCGCGGTCGACCGTTTTTGCAGGCCAACGCGAAATCTCCGGGTGGGAGACTCATAGGTATACGCTGTAGGGGCTTGGGGGAAATCTGTGCCAGGCAAACTTGCCGTCGTCAAGGGCAAACCGCTGCTCACGGCCAAATCACTGAGCGCAAACCCAGTGTAACACAGCTTCGCTTTTCCTTTTCTTTCGCGCAAAGACGGCAGGGCAATTGCTTGAGCAATGAGCATCTTGCAAAACTGCATCGAACTGCAAAATGTGTCAGTCGTATACCGGCTTTGCCGACTGCGACGGATGAAACATCCGGTCCTCATCTCTCGGAGGGAGAAGGCGAAAATAGCCCAGGACTAGCGTAGCGCAGTCCTGGGTCGGCATTGAACAAAGGACATCCATCACGTCGGGACGGACCGAAACTCGCGACAAAATTGTTTTTCTCGTGGAATCAACAACTTGCACCATCCACGGAGAGTAGTTTCTTGTCAGGGCACGGCTTTAGTCGTGTCCGCGCCGAAGGCCGAGGCAGGAATGGTGACCGAACCCATGCGGCCTGAGTTTTTGTCCACCACAAGAATCCGCAGCGAAGCCACACCCCGCTTCAACTGAACGGCATGTTCGTAGGGAATGCCCGTGGACAGCAACTGCTGGTACGTCGAGGACCTGAGCCGCAGCCCCAGCGTTTGTCCCTCGACCTGCGCATGAAGGCCCGCGTCGTCGCGCTGGATGATGAAGACATCCAGCTTGTCCACCCAGCGGTCCGCCTGCTGTTCCACATCCAGGCCGCCGGCCGCGACGTCGATCTTGAGGTTGGCGCCGCCGTCCATGGGAATCACGTTGGCGGCTACTGTTAACTCATTCGCATCGACGGGCTGCCATATCGCCCGCTGGAAGCGCTCCTTGATCGTGGCTAGCTCCTTTGTGTAGAGGTAGCCGGTGCGGTAGTGCAGGTTGAGGCCGTGCTGTTTGCCGCTGAGCTTGACGGTAATGACGTGGTACTGGCCATCTGCCGGCCGATCCGGAGAAAAGCTCAACAGATAGCTGGCATGACCGTCTTCCACGATCTCGGATAGCGCACCCACCAGATCGCCGGATCGCCGGATCGCGCGCCCCCCGGTGGACTCTGCCACTTGGCGAACAGGCCACTGAATGGGGTGAATATCCTCGAGCATCTCGGCCTTGTTGCGGCCTCCTGAATAGTCGACCGGAACACTCCCGGCCTGGGGGTTTGTTGGGGTCAGTTCCACGTTACGGTGTTGGGTATCGGCGGCGATCGCCGCTGTCTCCAGTTGCGAAACATCGAAGGGATAGACGGCCACGTGCGCGTCGTTCATGGCCTCCTGCGCGCGCAGGGCAAAGCTGTCGAAGGAACCGGAGTTCCGGTCGATGCCTACTTCCTGATCGCGCCACTCGGCGAAGACGTTGTCGCTGGAAAACCAGACCAGGTTCTTGTGCCCGGCAACGGCGCCCAGGCGGCGCGCAACACCGACCAGAATAATCAGCGACGCACGCGCGGGGTTGCTCCCCATGGTGAGTAACTGAGGATCGATAGAGGAAAGCCCATCCGGCGAATCCGCTTGATTGCCATTCACTGAGCTGAGGTCGGAGACATTGCGCACCTCGTTGAACTGGTGGCGGTTGCGCGTCTCTTCGTCTTGAGCCTGCGCAACGGACTGCGCCGTGGGCGTCCACTTTCGCAGCCGCGCGCTCACAGCGGCGTGATCGGTGGTGACCTCCGCCAGCACGCGAAAGCCGAGGCTGCTCATGGTGTAGAGACCGATCCGCTCGTCCGGGCGCGTAGCTGCAAGGAATTGGAGCATCTGCGTACGGGCGTTCTGCATGTCGTTCCAGGCAATGTGACTCTCATCGATGAGCAGAATCGTAGCGCCGGCCCCGGTGTGGGGAATTGCCGGAGGAGTTGCCGGTGAACCTGCCGCCGCATCGCCAGTCTGGTTTAAAGAAGTCTGGTTTGAAAATGTAGATTCGGGCTGAGCGGCTTGCATATTGCCTGGGACTGGCCAAACAGCATCGGCCGAACTGAAGAATTTAATCTCCTGCCTGCGTCCGTTGTCGAAGACCTCGATATCTTCCGCTTTCAGGCCGTTTACCGGGTGGCCCTTCTTATCGTCGGCTACCAGGCTCACATCCACCAGCCGCGTAGTGACCTTGAGTGTGTAGCCGGACGGCTGGTCCTGGGCATGGTCCAGGGCATGGTCCAGGGCAGCGGTGGCGGCCTGGTCCGGCCCTTCGTTGCCGGGCTGGCCGCTGGCCGTTTCAATGCTGATTTCCGGGTCTGCTGGAGTTGCAGGCGCAACCGCTGTTACAGGCGCCGGTGTCGAAGCCGTCTCGCCCGCCGTTGCCGCCCCGGCGCCGCTCTCCGTTGCTTTCGGCGAGTCGGTGGTCGCGGCCGGCGCGGGTTCCGGGCTCGTCGAGACCGCGCTCTCGGCGACCGGAGCAGGCGGGTTGCCGGCTGGTTCAACGCTGTTCCCAGCCAAAATACGTGTTTCCGTGCCGAACCGGCGATACAGCTCAAAGACAGCATCGTTCAAGAATGTCTTTGCCGGCCCCTTGTAACTCTCCGCCGCATGCATCCCCAATGGAGGTTGTGTCGTGTGCGCCAACAAGACAGAGACGCCCCGCAGAGGGCAAATATAGCTCTTTCCCCCTATCTCCACAGCGCCGTATTCAACCATCATGTCGCTCTTGGAGACAGCTCCATTCGGCGGCATATCCGCCTCCAGCGTGATGCGAAGAATTGCGCCGCTTGCCGGGTCGAATGCAATCTCACCATGATAAGCGGCAACTTCGGCGAACGAATGCCAGTCCCCTGACTCATGGGTCTCGGTGCTAACACCGCTTGAAACACAGCAAAACCCCACCGAATAATGCGATTGTTCTTTGGGCACCGCGTAGTGGAAGACCGCCTCCGCGCCATTCGCTCCCGCTTGCCAGCGGCTCCATGTAATTTTGCCCTTGAGGGCATCTCCCACCACTATGCTCAGAATCGGCCCAAACACTCCCTCGGTGAACAACCCGTGTTCTTGCGATTCGCCCTTCTTGATCTTCGCCGCCACCTTCTCCACAACCTCGTGGCCGTCACGGTAAGTCACCAGGACATTGGACCTGCCTACAACGTGCAAAGGCAGATAGATCAAGGTGGTCATTCCAACTTCCCCTTGAATATCCTCGAGTGGCCTGTCCTCAAAGCGAGTCGTATCGCGCGTGGCAATAAAATTGGGCAACTGGCGAACGGTCGTATTCACGTAGTTCACGACCGAAACGAGCATCCCGTGCAGCGCCGCCGGGGCCGGCCTGGGGCTTGCGGGAATCTCCGCTGCCGGAGGATCGAGGAAAACCGACGAGTCGGCCAACGCAACCAGCGCCTGCTGGGCCTTTTCTCCCGGCAAACCGGCCTTCAAGTGCGCCAGCCTGGCCGTGCTCAGCCGTTCGGTCAGTTCCATCCCAGACAGTTGCCGCGCAAGGTCGGCATCCGCCTGATGCGCGTCCTCGGATGCTGCCAGTGCCTGTTGTAACTCTTCCACCGTAATCCTGGATGAATGCTGGGCAGCATCGGCACGAAGAACCAGGACAGCTACGAACGCCACCAGGATCAATCGCCGCATTGCATCGCCTCTTTCATTCTCCGAAGCGAGTATAGATCAGGAGGACCAGGCTATCGTTCCGTACGATCGGATCACCGCCGGGGAGGGGTCGCAGGGTCGGCAGCCTTGGAGAATCAGTCCCGTGCATCCAACCGCGCTGTTACGCGATCGACCAGGTCGTCAATCTCGGCCGCGTGTTTACCTTCCGCGTCCAGAGCGTCGCCGCCAATCCGTCCCATCCGCGCGTCCGGCAACCCCATCCGCCGCTTCCGCCGCAGAATGTCGTCGATCTTTTCTTCCGGAATCACGCCCAGGGGCACGCCGATCTGCCTGGCGATCAGGTAGGTCTTGCAATACGTATCGATAATCTCGCACAGCCATTCGGCATGAGTCACTGTATCGGACCAGCAAACCACGCCGTGGTTTTTTAGCAGAATCGTGTTGTGCTCCTGCACATAGGGCAGAATCGTCTCGGCAAAGGCCTGCGTCCCCGGCGTCTCATACGGAGCCACCACCGTAGGACCGATAAGCCACTCGTACTCCGGTATCAGCCCCGTGGGCGGTGCGGTCCCGGTAATCGCAAAGGCCGTGGCATACGGCGGATGGCAATGCACAACGGCCCGCGCCTTCGGGTTTGCCTTGTAAATCTCCAGGTGCAGCAGCAGTTCGCTGGTCAGCGCGCGGTCCCCGGCCAGAATGCGCCCCTCCAGGTCGGACAGGCAGATGTCGGCGGTCTGCAGGTCGGCCTTGCTCACCAGCGTGGGCGTGCACAGCACAAACCTCGTACCCAGCCGCACGCTGATGTTGCCCCCGTTGCCGTCTACATACTGCCGCTCCCAGAGCTTGCGCCCGGTGCGAATGATCTCCGCCCGCAGACTCTCGGCTTCAAAAGAGTTGGCGGCCACCAGCGGCGATTCTTCCGCCACCACCGGCAGGCGCAGCGCGTCAACCACGGCTTCTACAATTTCCCTCACCTGTTCTGTAACAGGATTCGCTGTCTGCTCCATGGTGAACCTCGCGGGCCTGACCTCCAGGCATCTGACCGGCGCACCGCCAAGCGCACCCGTCCCCTCAAATTATATATAGAGCCGACAACAGGGCTGGGCCGTGACTCGCATCACGATTGGAGCAGGGCCATCCGCGCACATTACCCTTGTTACCTCACTTTTTGTTTTTGGGTACTAAACATTCTAGGGGGTGGGGGGCTATGTAGCATTCCGGGCGGGGAGAACTGCGCGCTGCGAGGGCCGCTCTTCGGAGGTTTGGGGGGGGGTTGCCGGTTCATTTTGGGACTCCTGGAATGAGTGTGCGCTTTGGGGGGTGATTGGACTGCAAAGTTTTGAGGACGGGAGCAGTTTTTTTTGCACGACGGGGTCGGAAAGGTGCAGAGGACCCTACTCGAAATGCTGTGTCAGGCCCCGAAGTAGTCGTTACCTGATTCGGTATCGCGTTCTTTGCCGGTAGAACGGGATGACACAAAACACACATCAGGTGAACATACGGCGGAGTGAGTCATAGTCGTATCCTCTTGCGTCGTACATCGAAGAGCGGCTCGGGTTGGCTGCAATAGATCATGGTTCCGGCACTCGACAGTAGTTTGTATCGAAATTGCCCCTGATTTCCGGATGCGCTTTGAGATATCGAAACAGCCTCGGTCTGAAATCGCAGATTGTGCTGCATGGGATAAAACCGGTAAAGCAACTGCGATTGAAGTCGTAGGATATTTGCACTTGCTCATGTGTTGCTTTGGGCGTAAAGGATTCGTCCAGACCTGAGCCACCATTTTGTGTAATGTTCAAAGAGGACATTTCAATGGAATAGGCACTCGACGCCCCATCTGCTCCGGATAATTTGTGCCAGCTACTCCCAAGCCATCTGCTGCCACCTTCGACGAAGGCATCGCCATTTACAGATTCGACGCGTCCGTTTTGAATATGCACACCCACAAGGACAAGCCAGTTCCGCAAACCGAGGAAACCGCGCAAATAATTAGGGACGTAAACCATCACGTATGCCATCGCGCCATGCCCATTAGAAAACACTTGAAACGGCGACAACTTTATTTCGTATGAATAACTTGCGCTGTCTGCCTGGGTTGACCTTGGATAGCTCTTGGTACCGCCATAACGAGCGACGAGCGGCAAGACTGTTTCCTCATTGTCGCCAACCTTAATCAAAGCCGCTTCAGACAGAATGGACAGAGCGCGATGCACCGCATACCGCGAGTAAATGTGAAGCCCTATACAACTGATGAGCAAAACGGCTAACAATGACAGGATGATCTTCAACATAAAGCCGGATCGTTTGCCAAAAGCTGCTTTCATTCCAGTCAAAAGTTTCATGCTGTACCACCCATATCCTTCGCTTGCGTGCGAAACACTCTACATCTCTGCGAAATTCAAGATTCTGATCGGAGCTGCCATTTATTGCGGGGCTGGAGTGGCAACGGGAGTAAACTGCGGTACGGCTCCGCTACGATCTACATGAAGCTGCCATGTGGTTTGCACTGTTCCGTCAGGATTCTTTCCCACCACAACCTGTACTCTGTCCCCGTTAACACTCCAGTGCTGATCTTTATCACCCGCGGAAAGGAGACCCTGTCCCGCTATAACGTGGTCCTTTCCGCTGCCAGAGTTTGTCCCATCGAAATAATAGGAGCCACCATCCGACTGCCAAAGGGTTACCTGCAGTTTGGGGTCGCTGGGATCAGTAGAAACTGGTCCCTTCAATACGCCATTCTCGATTTTGGTCGGAGTATATGTCGCATGCCAGACCTCCTTGAGATCAGGTTCCTTCTTGTCTTCATTTCCAGGTATCAAATTAGTCTGCACTAGCACAATATTCTGGTTCACTCCAGGCTGCGCTCTTTCCGCATCCGTCTTAGCTTCTCCGTGGAAGACCTTATTCCATGCCTTTTGGCACCAATCGCAATGACCGTCAGGGTCCACACCGCCAAGCGGGTTGTTCCGCATATAGGCATACAAGTTGAGCGACTGGGGATTGTCCAGCTTTGCGTACGGTACAGGTTCTGCTTTAGCTGCCCAATCAGGCGAAAGAAATCTCCCCATTGAACTTGCGTAGTACCTTGCCCCGAAGTAGTCGTTTCCTGATTCGGTATCCCGTTCTTTGCCGGTAGAAATCGATGTGTGTGCAGACGCTGCGCTAAGGAGACAAGCGGGGCGCGTCGTCATAGATGTATCCGGCACTCGAATTGAAGTCTGCAGTCGCATCGTATCGATATCCCCGGTCCCCAAAGGCGAGGGACCGGGGGCACCCTCACCGTCGTTGAAAACGGTCGCCGGGACCGGGGGCACCCAACTCAGTCCGCCCGCACCAGTTTCCGCTGCAGCGCCTCCAGCGTCTGCCCCTTGGTTTCGGGATACGTCAGCAGCACCACCACAAACTGCACCACCGTCATCACCGCAAAGAATACAAACGGCGCGCCGCGGCCCATCCGCGTAGCCAGTATCGGAAACTCCATCGCAATGACTGTGTTCATGATCCAATGGCTGGCGTTGCCCACTCCCTGGCCCTTCGAGCGCACCGCGTTCGGAAACACTTCGCCGATGTAAACCCAGATCACAGCGCCTTGCGACAGGGCAAAGAATCCAATATAGGTGACCAGCAGCCACACCAGCGCGCCGGGATGCGAGTTGGTCGTGAATATCCACGCCACGCCCGCAAGGCAAGCCGCCGTCCCCGCGGCACCGATCAGCAGCAGCGTTTTGCGTCCCGCCTTGTCGATCAGGCTCATGCCCACGATGGTGAAAATCAGATTGGTAGCGCCGATGGCGATAGCCTGCTGATCGCCGGAGATCTGGCTGAATCCCGCCGCCATAAAAATGCTGTTCAAGTAATAGAGAATCGCGTTGATGCCCGCCAGTTGATTGAACGCGCCAATCGAAATGGCAAGAAACAGCGGATAGCGATACTTCCACCTGAACACCGGCTCGTGCGCCGATGCGTGCTCCTCTGAGAGAGCACTGCGAATATCGGCGAGTTCCGCTTGCGGGTCCGGCTCACCCATCAGCTTCAGCACTTCCAATGCTTCGTCGATGCGATTCCGCGAAGCCGACCAGCGCGGACTTCTGGGAATAAAGAACAGCAGCGCCAGGAAGCCCGCTGCCGGCACCGCGGCCACACCCACCTGCCAGCGCCACTCGGTCGCGCCCAGGTGCAGTGTGCGGATCACGTAATTCGAGGTATAGGCAACCAGAATCCCGAAGACCACGTTGAACTGGAATGCGCCCACCAGCCGTCCGCGCCACTTGGCCGGCGCCAGTTCCGCAATGTACACCGGCCCCAACACCGACGAAGCGCCGATCCCCAGTCCGCCAACAAACCGGAAGACAAGAAAGGCCGGCCAGTTCCATGCCAGCCCGCATCCGAAGGCCGAAACGATATAGAGCAAAGCGGTCAGACGCAGCGCTTCCCGTCCGCCCATCCTCTGCCCCGCCACGCCCGCGCCCAGCGCGCCCACCACCGTGCCGACCAGCCCGATCGCCACCGTGAAACCCTCGCCACGCGCGCTCAGTCCGTACAGCTTCACCAGCGCATCAATGGCGCCGGAGATCACCACCGTATCGAAGCCGAACAGCAATCCGCCCAGAGCACCAGTGAGCGTCGCTTTCATCAGGTTGAAGTTGGGTCGCATCGTCCAGTTCCCCTCAAAACCAAAACCCATCCTACACACCGCCTCCGCCAGCGGTAAACCCAAGCCAGCTTCACAGCAAAAACACTGCCCCCCGAGCCGGTTCTTCCCGGAGGGAAGGAATGAAAATAGCCCAGGGGAAGCGAAGCGCACCCCTGGGACTTTGCCCCTGCCCTCCTTTCGCGTCCCGTAGGGCACGCGGTGAAACTCTGGGAGCCAATACGATCACCCTCGCGCGATTGCCCCGAGTTTACACGCCGGTAGTGTCCTAATTCGGATTTCAAAGCTGGCCGTTGCCGATGCGGTACTCGGGCGGGTGGTCCATATCTCGATCTATCACTGAAGATGGGTGCCCCAGAGCCTGTCTTGAGCTTGTCGAAAGCCTGCCCTGAGCAAAGTCGAGGGGGATCTGGACTTTCAGACCTGGGATCCGGCCGATCCCCGACCCGCGACGAATCGAGAATCGAGGCTTCCAAAGTCTCAGAATCGAGACCTGGGGCACCCGGCGACGCCCTCAGCTGTTTGAGACCGGGCAATCGAATGAACATCTCATCTTTCGTAGGCAGCTCCATCCGTTGCCAAGAATAGAGACGGCCTCTTCCCGGAGGGAAGGCATGAAAATAGCCCAGGATGGAACCCTGGGAAAGCGTCCCAACCCATTTTTCGCGTCCGTAGGGCCGCGGCGAACCTCCCTCTTCCCGCTCATGCGACAGCTAACCCCAATCCCCTCAGCGCGATCTCATGAAGAAACCTGCCGGCAAAATAAATCTCCGATTTCTTCCCCGAGTTTGCAATCTAATTCGCTCCAAACGCGCACAATCGATTCATGGCATCCAGAACGCCCAAAATCTCTCCGGTTCCAAGCGTCAGGCATGTGCCGGGTCCGTACCCCCGGCGATGATTTACCCCACCCCTCCCCCCTTTTCCTCCCATGTATACGAAAATAATGAGGTTACGTCAAAAAAAACCAATTACGCCTGCGAAAACAAACAACTTACGTCTCGGACCCTTGCCCCCAACCCCCGCGCCGTGTCAATCTGAGTGTTCTATCGAGTTCTTTGCCGTGCCTCCCCGTCTAAACCATTGGCGCGCAGGGGATTTGCCAAGCCGCCAGCCAGAGCGGCATCTATTATCCGTATCCCATCCCTCGCGCCGGCAAGGAGATTGATTTCCATGCGCTCAATCCACGGAACCCGCAGCCTTCAACTCGGCCTTGTAATCACCCTGCTGTCGCTTGCCGCGGTCCTTGGCGCACAAACAACGCAATGGAAGCCTTTTGGCGCATCAGCCGACGGATTTCGCGCCGAGTTTCCCTCTGACCCGGAAGTCGGCAAGACCAGTGTCCCCGTCGGCAAAGACACCTACGAGCTGCGTTCTTATACGGTGGAAGTTGGGCCAACAGCCCTCTACATCGGCGTTTGCGATTACGGAGCCAAGGGCACAGCCGCTGACCCGGACGAGATGCTCGCCAGCGCCAAAACGGGCGCGGTGGGCCACATGAGCGCCCACATTCTGTCCGAGAAGAAGATCGCACTCGCCTATGGACATGGCGTCGCGTTTGAAGCAGAGAGCGACAAGCTGCACTTCTCGGTCCGCATGTACATGGCCGGCAGCGTGCTCTTCCAGACCATGGTGGCATCGCCCATCAGCGAGAAATACGCTGACGCGGCGCGCTTTCTCGACTCCTTCCAGTTGCTCCCGCGCCCCGCTGCCCAGGCCGCCGCACCACCCGCGCCCGCACCGGATTGGAAGCCCTACAGTTATCCCACCGATGGATTCAGCGCATCGTTCCCATCCGCGCCCACGATCGAGAAGCAGAATATTTCGTCCGGCGGGGGCACGTTCGAACTCCGCACCTATGAAACCGACGATTCCGCCACCGCGCTCATCGCCGCCGTCTGCGACTACGGCGCGACCGCCGCAAGCAGGGACCCGGACACCATTCTCGAAGATGCACAAAAGGGCGCCATCAACAACATCAAGGGGCAGCTTGTCAGCGAAAAGAAAATCACGCTCGGCGCAAACCATGGCGTCGAATTTGAAGCCGATAGCGACAATGCACACATCTCGGCGCGCATCTACCTGGTCGGCAGCGTCCTCTACCAGATGATTGTCGCTGCACCCCTGAAGACCAAATACGCTGACACCGGGCGCTACCTTGAGTCGTTCCAATTGGTCGACCGCGCCGGCAAATAGCCGCCGCAATGCGGCCTCTCATTCCTGGAAGAGCACCAGCCCGCGTTCAGCCTGCCGTCCCCGTTGCGCCCGGCGACACTGCCAGCACACGGCACCGCTGTTTTCCTACCGCGCTCCACGCCAGCGTCATGTCGCTCTCCACATACACGCAATCGCCTTCTTCAAGCGTCTCCTGCAGCCCACCCGAATCCAGTTGCAACTTGCCTTCAAGCACATAGACCAGGCCGCTCACCTCTTGAAAGCCGTCCGAAATGCTCGCCACGCCGCCGGCTGGAAACTCGATCAGTTGCGCCACCAGCTTCGGCCCCACGCCGCCGGCTTCCGAGTTGGCCAGCAGAGAGCGTTCACCTACCGCATTCAAGGGCGTTTTCCTCAGCTGTTCCGTGCCCCGGTCCTGGCCCAGCAATTGTGCCTTGCGCGTGATGGAAAGCGTGTGCCGCGAAGGTTCCTTGAAAAAGTAACTCATCCCCACCCCATACACACGGCTGATGGTCACAAGCGTTGGCAGGGTCGGGATCATCCGGTCGGTCTCCAGTTTGGAGAGCAGCGCCGTCGAAAGCCCGGTCTCCGCCGCCAGCCGGGCAAGAGTCAGCCGCTTCTGCGTCCGTAATGCACGCAGTTTCATCCCAAGACAGTACGGTTCCAGCGACCACTGAGTGTAGGAAACAGTCTTGCCCACAACAAACCTCCAGTAAGTATGAAAAAGGACTTGAACCAAGTCTGGCAGGCTTCAGCCCTTCCATTTCTGAAAGATTTCTGAAGGTTTTCTACCCATCTGTTCGCAACTTCCTGCCACACTTCGAGTTACCATGGATAAGAACTCTAAGAACATGGCCGGGGCCTGTCCGGCCGACCCCACTTCACCTATTCCCTTAAGGAGTACGACCATTTCCATGCCTCTGCGTCTTCCCCTGCGCGCCGCACTCTCCGTCCTTGCGTCCACGCTTTTTGTTCTCACCTCTACCCCGTCGCTCCACGCCGATACGGTCGTGCTGAAAAACGGCGACCATCTCACAGGCACGGCCGTCAAGCTCGATGGCGGCAAGCTCACCTTCAAGACCGCCTATGCCGATGCCATCGCCATTGCATGGGACCAGGTAACCAGCCTGGCTACAGATAAACCGATGGTGCTGCCCACTCCCAAGGGCAATTTGGAAGTGACCGCGATTCAGCGCTCCGATGCCGGCCTCATCGTCACCACAGCCACAGGCCCATCCACGCTGGAGCCAGCCACCGTTACAGCACTGCGAAGCCCCGCCGACCAGAAGGCCTATGAAGCCTCGCTGCACCCAAGTTGGGGCCATGCCTGGGCCGGCGCCGCCAACGTAAGCTTGGCGCTTGCCCACGGAAACTCAAACACCGCAACCTTTGGCGCAGGCCTTACCGCCGCACGAGCCACCCGCACGGACAAGACTTCCCTTTACGTGCATAGCCTCTATAGCGAGAATTCAAACGCCATACCATCCACCAGCGCCAACTCAACCGGCGGCGGCCTGCGCTACGACCACAACCTCAACCCGAAGATCTTTGTCTTCGGCACCGGCGACTTCCTTTCCGACGCCCTGCAGGATCTCGATCTCCGCTCCACCATCGGAGGCGGCTTCGGCTGGCACGCCGCCAAGTCGGCAAAGCAGAACTTCGATGTCTTGGGCGGCCTGGTCTGGACCCACGAAAACTACTCCGCTGTGGCCGCCACAGCCACCGCAGCCGCTACCCCCAGCAGTGTAAACAGCTTTGCGGCCCTCGATCTTGGCCAACAGTACACCCGCAAGATCGGCGCCGCAAGCCTGTTCACAGAGCAGGCCTACGTATATCCAGACCTGAACAGCCTCAGCCAGTTCCAGTTCAACCTCAATTCCACCTTCAGCACCAAACTCGGAAAGATGTTCAACTGGGTCACCACGTTCAGCGACAACTACACTTCGTTCCCGCCACCGGGAACCCTCGACAACGACATCGTGCTTACCACCGGGCTGGGCGTCACCCTCACGCGCCCATAAATGTTCAAGGGGCTGGGATTGGAGACAGCGGTTTCCCGGTCCCGGCCCCCTCTTTTCGAAGTACCTTCTCCGAAATATCGTTCTTGCCGGCCGGCGAATCAAGATTGACAACAGGTTTTCAACACTGAGTTGGCGAACCCAGATTACCGATTTCCGGACTCGCAGATTACCGCAGCCGACCCCTGCTCTCCCTTCCATTCATCTGACTTTTTTTGGTTCCGCGTCCAATGTTTCTTGGTTATTCTCCGCTATTTTTCACTCCGGGCAACAAGACGCCGGGGAGACTTTCGCAGGCTGAACGCTTCTTCACAGCGCTCGCGCGTCAATCATGCGCAAAATTCCATTAAATCGCCGTAAATCCACGGGGTTAGTGAGTGACAATCGAATTATTCTAAGTTTACTAAATAGTAATAAAGTAACCACTTTCTATTACTTCAAGGCCCTATATGTTGGCTGAATTTCCTTCCAGTGCCCACCTTGGACAGCGCATAATTGCCTTGTCACCAAAAAAACAAATGACTCGAAGAAGTCAGTTTCTTGTGGGGAATGCCGATCGTTCTCTGTTCCGGGATTGTCCAGCATCGGTGTCCCAGGCAACCCGGAATCGCACTCGCTTTTCGCCTTGTGCGAAGGGCATGACATTCGCTAGCAGGTTGGAAAGTACTCCGAGGTTTTGCGTTGGATCGGACGCATCAACCCTTAACACACACGCCAGGCTTCGCGGGCACAGGCAGCGGGCGCGGAGAACCGGCAATCCTCTTCGCCGGTTTCCGCCTGGAAGCCGATGGCTCCCTTTTCAGCGGAGACGCCATCATTCACCTCCCTCCCAGGGAACTGGCGGCGCTTCGTTTTCTGCTCGCCAACGCCGGCCAGATCGTAACCTCTGCGCAACTCAAGCAATCTCTCTGGGGCGATGTGCATGTCACCGCAGACTCCGTGACCAGGTGCCTTTCCTCGTTGCGTGCCCGCCTGCAACCGGAAGACTGCATTCAGACGGTCTACAAGCGCGGGTACCGGCTCATCGCCGAGGTGCGCCAGCACAATCCTCTGCCTGTCGAGACCCTTCTCCGGCTGGCCATTACGCCCTTCACCACCGACGCCGGCGTCCCCGAACATCTGGGTATGGCCATTGCCGAGGAGACAATCGCACGGCTCAGCAATTCCCCTAGACAACAGTCTTCCGTTCTCGCCCGCGATTCGGTCTTCACTCTTTCAACGCGCGGCTTTACCGCCCAGCAGATTGGCCAAACCCTGCACGCCGACCTCGTAATGGCCGGAACGCTGCGCGCCCTTACCTCCCACTTCCGTCTCCGCGTGGAGATGATTCGCGTCGCCGATGGCATCCAGATCTGGGTTGAAGATCTGCTCATCGAACGGGACAGACTCGCCGGACTGGAATCGAACCTGGCGGCGCGCCTCGAATTCCGCCTCCAAACCTGGCTGTTGGATTCCGTGCAGGGCAGTTCCCAGATTCCCCGGCAAACGCTTCCCGCAGCGGAGCCAGGCGGCGCAATGTCTTCCCATATGGGCTCTGTGTCTGCGTCCCTGTCCATCTCCGCCAGCGCCGCCCCCCCATCCCGGAACGCCGAAGAATCCCGGCGCCGCGAGGCGTACGACATATTTCTCCGCGGCCACCACGAGTGGCAGACGCTTGAACGCCACCGCATGCAGGATGGCCTGCAATACCTTAAGCACGCCGCCGACCTGGATCCATCCCTGATCCCCGCCAAGGTCGACCTGGTGCATCTCTGCGTCACCCAGGCCTTCTATGGCTACATGCCTCCCTCCGTTGCCGCCAATCTCTTGTACCGCACTGCCGAGTCGATCCCCGATCTGCCGCAGCGCGCCCCCTCGATCCTCCCTTCGCTCGGTTGGGTCAACTTCCATGTCGACCATAACCTGCCGGCGGCACTTTGGGCATTCTCCCTCAGCACCCATCTGCCCCACGATACATTCACCACCCGGGAGCGCTCGCAGTTCCTGCTAAGCCGGCAACGTTTCGATGAAGCCATTGCATTGCTGCGAGCCGCCCTTGTCCAGGATCCCTACGCTCCCTGGCTCCATGCCCGCCTGGCATGGACCTTTCACCTGGCTGGAAACGTTACCGAGAGCCTGGAATGCCTTCGCCAGGCCTTGACACTTTTTCCGGGACACGACGGAGTCACGTTCTATGGGTCGATGATTCTTGCCTATAACGGCGAGGCGGGGCGTGGAGTGAAACTGGCGGAAGATGTCATGCTGCGCCAGCCGCACATCGATCTGTTAAAGGCGGTGCATGCGTATGCCTTGGCTTGCGCCGGCCGCACAAAAGAGGCTTGCGTCATCCTCGAACGCCTGCAATGGCTCCGGCACGAACGCTTCGTTCTCAAGTCCCTGACGCCCGCGGTCTATGTGGCCATTGGCGACTTCGATAGCGCGCTTTCCGAGCTTCGTACCGCCGCCGCCGATCGATGCCCCTGGTTCTTCCAGATGCTTGCCGATCCGCGCCTCAAACCTCTCCACGGCCACCCGGAATTCGAGCAGTTGCGAGCCATCCTCCCCCGCATCGAAGCCACCGCCCAAAGTAAACAAGCACTCGAAAACTGAAGCCTCAAAAGGGCGTCTTTAATAACTGAAGCCCGGATACGCTCGAATTACTGAAGAATTCCGCCACCGAAAATCTTGTGTGCCGAAAGGTAACTTCCGGTACTGGTTGATTAACATTTCCGCACGCCTTTGGCGTGGATGGTACTTGCTTCGTCCGGGACTGCCGGCGGCGGGATTCCATTGGGTTGGATGGGAGCGATGCATGTGCCCAATGGCGGCATTGGATTGTAACGGGGACAGAATTGACTGTATTCGGCAACCCCTCTCCCGGAGGGATTGGGACGAAGTATCCTCGATAGCGCCGCCGCGGGCCCCAACGCCTATAATCTGGCTGTAGTGACTACTTCCTTTTTATCTCGATGGGGGCGGGCGACGCGGGTGGCGTCGGCCCTTTTGCTTGGGCTTGCGCTGTCTTTCAGCGCGACAGCGACGGCGCGTGGGCAGGCTACTCCATCTGGCGCAGGCCATGGGCGTATTCTGCTGGTGCTGCCGTTCGATAACCGGACCGGACAGCCGAGCCTGGAGTGGATACGCGAGGCGGCGCCAGAGGTGCTGAGCAGCCGGTTTGCTTCGGCGGGTTTTGCGCCCATGAGCCGTGCAGACAGGCTGTATGCGCTGGATCACCTGGGGATGCCGCAGGGATTCCATCCTTCACGAGCCACGGCGCTCAAGCTGGCGCAGACGCTGGACGCCGATTCCATTGTTGTGGGCAGCTATGTGACGGACGGTACCGGGATTGTGGCCGAGGCGCAGTTGGTGGACGTACCGCATCTGCGCATGAGCCAGACGGTGACCTCGCGCGGCGAGATGAAGGATCTGATCGATGTCTTCGACACGCTGGCCTGGAGGCTGACGAGGCAGTTGGACCCTGCTTTCAACGTAGCCGAGGAGACGTTTGTTGCCGAGGGCAAGGGGATGCGGCTGGATGCGTTTGAGCAGTATGTCCGCGGCATCTCGGAACCGGACCACGACGAGCGGTTGCGGCATCTGAACCAGGCTGTACTTCTGAGCCCGGGGTTTGGGCCGGCGTGGATGGCGTTGGGCCGCGAGGACTACAACGCACAGCAATATGAGCAGGCGGCTACGGCGTTCGCCAAGGTTGGGCGGGACGATCCGAAGTTGCAGGGGCCGGACGCACTGGAGGCGGGGTTTTATCGCGGACTTTCGCTTGTGTTTTCAGGGGATTATCCCAAGGCGGAGCAGGCTTTTGCAGCCGTGGCGCGAGTTTTGCCTCTGGCTGAAGTGGTGAACAACCAGGGGGTAGCGGTAAGCCGGCAGGGGCACGACGGCAGCGCGCTGTTCCGCCAGGCGATTGCGGCGGATGCGAACACGGCGGATTACCATTTCAATCTGGCGGTGAGCCTGAAGCGGCATGGCAATACGGCCGATGCTTTGCCGGAACTGGCGGCATGTTTGAAGCTGCGGCCGAATGACAGCGAGGCGCAGTCCCTGCAAGAGGCGTGGAACCCGCCGGCAGGTCAGCAGGGAGCGGTTGCGGAGGAGAGGCCCGATCCGCTGGAGCGGATTGCGCGCAGCTTCGATGCGGTTGCCTTCCGCCAGGCCGCGCAGATGCTGGACCAGATGGATGAGGCGCGGCTGACGGCGCTGGGTCCGGAGCAGCGGGCGATAGCGTTGGCCGGGCAGGCGAAGGACTACCTTGACCGGGGGTTGCTGCTGGAGGCGGAGCGGTTGTATCTGTCGGCTGTGGCAATCGACGACCGTGTGCCCGCGGTACATGCGGGACTGGCCGAGGTGCGGGAGCGGACGGGCGATAAAGAGATTGCCCGCAAGGAAGCGCGCACGTCGCTTGAACTGATGCCATCCGTACAGGCGTATCTTGTTATGGGGCGACTGGATTTGGCGGCCGGGCATCTGGACGAGGCAAGCTACGATATGACCGAAGCGCTGAAGATTGAGCCTGGCAACCGGGCGGCGCAGGAGTTGCAGCAGCAGGTTGAGGCCAAAAGAGGTCAGAAGAAGTAGGGGCGTGGGAGCAGGCGCGGAAGGAGCAAGCCATGTTTGAACGCGCGCGCAGGTTGGCAGTATTCGTTGTTGGAGTTACCGCGATTCTGGCTGGGACTCTCGGGCTTCGATCCGTGGTTTTCGCACAGCCGTCCGGATCGCAGCAGCCTTTCGTTGACAAGCTCGTTCTTTCCGACACCATTCAGCCGGTCACTGCCGGCCAACTGGACCGGGCCATTGCCCAAGCCAATTCCGATGGCGCACAAGCACTGCTGGTGGAACTGGATACACCGGGCGGAATGCTGGATTCGACGCGCGGCATGGTCGGAGCCATCCTCAGCTCAAGGGTTCCGGTAATTGTGTACGTGTCTCCCGCGGGAGCGCGGGCCGGTTCGGCAGGGTTCTTCATTTTGGAAGCTGCCGATGTGGCCGCGATGGCTCCTGGAACGAACGCCGGTGCTGCCCACCCGGTGATGGAGTTCGGCGGTCAGCCGGACACAACCATGACCCAGAAAATCGAGAATGACACCGAAGCGTTTCTGCGCTCGTATGTCACCAAGCGGGGCCGCAACGCCGAGGCCGCGGACGCCGCGGTTCACACATCGCATTCCTACACAGCCGAAGAAGCCCTCGACCAGCACCTGATCGATCTGACGGCCGGCAGCGACACGCTGTTGCTTGCCGCCCTCGAAGGCCGCACCATTACGCGTCTCGACGGCACGAAGCAGGTGCTGCACCTCGCTGGTGCGCGCGTCGACATGGTCAAGGCCTCAATGCGCGAGGAACTGCTGGGCTGGCTGGTGAACCCTAATATCGCGCTGCTCATGCTGGTGGGCGGGGCGCTTCTGATTTACCTGGAATTCAATACACCGGGCACCATCGTCCCCGGTGCGCTTGGCACTCTGATGGTGCTACTAGCGATTTTTGGATTGAATCTGCTGCCCATCCGCTATACGGCCGTACTGCTGCTGGTGGCCGCGCTGGGCCTGCTCGTGCTGGAGGCCAAAGTCGGCGGCCACGGCGCGCTGGCCGTTGCGGGAATCGTGTGCCTGGCCTTCGGGATGCTGACATTGGTGGCTGCGCCGGTGCCGGAGTTGGGGGTAAGCCCGTGGACCGCGGTGAGCGTGAGCCTGGCTTTCGGCGTGATTACCGTTTTCCTGATTCGGCTCGCCATCCGGGCCAGAAAGATGAAATCCCGCCTGGGTGTGGATGCACTTGTCGGCAGCGCGGCCCAGGCCATGGAGCCGCTCGCTCCCGAAGGCCACGTCCTGGTTGAAGGGGAGATCTGGCAAGCCATTGCGAGCGAGCCAGTTGCCAAAGGCGCCGCGCTCCGCGTAGTCGGTCATGACCAGTATCTGCTGCGTGTCGAGCCCGAGAGCCGGGGTCACCTGGCGGATGCGCACAGTTAGGCCGAGGCACAGGAACACAACGTTGCAGGAGTAGAATCCTTGCTGAGTGAGGAACTGAAATGTTAGCGACTCCAATTCTGGTTTTCATCGCCATTGTCGTCTTATACCTGCTCAATTCCATCAAGATCCTCCGCGAATACGAGCGGGGCGTGATCTTCCGTCTTGGCCGCGCCTTGCCCGTGCCGAAGGGCCCAGGAATCATCCTGGTATTTCGCCCATTCGATCAAATGGTGCGCATCTCGCTGCGCCAAGACGTGCTGGAAGTTCCAGGGCAGGACGTGATCACCCGCGACAACGTCACGCTGAAGGTGAATGCCGTCGTGACGCTTTACGTGGTCGATCCCAACGCCGCCGCCATCAAGGTCGCCAACTACGTCTACCAGACCTCGCAGTTTGCGCAGACCACGTTGCGTTCCGTCCTCGGCGAGGTCGAGCTTGATGAATTGCTGAGCCACCGCGACAAGCTGAACCTGAAAATCCAGACCATAATCGACCAGCGCACAGAGCCATTTGGCGTCAAGGTTATCTCGGTCGAAGTCAAACAGGTGGACCTGCCCGAGTCGATGCTCCGCGCCATGGCCAAGCAGGCCGAAGCAGAGCGCGAAAAGCGCGCCAAAGTGATTCACGCAGGTGGCGAATTCGACGCCGCCCAAAAGCTGGTGGACGCCGCGGCACTCCTGGCCTCCGAGCCCATGACCCTGCAGTTGCGCTACCTGCAAACCCTCACCGAGATCGGCGTGGAGAAGAACACCACCATCGTCTTCCCGCTGCCGCTGGAGATGATGACGCTCTTCAATAAGTTGGGGGCTACGGCGAACGCCAAGGCTGCGCTGGAAAAATCTCCGGAAAAGCCGAAAGAGTAATCGGCTTGGTGCACTGAACAGCGTAACGCAGGTAAGAACGCGTCAAAGCCGCGTCTAAATGAATGAGAGGGCTACCTATTGCAAAATCGGATTGAGTTCGGGGACGGTGTATGAAGGGAGCTTTCGACTTGAGGGACGTGGGGCAGTCCGCACCCTCTCAAGACACTGAACTGACGCTGAGCCCCACCTCGCTGCTGCTGATTTTCTTCGCGCTTGTACTCGTCTGTGGGCTCTGTTTTGGCCTGGGATACGCCACGGGCCACCGCAGTTCGCAGGATAATTCCGCCGCTCTGCCGTACGATTCGAATGCCCCGTCGTCGCAGCCAGACAGCGGCCACGCAAAGCCTTCCGGAAACACGCAGGCACCTGTTGTTACGCAACCAACTGCGTCGGCCGATGAGCAGGGAAGTCCTGATTCGAACACCGCCGGAGCGAGCGCGCAGAGTGCGGCGGTTGCCGCCGCCGGTGGCTCATCCGCCGAGTCCCCGCAAGTAAAGCCCGCATTCGGAAGCGCCGCAACGCCAGTCCAGCCTGCAACGTCGCCGGGGACCCCGGCCATGGCCACTGCACCCGCCGCCGCATCGTTGATGGTGCAGATTGCCGCAGTCTCTCAACCCGAAGATTCAGATGTCCTGGTAAGCGCGCTGCGCAAGCGCGGCTATGCGGTATTTGCCCACCGCGAACCGCTTGACGGTCTGATCCATGTTCGAATCGGCCCCTTCAAGACCGCCGACGAAGCGGAAAAGTGGCGTCAGAAGCTCCTCAACGACGGCTATAACGCCATCCTCCAGCAGTAGAGCAACGCCTTCGAACCAAACCAACCCAGGAACAGATGCAACCGTTGCGACAGCCAAATAAACCAGCTGACTCGCTGACTTGCTGTCTCCGCGAAGCGGAGGCTGACTTGCTGGACGTTAAAAACCTCAGCGCCCCTCCCACCACCCTAAAGCACCCCATCCCACAACCGCAGTTCCGCCTCCTGCGGCTTCTGGTCCACATGATTCTGCGTATCGAAGACCATTGTTGGCCGCGTCGTGGAGTCATACTCCGGCCAAGCCGGCACCGCCGGAGCCGCCGGCGTTTGCCCATGTAGAAACGCGATCCACGCCTGGTACATCTGACGGGCCAGCGCTGCTTCGGCGGTTTCATTGTCGGCCAGGGGCGAAGGCCGATTCCACACCAGCCGAACATCGAGCGAGTGGAATGCGTATCCGCGCATGAACCCCCCGGTCTCAGAGAAGTCCAGGCGATACACCCATGCGCTGCCTCCGCCTTTCAGGTGAGCATCGGCGACGCGCATTGTGGGGACCCAATATTCTTCGGCCGTGACGGCGCGAATGCGCAACTGCTCGTCGGTCATCTGCGGGTAAACATCGCGGTATTTCTTGAAGACCGGAGTGAATTTCTCCGACAAAAGATTGCCCAGGTCCGCGGCGATTGGATCCTTTTGCGGATGCGGCCCAATGAACAAGGCGCTCTCGTCGCGATTGGTCCCGATCAGCAGCCGCTTGCCCCGGCTTGATCCGGCTCCAATGGATTCAACCGGCCGCAGCGGTATCAGCGTGCCATCGATCTGGCAGCGCAGTGGAAAATGCTGAGGCCACGCGCCAATGAACTCCTGCTGCGACTTGATGAGCGTATCGGCGGGTGCGGTGAGGATGGTCGCGGGGTCGCTGCCGGTGCGCGTGTGCCAGTGTTCGCCGAATCCATGCGCCACCGATTCGCTTTGCGCCCGGTTCCACAATCGCTCAGCGCCGCCGCTCTCGGAAATCACCTGGTGAAAGAGCGACTGCGCACTCGGCACGCCCATCAGGATGTCCACCAGCTTGGCGCCCGCCGACTCGCCGCCGATGGTAACCCGCGCAGGGTCCCCTCCAAATGAGGAAATGTTCTTCTGAATCCATTCGAGTGCGGCGATGAGGTCGCGAAGGCCGTTATTGGCGCTTCCGGCGTATTCCGCTCCCAGCAGAGGTTGAAGATCGAGAAAGCCGAAGACGCCGAGCCGGTATGCGACGGAGATACAGACGATGCCTTCCTTGGTCATCTCCATGCCGTCGTACATCGACTCAAACGCATAGCCAGCGGTGAAGCCTCCGCCGTGAATCCAAACGTAGACGGGAAACGGGCCCTTGCCTTCAGGCGCCCAGATGTTGAGATAGAGGCAGTCTTCGCTGTGCTCGATGCCGGGTTCTCCGGCCTGCATAGCAGCAGCGGCATATTTGGTGGCGTCGCGCTCTCCTGTCCATGGCTTCACCGGGACAGGCGCGCGAAAACGGAGCGGCCCAACCGGCGGCTCGGCAAATGGAACGCCCCGGAATTGCAGCCCGCCGTTGGATTGCTCTCCACGCAACGTGCCCAATGGAGTGCGAACGATCGCAGGGGAAATATCGGCGAGCGACAACAGCGGCTCGCACCGCAGCGCCAACGCCGCAAGCCCTGCGTTGGCAATGAATCCGCGCCGCGAAAGCGGAAGTGTCTGCATTCAGGTGCTTCTCCGGCAAGCTGACCCGAGCATGTTTCCCAAACCTGCTTTGTGTCAGGGCACGACTTCAGTCGTGCCGAAAGAGGCCAATAAAATCGCGGGTTTTAACCCCTGTCGGATGAATGTCCAGACGTTGTGGCCTTTTATGAAACACACTCTACGAAAACTATACGCGACCAGATCCCGCGCTCATGCCCGCATCCATTCGGGAAGGCCGGAGGCTATAGCGGCACGAACAGCCTCAGACAATTCTTCGCGCGTGGCAAAGTCGGCCGGCAATACCGGCGGGTGAAAAACGATGTGCGCGGCGCCGGGGCGGATGCGCTGGCTTCCTTTGGCCATCAGGCTTTCCGTGCCGAAGATGGAGACGGGGATGCACGGCGCGCCGGTTTGCATGGCGAGAAAAAACGGGCCTTTCTTGAAGGGCAGCAGGCGGCCATCCGGCGAGCGCGTGCCTTCAACGAACGTGGTGATGTGGATGCCTTTCGCGAGGATGCGCCGTGCGGCGGCAACGCTTTCCTGCGCGCCGGATGCACTGCCGTCGCGGCTGACGGGAATAAACTCGCCGAGTTTGAGGGCGAAACCGAAGACAGGAACCTTCATGAGCGACTTCTTGAGGAAGGCCGAGGTTCGGCCGGGAATGCGCGGCAGCAATGCCGGCGGATCGAGATTGGAAACGTGGTTGGCCATGAAGATGCAGGCCGTGTTGGCGGGGACATTGTCCTGCCCCGTCGCCAGAATGCGAATTCCAATGAGGCGATAGCCGATGCGAACGATAGCTTGGGACCAGTTGTAAAGAGGCAGTGCATTGCCGGTAATCATGGCCCAGGGAATGCAAACGATCGCCGTGGGAATGCCGAGGACGATCATCGTGGCCAGCAGTGCGAGTGCACGAATCATGCGCGGTTGTCTCCCTGGCTGCCAACGGGAAAAAGATCCGCTGAAAACCGTTCCCTGAGGCGCGCGGGAAGCTTTTCATAGATGCCGTCAAAGGCGCCATTGGAAAGAATGGCCACTACGTCGTCCGGTTCGAGCTGGGGTGCGATGGCGTCGACAATGGCGTTTCCATCGGGGTGCAGTTCGGCCTGTGCGCCTTGGGCGTGCAGGGATTCGATGACGTCCTCGGGGTGCAGGCGCTCGGCGTCTGGAATGCGCTGCTGCTGATAAACACCGGCGAGTACGACGCGGTCGGCGAGGCTCAGGCTGGCTACGAGATCGGATTGAAGCACCTTGCGGCGAAGGGTGTTGGAACGCGGTTCGAGCACGGCCCACAAGCGCGACTGCGGATAGACGGAACGCAGCGCGCGCAGCGTTTCGCGAATGGCCGTTGGGTGGTGCGCGAAGTCGTCGACGATGGTGATGTTGTTGATGACGGCGCGAACTTCAAGGCGACGCTTGACGCTCTTGAAGCTGGCCAACGCGGACTGAATCGACTCCTTGCCGATGCCAAGGCCGGATGCAAGTGCTGCCGCAGCGGTGGCGTTGAGCGCGTTGTGTTCGCCGGCGAGTTGCATTTCAAGCTCGGACCAGAGAGCGCCCTCATGCCAGACCTCCCAGCGCGTGAAGCCTTCTTCATGGCGCAGGTTGCGGATCTGCCAGCCGGCGGCTTGAGAAAAGCCGTAACGCTCAACGCGGCACAGCGCAGGCTTCAGGCATTCGGTCACATTATCGCTGCCATCGTAAGCCACAATGAGCCCGCGCCGCGGCACCAGGTTCACCAGCCGCTTGAAGGCCGTCTTCACTGCTTCGAGATCCGCATAAATATCGGCATGATCGAATTCGACGTGCGTGAGGATGAGTGCGTCGGGAAAGTAGTGCAGAAATTTTGGGCCCTTGTCGAAGAAGGCGGTGTCGTATTCATCGCCTTCAACGATGAAGGTGCGCGTAGGGCGCAGTTGGAAGCTGGTGGCGAAGTTCTCCGCTACGCCGCCGATGAGGAACGATGGCTCGCGCTCGGGATCGATCTTCGATGCGACCTGGTAGATCCACGCCAACATGCTGGTGGTGGTCGTTTTTCCGTGTGTGCCTGCAACCACTAACGACTCGCGACCGGCGAGAAATTCCTCGTGGAGCAGCGCGGCCATGGAAGTGAAAGGGATGCGCCGATCGAGCACATACTCGACTTCAGGATTGCCGCGGGAGAGCGCATTGCCGATGACGACCAGGTCAGGCGCGGGCGAGAGATTGGATTCGGCGAAGCCTTCGAGAATCGGAATGCCGAGCGAGTGAAGCAGATCGCTCATGGGCGGATAGGCTGCCTTGTCGGAGCCGGTGATGCGATGGCCTTGCAACTGGAGCAGGCCGGCGAGCGAAGCCATCGCCGTGCCGCAGATGCCGCTGAGATGAATGTGACGGGATGCTTGCATAGGTGTCAAAGAATTACCGCGGGTTGCAACAGGTTCAATTCGGCCTGACTGGCGGCGTGCAATTCAGCCTCGACGCCAAACGTGAGCGTGACGTTGGAGCAGGAGACATGGCCGCTGCGCAGGCCGATGGCGATCGGCCCCTGGAAATCGTCGAGCACACGCAATATCACTTCATCCAAGAGCTCGGGCTGCGTGCCTGGTGAGTGGCAGTCGAGCATTTCGCCGAAGACGATGCCGCGCACCTTGTCGAGTTTGCCTGCCTCGCGCAACTGCCACACCATGCGATCGATCTGGTAGGGCTTTGTGTTTACGTCTTCAAGAAAGAGAAGCTTGCCTTCGGTTTGAGGCTCGTAGGGCGTGCCGAGTAACGCGACCAGAATGCTGAGGCAACCGCCATAAAGAGTGCCCCGCGCGCGCCCTGGATGCAGGGTTCGCAATCCTTCCGCCGCACCGACGGAGTAGGTCTGCCCCTTGAGCGCCGCTTGCAGACTGGGGAGATGGACACCGTCTTCGCGCGCAAAATCGGCAGCCAGCATGGGCCCGTGAAAAGCGGGCAGTTGAATCTGGTCAAGCAGCCAGAGATGAACCGCGGTGAGGTCGCTATAGCCGATGAAGGGCTTGGCGCTTTCGGCGATCAGGTCCAGATCAAGCGCATCGAGCAGGTAGTTGGAGCCGTATCCGCCGCGCGTTGAAAAGATGGCGCGCACCTCATCGTCGGCAAAGGCATGGTGGAGATCGCGCAGGCGCATCTCCGGTGTTCCGGCAAAGTAGAGCGGGCCGCGCGTGAGAATGTGGTCGGCGGCCTGCGGGGCATAGCCGAGGGCGCGCAGAGCTTCCATTCCGCGGTCGACGCTGTCAGGCTTCGGGGTGGAGGCCGGTGAGACAACTGCAACGAGAGCATCGCTGGGGACTGTGGAGGGCTTGAGCAGGGCGGTCACGCGTAGAAGGCCTCTCCCCTGGCTATAAGAGTAGCGGGACCGGTAAGCCGCAACTCGGCGCCGGGGCCTTCCCAGTTCACGGTCTGCAAACCGCCGGGGGCCAGAACGCTGAGGGGCGAACGGCATCCCATGAAAGCGCGCGCGGCTGTGGCGGAGGCGGAACTGCCGGTGCCGGAAGAAGAGGTTGGGCCAACGCCGCGTTCGAAGATGCGAATCTCGATCTGGTCGGGGCTGACGATGCGGACGAATTCGACATTGGTCTGCTGCGGGAAATCGGAGTGGACGCAGATTTCAGAGCCGATGACATGCCATGGCTTGCCGGCGACGGCAAATTCGGGGTTGTCGGCAATGATGACGAAGTGCGGGTTGCCCGTGTTGACTTCGATGCCGACAACGCGGATGCCGCCACCGGTCGTGACGGTGTGAGGTTGGAAAGCAGGAATCCCCATTCCGGTGGTCACTTCCACTGTGAAGCCGGCGGATGCCGTGAGGGCATTGATCTGGCAAACGCGCAGGCCCGCGTCGGTGGAGATTTCAAGCAGATCGCCGGGCTGTGAGCGAAGCACGTGAGCCATCCACGCGGCCA
>Ga0302275_10000210_pt1 | contig 65816 bp, 59 predicted proteins | sample III_Bog_N2_2_FD_200229 | JGI IMG/M metagenome (GOLD analysis project Ga0302275, IMG submission 200229) | Peat permafrost microbial communities from Stordalen Mire near Abisko, Sweden - III_Bog_N2_2 | ecosystem: Environmental > Terrestrial > Soil > Wetlands > Peat | place: Sweden: Abisko... | reverse complement strand
GCATCGAAGGGCTGTTCGCCGATCCGGGATTTTTTCGCAAGCACGCCGCGTCGGTGAACCAGCTCACGTCCGAACTCGACGCGGCCAAGGCCAGCGTGCCGAAACTTTACGCGCGCTGGGAGGAACTCGAAGCCGTGCGCGTGAACGCCGCGCCGTGACGCCGGAAACTTTGCCGCAAAAAATCGCAAAGCGCGCAAAAAAGGAAAAACTGTCTGGGTGAAATCGGGTTGAATCCGCGCGCGGCTGGTGTAAATTGGCCGCATGACGAACGACAACCTGCTTTCCCGCATCACGGTGGATGCCAACATCTGCCACGGAAACCCGTGCGTTCGCGGTTTGCGTTATCCCGTGAATCTTATCCTTGAACTGTTGAGCAGCGGCATGACCGCCGCCCAGATTCTGGCCGACTATCCCGACTTGGAAGCCGATGATTTGCGTGCCGCTTGCGCCTATGGCGCGCGCCTCAGCCGCATCCATCGCATGGAGCCGGTGGCCGCATGAGATTTATCGTGGATGCGCAACTGCCGTCGCGGCTCGCCCGTGACTTGTGCGCAGCGGGACATGACGCCCGGCACACCTTGGAATTGCCGCTCGGCAACCGCACGCCGGACGGCCAGCTCGCCGCTCTCGCCGCCAGCGAAGACCGCGTGCTGATCACCAAGGACGGCGATTTTGTGACCAGCTTTCTGCTGCACGGCGCGCCGCCCAAGTTGCTGCTGATTTCCACGGGCAACATTTCCAACGATGCTTTGGCGCACCTGCTCAACGCCAATCTGTCCAAGCTGGTCACGGCCTTTGCCAGCCACCGGTTTGTTGAGTTGAACGCCTCCGCCATCACCATTCACGCCTGATGGCGGCTCGCCGGGAGTCTCGCCCCACCGGAAATTCTGCCGCAAAAAGGCGCAAAACGCGCAAAAAAGGAAAAACTGTCCAGGTGAAATCGGGTTGAATCCGTGCGCTGCTGGTGTAGATTGGCCGCCTGCGCCGATGATCTGGCCGCTCATCCCGCCGGAAAACCGCCGGAAATTGTGGCAAAACCATGCCGTCCGGCCGGGTGACGCGTCCGAAAAACGCCGGTTCCGGCGGCAGCCCGTTGAAAAACGTGGTTTTTGCCTGCGCCTCGGTGACTTGGTGGCTAAAAACGGCTGGCTGAAAATTGTTCAAAAAAAGTTCAAAAAAAAGTTGACCCCGCTGGCCGTCTCTGCGAGATTTGACCTACACACGGTAAACAACAACACACTACAACACTACAAATGAAAATTAAAGCAACTCTGATTGCGGCGGCTACACTGGCCGTTGGCGTCATCTCCTCGCAGGCGCAGGTCTATTCCCAAAACATCGTTGGCTACATCAATGTCAATTTGACCAACGGTTTTAACTTTGTCGCTAACAAACTTGATCTTGATGGAACAGGAACCAATAATACAATTCAGTCTGTAATTGGCACAAATTTTCCAACGACTACAACCAAAGTTCTCGCTTGGGATCCGGTTTCTCAAACTTACAAATCTGTTACTCTTTTGGCCAATGGCTGGAGTTCAGGAACGGCTGGTGCTTATGTAAAAAACGCTTTGCAACCGGGTGGGGGTGTTTTTATTTCAGTAGCTGCCCCGACAAATTTTACAATGGTTGGTCAACTTATTCCGCAGGGAACGAACCAAACGGTTTACCCTTCGCAATTTCAAATTGTATCGTATCCGTGGCCTGTTTCGGGTTATTTAACCACCAATCTGAATTATGCTCCCAATGCTCCGATTGGCACTTCTTTCGATACCGTGTTGCAATGGAATCCTAATACGCAGACATTTGTTACTCACAAAAAATTGGCATCAACTTGGCAGGCTGGCTCACCTAACCTTGGTGTAACTGAACCGTTTTTCTTGCTTCCTAATCAAACCACAACTTGGACGAACGGTTTTGCATACCCTCAATAACAAAACGATTTAAGAGACTAACCAATCAATCAGAGAAACTAAAAATATGAAAAAATTAATTATTACTACGTTGGCGGTTGTCGGTTTGGCCGCTTATGTTAACGCCCAAGGCACGTTTATTATTGATACGACAGCCAATTTTGGAAACAACGCCACGCCTACATCATCCACTGGCGGCTTGGTTTTCATTAATGGTGTGTTAGACACGGGAACCGACATCAATCTTGGGATTCTTTTTGGTTCGTCGGCTGGTTCAGTGACCACTGCGCTTAACATTGATCCGGGTGCTGTAAATGGTGGTGCTTACACCGGAAATATCAACTGGATTGCTTCACAAGGAACTGGTTCTGGAGATATAACGTCTGTAGGCGGTGGGACGCTTTTTGATCCTAACGGCAATTCATATATTGTTCCGGGTATTGCACCGGGTTCAACAGTTTATATGATTGTTCAAGGCTGGACTGGTTCTGCAGCAAGTTATTCGGCTGCTCAAACAGCCGGAGCTGCTTTTGGGCAGACCAGCGTGTTTTCATTCACTCTTGCCTCGCCTAGCGCACCAAATCAACCTGGGATAGCCAATATGAGTTCTTTGAATCTCGTTTCGACTCCTGAACCCAGCACGCTGGCCATGGCCGGTTTGGGTGGTTTCGGAATGTTGATGGCTATGCGCCGCAAAAAGGCCTAATCAGGCAATTTTTAATCAGCCCCGCTGGTTCGCCAGCGGGGTTTTTTGTTTTTAATTTTTAACCACACTTTTTTTCAACCACGGATGGACACGGATTAACACGGATAAAAAAACTTTGACGCGAATTGCGCTAATGAACGCGAATTGAGGTGCTGCCCGAATTTAATTAGCGACAATTCGCGTAATTCGCGTCACTTCCATCTGTGTCCATCCGTGTTTATCCGTGGTTAAAAAATTGATGCAACTTTGCGCGCGGGCTGGTGTTTGTTCTGGCATTGATTATATTCGTATCATGAACGTGCGCTTCATTTTTGGTCTGCTCGCGGCCGGCTGGTTTTCCAGCCAGCCGTTGCGGGCAAGCGCGGACATGGCAGACAATCCCTATCAGCCCATCGTCACGCGCAACGTGTTCGCGCTGGTTCCCATTCCCACGAACGCGCCGGTGGATCCGTCGTCGCTCATTCCGCCGCCCAAGATCACGCCCAATGGCATCATGACGCTGTTCGGCAACGTGCAGGTGCTGTTCAAAGTGGCGGGCGTGGCGCGCCCGGGAATGCCGCCCAAGGATGAATCGTATGTGATGAGCGTGGGCGACCGGGAAGATGACATCGAGGTGGAAAAGATTGATGAGAAGTCTGCCACGATCACGTTCAACAATCACGGTTCGATTCAGGAACTGGGTTTGACGCCGGCCACGGATTCCGGCGGTGTGCCGGGCGCGCCGCTGGGATTGCCGATGCCGGGAATGGGTCGCGGTCCGGGTGGTTTTGGCCGGTTCGGTCATAGTCAGAATAATCCGAGTTATCCGAACTATCCGAATGCGAATAGTGCGCCAGTCACGTCTGCGAATCCGTCCGTGCCTCAACCCGCTCCACCGGTTCAACCCGTGATGCCGATGGAACAGCAAGTGCTCATGATTGAAGCGCAACGGCTGGATTATATTCAGCATGGCGACCCAACCGCAAAAATTCTTCCGCCAACGGAAATGACGCCGCAAGTCACCGGCCAAGGCGGCGACGACAGCAGTGGCGACGCGGCTCCCGAACCCGCGCCGGGCAACTAGCTGGCCGGGTGAAAATATTTTGTAACTTTCCGCAATTTTTTTCTGGACAAACGGCAGTAAAAGGCCGTTGATGGACTGCGAGTAGCCATGAAAAATTCACATCGCTTTCAAGTGCGTGGTTACGGCTGGCGGAAGGATTTGCCGGATCAGGGGGATTTTTCCTGCGCTGCACCATCGCCGACGGTGCGGCCCGCGAATGTTGACCGGCGACCGCACTGCCCGCCGGTTCAGCGGCTGAAGCCCAATTAAATTTCCGACCCGTGAGAAAATCAGAACCATCAGAAAAAACCGACAACCCGACAAAACTATGACCCTGACCAAACGCGACCTCGTCATCCGCATCAGTGAAGAAACTGGGCTGATCCAGACCCAGGTTTTTGAAGTGGTGCAGAAAACGCTCAACTACATCACCGAAGCGCTCGCGAAGGGCGACAAGGTGGAACTACGCAACTTCGGCGTATTCGACGTGAAGATCCGCAAGCCGCGCGTGGGGCGCAATCCGAACCAGCCGGAGAAGGACGTGCCGATCCCCGCGCGCGCGATGGTGAAATTCAAGGCCGGCAAGGAAATGCGCGCTGAAGTCTTGAAGCTCACGCCGAAAACTTAAACCACGGATAAACACGGATGGACACGGATCAGATGCCTGACTTGCGCCGTGGCGGGGAATCAAAGCTCATCCTAAAAGCCGAGACGGAAAAAATAATTGGATTTGCCTTCGAGGTTTTGAATGAAGTCGGGCATGGCTTACTGGAGAAGGTTTACGAAAATTCGCTGACGGTTTTATTTAAGCAGAACGGCGTGGCGTTCGACCAGCAACGCCGTTTTGCCGTTTTGTTCCGTGGGATTGAGGTTGGAGAATTCATTCCCGATTTAATTGTATTCGGTTCGGTGATTGTGGACACAAAAGTTATTGAGCGGATAACTGACTATGAACGCGGCCAGATGTTGAATTACCTGCGCATCACGAAACTACGGGTCGGTTTGATTTTGAATTTCAAAAACGCCCGGCTCGAATTTGAGCGTGTCGTTCTTTGATTTGAATCCGTCTCGGACAGTTGAAACCACAGATAAACACAGATGGACACGGATAAAAGAAACCGCGTTTTATTGACTGCAAAAATAAATTTAGTTCTGCTTGGTTGTCGTTTGTGATGTAAAAATTAGCTGGAGCCAATTTTTAGATTGTTGAATGGGATTTTTGGCCGGTTTTCATCCGTGTTTATCTGTGTGCATCCGTGGTTGAAAAGGTCTTTGCTTTCCTAATCCATTTTTTTTCTTAAACTTTGCGGATGGAACGACTGCCCGGATTCCGCGATTTTTATCCCGAACCGCTCCCGCACGCGGATGTGTGGAGCGCCGACGCGCGCCAGTATATTTTTGACAAATGGCGCACGATTGCCCGGCGCTACGGTTTTCGCGAATACGACGGCCCGCCGCTCGAACCACTGGAACTGTTCACGACCAAAAGCGGCGCGGAGATCGTCGGGCAGCTTTACAACTTCACGGACAAGGGCGAACGCGCCGTCTCGTTGCGCCCGGAAATGACGCCGACGCTCGCGCGCATGGTCGCGACACACGAACGCAATTACAAAAAGCCGATCAAGTGGTTCGCGATTCCGCAATTGTTCCGCTACGAGCGCCAGCAGAAAGGCCGGCTGCGCGAACATTTTCAGTTCAACGCGGATTTGATCGGCGAAACCGATCTGGCGGCGGACGCGGAATTGATCGCGCTGTTGATTGACACGCTGCGGGCGTTTGGTTTGACGGCGGAGGATTTTGTCATCCGCTTGAGCAGCCGCAACGCGTGGCAGGATTTTTTTGAAAAAGGTTATTGTCGCCCGGCAGATGAAGGAAATATTGTGACCGGCGGCAAACAATATGAATTTTTCCAGATCATCGACAAACTGGAACGCACCGCGCCGGAAGAATCGGAAAAGAAATTGGCCGCGCTTGGATTCACGCTGGCCGAGGTGAACGCGTTCATCGAATCCGGCAAGTCGACGGTTGAGTTGCAAACCATTTTAGATAATCTCGCCGCGCGCGGGCTGAAGGATTTTGTGAAGATTGATTATCAGGTCATCCGCGGGCTGGCGTATTACACCGGCGTGGTGTTCGAGGCATTTGATCGTAAGGGCGAGTTCCGTGCCATCGCGGGCGGCGGACGCTACAACAATCTTGTGAAACTGATCAGCGGCGGCAAGGTGGATCTGCCCGCGCTCGGTTTCGGCATGGGCGACGTGGTGCTGCTGGAAATCCTCAAGGCGCGCGGGTTGCTGCCGAAATTTGATTCGCAGATGGACGTGTTTGTGCTGATCGAGGACGAGGCGTTGCGCACGATTTCGCTCAAGCTGGTTCACGATCTGCGCGCGGCGGGCTATGCCGTCGAGTATCCGATCACGCCGGCGAAACCGGACAAGCAGTTCAAGCGCGCGCAGGAATTGAAAGTGGCCTACACCGCGCGGCTGGAAAATGACGCCTACGTCCGCATCCGCAATGCCCAGACGCGCGATGAGATTGTCACCGGCCTGCAAGGCGCGGCGAATCATCTGGGGTGAACTTTTTTACACTTTTCAAAAAATCCGGCGGCAACTTGTTCACCGCCGGATTTTTCGCGCAGGTTTCCGGTGAATAACCCGTGGTTGTAAGTCGGTATAAGCCTTGATTTAATTGATGCTTTAGAATTATTCACAGTTTGTTCACCGGCCGTTTTCGGTGCATAAGCTGTGCATATCAATTTGTGGGCAGAAATAAAATTTCTGCTAGAGTGTTTGCAGTTCATTGAAAGAACGAAGCGGGCGGCGGAAAGTAAAATTGAAGTCGTTCGTTTCAGGATAATCCCAGGCGACTGGGGAAAAGCCGGGTCAGGCTGGTTGACCCGGCTCCTCAAAACCGCGCGGCAACGCGCGACGAGGCAGAATTCACCGGTTCCTCTGGCGGTGTTCGCACACCGTCAAATGCGAATGAGGGACTTGGCAGCAAGCCGCGATTAGAAGCTGCGGCGAGTTGAGTCAAGTAGTCCAAGCTGGTTTCGGGCTTGGACGAATCGCAGTCACCCAGAGGGTGAATAGTTGCTACTGTGCATCAGCACGGTGCGGACGGCTCTGGCGGGTTTGAATAAAATTGAAACCGCCCAAAGAAAAACGCCGAAAGGCGGACAAAAGGAGCGCACGCATCGGGAAGAACACGGGAACTCGGCAGGTTCCGTGAAAAACTTCCAAGCGCCGGCGATGTTAAAAACGACACCGCTGGACTGTGAGATAAAAAGCAACTTGAGAGAGAAGAGGCGAGACCCGTGGTTCGGGGCGAACGCACCGTCAAAAGCGGTGGCTGACCCGGAACCAGTGGTCAAGACGCGAATGAAAATCGCAGGCGTGTCTTGACCTGGTTGGCAGGCCGGTGGCGCAACCACCAGCCGAAGCGAGCTGAAAAGCCTCACTCAAAATCCGCGCGCCGCAAGGCGTCGGACGGCCCTGCTACGAGGCCGATAACTCCGCTTGCCGTGGAGAATGGCGTCGGGAAGCCGGCAGCCCCGCGAGGGCGCGCCTAATGCCGGTTCGGGAAAGAGAGCATGGCGAACTCCCATCCCCCATTTGTCCCGGCTTGACCGCAAGGTTGAGCCGGGACTTATTGTTTTAAGCCTCCGGAAACATGGCCGGAAGATTCATTGAGCCGTGCAACAAACGGACAAAGAAAATATCCTTGGTCCGAACCTGATAGAAAATTAAATAACTTTCAAAACCGGCCACGCGAAAACTTCTGATGCCCGGTTGCTGCAAATCTTTCCGGCGGCGTCCGATTTCCGGATGCCGGACAATCTTTTCAAAGGCGGCGGTGATGCGGTTTTCAAAACGAAGCGAAAGCTCCGGGGAAACTTCGCTGGCAAAGTGCGTGATGATTTCCGCAAAATCGCCTTCAAAAACCGAACTGAATCTGACTTTCATTTGGCGCTGGCGCGGGCCTTGGCGGCAATTTCACGCAGCCGGGCCAGCGTGCCGGGACGTTCGGTGCCGGCCAGCCCTTCATCAATCATTTTTTGGAGCGTCTTCAAGCGCAGTGAATCCTCGATCTCAAAGCTGAACTGGATGCGCGCCAGTGCTTCCTGGTTCAGGCTGCGAAAATTTCTTTCCGCGCTCGCCGCCAGGCGTTCCTTTATTTCATCCGTGACCCCTTTGACTTGAAGTTGATAGCTCATGCGCCAACCATAACGCATCCATTATGCCTGTCAAATGAAGTCATCCTGAAATGCGGGGCGATTTAATCTTTGCGGTTGCGAGGTTTCAATTCAGATAAAAATTACTTGCCCGTCCGCCGCATTCCGCACAACTTTAACCAGACTTACGCAAATAACTTAACCATCAAAAAATTATGGGACGCATCTATAACAACATTGTCGAGACCGTCGGCCGCACGCCGCTGGTCAAACTGAACAAGGTCACCGCTGGCGTGGACGCCACCATCCTGCTCAAGTGCGAATTTTTTAATCCGCTCGGCAGCGTCAAGGATCGCATCGGCGCGGCGATGATCGAGGCTGCTGAAAAAAGCGGCGTGTTGAAGAGGGACACCGTCATCATCGAACCGACTTCCGGCAACACCGGCATCGCGCTTGCGTTCGTCGCGGCGGCGAAAGGTTATAAATTGATTTTGACGATGCCGGAAACGATGTCGCTCGAACGGCGCACGTTACTCGCGATGCTCGGCGCAAAACTCGTTCTGACGCCCGGCGCGGAAGGCATGAAAGGCGCGATTGCGCGCGCCGAAGTGCTCGCGAAAGAAACGCCGAACTCGTGGATTCCGCAGCAGTTCAACAATCCGGCGAATCCGGCGATTCATTCCAAGACCACGGCGGTGGAACTGTGGGAAGACACGGATGGCAAGATTGATATTTTGGTCGCCGCCGTCGGCACGGGCGGAACGATCACCGGTTGCGTCGAAGCCATCAAGCCGAAGAAAGCCTCGTTCCAGGCGATCGCCGTTGAACCGAAAGATTCGCCGGTCATTTCGCAGACGCTGGCCGGCCAGCCGGTGAAGCCGGGGCCGCACAAGATTCAAGGCACGGGCGCGGGCTTTGTTCCCGGCAATCTGCATTTGAAGGACAGCGCGGGTAATCCGCAGATTGTCGAGTGCGTTCAAGTTTCCAATGACGACGCGTTTGCGATGGCGCGGCGGCTGGCGAAGGAAGAGGGAATTCTCGTTGGCATTTCGACGGGCGCAAATGTCATCGCCGCGATTGAAGTGGCGAAACGCCCGGAAAACAAGGGCAAAACCATCGTGACCATCGCCTGCTCGACGGGCGAACGTTATTTGAGCACGGCGCTCGCGGCGGAAGCGCGTGCGGAAGTCGGCGGCTGATTTGGCCGGTAATTTCTGGCGCGCAGATTTGACCTGAATCTGCGCGCCTTTTGCTTTGGCGGCCGAAAATAGTTGTTGCCTTTGAAGGCATTTGCCCGTAATTAAAGGGCTGTCGAAGGTTCCCGTTGGCAGCATTTGGTGTTGCCGGCATTTTTTCAAAATTCACTTTTCCCAATTTTTCGGAAGGGTTTCAGCCTTCGGTCACAAACATTTTTATGAGCGAAACGCAAGTCAACGGCGATAAAACGCCCAATGCCAATTACGGTGCCGGTTATCTCGAAATTTCCGAGAAGGGCTTCGGCTTCCTGCGCACGGCGCAAAATCATTTTCATCCCAAGCCGACGGACATTTTCGTGACGCCGGACACGATCCGCCGCAGTTTTCTGCGCGAAGGCAGTTTTGTCGAGGGGGCCACGCAGCCGCCGCATCGCGGCACCAGTCCGCAGCTCAAGACGGTGGACAAGGTCAACGCGATGGCGTTTCAGGATTACACCAAGGCCGTGCGCTTTGAGAACCTGACGAGCATCGACCCGATTGAAAAATTCAAGCTGGAAACCTCGCCGGACTTGATCGAGACGCGCGTGATTGACCTCGTCACGCCGATCGGCAAAGGCACGCGCGGCATCATCGTCGCGCCGCCGCGCACGGGCAAGACGACCATCCTCAAACAGATTTGCAACGCCATAACGACAAATCATCCCGAAGTTCATGCGATGGTTTTGCTGATTGACGAGCGACCGGAAGAAGTCACCGATTTCCAGCGCTCGGTGAAAGCGGAAGTCGTCGCGTCGTCGAACGACATGGATTTGGAAACGCACGTCCGGCTTTCGCGTTTCATGATCGAGCGCTGCCGCCGCATCGTTGAATCCGGCAAAGATGTTTTCGTTCTGCTCGATTCATTGACCCGCGTCGCGCGCGCTTATAACAGCGTTCACGGCGGCAGCGGACGCACGATGACCGGCGGTGTGGACGCACGCGCGCTGGAAATTCCCCGCAAGATGTTCGCCTCCGCGCGCAAAATCGAGAACGGCGGCTCGCTCACGATTCTCGCCACCGCGCTCGTGGACACCGGTTCGCGCATGGATGAACTGATTTTTCAGGAGTTCAAAGGTACGGGCAACATGGAGTTGATCTTGGATCGCAAACTTTCCGACCGCCGTTTGTATCCGGCGATTGACATTCCGAAGAGCGGCACGCGCAAAGAGGAAAAATTGTTTCCGGCAAAAAATCTCGAAGCCATCCGCAAACTCCGCCGCACGATGGTGGACTTGAATCCCATCGAGGCGATGGAAACGCTCACCGCCGCGCTCAAGAAATTCAAGACCAACGACGAGTTTCTGGCAAAGATGGCTGCGGGTTCGTGATTCGTTGAAAAGTGTGAATCGTTAAATCGGATTACAATGCAACGATTCAACGATTCAACGAAATCCGATTTTCCCCACGCGCGTCCGCCGTTGGAGCGGATGCTGCGCATTCATCAGGCGTTGCAGGTTGGCGGATTTCCCAATGCCAGCAAGCTCGCGCGCGAGGTCGAAGTTTCCACCAAGACCATCCACCGCGACATCGAGTTCATGCGCGACCGGCTGAATCTGCCGATTGAATTTGACGCCAGCCGCAATGGATATTTTTACACCGGCGAAGTCAGCGCGTTTCCGACGATGCAGATCACCGAGGGCGAAATTTTTGCGCTGGTCGTCGCCGAAAAGGCCTTGCAGCAGTATCGCGGCACGAGCTTCGAGAAACCGCTCTTAAGTGCGATCAAAAAAATGGAAAGCGCGCTGCCTGACACCATCTCGCTCAATCTCGCCGACATCGAGCGCACCATTTCCTTCCGCACGCGCGCCGAGCCGATTTTGAACCTGGAAATTTTCGACGCGCTCGCGAAGGCGGTCGCGCAGCGTCAGCAACTCGAACTTTATTATCGCAAGCCCGGCCAGCTGGCGGAGCAGCGTCTGGTGGACGCGTATCATTTGGCCAACATCAATGGCGAGTGGTATCTCTTTGCCTACGACCACGCGCGCAAAGACCTCCGCACGTTTGTGCCCGCGCGCATCCAGTCCGTCCAGCCGACGGGAAAAACGTTTGAGCGCCCGCAGAAATTTTCTTTGGAGAAACGGCTGCGCGACAGCTTCGGCGTGCATTCTGGCGAAGGCGAATTTGATGTGGTCATCCGCTTCAATGCGCGCGCCGCCGATTATATCCGTGAAAAAAAATGGCATCCGTCGCAGTCGCTTCGTGATTTGAAAAATGGCGGTGCGGAATTGAAAATGAAGCTGTCCAGCCTCGCTGAAGTGCAACGCTGGGTCTTGAGCTGGGGTGGCGATGCGGAGGTTTTGAAACCGCGCGAACTGGCCGAATCTGTGCGTGAGGCCGCACAAAGAATTCTCGAGATGCCGCAGCGCGCAAGAGTTGAGCGCATGGACAAATCTTGGTTGAATGCGCCGCACACTGGCGTAAAGTGAGCGGAATCATGCGAGTCTTCAGTTTCATTGTTTTAGTTTTGGCGTCGTGGTCAGCCCATGCTCAAAGCTATTCCGTGGACTGGTATAAAATTTCCGGCGGCGGCGGGGTGAGCAGCAACGGCACTTATCAAGTGAACGGCACGATTGGCCAGCCGGATGCGGGCGGCGTGGCGAGCGGCGGAAATTATTCTGTGACCGGCGGATTTTGGAGCATCATTGCCGTCGTGCAAACGGCGGGCGTGCCGAATCTGCTGATTGTTCCCAACGGGCCGGGCAGTGTACAAATCCTCTGGCCGGCCACGGGCAACTATCTTTTGCAGCAAAACACCGATCTTACCACGACGAACTGGGTGACGAGCGGTTTTGCCATCACGAACGGTTTTGGCACGAACTTCTGCACCATCGCGCCGCCGGCGGGGAACTTGTTCTTCCGGCTGACAAATCCGTAATGCGGTTCAAACAAATTTTCCCGGATTCAAAATGCCGTGCGGGTCGAGTGCGGCCTTGATGGTGCGGTGAAGTTTATTCGCTTCTCTGGAAACGGCCAGCGGCCACCAGCGTTTCTTGGCAAGGCCAATGCCGTGCTCGCCCGTGATCGCGCCGCCGGCGGCAATCACCCAGCGGAACAAGTCATCCAGACATTTTTCGGCCCGTGTTTTTGCGCCGGTCAAATGGTAATCCACCATGACGTTCGTGTGGATGTTGCCGTCGCCCGCATGGCCGAAGCAGGCGAGTTGCAGTCCGTGTTTTTTTTGCAACGTCGCGGCGAACTTGAAAAGTTCTTCCAATTTTCCGCGCGGCACGACAATGTCCTCGTTTAATTTTGTCAGGCCGGTGTCGCGCAGCGCGTAGGAAAATTCGCGGCGAAGTTGCCAGATTTTTTCACATTCTTTATCGCCAAAACCGTGCTCAACGAACAAAGGTTTTTGCTTATGGACAATTTTTTCAACTGCAGCGATTTCACCGCGCACGGAATTTTCCTGTCCATCCAATTCCACAATCAGATGCGCCTTGCAGCCGAGAAGCCGTTTGCTGCCGGTGCGTTTGGCGGCGGCGGCGAGCGTGAATTCATCCGCCAGTTCCGCCGCGCACGGCAAAAATCCGGCGGCGAAAATGGATTGCAGCGCGCGCACTGCCGCATTCATCGAGTTAAAACCGACCGCGAGGTTCGCGCGGAACGGCGGCAGCGGCAGCAGTTTCAACGTCGCCTCGGTGATGATGCCGAGCAAGCCTTCCGAGCCGACGAACAACCGGTGCAGATCAAAGCCGGTTTTGTTTTTGTGCGTGCGTCCGCCGAGCTTGACGATGTCGCCATTGGTCAGAACGACTTCGAGGCCGAGAACATAATCGCGCGTGACACCGTATTTCAAGCAGCGCGGGCCGCCGGCATTGGTGGCGATGTTGCCGCCGAGGGAATTGTTCGCGCGGCTCGCGGGATCGGGTGGATAGAATAGTTTTTTACGTTCAACCGCAGCCTGAAATTCCGCCGTGTTGACGGCGGGTTGGACGACGGCGACAAAATCGGCGGAATTGATTTCCAGAATTTTTTTCATGCGCTCGGTCGAGAGTGCGATGCCGCCGTGCATCGGCACGCAGCCGCCGACGTAACCGTGGCCCGCACCGCGCGGCGTGACGGGAATTTTATTTTTGTGCGCGAATGCCAGAATTTTGGAAACGGATTTGGCGGAGCGGGGCAGGGCGACGGCGTCGGGCTGGTGAACGGCGAACCATTTGTCGCCCGTATATTTTGCGAGCGTGGCGGGCTGGAGAAAAATTTCGCCGGGCAGGATTTTTTTCAATTGCCGGAGCTGGCGCTGAAATTTCATGCGGCGGGCGCGGCCAAAAATTCCTTCGCATCGGCGGCTTCATTTTCGGGAACTTGGATGCGGAGCAACGTGGCGGTAGAGTTGCCACCGAGCCAGCCGGCGGCCATTTCGTTGGCGATGACGGGATGAAATCCGGCGGCATCCAGCCGGGAGCAGATGAGGCCGGCGTCGCCGAGATTAAAATTGGTGGCGATGGTGACGAGGTTCATTTGCCGTTTTGCGGTTTCACCTCGGCAAAAACGAGGACGCCCGCACCGGTTTGCACGGTGCTCAAAACGTGGGCGCTGACGGTCTGGCCGACTTGATCGTGACCGTTGTTGACGATGACCATCGTGCCGTCGGGTAGGTAGCCGATGCCTTGGCCCTTATCGCGGCCTTCGCGGACGACCTTGAGCTGGACGATTTCGCCGGGGATGAGCGCGGCTTTCATGAGGTGGCCGATCTCGTGGAGGTTGACGCAGGAAACGCTTTGGAGACCGGCGACCTTGGCGAGGTTGTAATCGTTGGTGAAGAGCTTGGCGTTGAGGTTGCGCGCGAGGCGGACGATTTTTGCGTCCACGCCTTTTTCATCGGGGAAATCGCCGTCGTGAATGCGGACTTCAATTTTTGTATTGTGTTGCAAACGGTTGAGCATTTCAAAACCGCGCCGGCCGCGCGCGCGTTTCACCTCGTCAAGGGAGTCGGCGATCTGCTGCAGTTCGAGCAGCACGAAGCGCGGGACGATGACGAGGCCTTCGATGAGCTTTGCCTCGATGAGGTCGGCGATGCGCCCATCAATGATGACGCTGGTGTCGAGCAACAGCAGATTGTCCGGTTTGTTTTGCGGCGAGAAGCGGACATACGGGATGATGAGCGAAAAATCCTCCTTGTTGCTGCGCATGGCGAGCACCATGCCGATGTAGCCGAAGCTCAAAAACAGGCCGAGGCGGATGAGCGTGCGCGTATTGCCTTCGGCATCGCCAAACAGGCCGGAGTGATCCACCAGCAGCGCGACGAGCCAACCGAGAAAAAGTCCAAAGGTCGTGGCAGAAAAAGCGCGGAGTGAAAAACCTTTGAGCATTTCATCCACGGCGATCAGCAGACCGCCGAAACCGAAACCAAACACCATGCCGAGCGCGCCGTTGTGCTCATGCCCGACATAGTCCTGCGCCTGGCTGACGGCGTAGCCGGCCACGATGCACAGGCCGAGGAATAAAATTCTGATGGGCCAAAGTGGATTCATCGGTGGTCGTGGTTCGTGGTGTTGGTTGTGGGCGGTTTGTGCGACCAAAGGATGCCCCAAAGTCCGACCCGGTTCAAGTTGCTGCTGGTGATGGCGAGGTTGGCGGCGAGCGACTGGACATTCGTCGCGAGTTCGGGATTTTCCAGAATGGTTCCGGCCAGACCTTTGCCCGCCTGCAAATCAGTGGCGAGCTGTTTGAAGCTGGCCGTGGCATCGGCGATGTCCTTGGTCGCCTGGTTGATGTTTCCGCCATTGGTCGCCACGAGGCCGTTGATTTCCTGAACGGTCTCGAGCGCCTGTGCGGTGAAATTTTTCAGGTTCGTGATGGAAGTGCCAAAGCTCGAGAGCGTCTGCGCGTTCAAAACCTGCGCGCGCAAATCGGTCACGGACGCGTCGAGTTTTTTCGCCGTGTCATCAATGCGCACGATGAAGCCCGCCGCGCCGCGCGCGACCGCTTGCAAGTTGAATGGCGCATCGCAATACACGTCGGCATCATTGGTCAAGGCCGGCAGGGCGTTGGTCGTCGGGTTGACGGAGACAAACTGGTCGCCGAGAAATCCGGATTGCTCAATGACGAAAACCGCGTCACCATAAATCGGATAATCTTTGTAGATTTTCAAAATCATCGTCACGTTTGTGCCGCCGTTGTCGAGCGAGATATCCGCGACGGTGCCGACCTGCACGCCCGCGAGCAGCACGCCCGCGCGCGGCTTGATCCCGCCAACGTTGGCCGCGTGCAGGCGCAATTCGTAAGTGCCCCGCCAGAGGCTCGAGCTTTTGCTGAACTGGATCAGGATCAGCGCCAGCAGCGCCAGCCCGACGAAGACGAACAGCCCGACTTTGATTTCCAATCGCGATTTTTGCATGGTCAAATGATGGTTTCCTTTGCGTCCGCCACGCCGTCCACAAACTGCCGCACGACGGCGTCATGCGACGTGAAAATTTCCTCCGGCGTGCCGTTGGCGTAAATTTTTTTCTCGTGCAGCAACATCACGCGGTTGCCCACGCGCCGCGCGCTGCGCATATCGTGCGTCACGACGATGCTCGTCACGTTCAAATGGTCGCGCACGCGGATGATCAGCTTGTCAATGCTGTCGGACACGATCGGATCAAGCCCCGTCGTCGGCTCATCATAAAGCACGATCTGCGGTTCGTAAATGATGGCGCGCGCGAGGCCGACGCGTTTTCTCATGCCGCCGGAGAGTTCCGCCGGATTTTTATTTTCCGTGCCGGGCAGGTCCACCATGTCGAGCGTGGCGGCGACGCGCTTGGCGATTTCCGCCTCGGTCAAATGTTCGTGCCGGCGCAGACCGAACGCCACGTTTTCCGCGACGGTCATCGAGTCGAACAGCGCCGCACCCTGGAACACCATGCCGAATTTCCGCCGCACGCGCAGCAACTGGCGTTCGTTCATCGCCACGATGTTTTCGTCGTCCACCAGCACGTCGCCAGCATCTGGTTGCAGCAGGCCGATGATGTGTTTGAGCAAAACACTTTTGCCGCCGCCGCTGCGCCCGATGATGGCGACCGACTCGCTGTTTTCAATCCGAAAACTAATGTCGTCCAGAATCAGCTGCGCGCCGAAACTTTTTTTCAGATGACGCACTTCAATCATATGCCAAGAATGACGCAAAGTTGTTCCAGCACCATGGTCAGGAAAAAATTGCAGATGAGGATCGTGATGGACGAATACACGACGGCCTCCGTCGTCGCGCGCCCGACGCCTTGCGCGCCCACGCCGCACGACAGACCTTTGTAGCAGCCGATCAGCGCGATGATGCCGCCGTAGAACACGGATTTGACGAGGCCAATCAGCACGTCCGAATCGTGCGAATACTTCAACATATTCCACCACGCATAAGTTGGTTCGATGCCGAGCAGATAAACGCCGACGAAATAACTCGCGGCGATGCCGACGCACATGGATTCAATCGTCAGCAGCGGCAGCGCGATGTTCGACGCGATCAGGCGCGGCACGACCAGATAATCCACCGGATGCGTCGCCAAAGTTCGCAACGCATCAATCTGTTCCGTCACGCGCATCGTGCCGATCTCCGCCGCGATGGCCGCGCCCACGCGCCCAGCCACCATAAGCGCCGTCAGCACCGGGCCAAGTTCGCTGCACATCGAGACGCTCACGACGGCGAGCGTGGCCGTGTCCATCTTGACCTTGTGGAATTGGAAATACGTTTGCGCCGCGAGCACCATGCCTGTGAACGCGCCGGTGACGAGGACGACCGACTGCGACTTGATGCCGATGAAATAAATCTGGTAAAGCACATCGCGCCGCGAAAATTTGAAGGTCAACGCCGACGCGATGGCTTCGCGCGCGAGCAGGGTGATGCGCCCCAGTCCCGCCAGCCATTCGCCCAGCCATGTGCCTGCCAGAAAATTCATTGCCTCCAAATTTAGCAAACAGGCTTGCGTTTTGCCAGCGCGGGAATTTAACCTCATGCATTCCTGTCGGCGAAAAAGTTTAGTTCATCAAGCCGGCAACAAAAACGATCGATAAAAAATTATGAAACCATCCGTGTTTAACGGTTCACTTCCTAAAATCGGCATCCGGCCCACGATTGACGGCCGCCTCGGTGGCGTCCGTGAATCGCTTGAAAAACAAACCATGGACATGGCCAAGTCCGCCGCGAAATTGATTTCGGCCACGTTGCGTTATCCAAATGGCAAACGCGTCGAGTGCGTCATCGCCGACACTTGCATCGGCGGTGTGGCGGAAGCGTCGGCGTGCGCGGAAAAATTTGCGCGCGAAGGCGTGGGCGTGTCGCTCACGGTGACGCCGTGCTGGTGTTACGGCAGCGAGACGATGGACATGAATCCGCAGATTCCGAAAGCCGTCTGGGGTTTCAACGGCACGGAACGGCCAGGCGCAGTTTATCTCGCGGCGGTTTTGGCGGGGCACACACAAAAGGGCATTCCCGCGTTCAGCATTTATGGCCGCGATGTTCAAGATGGCGGCGACAAATCCATTCCCGCCGACGTGCAGGAAAAGATTTTGCGCTTCGCGCGCGCCGGTCTCGCGGTCGCTCTGATGCGTGGCAAATCGTATCTCGGCATGGGCGGCGTTTCGATGGGCATCGCCGGTTCGATTGTAGACCAGCCGTTCTTTGAGGATTATTTGGGAATGCGTGTCGAGACGATTGATATGACGGAATTTCTGCGCCGCATCGACAAGGGAATTTTTGATCAGGCCGAATACAAAAAAGCGTTGAAGTGGGTGAAAGAAAATTGTCCCGAAGGCAAGGATTACAATTCTCCGAAAACGATTCGTTCCCGCGCGCAACTCGACAGCGAATGGGAAAAGTCCGTGAAGATGTCGCTCATCGCGCGCGACTTGATGGTCGGCAATCCGAAGCTCGCGGAGATGGGTTTTGGCGAAGAGGCGCACGGCCACAACGCCATCGCGTCCGGCTTCCAAGGCCAGCGGCAATGGACGGATTATCAGCCGAACGGTGATTTTCTCGAAGCGATTTTGAACACCTCGTTCGATTGGAATGGCATTCGCGCCCCGTATATTGTCGCGACGGAAAATGACTGTCTCAATGGCGCTTCGATGCTGTTCGGTCATCTGCTTACGAACACCGCGCAGATTTTTGCGGATGTTCGCACTTACTGGAGCGCCGATTCGGTGAAGCGCGTTTCCGGCTACGAACTCGCAGGCGAAGCGGCGAATGGAATTTTGCATCTTATCAATTCCGGCCCGGCGACGCTCGACGGCACTGGGCAACAGGAAATTGACGGCCAGCCCGCGCTGAAACCGTTCTGGGAAATTTCCAAGGACGAGGCGAAAAAATGTCTGGGCGCAACGACGTGGCATCCGAGCATCACGGAATATTTTCCCGGCGGCGGCTGGTCCACGCGTTTCCTCACACGCGGCGGAATGCCCGTGACCATGTGCCGTTTGAATCTGGTCAAAGGCCTTGGCGCGGCGCTGCAAATCGCCGAAGGCTGGACGGTTGACCTGCCGGAAAAAGTCCATGACGTGCTCGACCAGCGCACGAATCCGACGTGGCCGACGACGTGGTTTGCGCCGAAGCTCACCGGCCACGGCGCGTTCCGCGATGTGTATTCCGTCATGAATAATTGGGGCGCGAACCACGGCGCGATTTCTTACGGCCACATCGGCGCGGATTTGATTTCGCTCGCGGCGATGTTGCGGATTCCGGTCTATATGCACAACGTCACGGCGGAAAAAGTTTTTCGCCCGAGCAGTTGGGCAGCGTTTGGCACGGCGGAACTGGAAGGCGCGGATTATCGCGCTTGCAAGAATTTCGGCCCGCTCTACGCTTGAGAGCGTTTTGCGCACGATTCTGAAATTATTTTTTCGGGCGGCAATCGGTTTCATCCTATTGATGGCGCCGGTTGCCGCAGTCGTTTATTTCTATCCGGAAAAAATCCTGTGCGTGGACAGCGGGCCGATCAAGGCGGACGTGCTGGTCGTCCTCGGCGGCGGTCTGCATGAGCGTCCCGAACGCGCGGCGGAATTATTCCAGCAGCACGCCGCGCCGCGCCTCATCATCACGGGAGCTGGCGATGATGAAATCAACCGGCAGATTTTGATTTCCGACGGCGTGCCGCCCGGCGACATCGAGGTGGAAGGCGATTCGACCACGACGCGCGAGAATGCGGAGTTCACGCTGAAGCTACTGCGTGCGGAAAATGTCCACAGCGTGATCTTGGTCACGACGTGGTATCATTCGCGCCGGGCGCTGAAGACGTTTGAGCATTTCGCACCGGACTTGAAGTTTTATTCACGTCCGTCGTATTTTGCCTTTGCGCGGGAGGACTGGCCGCGGCGCGGCAACGGCAAACGGATGTGGCTGGAGTTTTTGAAATTGCCGGGTTACTGGCTCCGGTATGGTGTGAATCCATTTTGAATAAACTTGCCCTGCCGGTTCGGGTCGGGCATAATGTCCAACCTTGATCGCGGGGTGGAGCAGCCCGGTAGCTCGTCAGGCTCATAACCTGAAGGTCGTTGGTTCAAATCCAGCCCCCGCAACCAATTTGTAGTTCAAAGCCCCCATTTTTAATGGGGGCTTTTTTGTTTTAATTTCCTAGAGTCTTGTTTTGTCAGCGGCAGGAAAATATGCAGTAAACGGAAAACTTGAAGCGTCCGGACTCAACCTTAAGAAATTATTTGGTGGCCAGCAGCTTGTCGATGGCGTCTTTGATGGCGAGGAGATAGGTAGGTTTTTTGATGACAACATCAATGGCCGAGCAGTCGTTGGGCGGATTTCCGGAGCACATGACCACGGGTGTGGCGGGAGATTTTTGTTTGATGATCTGGGCCAATTCCCCGCCGGTCATGCCTGGCATGGAGTTGTCCGTCAAAACCAGATCATGCAGGACGGGACTGAAGCGGGAGAGGGCTTCGCCGGCGGAATTTGCGGAATCAACTTCGTAGCCAAAATTGTTCAGAAACATCTTGGTCAACAGACGAGTGTCAAGATCGTCGTCAACCAGCAGGATGGTTCTGGGTGCAGGCTGTAAAATTCTTTCCACGATGTTTAGTTGATGACCGGTATTTTACTTTTAACTTTAATGCGCTACGAACTGACTTTGCTTCAACCCATTGGCCGACCACATTTTGTCGTCAAAGTGTAGCTGTAATGCCTTGGCACCAAAGACAGCATGTCAAAATCCCGCGCTTCAAAATCAGTTCGCGTTTGCCAAAATTGTATGAGGCAGTTCAGGTGCGCTCTATGCGAATTTGAGACATGCAATGGCAGTATAGGGACATCAAAATCTAAAGACCGTTGCGAATATTTTTTCAGCCGACGCACCGGACCGGCGCGCCGGCGATTTGTGCGTTATGAAAAAATGTTTTGCTCCCGGCTGAATCAATTACCTTGTGTGGCGAGAGGCGCAGGGTAGAATTTTTGAAAATTCAGGCATATGGCAAAACTCCTAGAGAAGAAAGCCGCCGGGCAGCAGCACCGGATATTCCTGGTGGAAGACCATCCGGTTTTTCGCGATGGTTTGGCGAAGCTGTTGGATGCCGAGAAGGATTTGACGGTGTGCGGTGAAGCGGGTGACGCCAAGCAGGGACTGAAATCCATCATCAAACTCAAACCTGATCTGGCGGTGGTGGATCTCGGCTTGCCGGGCAAAAGCGGGTTGGAACTCATCAAAGAAATTCGCAGCCTGAAAATTGCCGTAAAGTTGCTGGTCGTTTCCATGTTTGACGAGGCGCTTTACGCCCAGCGAGTCCTGCGCGCCGGCGGCGATGGCTACATCATGAAACAGGAAGATCCGCAGGAGATCATTTTGGCGATACGCGATGTGCTGGCCGGGCATATTTACGTCAGCGAAGATGTTTTCGACCGGAATTCTTCCCGGCAGTCGTCGGAAAAGACGGTCGGCGCGCTCGATCAGCTTACTGATTCTGAACTGGAAGTTTTGGAACTGCTCGGTCAGGGCAAAAGCACGGCTGAAATCTCCAATGAACTCGGGCTTTCCGTTGCCGAGGTCAACACGCACAGCAGCAGCATCCGCCGGAAGTTGAAATTGGAAAGCACCAATGCGCTGATCCGCTATGCGGTTTGCTGGGTGGAAGACAGCCGCAACTAGCGCGCATTTTTATTTAACAGCCAAAGCGGTTTGGTTTCCCACCCGTTCTTTTTTCAAGTTTGAATCCCGATGCGCGGCGGACAGCGGCACGCGCACGACAATGCTGGTGCCGCGTCCCGGTGCGGATTTAATCTCGTAAGTGCCGCCGAGCGACAAGGCGCGTTCGCGCATATTGGTGAGACCGAGGCCATGCCGGATTTTTTTCACGGCTCGGAGCGTCTTGGGGTCAAAGCCCTCGCCATCGTCCTGAATTTTCAGCACCGCTGCCTCGCCTTGAAACCGGAGTTGCAGTTTGACGGATTTTGCCTTGGCGTGTTTTTCAATATTGTTGACGGCCTCCTGCACGATGCGGAACAGGTGCAGTTCCACCATGGACGGAAGCCGCTCGTTCGACGAACTGATCCGGCACTGAAACTGTAGATTGGTTCGCAACTGCACCTCGCTGCAAAAACTCGTGCAGGCGGCGCTCAAGCCTAGATTATCCAAATCGGTGGGGCGGAGATTGTGGGCGATGCGGCGGTTTTCCTCCAAAACTTTTACCAGCAGGCGGTCGCAGCGCAGGAGAATTTCTCGCGCCGCCGGCTTGAGGTCGGGCAGACTGCTCTCCACTTTCTTGAGCCGCATTTTCACCGAGGCAATCATCTGGTTAATGCCGTCATGCAGTTCCTGGGCGATGCGCGAGCGCTCCGCTTCCTGGGCCTTGATGATGCGTTGCGGCAATGCGCGCAGCTCGGCCTCGGCGCGTTTGTGCTGGGTGATGTCGCGGATGTAAAACGTGAACATGGGCTGGCCGGCCAGCCGGATGCGCGTGATGGTGAATTCGGCGGAGAAGCGGCTGCCATCGGCTCGCAGCGCCGGCATCTCGATGCGGCTGCCGAGCGTGGGGCCTTTGTCACCGGAAAAATAATTGTTCAGGCCGTTCTGGAACCAGGGTCGGAATGACGCGGGCACGACCTCCATGACATTTTCACCGATGAGCTTGGCCCGGCTGTGGACGAAGATTTTTTCGGCGGCGGCGTTCAATTCGATCATCCGGCCTTCATGGTCAATGGTGATGATGCCGTCCAGTGCCGCCTGCATGATGGCGCGCTTGCGCGCTTCGCTTTCGCCCAACGCATCCCAAGCGCGCTGGCGTTTCGTGATGTCGTCGGCGATACCGACAATCCGGTAGATGTTGCCGGAAACATCTCGGATCGGAAACGCGCGATCCTGAATCCACCGGATCGAGCCGTCGGGCCGGACGATGCGATAAATTTCGTCATACTCACCCGCGATCTGTTTTTTGATGATGCTTTCAGTGACGCGCTTGCGGTCGTCAGGATGAATGGCTTCCACCCAATTCTGCGGCGAGAGGTAAAGGCTTTTGCAAGTCTGTCCCCAGATTTCCTCATAGGCCGGGCTGACGTAAATGATTTTGCTCTTGTCAGCGTTGCTCATCCAGAAAACTTCGCGGATGTGGTCCGCCAGTTGCCGGAAGCGTTCCTCACTCGCCTGCAAGGCTTCCTGCGCCTGTTTGCGTTCGGTGATGTCCCGCACAACGCTTAACAAACCGGCGGGCTGGTTGTTGATACCCAGCGAAACGGTGGCGCTCAATTCCACGCGGAACGGTGTGCCGTCTTTTTTGAGCATGGTGTATTCGACGTTGCGAATGATGCCGGCACGCAAGGCGATGACGAAATCTGTTTTGATGCCCTCGTGTTCCTCCGCCGGCGTCAGGTCAAAAATAGTTTTGTGCAGCAGCTCCTCGGTGTTGGAATAGCCGAGCATGGCGACGGCCTGTGAATTGACCGCGAGCAGCCGGCCTTTGGGATGAATCAGGCAGACCGCATCCGGCAAAATATCGATCAGCCGACGATGATGTTCCTCGCTGGCCCGGAGCGCGGCGGTGGTGTTGCGCAGTCGCACCAAAGTCTGCACGCGCGCCAGCAATTCTTGGAGGCCAAACGGCTTGACGAGGTATTCATCCGCGCCGGTTTGAAAGCCGTTGACCTTGTGCGCATCGCTCGTGGCTTCGCCGGAACAGAAGGCGACAAAGACATCGCGCAGCTTTGGGTCGCCCTTGATTTGTCGGCAGACCTCGACCCCGCTAATGTCCGGCAGGCCCACATCCAGCAGCACCAAATCCGGCAGGCGCGTCTGCGCCAGTTCCAGACCATACTGACCGGTGGCAGCCTCCAGCACCTCGTAGCCTTCCTGTTGCAGGCAGGTCGAGAACAAGTGGCGGATGTCGTTGTCGTCATCCACCAGCAGAATCAAGCCATTTTTTTTCATCCTTTTTGCATTCTTCTGAATTTACATACAACAGAACCGGGGCAGTCAAAAGCAAATAAACTGGGAGCCGCAAACAAATTGCCGTCCAAAAAAAACTCCGAGGCTTGACACGCGCGGGTGGGACAACAAGCTAATGGCGTGAGCCAACTGCTTTGGTATGTCGCCCATACGCGCCCGCGTTGCGAGAAAAAACTGCTGCAATTCTGCGAGCGGGAAAATCTGGCCGCCAGCCTGCCTTGCTACAAGTCGGCGCACAAGTATCGCGGAAAAACTATGGTGTTCAAGAAGCCGCTGTTTCCAGGCTATGTGTTCATCGAGATGCCGCCGTTGAGGCGCGGCGTGGTTTTGCGAAGCGATCATCTGGCCAATCTGCTGGAGATAACCGACCAGGATTTGTTCGTCCGGCAGTTTGGCGAAGTGTTGCGCGCCTTGGAAACGGACTTGGAAATCCGGCTGGCGCCGACCATCAGTGAAGGCTTGCGCGTCAAAATCAAAAGCGGCCCGTTGCGCGGTGTGGAAGGCTGGGTGGAAAAACGCTACGGCTTGACCACGGTTTTGTTACGGCTGGATTTTATCAGCCAGGCGGCGGCGGTGAAAATGGAAGCTTCTGATTTGGAATTGATTTAAGCCGGTGAAATTTTTTGGTTCGCAAATTCAGGGTAGATAAACCGTGCGGTAAAACCGCTGGGCGAATTGGCCGGCATTGGCATCTTAAAAAGTGAACGGCGCGGTGTTGGTTTGCACGCTGATCCAATGGACGAGGTCGGAGGAACCTTGCACGGCATATTTGTAGCCGGTCACGCCCGCGATGTTGAAGACAAAATGGCCGTCGCCAGTGTGTTGATGGTGCTGCCGACGCTGTTTTAATCGGCCACGCTGCAAAGTCCCGACTATTTGACGCTGACGTTTTTCAAGTTCAAGGGGGAAAGATGATGCACCTCGCGGCCACAAAGTAATCGGGGCAGCAAATTTTTTCTCCCGACCTTATTCCTAACGGCATGGCTTGGTTCCATCATCGCCGCGCCTATCGCATAACCGCTGCCAAGGTGATCATCTGTCTTGGGAAATTTGGCAGTCGGCAACGCTTTAGTCGCCGGTTCGCTGGTGCACCAATTTCCAAGGCAAACTCAATGATTTTAATGCCTCTGCTGAAGCCCAGTAAAAATGAATAAATTCAAAGTTACTGCCGGCTGACGTGCGAATCCATTTTGGTGAAGTTTTTAAGACAACTCGATTCATTGTGTCTAAAAAAGATACATTATTTTGGCGCTGTTGAGGTAACGCGCCGGATCATGCTGCCGCTTCATATTTTGACGAATTGGCTTGCAAACAAACAAGCTCAATTAACTTGTGTTTGCTCTGTGTTATGTGATAAATGTCCTGAATCTGTATAGGTTCAACTTGAACGCTATGGACTTTCGAGCGGTTTTGGTCTCAATTAAAAACATGGAGATTGCGGCCTGTCCGCAGGTCAATGATGCTGGCAGGCAGGGAATTTTATCCGCAACTAAAGTTGTTCACTTTTAGGCATGGAATTTGGGGATGAAAAGCAGGCGAAAAAATGAGAAAGCAGGCCATAAAAAGTCAAATTCATCAAGCTGTCAGCGATGCAAATCCGCATACATCGTCGCCGTGGTTTGATGCGTTTTTCCCGGGCTGGGCTAGGGCAGGATTGGCTTTGAAGAACAGCGGTTTTAGAGTTGTATGCTGACCAACACAGATCATCTGTCATTGCGTTTGACGCGTTTACAATCCCTTCAAGAAATTGATCAAAAAAGGGAAGGATTGATTTTTGTGTTTTCCAAAGGCGGTGTCGGCAAATACACCTCGAAGACAGCCACCCAGCGGCTTATCGCCGCGGATATTCTGGTTTTTAATGGAGTTTCCGCTGGCAAACTCGCTGCGTCCGACGGCAAGGGAGAATTCGTTTTCTGGACTTTTTCCGTATGCTTTGAAAATTTGCTGCCCTTGTTTGCCAGCAATGAGATCAGCTTGCTGCACCACATCATCGAAAGTTTCAAGGCCGCCAAAACTTACCCGGCCGTGAATCCATTGGCGGTGGATTGCCAGCGTCTGCTGGCCGCAGTTCCGGCCGATTTTAATCTGGATCACCGCGGCCAGTTGCTGCGGATTGCCGCGAGCATTTTGTCGTTGGAATTTAAAGCCGCTCAGACCCAGCGCGGCGGCTATGTGCGCGCGGAAGATCACATGGTGCAGGTTTTTGAGAAGCTGTCGGCGTCCGAACTCATCAACCTTTCCGTGGGTGAGCTGGCCGCCCGATTCAGTTGCAGCCGCCGCCACCTGAACCGTTTGTTTCACCAGCATTTTGGTGTTTCCGTGGCGGCCTTGAGAATGGAAACGCGCTTGCTTAAAGCGGTGTCGTTGCTGCGGGATGCCAACGCCAAGATCATCAACGTCGCCGAGCAATGTGGTTTTAATCATCTGGGACTTTTCAACACCTGCTTCAAGCGGCGATTCGGTTCCAGCCCGGGCCAGTGGCGTAAATCGGCACTGCAAACGGAGAATGCCTCGGCGCGCAATCTTGAAAGCCAGCCGGTTTGCCCGTTGCACAGCACGGGAATGTGTCCGTTGGGCGATCAATTGAAAAACGGTTTTTCTCCGGCAGTGATGGCCACCGTTGCCAGCAAGATTACCGACGGGGCGGATATTTTGGAAAATTTGAAACAACGGAATTTGATTTTTGGCACTCAAACGATGCCGAACGGCAAAGGTAATTTACCTGAATCACGGGTGTGTGAGTGAGTCCAAATTCATCGCCATGTCATTTCATTTTAAAAGAACAAGTGAAAGCAAATGCAGCACGCGGGCGATATTTTTTGCTGTCCGGTCGAGGAAATTTTTCTCGCCGACCGGCAGGGATTTTGCTTTGGATTGAGCCTCGGTTGGGGAAAGTATCAGATAAACCTATGAAAATATATGATTTCAAATTTTAATCGTATGCAAATCCGAAAAGGTGTGACTGAAGCCAGCCGTGCTTCAGCCAGAGGCTGGCCGCGGTTGGTTGGCCGCCAATGGATCATGGCTTTCATGCTTCTGGCCACCTTTTCTGCCTCGGCGCAGGAGGCTTTGCAAAATTCGCTCGCGGGCGAGGCGGCGGCGGGCGCGCGGACGCAACAGATGCAATCCACGGATTACACGTTCAAGGACGGCGATTTTCAGATGCTGGTTCTGCCCTCGATGGGATTTGAGTGGAATGACAACATCAACCTTTCAAAGACCAATACCTTGGACGATTACATCCTCAAGCCGGCAGTCGGGATCACGGCCAGTTATCCGTTATCTCAGCGCAACCTGTTATATCTTGACATCAACGTCGGCTATGACCGTTATCTATTGCATCACGACTTAAGCACGTTCGACTTGAATTCAGCTTCCGGCACGGGGCTTTCATTCGACATCGGCATTAAGGATGTGACCCTTAACCTGCACGATTGGATGAGTTATGTGCAGGACTCGGCGCAGAACGCCACCGTGGCCAACACCGCAAGTTACGGCACGTTTCAAAACACCGCCGGAATCGCCGCTACTTGGGATTTGAATCAAGTTACCTTGTCCGCTGGGTATGATCATCAAAATGTCATCGCCACCAGCTCTGCCTTTGACGAAATCAACCATGCTTCAGAAATGTTTTTTGCGCGGGCCGCTTTTTTAGTGCATCCCAAGGTGACCCTTGGTGTGGAGGCCTCTGCTGCTTTCACCACATACGAACAAACAATCTTGAATAATAATGACGCTTACACTGCTGGAACCTATGTTGAGTTCCGTCCAAGCACGGCATTGACCATCACCGCACGCGGCGGTTATTCCATTTATCAATTTCAGAACACGAGCACGACAAATGTGACTTCCGACCAGAACTCATGGTATGCCAGTGTGAATATTGCGCATCAGCCAAGGGAGTCCATCAGCTACGCGCTCGAAGCCGGGCGCGAAACCCAGTTGGGCACCACATCCGATTTGGTGCAAGACTGGTATGTCCGCCCGAACGTGACGTGGAAAGTCATCAATGGTTTGGATATCAACACCTCGTTTTTTTATGAACACGGCAACGAGGGCGTGGGAAGTCAAAATGTGCCAGGCAATTCCAATGGCAACGACACTTATGATTGGTATGGTGGCGAATTGACGGCTCAGCATCCGCTCTCAAGCCGTTTTACACTAGGTTTGGATTACCGGCTTACCTTCCGCTCGTCTAGCTCGCCTGATGACGGCTACACCCAGAACCTGGTCGGCTTGCAACTAACCTATCATCCGAAATGAACTGTTTCTTCAATCAGTTATCCATCCCTATGTCAGCAGCATTCACACGCTGTAACTCGCAGCCTCGGCGGATGCGAGTTAGTCACTTAGTAGTGACGTTTCTAATTTGGCTGTTGGCGCTTGGCTCCGCCAGTTCGTTGAAGGCTGACGACACAAATGCGACGGTTTCAACGTCGGAGGCAGATTTGTTTACTGCTGACACGAATGCGTTCAACGTGCTGGACGACAAATACCATCTGGCGATTGGCGATCAATTGAGCTTTCGCATTGTTGAAGACGAGGACGACCCCAAAATCCTTACGGTGACCGATTCGGGCGACATACAAGTTCCTTACATCGGAAGCTTTCCCGCTGCGGGCAAGACCTGCAAGGAACTGGCGCTTGCGCTCAAGCCCGAACTGGAAAAGGAGTATTATCGCCAGGCCACCGTCATTATTGTCGTTGACTCCAAGCCACGCAGCCGGGGCAAGATTTATCTGGTCGGTGCCATCCACTCGCCGGGTCCGCAGGACATTTCCAGCGACGAGGAATTGACCGTCAGCCGGGCGATTTTGCGGGCGGGCAGCTTCACCGATTTTGCCGATGAAAAAAACGTCCGCATCACGCGCGGTTCGGGCACCGGCCCCGATGGCAAAAAAACTTTCACCGTGAACGTCGCCCGGATTTTTGAGAAGGGCGACACCGAGGGCGACCTGCCGTTGGAGCCGGGCGATCTGATTTTTGTGCCCGAACGGATGATCCGGTTTTAAGCCATCATGAAAGATTTGATACGAGTTCCGCCATCCGATCCGGGTTTCCAATTAATGGAACCGATGGGCGCTGGCCCGGCGCCGGCGGCACCCAAGTTTCAGACGCAAAAACTTTTGTATTTTTTGCGCAAATTCTGGTGGATTCCGGTGGTCACGGTGACGTTAAGCCTCGGCACGGCGATCACAATTTTTTTCTTCACTCCGCCCACGTTTGTTTCTTATGGCAGCCTGTTAGAAACCGCAAAATTACAAATACCGGATGGCGCGGCCTTCACCGAGGATCGGGATACTTATCTGGGCACGCAGTCTGACTTGCTGCGCAGCCCACATTTGCGGGAACTAACGTTGAACTGGATGCGGGCGGTGGGAACCAATCAAATCTCCCTGGACGCCAACGGCGATCCGCTGCCGGTGGACATCGAGGTTTTCACCTCGCCGAAAAGCACCATTTACACGGTGCAGGCGAGCAGCGCCAACCCGGCCTTTACGCCGCAGTATCTCGATGCCTTGATGAGCGTATATCTCGAGTATCGAAAAAATATCCGGCAGCAAGTGTCCGGCGACACGTTGGCGTCCATCTCTGAACAGGTTCAACGGTTGGGCCGCGAAATGAAGGCGGATCAGGCGACGTTGGACGAATATTCGCGCAGCAACAATCTCGACGTGTTGCAGGAAGAGAGCACCGTCGAGGCGAACTATTTGTCGAAATTGAGAACGGAATTGTCCGATTATCAACTGGAGTTGAAGTTGCTGGCGGCTAGGGAACTAGAAGCGGATTCCACCAGTCCGGACACAAGCTCGGATACAAGTCGGGACGCCAGCCAGGATTCGGACAAGTCCAGCGACACCATGTTTGAATCACTGCGCAATTCCGGTGCGGCCGTGTCGTCCAGTTCGGGTCGGATGGACGCCGACAAGGAAATTGAACTGTTGCAGATCGAGCGTGACCGGCTTTCCAAGTATTTGCTACCTAAACATCCGAAGATCATCAAGCTGGACGAGCAGATTGCCCACGCCCAAAAGCTGGTTGAATTCTATCACAAGCAAAATCACGAGCAGATCGCCGCCGCGCGCGAAGTCTTGAAAATCAAAATTGATGGCGTTCAGGAATTCATCAACGAGTGGGAAGCCAAAGTGGCTAGCGCCAACGAGCGGATTGCCACCGCCGACACGCTTAAGCAAAATGTTGCTCGTAATCAAGTGATGTATGACCGGCTGTCCGCGCTGTTGCAGAACGTGGACATCAGCCGGAACATTGATCAGGAAACCCTGGCCATTCTGGAGCCGGCCTCGCCCGCGACCCGTTCATACAAAGAGGCGAAAACCATGTTAAGCCAGTCCGCCATCGTCGGACTCGGCCTTGGGCTGGGGATTATTTTCCTGATCACCATCCGCGACGACCGTTTTAACTCGCTTGTGGAAGTCACCGAAAAATTCGGCGACAACGTCGTTGGTCAGGTGCCGGAAATCGCCGAGTTGTCCGAGGCCGGTCCGCTGGTGCTTTTGCAAGACAACGATGACCGGCATATGTTTGCCGAATCCTACCGCAACCTCCGTTCCGCGCTGCTTTACCTGCTGGTGGATGGCAAGCGTCCCCGGGTTTTGCTCATCACCAGCGCGGTGCCCAACGAGGGCAAGTCCACCGTCGCCACCAATCTGGCCCGCGCTATCGCGCTGGGCGGATCAAAGGTGCTGCTCGTGGACGCCGATTTGCGCCGGGGACACATTCATGAACGGCTCGGACTGAAATCCAAACCTGGCCTGAATGAGTTGCTGCGCCAGCCCGAAGTTCCTTACGACTTTTTTATTCAGGCGACCGACCTGCCGAATTTTTTCTTTCTTTCGCGCGGCAGCGTTTCCCGGAACCCCGGCGATCTGTTTTTGAATCCGGCCTTTGACCAGATGCTCGCCCGATTCCGCGAGCAATACGACTACGTCCTCATTGACAGCAGCCCGGTGTTTGCGGCGGACGACTCATCCACGCTCGCGCCCAAGGTGGACGGCACTTTGTTCGTCGTGCGCAGCCGTTTTTCCCACGCCCGCGCCGTGCGCGAAGCCTTGGAACTGCTCTTCCAGCGCCAGGCCAAGGTGCTGGGACTGGTTTTGAACCGTTCGGATGCGACCGCGCGCTCTTATTACTCTTACAAGTATGCCGAGTATTATGCGGTCAACACCGAGATGGAGGACAAGGATACTTGAAACACAATTTTTAATTCCTCCAGTGCGGGCGGCACGATGAGGAATCTTAAAGCGGCGGTAGAAAATAGCCGTCGTCGGCAACGGGAGTTGGAAATTGAATCTGCTCCCCGGAAAAACAATGAACATGGTGACCATAAGACTTGTAGATTGCAGATGCAAAAAAGCATTTGCGAATTGACCGGGACGGAGTCTGCCCTTTGATGATTGACCTCGTTTAAACCAGCAAAACAGTTTTTTTAAAATTCAGTCAAATTGCAGGAAAAAATGTCATCACACCCAACCACCAACTCCAAACCAGCCGTTGACACTAGCCACGCGCCGCCTGCTGACGAGCGCTGGAGCACCATCATCACGCCGCACCGCGGCTGGCTCGACTGGCGTCTCAAACAGCTCTGGCGTTATCGCGATTTGATTTCGCTGTTCGTCTGGCGCGATTTTGTTTCTGCCTACAAGCAGACCATTTTGGGTCCGCTCTGGCACATCATCCAGCCGCTGCTCATGACCATCACGTTCACCATCATTTTCGGCCACGTCGCCAAATTGCCGACCGACGGCATCCCGCCCTTCCTGTTTTATATGTCTGGCATCGTCTGTTGGAATTACTTCGCCAACAACCTGACGAAAACTTCTAGCACGTTTGTGGGCAATGCGGCGTTGCTTGGAAAAGTTTATTTCCACCGACTGGCCATCCCGATTTCCATCGCCATTTCCAACCTTATTTCCTTCGGCATTTCGCTCGCAATCTTTCTGGTGTTTCTCGTCAGCTTTTATTTCCGGGGCGTGGACATCCATTTCACGCGCTGGATTTTTTGCACGCCGCTATTCCTGCTGATGCTGGCGGGTTATGGCCTTGGCGGCGGCATCATCGTTTCGGCGCTGACGACCCGTTATCGCGACCTTGCCAACCTCGTGGCGTTTGGTGTCCAACTTTTGATGTTTGGATCATTCATCATGTATCCGGTTTCCCAAGTTTCAGCGAAAAATCATTGGATTGCAGAACTCAATCCGTTGGTGCCCATCATTGAAGGTTTTCGGCTCGCATTTCTTGGGGCGGGAACCGTGGATGTGGCGCAGGTCGCCACTAGCTTCGGCATCATGATTGCGGTGCTGGCCGTCGGCCTGATGCTTTTCACCCACGTCGAGCGCACATTCATGGATACAGTCTAATTATGTCCACCGTCATTTCAGTAGAAAACGTCACCAAGTCCTATCGTCTGGGACAGATTGGCGGCGGCACGTTGAAGGAAGATTTTTCCCGCTGGTGGGCGAAGCTGCGCGGTTTGCCTGATCCGCTACTCAAGATCGGCGAGGAACACCACGCGCGTCATCTAGGCGAACAGTTCTGGGCGCTGGACAACGTCAGCTTTGACATCCAGGAGGGCGATGTGGTGGGCATCATCGGGCGCAATGGCGCGGGCAAAAGCACGCTGCTGAAAATCCTTTCGCAAGTGACCACGCCGACTTCCGGCCAGATTAAGATCAAAGGCCGGATCGCCAGCCTGCTGGAGGTGGGCACTGGTTTTAATCCCGAAATGACCGGGCGCGAAAATGTTTTCCTCAACGGCGCGATCCTTGGCATGACCAAGGCCGAGATCCGCAGCAAGTTTGACGAGATCGTGGCCTTTTCCGAGATCGAGGAATTTATTGATACGCCCGTCAAACGTTATTCCAGCGGGATGTATGTGCGGCTGGCCTTCGCCGTGGCTGCGCATCTGGAGCCGGAAATCCTGATTGTGGACGAAGTGCTGGCGGTGGGTGACGCCGAGTTTCAGAAAAAATGCATCGGCAAAATGCAGGATGTCAGCCGGGGTGGACGCACCGTTTTGTTTGTCAGCCACAGCATGGCGGCCGTCAGTAAATTGTGCCAGCACTGCGTGCTTTTGGACGGCGGCCGACTCAAGCTTTTTGGCCCGACCGCTGAAATCATCCCGCATTACCTCAAGAGCGGCAAACAGACCGATGGCATCCGCATTTGGGGCGAAGGAGAAAACACACAAGACCCAAGATTGAAATTGCGCGCGATGCGGATTTTGGCACCCGACGGAACCGTTGTCGGCCACGTTGACATACGTAAGCCATTCACCATCGAAGTGGAGTATCAGATTCTGGAAACACTGCCACAATGTCGGATTAATTTGAGGGTTTTGACTTCGGATGGCACGCTCGCCTTCTCGACGGCAGATAGCATTGATCCGAATTATAACGCTGGGGCGCGTGCCGCCGGATCTTATCGCACACGCTGTTTCATTCCCGGCAACCTGCTGAATGAAGGTTATTACAGCTTGACGATGGGCGTCGACATACCATTCAAAAAAATTCTTTTTATGGAAGAAGCGGCTCTAGGATTCTCCGTTGAACAAACCAGTGACTTAAACACGCGCTTCCCGGAAAAATGGCCCGGAGCCGTTTGTCCGCTTTTGGAATGGCAAACCAAGCCGCTTGATTAACAATCATATGTCTTACTCTATGCGGAGTCAGTCATGAAAAATGGCTTGAACTTTTTGAAGCAATTTCACCTTGTTGGCTAAAAACTAGATGCAATGAGCATATTTTTTGCACCTAGACGCATTGCTGGAAAAATCCGCAATCAAGCCCGGCTGCTACTCAAGGCATCATCAACTCTAAAGGCAAAAAATGTGCTGTGGCAGCGTAGGCTACTGCATGACCGGACATCCCGTTTTTTAGCGCAAAGTGATCAGTGGAAACCGGAGACAATGGTAGCATGGCAACTCTGCCAGTTAAACGGCTTGCTCCAGTACGCGCTGAAAAATTGTCCTGGCCATATGCGGAAACTAACGGCAGCGGGTTTCGACGGAAAGCTAGAACGATTGGAAGATCTCGGCATGCTTCCTTTCTTTACAAAGAATGAACTGCGTGCGCAGGGTGACGAATTTACAGCCACTAATTTCCCGTCGAATTCCCTCCGGGCAATTACTTCAGGTGGCACCACTGGCACACCGACGCGCTTCATGGTAGAAGCAAAAACTTACGATGCGCTTTTCGATGCTTGGCGGCACACGATGTGGCGTCGGGCGGGCTATATTCCCGGCAAACGTTGCCTGGATATCACCTGGGCATTTACCGACGGTAGGCCGCTTATTAATTCGGACAAAAAAAATCATGTTTATCTCTCTATCCATGACTTAGATTATGGAACGCTTAGCACATGGTGGCAGCGCGTCAAGGCTTTTCAACCGGAGTTTATAATCGGATTTCCATCAACGGCGACGGCGCTGGCCAAACTGCTGCCAGCGCTCGGGGCGTTAACTGAAGTGCGCGCACTGTTATTAGCCTCCGAAACATTGACGGCGGATCAGCGTGCGATTATAGCGGCGGCCTTTCCCCATGCGCGGATCTTTCAATGGTATGGTATGTCGGAAATGGCGGGTTTTGCCTCAAACTGTGAATATTCCGATGCATTCCACCATTGGCCGCAATCTGGCATAATCGAAGTCATTGATGATGATGGTCGCCCAATTCAAACGGCAGGCCAATCTGGCGAGATTGTATTGACGGGATTTATCAATCAGGTGACGCCATTCATCCGTTATCGAACCGGCGACCGGGCAACTCTCGGAGACTATTGTGCAAAATGCGGTCGTATGCACAAATTGCTCACAAACATTGAGGGCCGAGTGGGAGATTTTCTGTTGGGCGAGCGAGGCCGAGTGGTGCCGATCTCGGCGCTTAATTTTCATGGCGACGAATTTCGCCATGTATTCGCGCATCAGTTTATCCAAGACGAACCGGGGCGTGTGTTGTTACGAATTGTGCCGAGACTAGGTTTCAATAACGGGGATCACTCTGCAATCAACCAACTGGTCAGTGGAATACTCGGTTCAGACATCACCTTCCGTATCGAACAAGTGGAGATGATTCCACGAACTCCGCGCGGCAAGCAGCCACTAATCATTCAGCGTTGTTCGCAAAACTCATGAACTTGGTTTTTGGTGCCGCGCTTTTTTAGAAAATCCGACCGTGACTTTATGAGAATAGGACTGCTTACAACATTGGATACAAATATCGGAGATGATTTTATTCGTGAGGGACTGATGCACGTTATTAGTCATCTGAAGTCTGGCCGTTCATGCGAATATGTTGCCATCAATAAACACCAGCCGCACACGGTTTATCCACGCTGGCATCCGATAAGATTTAGCTACGCAAAAGGATTCCGCCCAAGCCGCATGAAGGAACCGTTGCGAATAAAATCCGAACACTGGTTGCCGGTATTAGGGTTCAGCCGTTTCGATGCTTGTGACATTATTCTGCAATGTGGAACTCCAATCATCTGGGATGGTTGTCGCCATAGTGAATGGGCGAAACCTATTTGGCGGGAAGTCATGGCGCGTCTGGCACGCAAAGGCAAGCCGGTGTTAAACCTAGGCGGCGGATCGAGCTATCCGTGTGAACGGCAGCCAGAAACTTTAGTTGGACATCCAGACCAAGAATTTATTGCTGTCATGCTTGAAGCTGCCCGCGTTACTACAGTCCGTGACCGGCTGGCAAAAAAACTTTTTGCATCACTCGGATATGAAACTCAACAGTTATGTTGCCCAGCCATGCTGGCGGGGCAGGCCTTCACTAAACCGGCCGAGCCTACGCGCAAGGTTCTCATTAATTATATGTCCGGCGGTGGACATTATGATTATGGACAGGGGATTGATGCGGGCGTTTGGGAAACTACAATGAGGCATTTGGTGTGTGAACTTTGCCAACAGAATTGGAAACCTGTCTTTATTGCGCATAATGAACCGGAATTGAAACTTGCGCGGCAGATTTGGCCGGATCTTCCGTCGGTGCTCCCAACGAGTCCGCGTGATTATTTTGAAACCGTTCGCGATGCGGCCTTCGGTATTTTTAACCGCCTGCACGCCAGTGTTGCCGTTGCTGGCTTGGGCATTCCATCTATGGCTTTTGGAACCGACACGCGCAATCTCATGGTTGAAACACTCGGCCAACCAGTTTTTTATATTAAAGAGGCCACCATTGACCGCGTCCTTCCGGCATTAAATGCACTTGTAAGCCAACGTGATTCGGAATCGCGCCGCTTGCTCGTTTTACGAGAAAACACTTTCAAGCTTTATAAAGACACTCTGCGATCTTTTTTCTGACTTGTTTTGGCCGTAGTTTCAACACACTTTTTTAACAAAGAGGAAACGACCGGGTTTAAAGCCTGTTGCGTGTGATTCAATCGAACCCCGGGTTTTTCTAGGGGGAATCATTAAAGGTGAAATCTGATGTTAAATTTATTGCCCGCAAACTGCTTGACAGGGTTGACAATCCCCGGAAGCTCCGGCGGGTGGGGGAACTGTGCTTTTGGCTGGCTGGATTTCGCAGACGCGTTAACCGGAGTCTCCCGCCGGAAAATATTGTCGTAATCAAATTGGATCGGCTGGGTGATGTCGTGCTGAGTGCACAATTATTGGCCGGATTGCGACGCGCATGGCCGCAAACCCGCATCACACTTTTGGTGCGGGAATCGCTGCTGGATCTGGCGCGTCTTTGTCCAGACGTGGATGAAGCCATCGGTATGCCGGTGGACGAGTGGCTCATGCTTTTTGATCCCAAGACAAAAGCTTATGGCTGCTGGCAACAGCAAGTGGCGAAGTGGCTTAGATATTGTCACCAAGCTAAACTCTGGCGAAAGCGTTTTGATGCCGTTTTAGTGCCACGTTGGGATACAGATTATTATGGAGCCGTTCCCCTAGCTTACCTGATCGGTGCTTCGCAGCGTTGGGGGGTAATTGAGACGGCCACACCGGATAAGGCCATTGCCAATCAGGGATTTGACCAATTGCTTACCCATGTCATCGCAGGCCAAAGTGTGCGCCATGAATTTTTGTTGAACGAATCCTTTCTACACGCGCTGGATATTCAGTCGGGCGAAAATCAAAAGCTCATTTCATGGGTAAAAGAACCCGACCGGAAAAATGCGATGGAGATGTTGCGCTCTGTGGGTGTTGATTTTTCAAGAAAAGTCATCGTGGTTTGTTTGGGCGCGGGGCTGGCAAGAAAAATGTGGCCCGTTGAAGCTTACGCTAGCTTGTGCCGGACGGTGTTCGATTTTGAAACGATTCAACTCGTAACGGTGGGAACCGCCGCCGAAAGCGACTTGGGACTCCAATTAAAAGAAAAAATTGGGAGTATCGTGATTAACTTGGAGGGCAGACTGCCATTGAATTTATTTCCGGCTGCCGTGTCGCTGGGCACTCTTTACATCGGCTCTGACACCGGCACCATGCATCTGGCGGCGGCGGCGGGATTGCCTGTATTTGAAATTTGTTGTCATCCATTGGATGGCGCACCTGATTGGCCGGAATCACCACAGCGGTTTGGTCCGTGGTCCGTTCCCAATCGGGTCGTCCAGCCGAAGCAAGCCAGTGCGCCTTGCAAAACGCATTGTGCCGCCGCCGAGGCGCATTGCATTCTTGGAGTTTCGGTTGAAAAAGCAACGGTTGCCTTGCGTTCGCTGCTAGAAGAAACTGGCATGAAAGGCATTTGCCGGGAGCCATGATGCCTGCAATTTCTTAAGTACCCGCGCAAAACAAAAAAGGAATTTATGTCTGCCGCTCAATCTGAAAAATGGCCGCCAAAACTGTCCGGGAAAACAGGCTGGCCGTGGGAACCCGTGGCTGCGGCATCTTCAACTGGCGGTTCTTTGGAAAAATTGCCGACGATCAGCATAGTGGTGGTGTCATTCAATCAAGCGGCTTACTTGGAGGAAGCCATACGTTCGCTTTTGCTACAGGACTACCCGCACCTCGAAATATTTGTGGCCGACGGCGGGAGCCGCGATGGCAGTGTCGAAATCATCCGGCGGTATGAACCGTGGCTGGCCGGCTGGTTTAGCGAGCCGGATCGCGGCCAGAGCGATGCCTTGAACAAGGGGTTCAAACGGGTCAAGGGTGAAATTTTAAACTGGCTTTGCAGCGACGACCTGCTTCAGCCCAGGGCGTTGCATCACGTTGGCGAATTTTTCCGGGATCATCCGAATGCGGACGTACTGGCGGGCGGCGGACGCTGGCAGTATGATGCCAGCCCGGAAAAATCCCACGATTGTCCGGTGAACGAAAGTGTTTTTGCCGCGCTGCCCATCCGCAATCTGGTGTTCCAACCCAGTTGTTTTTTCCGGGGCCAGGTGTTGCAAACGGCCGGTCCCATTCGTGAAGATTTGCACTACGCCATGGATTGGGAACTCTGGTGCCGCTTTTTGAAGAGCGGCGCGCGCTGGGCTTTCACGGAAAAAGTGTTGAGCGTGTATCGTGTCACCGGTGATAACAAAGCCTTTAGCGGCGGAAACAAGATGCTCCGGGAAATGGAAGGTCTCTACCGCAAATACAGCACCGGGGATTTTTCCCTGATCTACTGGTTCCGCTATCTCTGGCTGCCGCTCATCCGTCGTTCACGCCGGAATCCTCACAGTCTGCCCAGCCGGGTCACCGGTTTTCTTGCCCGCATCTTATTAAGCGTATTGCGGCGCGCCTACCGACCTTCGCGGTGCGATGAGCTTCGCGGTCAGTATCTGGATTACGGCATCTATCAGGAAGAAATCAATGCCAGCAAGCAGGTGCGAAGTTGAAAGGCCGCCTCAGAAATCAAATGGTAACTTGGATTGCTGATACAAAATTTTGCACATGATTTCCGCTCAGATCAGCGTAATCATCCCTTGTTACCAGATGGGGCGTTTTGTCGGCGAGGCGCTTGAATCGGTCGGGTCGCAAACGTATTCCGGCTGGGAAATCATTGTTGTGGATGATGCCGGGCCGGAGGATGGAACCCGTCAGATCGTCGCCGACTTTGCCAAGCGGTTTCCTGACCACCGGGTGGAATTTCTGCGTCACGAAACAAACCGTGGAGTGGGCGCGACCCGAAACACAGCGATGTCTGCGGTGAAAGGCAGTCTGTTGGCTTTTCTGGATCCCGATGATTGCTGGTTTCCCAATCACTTGGAGCTGCATCTGCGAGTTCGCGACAATAAACCTGGAATCCTTGTTTCCGCCAGCGGCGTCAAAATGTTCACTCGAGACAAGCGTGAGACCGGTGGCGGTTTGTGGTTCACCTCGCCGTGGGAAGCGGAAATATTTCCGTTTGGTCTCGCGATGCGCAACAGCATCATTCCTTCCGCTTCGGTTGTAGCGGCCGAGGCGGCCAGCCAAATCGGCGGATTCGAGACCGCCCCGCAATTGCAGCGCGTCGAAGACTGGGATTTCTGGCTGCGGCTGGCGGAGATCGAAGCAACTTTTGCTTTCATCCCGGAAATCACGGTCGCCTACCGGAAACATCCCGGAGGGGCGACGACGAATACCAAGTTGATGGAGGAACGGGTTCGTGCGCTGATGGTGAAACATCATGACCGGTGGCCGGCCCTCGCCGCCGGGCTTTTGCTTCGACAGCATTATCGCATGGAAAATTTGGAAGGGCGTTTGTTGGAGTTTGAATCCGCCCCGTGGGCTCGCGTCTCCCGCAGGATTTATCGCAGTTGGAAAAAACTTCGGCGCGCCGTCGACTCAAACGCAAGTAAGTTCAGGTTGGTTTTAAATCCTAAAAAAGATAGATGAATTACGATGTGTTGATTGTGGGTGCGGGTTTTTCCGGGCTGGTGCTTGCGGAACGGCTGTCGTCACAGCTCGGCAAACGCTGCCTCGTGGTCGAGCAGCGCGACCACATCGGCGGCAACGCCTGGGACGAATATGATGACGCCGGCGTTTTGATCCACACTTACGGGCCGCACTATTTTCGCACCAACTCGCCGCGCATCCGCGAATACCTGTCGCAGTTCACCGGCTGGCATCCGGTGGACTATCGTATCTTGAGCCACACCGAGGGACGTTACTGGAGTTTTCCCATAAATCTCCAAACCTTTGAGCAGATGCTCGGTCGCCCGTCCACGACGGAGGAATGGGAAAAGTATCTGGCCGCGCATCGCATCGCCATTTCTGCGCCGGCCAATTCCGAGGAAGTCATCATCTCGCAAGTCGGCTGGGAACTTTACAACCGTTTTTTCAAAGGCTACACGCAGAAACAATGGGCTTGCCATCCCAAGGAACTCGATGCCTCGGTTTGCGGGCGCATTCCCATCCGCACCAATCGTGACGACCGTTATCTTTCCGATTCGTTTCAGGCCTTGCCGAGCGGCGGTTATCATCGGATGTTCCGCAAAATACTCGCGGCCTCGCCCGGTGTGCAGGTTTTGTTGCGGACAAATTACCGTGAAGTTCTGCCGCACGTCAGTTGGAAGCAAATGATCTATACCGGGCCGATTGATGAATACTTTGACTGCAAGCTGGGTGCGCTGCCGTATCGCTCGCTGCGTTTTGAGCGCGAATCTTTTTCGGCGGAACAACTGGAAAGCCGGATTCCGATTTCCGGCAAGCGCGGTTTCTGGCAGCCGGCCATGCAGGTGAATTATCCGAACGAAAATGATTTCACCCGCATCGTCGAAGTGAAACACGCCACCGGCCAGAGCTGCGACAACACCACCATCGTGCGCGAGTATCCGCAGGCGTTTGGCCCCGGAAAAGAAGCCTACTATCCGATTCCCGCGCCCGCGCCGCGACAGCTTTACGCGCAGTATGCAGAGATGGCGGCGACTTTGCAGAATGTCAGTTTTGTCGGGCGGCTCGCGACCTACCAGTATTACAACATGGATCAGGTGGTCGGCATGGCGCTTGCGGAATTTGACCGGATCAAAAAACGGGAGACGGGAAACCAGTAGGAATTGGAAAGGTGACGATGGCGCGTTTTTTATTCGTATCCACGATGGATGTTTTTCCTTGGGGCGGCAGCGAGGAATTGTGGAGCCAGGCCGCCGAACTGCTGTGCGACGGACATCAGGTCGCGTGCAGCATCCACGACTGGCCGGAACTTCATTCGCGAGTGCTGGCAATTCAAAAACGCGGCGCAAAAATTTATCCGCGCCATTCTGCGCCGTCATCCGTCGCGCGGCTGGCGAACTGGTTTCTGCCGCAACGATTCAAGTTTCCGCCACCGAATCCATTCGATCAATGTTTCAACGAGTTTCGACCCGAGCTGGTCATCATTTCGCAAGGCGGCACGGCGGATGGGCTGCAAGCCATGCGTGCGTGTCAGGGGCACGGGGTGCCGTATGTGTTGATCGTCCACGCGGTGCCGGAAGCGGTTTTTTGGGCGGACGACCGGCAGATCGCGGAACTCGCGCCGCTCTACCACGCGGCGCGGCGCGTTTATTTTATTTCCGAACGCAACCGGCATTCTCTTGAAATACAGTTCGCCGCGCGTTTCACCAATGCCGCCATCGTCCGCAATCCTTTCAACGTCAGCTATCAGGCCGATCCGCCGTGGCCGGAAGCAAGTGAACCCCTGCGGCTGGCTTGTGTTGCCCGCTTGGAATTTTACGCCAAAGGCCAAGACTTGCTGCTCGACGTTTTCGCGCAACCAAAATGGCGCGAACGCGCGGTGCAGCTCAATTTTTTCGGCACCGGGCCGAATCAAAAAATCCTTCAGGCCCGCATCGCGGCGGAAAATTTGAACAACGTCGCCTTTCGCGGTTTCACTTCCGATATCGAATTCGTCTGGGCGGAACATCATGCGTTGGTGCTGCCTTCGCGACAAGAGGGCTTGCCGTTCGTTTTGGTCGAGGCGTTTCTCTGCCGGCGACCGGCGGTGGTTTCGCCAGTCGGTGGCAACGCGGAAATGGTTCGTGACGGCGAAAACGGTTTTGTGGCCAGGGCCGCCACGGCGGATTTATTTGACGAAGCCTTGGAACGTCTCTGGCAAAACCGTTCCTCATTGGCAGAACTCGGGAAAAACGCTCGCGCGACGGTGGAACGGCTGGTTCCGGCGGAACCATCGAAACGGTTCGCCGAGGAATTGGTTTCGCTGGCGGCAGACCGTTAAATTTTTTACAAACGAATGAGCCGAATCGCATTCATTTCAACCATGTATGGAGAGACATGGGGCGGCAGCGAGCAGCTCTGGGGCGCGGCGGCGCACGTTTTGCTCAAAGCCGAGCATCGGGTTGCGGCCGGTGTGAATCACTGGCCGGGACCGCGCCGCGAATGGGACGCGCTGCAAGCCGCCGGTTGCGAGCTGCATATCCGTGAATACTTCCCGCGCCTGCCCGGCCGTTTGCTGAATCGTTTTTTGTCCACCGCTCAAAAAATTCCCGCTCCCAATGCAACCCATGACTGGCTGAAAAACTTTCAGCCTGATCTTGTCGTGGTCTGTCAGGCGTGGACCGATGACGGTTTGGAAATCATGGAAATGTGTCGGTGCCATCAATGGAAATTTGCGAGTATCGTGCAAGCGGCGTCAGAATATCAGTGGCCCGATGACGCGCGCGCCTTGCGCTTGCGGGAAGTGTATCAAGCCGTCTGCGGTGCGTTTTTTGTCTCGCGGCATAATTGGCATTTGACCGAGAAACAGATTGCCGACCCGATCGCGCGCGGCGAAATCGCATGGAACCCCTTCAGCGTGGATCATCAAAAACCTTTGTCGTGGCCGGACGAAAACCAGAGTTTCAAGCTCGCCTGCGTCGGGCGCTTGCAGCCGGATGCGAAAGGCCAAGACATCTTATTACAAGTTCTCGCGCAGGATCGTTGGCGGCAACGCCCGCTCACCGTCACTTTTTTCGGCAAAGGCGTGAACCGCCAGCAGATTGAACGACTGGCCGCCATGCTCGGCGTCAAAAAAATCCAGTTCGGCGGTTTTGTTTCCGGCGTCAGTGGAATCTGGAAAGATCATCACGCGCTGGTTTTGCCTTCGCGCAAGGAGGGACTGCCAATCGTGTTGCTCGAAGCCAGCCTTTGCGGCCGGCCGGCCATCTGCAATCGCACGGCGGGCGTGCCGGAAGTTCTGGACGATGGCGTGACCGGATTTTTGTCCGCCGCGCCGGAAGTGGATTTGTTTGCCGAAGCAATGGAACGTGCATGGGAAAACCGAAGCCACTGGCGTGAAATGGGTTTGCGCGCGGCTGAAAAAGTGCGCGCGCTTGTCCCCGAAAAACCGGCGGAAACTTTTGCCGCGCGCTTGGCGCAACTAGCTTCGATGTAAAAAATTTACGTGGAAAATTCACTGTTAAAAAAATCAGCGCCGCCGCTCGTTTCGGTTTGCATCGTGACCTATAAGCGCGATGACACGCTGATTGATTCGGTGCGCCAGTTGTTGGATTCGACTTTTCTGCCGTCAGAAATTCTTGTCGTGGACAACGCGCGCTCAGCGGCGCTCCCGGAACGCTTGCGCGAATTTGCCGTTCCCATCGAATTGCTTTATCCCGCCGACAATGTCGGCTGCGCCGGTTTGAATCTGGCGTTCGCAAAAGCGACCGGCAAATATATTTTCTGCTTTGACGATGACAGTTTTCCTGCGCCAGACTGCATCGAAAAGGCCATTCGCGCCTTTGAGTCCGACCCGACGCTCGGCATGATTGGCTTCAAAATGCACGACCCGGAAACTTGTCTACCGTGGCACGATCCGTGGTGGAATCCCGACTGCGCCGTCGCGTGTCCCACGGTTTTTTGTCCGGGCTGCGGCCTCGCCTTCAGGAATGATTCGCGGTTGCCGGTGGAATTATGCGTGCCCGACATTGTTTCCCAGGCGCATGAATTGAGCATGGCCGCCGAAATTTTGCGCCTCGGCTACCGCATTGAATTTCGCCCGGACTGCGTGGCCTTTCATCCCGACACCACCAAAGGTTATTCCGGCGAGAAAGCCCGCAACGGCAACCGCAACCAGTTGCGGTTTTTGATTCGCTACGCCGACGGCGGCAATCTGACGGTGCTTTTATTCTCCCAAATTTTTTTGGCCGCGACGCGGCGGCCTAATGAAATGCGTTTTGCGTTCGATTATTTTTTATCGGTGCGGCGTCGCGCGTTGCCCCGCCGGATCACACGGCAGTTCCGTGAAATTTTTTCATGGCACGCGCATCCTAAGCTGGGCCGATTGTTATGAGCCTGCGCGTGATCGCCAGTTCGCCATCGCTGGAATTAAGCGGTGCCAATATTTTGGTCGCCAACCTGCTGGATCAGCTTCAGCGCACTGGAATTGAAACCGAGTGGATCGTGACCGGCCACCATCCGACCGACGATGCGGCGTGGCTTGGTGCGCGGCAGTTCAAAATTCATCGCTTGCGGCTGACGCGGATTGCCGACGTGCAGTTGCGGCAAAAATTGCTGTTGGAATTTTTGGAGGAACGCGCGCCATGCGTTTATCTTCCCAATTTCGATTTCGACATGGCCTGCGCGACCCCGGCGCTTTCGCCAGCCAACCAAGTCGTTTTGATCATGCATTGCGATGATCCGGTTTATTACAAGTTTGCGGCGCAGCACGGAAAACTTTTCAACGCCATCGTTTGTGTCAGCGAATTTCTGGCAAAAAAACTTGGCGCCGCGCAGCCAGAGTTGCGGGCGCGCATCGTCCACATTCCGTTTGGCGTGGAGCCGCCCGCCGGATTGCCCGCGCGGGAAAAATTGCCGGGACAACCGCTGGCAGTGGCTTATTGCGGGCGGATTGCTTTTCACCAGAAGCGGGTTCAGGATTTGGCGCAGATCATCAACCGCTGTCATGCGGAAAATCTGCCGGTCAGATTTCAAATCGCCGGCACGGGGCCGGATGAAAAAGTTTTCTTCGAAAGCATCAAGGAGCCATTGGCCGCCGGAAAAGTTTTGCGACTAGGTTTTTTGCCCAACCCGGATGTGCTTAAATTGCTGGGTAAATCAGATGTGCTCGTGATGACTTCGGACTTTGAAGGCTTGCCGGTGGTTTTGCTGGAAGCGATGTCGCGCGGCTCCGTTCCGGTCGTCACCAAAATCGAGAGCGGCATGAGCGAACTCGTCCGGCATGGTGAAAACGGTTTTCTGCTGCCGGTGGGCGATGTGAAAAGTTTTGTTGAAGTTCTGGCGAAGTTGTCCGCTGATTCAGCCTTGTTGCTGCGCCTGCGCCAAGCTGCCTTTGACCGGATAACTTCCGGCGGTTTCACGCTGGCGCGCGCGGCGGCGGATTACCGAAAACTTTTTGAATCGTTGGCCGATGCCAAATGGCAGGTGCAACGGAACGGCCCGGCCATCATCCCGGAACACTACCGCATGCGCCGGAGGATTTTCAAACGGCTGAAAAATCTTGCGGGCGGGGCGTGAGGGATTCGCGATTAAACACGGCATTAATTTCACTGTGCTCCTAAAGAAATATTTCTCAAAAACGGTTCGTAAAACGCTCGGTTCAATCGCGCGAATAAGTCCGATCAAGACCAACCGGTTTGGCCGGCCCGACCGGATTCTTCAGGTTGCTCCATGGTTACAGACGCCGGCACAAGCGCCGGTTCCCCCGTATGTCGAATCGGTCAATGTGCTTTCCGAACGAAGCGTGCGAATCATTGCCCCGCCAAAAAAAGTCCGAGATTCCGACGTCAACCCTTGGGAATGGTCCCGCCAGTGGACGCCCCGCTCGCGCCGGGTGGTTATTTTGAAACGCGCCCGGGTGTGTCATCCGCACACGATAGTTGCGCCGGACCAGGCGATACTTTGGGAATTATCTCCGCTGTGGAACATAACTCCGGCGGAACATCCTCTGCTGCGCTGCCCGCTACTCCCGGCGGAATTGTTTTTGAAGGGCCGGACGCTTTGCTTGAGTGTGGATTCCGGGGACAATTATTTCCACTGGCTTTTGGATTTGTTGCCCCGGCTAAAAGTGATCGAGGACGCCGGTCTGAAAATTTCCGGTTTCGATCATTATCTGGTGAACGCCGTGGACAAGGGGTTTCAGCGCGAATCCCTGTTGCGCTGGGGCATTCCCCTGGAAAAAGTGGTGGCCACCAATCATCACCGCCATCTGGTCACGGAAACATTGGTGGTTCCGTCAATGGCGGAACAAAGTGGGCTTTTCGACGCCGCAGACCTCACTCGCTTGCGGGAAATTCTTTTGCACCACAACCACAAAGGCCGCCAATCTTTTCCCAAACGTTTTTTCATAAGTCGGCAAAACACCAAAGGCCGGAATCTGGCGAACTTCGCAGAGGTGGCGGCGATTCTTAAAAAATATGGTTTCGAGACGGTTCAATTAGAGACGCTGGCTTTCCCGGATCAGATTGAATTGTTTTCCGGCGCACAGATGATTCTTGCCGCGCATGGTGCGGGCCTGACCAATTTTCTTTTTTGTCGGCCCGGGACAAAGGTTCTTGAACTGGTAAATCCCAACTATGCCCACCAAATGTATTACTATTTGGCGACGGTTTTGGGTCTGGATTATCACTACCTGATTGGCTCGGTTGACAACCAGCAAACAGAGCCGGTTTTTCAAGACATCAGCATTGACGTCAAGTTGGTGGACTGGCAATTGTCGAAGTGGGTGCAGGACAGCCAATGAAGTTTTCAGCCGATCGACACTTGGCCAACCCGGTTTCATGATTAAGCTCGTAAAATTTTACCGCTCGCGCCGACTGGTGCTCATCGGTTACGACTTCCAAAGCGAGGGCGGCGCGTGGCGCTCGATCTACCGGTATTTCCGCGCGGTCGAGGCGCGCGGGCAAACCGTCATGCTCATTGACCGGCGCAAGCAGGGCACTTTCCGGCAATGGTTGTGCGCCGTGATCTTCAGCCCGAAAATTTTGTTCAACGGCATGGGGACGTTTTCCCGCTGGGAAGGAATTTTTTCGTGCCTGCTGCGTAAGGACATTCTGATTTACCTTCACGACACGGCTTACATGGTTGAAGGCTACGCGCGGCAGCATCCGTGGAAATTTTATTTGTTCAAAAAAATTGTCCGGCGCAATCCTGTTCTGTGCGTGTCCGAACAGATGCAGGAATACTATCGCAGAGAATTTGGTGTCACCCGCAGCCATGTCGTTCGCGAAGCCGTGGCGCTACCGACGCCGCCGAATTTTGATCCCAATTTCCGCCACATCGTCATGGTCGGCTCGGTGGACGAACGCAAAGGCGTTAAAATATTTTCCGAGGTCGCGGCGTTGGCGGCGGCGAAAAATTTGCCGTGGCAATTTCACTGGGTCGGCGCGCTGGCCAGCCAGTCGCTCGGCAAACTTTCAGAAAATGTTAAATGGTGGGGCTGGCAGGACACGCCGTTGGAATTCACCAGCCGCGCGGATTTGTTTTTTCTTTCTTCAATTGACGATCCTCTGCCGCTCGCGTGTCTTGAAGCGATGGCGCTGGGCAAACGCTGCGTCGTTTATCGTCAGACCGGCATCGCCGAGATGATTGAAAATATTCGCGGCTGCGCTGTGTTTGAAAATTATTCCGCCACTGAAGCTTTTGGCACGTTGGAAAAAGCTCATTCCGAGACGCCCGACAGCGCGCGGCTGGTTCAAATTACTTCGGACAGTGCGTCCGTGTCGGCGCTCGTTGGCAAGATTGAAAAAATCATCAGTCTCTGACGGGAAAATTTTGTCATGAGAGTTTTAATCGTTGAGGAAGCGCTCAAGAATCTGCACGGCCACTGGTTTCAATATATCAGCGACATCGTGAATGGCGGACGCGAGGCCGGCCACGAAATCGAGGTAGCCGTTCACAAAGACGCCTGCGCGGAAATTTTGCAGGCATTGCCGTGCCGCCCGATCCTCAACGCCACGGTTTTTGAAAAGAACGCCGCGCCCGCCGGAAAACTGGGCGGCCTCAAACGCGTGTTCATCCACAACCGCTCGTTGTATCGCGACTTGGACAAATTTTTTTCAGCCGGAAATTTTTACGACATCGTGATCGCGACGACGCCGCGATTGGATCATCTGCTGGCCTACCGGCGTTTGTTTCGGCGTCACAAAGACCGGGGCTTCCGCAAGCTGGCACTGCTCTTCATTGAGTTGGTCGGGAGTTATAGCCCTGATTTTTCGCAGATCAAATTCTCGCCGGCCACCTTGCCCCTAAAATTCGCGCTGCTTTCCTTCCGGCCTTTGCTGAAAAGCGGGCAATTTGTTTTCATCACCGAGTCGGAAGGCCTGGCCTGGCAATACGAAAAATTTTGCGGGATTCAATTTCCATTGGTCCCCCATGTGGTGAGCCTGCCGCCGCTGGAACCGTTCCGCACCGCTCGCGTTGAGGCGGACAGCAAGCAAGCGTTGTTTGGGTCTTACGGAATCACTCGTTATGACAAAGGGCTGGATTTGCTTCAGGCGGCCATCAAATTGTTGAAGCAGCAAAATGGCTGGCAGGCTCCGCGTTTTGCCTTGCAATGGATTCAGGACTATCAGATGCCCGACGGCACTTGGGCGCGCAAAGACCCAGCCCTGATGGAAGATAAGACGGTTGATTATTTGTCCGCCTTCTCGACTTCGAGCCAATACTATGAGTGGCTGGCGCGCACAGATGTCATGGTGTTGCCTTACCGCGTCAATTTTTACCGCGACAAACTCTCGCGGGTTTCGATTGACGCGGCTCTGGCGGGCATTCCATTCATTTATCCGAGAGGAACCTGGATGGAATCATTGGCTAAAAATCATGGCGCGGGTGTGCCGTTTGAACCTGAAAATGTGGCGTCGCTCGCCAGCGCGCTTGGCGAGGCCGTGGCAAATCTTTCCGAGCTTAAAGCCAAAGCTTCCGCCCGGCAGGCGTCTGCGCGCGCGGCGTTCTCGGCCAAGATTTTTTTGGATACCATTGCCGGGCTGCCGGGAAAATCTTCTTGACCATAAAATGAGCCAGCTTCTTCGCGGACCGATGCGGGATTTTTTGCGAACTGCCAGAGATGGCGGCTTCCGCAGTGCTTGGGAATTTCTATTGAGCCCGCGAATCCGGTTTATCCTGCCCGGTTTGGCGCGGGCGTTCGAGCCTGCCGCCGTGGAAGTTCATGTGCTTACGGGACGTTCGCGGTTGACGATGGCGTTTTGGATGATGGCCAGCTGGATCGTTGCCACGCGGCGTTCTTGGCGGTTTGTCATCCACGATGACGGAACGCTCCGGCACGAAGAGGTCGCCGGATTTAAAAAACTCCTGCCAGATTGCCGGGTGGTGCTCAATTCTGAATCCAACCCCGAAATCAGCGCGCGCCTGGCATCACATCCTTTGAGTCTGAAATGCCGCAACCTGCATCCGTTTGGAAAAAGGTTGTTTGATTTCCCCATGTTTGCGACCGGCAACCGTTTTATCTCCATTGACACCGATGTCCTGTTTTTCAGGACGCCCGAGCGTTTGATCCGATGGTGCGGCGAATCCGATCCGGGCTGTATTTTTTTTGAAGACATCAAGGATGCGAGCCTGCTGGACACGGATGAAGTGCAAAGGTTGTTTGGAGTGCCGTTGGCGCAAAAAATCAATGCCGGTTTGTTTGCCATGCCGAAAGCCGCGCTGTCTGTGGAAATCATCGAAGCGTGCCTGGCCAGAACTTCCATCCTGACCGGCAACCCGTGGTTCATGGAACAAACGCTTCACGCCGTGGCGGCTTCGGTTCATGGCCGGGTCGAACTATTGCCGAAGGAATACGTCATGTCCTTGAGTCCGCAATGTCCACCGGGAGCGCTGGCTCGTCATTATGTTGGCGCCATCCGACATTTGTTTTATTCCGAGGGGATACCGCGCGTTTCGCAAAATCTCGGCGAGTGGCAACATTCTTGAAGCTGCGGCCAAGATTATTACTGGCTGATCCGCAAAGAAAAAATGCACAGACATTATTGTGAGCCGCCTTCCAAAAATTCTAATTTTCGCGCCGAACGCCACCGGCGGACTGGCGGAATATACGTTTTATCAAGCCAGCGCGCTGGAGAAAGCCGGCGCCAAAGTCATCTGCCTGACTTCTGCCTCTTTTCTAGCCGGACGGCGGACATCATTTGAACAGATCATTTGTTTGAGCGATTCTCCGATGGCAAAAGGTTCTCGCCTGTTGCGTCGCGTCAAAATGGCGTGGCACATCATCCGCGACCAGTTTTTGCTTGCTGGAAAAATTCTGGAACACCGACCCGATCTAGTGCTGCTGGACTCTTACATGGAATACCTCTCGCCATTCTGGGTCTGGCCGCATCTGATTTTGGCAAAACTCTGGCGTGTCCATTACGCCGCCAATTTGCACGACCCAGTGCGCAGTTATGCCATAGGCCCGATTTGGTGGCACAAATTATCCGTGCGGCTGGCGTATCTGCCGCTGGATTTTGTGCTGGTGCATGAAAACTTGGCGGAACCTTCGCCCGTGCCCGCCGGGGTTCGCGTCGTGCAAGTGCCGCATGGGTTATATGAAATCAGCGGCCCACCGGCCAGCGCATCGGAAATCCGCCAGAGCTGGGGCGTAAAGGCGGGGCAAAAAGTTTTTCTGGCGTTTGGCTTTGTGCGCGATGGCAAAAATTTGGATCTCGTTTTACGCGCCCTTGTTAACGTGCCTGAAGTTTTTTTGGTGGTGGCCGGGGCTGTGGCTTCAAACAAGGACAAGTCATTTGCTTTTTACCGCGAACTGGCCGTTGAACTCAAGGTGGCTGACCGTTGCCGGTTTTTTGAAGGATTCGTGGCGGATGATGATTTGGGAAGGTTTTTTGCGGGAACGGATTTTGTCCTGTTGACCTATGTTTCCACGTTTCACTCGCAGAGTGGCGTTTTGAATATCGCTGCGCGAGCGCGCAAACCAGTGCTGGCTTCGGCGGCACCAAGCGCTTTGATTAAATCAGTGGGAAAATTCGCGCTGGGACTTGTCGTTGCGCCGGATTCCACCGCGGCCATCGCCAGCGGTATGCGGAGCTTGATTGATACACCGCTTCAACCTCGCTGGGATGATTATGAGGCGGCAGCGGCGTGGGCGGTGAACGCGCGCGGCGTCTTGGAGGCGGCCGGCTTCGCGAGCCTGACCTCCATGGAGCCATCATAGCCATTCAAAATTTTCAAAGGTGATGCTTCCACGATCATTTTACATCAGTCCGCTTCAATCCGACCTGCTCGACGTGTTCCGCTGGCTGGCGGCTTTTCTGGTGGTGATTGAACATCTGCGGAGCCTGATGTTTGCCGATTACGGCACGCAGGGCGGAATGGGAGTTGTCGGGAGGATTTTTTATTTTTTAACCGGCTTTGGTCATTCCGCCGTGATGGTTTTTTTTGTGATGAGCGGATTTTTGGTGGGCGGCAAGGTGCTACAGCGCCTTGCGGAAGGAAATTTTTCGTGGCAAAAATACGGCGTGGATCGCTTCAGTCGGCTTTACGCAGTTTATTTGCTCGCGCTGCTGCTGGGCGGTGCGTTCGACTATTTTGGCTATCACCACTTCAATCAATTCGGACTTTATGACCAAACTTTTCCCGGCCAGATCGCGGTCATCAACCACAACTTCCACCAGAATCTTTCCACGCCAGTTTTTGCGATCAACCTAGCCATGTGCCAGACCATCCTCGGTCCGGTGTTCGGCAGCAACGGGCCGTTATGGAGTCTGGCGAACGAGTTTTGGTATTATCTGGCCGCGCCAATTTTATTCCTGCTCTTCTGCCAGAAAAAAATCGGCGTCCGCGCGCTTGGAGCCGCCGCGCTGGCGGGAATCGTCTGGTTTTTGCCGTCTTCAATTTTGATTTATTCCGTCGTCTGGCTGCTGGGCGCGGCACTTTATTTTTTTAACGAGCGGCGGTTGTTGCCGTTGTGGTTTTCATTGGGTTTGTTCGCCGCGTGCTTCAGCGCGGCGCGGATGCAATGCATTTCCGTGCCGTTCGTGGCGGATTTTTTGATTGCAATTTCTTTCGCGCTGGTCATCAATTCCGCCGCCGGATTTTCGCGGCAACTGGTGGGGAAAAATTTGAGCCGGTCGCTGGCGGGTTTCTCGTATTCGGTTTATCTCTGCCATTTTCCGTTTTTAGCGCTGGCGCTTTCAATCTTATTTCAAACTGGTGTCATTGGCTTTCGCGGCCGGCCGACGTTGCCGCTGGCGGCGATTTTTTTGGCCGTTTTATTGGCCGTCTATCTGTGGTCTTATTTTATCTCATTGGGGACAGAGCGTCAGACGCCGCGCATCCGGGCATGGCTGAACCGGTGTTTTACGCGTGCCGGACTTGATTAGTGCGCAGCCCGATGGTATGAGAAGTGCTTGAGAGTAGCCGACGAGGACTCCTAAATAATTCGAGCCTATGAATTTGAAAAATCTTTTAAGCCTGATGCGTTGCGCGATGCTGGCCGGAGGCTTGATGATGGGGCTGGTTCATCCGGCGCACGCCGATGTTTATGTCACAAACTATGGCGCAAAGGGTGATTTGTTGACATTGATGAACGTGGCGTGTGTCAGCAATTCCGCCACGATTTCCTGTCCTTCGGCAAATTTCAGCAATGCGGACGTCGGAAAAATGGTGGAGGTGTTCGGCGGCGGCTTGTATCAGAACCCCAGTAATCAAACTCTGGTGGCGACCATCGTGTCAGTGCAGTCAGCCACCAGCGTCACGCTGGCCATTCCGGCGGGCATCACGGCTACGAATCTTAACGCCGTTTACGGCACCGAAAATGGCGCGGCGGTGAGCGCCGCCGTAGCTGCGGCCGCCACGCCGACTGATACCATCATCTTTCCCGCCGGAAATTACCTGTTTGTTCCGCCCGCACAGGCGAATTACAATTATAAAAAATACGGCTCTAACCACGACGCCTTCAACTCGGTCCGGGTTGCTCGCGGCGGATTAACTTTTCTTGGACAAGGCAATGTCATCCTGATAGGCATGGGCGGCTGGACGACTTATTACGACACTAGTGCCGGCTACAATGCTTCTGTGCGCGCCACTTTGTTTCAATTCACCTCCCCGATGACTAATAATTACCCGGTAGTTTTCACTAATTTGACGTTTTACGGCGGCGATGTCGGCTATGTCGGGAATCTGGCCTACCCGCCGGCCGGTAGCACTGGTCTCGGCTGGGATGGAACGCACCACGCCATCGCTATCATCAATGGCAACGGGGCGACCACGTTTCAGGTAGTTGATTCATTTCTGATTGAGAATTGTATCTTTCACGGTTGGCGTGGTGAAATGATCATCGGCACGGTCGCTCCTGCCAACGTATTCATGACCATCACCAATTGTGAGTTCTATGACGGCAACGCCACGGCATTGAACATCCCGATGGCTCACAACTGGGTTTCAAACTATTTCCATGACACCTATGAGATTGAGGAATTTTATCGTTCTTACGCGACCATGCCCTCCTATTTTCAGGGCTGCACCTTTTCCAACATCATTGGCGCTGGATTCATCGCCCTGAACGGCGGTTACTACGGCAATCCGACCTACACGATCAAAAACAATAATTTCATGCGCGGGCAATATCCCATCTTTACCGCACCCACCAGCGAACTGCTTTTCATCAGCAACAACCTTACCACCTCGCAGGGTATTGCGCTGGGTGTGATGGGCTATCAAGGCAGCACCATCAACAGCAATATTTTGGTGGCATGGAACACTTTCAACGGCGCGCAATATGCCTTGAGCATTTTGGGCAATGGAAATAATTCCTCCGCCAGCATCTATTTCTGCTCCAACCAAGTCAATAATGCGTGGGGGATTGGCACGGGTTATGGTTGGTCCACCAACGTGTCCGTCTTCAACAATGCGGGCGTGAACTGTGGCCTTTTCTACGAAAATCAGTTGCAAGGGCAGTGGCTGCTTGACACCAGCAACCAATATAACGGCCAGGCTTTGGGAGACAGTTTCACGGCGACCAATATGTTCACCTACGCGCACGGTTCACTAGGCCAAATGCGCAACGGCTTGGCCACGGCCAAATACGGCTTGGACGACACGCAGCCCTTGAAGATTCCTGCAGGTGCGATGATGGTGATCAGCAACGCTTCGCCCAATACTTATCCCCTGTATCCCAACGCCGCCCTGTCGGGGACACCAGTGACGCTGGCCAGCGGCCAGACCGCCACTTTCTATTGGAGCAACGGCAGTTGGGCCACCAATTCATTGTCGAACTTATCCGCACCGCCACCGCCTTCCCCGCCCACCAACCTGCATCCGCTGCTGAACTGATCGAATGCTTTGGGCGCGGCCAGCCAGTTGCAATCTCTGGCCGGAATTTTACGGTGGAAAATCATGACGGCAAAAAGAACCGGGATTCCACCACGACGCACTCATTCAAGCCGTTTCGTTTTGGCTGCAACGCTCAATCATCTTGCATTTATCCTTTTCCATGCGATCCGAATCCAAGCCCGTCGAAAGAACCGTTTGGATAGATGTCTGCAAAGGCCTGTGCATCGTGCTTGTCGTCTATGGCCACATTTCCGGCGGACTTGCCGCAGCGGGGACATTGGCCGCCGACTCGATGTGGATGAAGCTGCGCGACTGGGTCTATCTTTTTCATATGCCGGCCTTTTTTGTCCTGTCCGGAATCTTTGCGCCCAGACTGTCGCAGCTTTCCGTCCGTGGATTTCTGGCGGGCCGGCTGCGCACGATTTTTTATCCGTATGCGATTTGGACCGTCATCATCGTCGCATCACAATTTGCGATGATCCGGTTCGTGAACAATCCGCCGGAACTTTCGCGCGCCCTGTATTTCCTGGTCGAGCCCTACGGCTACGGACTCTGGTTTTTATACAGCCTGTTCCTCATCTCCGTGATTTTTTACAGCCTGGCGCGCTGGCGAGTTTCACCACTCATCATGGTTTTTCTGGCCGCAACCCTCTCGCTGCTCGCCAGCCGTGATTTTTTTGGCGGTTGGCCGATTTTTAACACAGCCATGAACTTTTTTATTTTTTACGCCACGGCGGCCTGCGCGCGGGAAAAAATCTTTAAGCTCTTTTCACAAAAAAACTGGCTGGTGCCGCTGCTGGCCGGCAGCGGCCTTTTGCTCGCGATGACTTTATTTTATCTGACGGGATTTGGCGCGACTTGGCTGTTCAACCTGTTGCTCGCCGGACTTGGCATCACCGGCGTTGTCTGTCTGGCCAAAGGTCTCGCGCAAACTTTCGTCAGCCGGTTCTGGGCGTTTCTCGGTGTTTTCTCACTCGAAATCTATCTCGGCCATCCGCTTTGGGGAACCATCGCGCGCATGTTGCTAATCCATGCGCGGATTACTTCTCCGGTGGTTTTGGTGTTTGGCGGAGTTGTGGTTGGAATCGTCGGTTCTTTGCTGGTCGGCGTTTTGTGCCGGGCTTGGAATTTTCCGTATCTATTCAAATGGCCGGCCAACGCCGCCGCTAAATCCTGAACTCGCGCAAAAATTTAATTGTGTCTGCCAGTTCCGAAAAAAATCCCGTCTGGATTTGCAGCCAGATTGGCGCGCGCGAACATTTCGCCGTTCCGCGTACCTTGCATCAAGACGGCAAGCTGGCGACGCTTTACACCGATTTTTGGGCCGGCGCGATTGTCCGGAATTTTTCATCCGGCAAACTGCGCCCGCTAGCGGCGCGGTTCCATTCTGATTTCATTAACCAGTCAGCCTTGGTGCGGTCATGGAATTTCCGCTCGGTCGCTTGGGAATTTCGCCTGCGCCGGAAATTCGCCCGGCGTCCATACCGCGGATTCATCGAAGTCGGCCAGCGTTTTGCGCGCTGTGTGCGCGACGATTTGAAACGCCGGACGGACTTGAACCCGAATTCAATTTTTTTTGCCTACGACACCGGCGCGCTGGAAACGCTGGCGTGGTGTCGCGAACAGAAAATAAAATGCGTGTTGAACCAGATGGATCCTAACCGCGTGGAAGTGGAGCTTGTGCGCGCGGAAGAAAAACAATGGCCCGGCTGGGCGGCGCAACCGATTCAGGTGCCGGAGGAATATTTTATCCGGCGCGAACAGGAATGGGCCTTGGCCGACCGCGTGGTGGTCAATTCAGAATTTTCCCGTCAAGCCTTGATTCAGCAAGGTGTGTCGCCGGAAAAACTGGCGATCATTCCGTTGTGCTACGAGCCAGAAGCCAGAAGCCAGAAGTCAGAAGCCAGAATTTTCAAATTGAATCAGCCGTTGCGCGTGCTGTTTCTCGGCCAGGTGATTTTACGCAAAGGCATCCAGTATCTGCTTGCGGCGGCGCGGCAATTGGAACGCGAACCGATTCATTTTGACGTGGTCGGGCCGATCGGCATTTCGCGAGCAGTGATTTCGTCGGCGCCAAGCAATGTGACGTTTCATGGGCGCACCGGACGGGATGAGGCGGCGGCGTGGTATCGTCGGTCACACATTTTTGTGCTGCCGACTTTGTCCGACGGTTTCGCCATCACGCAACTGGAGGCGATGGCCCACGGCTTGCCGGTCATCGCCACGCCGAACTGCGGTGAAGTGGTCAGTGACGGGGTGGATGGTTTTGTCGTTCCCGCGCGCGAGGCCGGGGCTCTGGCCGAAACTTTCCAGCGGTATCTCGCGCAGCCGGAATTACTGCGTTCGCAGTCCGCTGCCGCCTTGGTGAAAGCCAGACAGTTTACGCTCGGTCGGTTGGCAACCAACTTGGCGCAGTTGGAAGCTAGTTTTAAATAAGTGTTTTTGTTCTATGAATTTCAGTTGAATCTGTCTTTCACCGGCCATCTTTTGTAGAATTGCCATTGGTCATCTGTGTTTGAATTGTTATCCATATTGCCCATCGCCTTCTGGGTGGTAGTGGCACTGATCATCGGTGGCGGCATCTGGTCGCTGCGACGCATCAACGACGGCACGGGCCTGCCATTGCTGGCGGTGTTGGGCACGACGACGGCGTGGTATGTCGGCGACGCGTTCTACAATGATTACGCGAACCATCACGCCAAGATTTTTGATGCGGCCACGCTGGCGTCAGCGTGGTGGCAGGTGGCGTGGTTTCTCTTGTGTTTTCTGGTGCTGACGCCGCGGGTTCACGCATGGATGAACCGTCCTTACCTGAACCGCCGCAGCGGGGTTGTCGAGTTGTTCAAGCTCGGCGTGGATCAAGCGGAGATACAAAAGCAGCTGAACGCGATGTTTCAAGGCTGCGTGCTGGTTTGGACGCTGCTGGCGGTCATCGCCCTCATCATGCTCAAGGGGGATTTCGTCTATTATCTTTTTCCGTTTCTGGGTTTTAAGGCGAGTCCGTGGTCGCACGGGCGGATTGGTGCGGGCTTCGACGCCTTTTCCGTCATCGCCGTCTATCTGCAATTGCTGACGTCCACGATGTTCGGCGTGGTGGCGGCGCTGGCCACGGATCGGCGCATTCGCAGTCAGGCGATAATTTTCTGCCTGCTGGCGTGGCCGTTTTTCATCTTCGACCGCGCCCGCAACGCGATGCTGGCCATGGTGATTCCCGCCATGTTGAGCTGGGTCTTTCTCCGGTTGCGCGGCGGCATGGTGAAAAAAATCCTCGTGCTGCTCGCCTGCTTCCTGATCGTGAACACCTGGATGAAATTTGTCATCGCCAACCGCTCCGGCGGGACCATCACCGAGGCCTTCAAACAAAAAGGCTTGAACATCGCCGACCAAAAAAAAGTCCACAACGAGGGCTTGAATATGTATGAAGAATTATGCTGGATCAGCACCTTCATTGATAACGGCAAATACAAGGTCAACTGGGGGGCGCGCTATTTTGCGGAAATTGTGAACCCGATTCCGCGCGGATTGTGGCACGGCAAGCCCATGATCGGGCTGGACTACGCCATCGCCCGCGGTTTTGGTCAGGCCGATGACACGCAAGGCGGAGTGAACACCACCATTTCCACCGGCTTCATCGGACAGGGCGTGGTCAACTTCGGTCGCGTTTTGGGGCCAATGGCGGCGGCGTTGCTGATGAGCCTTTGGGTGGCGTGGCTGGCGCGGCTCGATTTGAACATACACGCGCTGGGGCGTCTGCCGTTGTATAGTCTGGGAGCCATTCTTACTTTCAATCTGGGCCGGGACATCACGTTGATGAATTTGTATCCCTTTGTGTTTGGTGCGCTGGCTGTCTGGTATCTTGAATCCCGCATCGTCCGGCCGGAGCGCGTTACAACGACAGTGCAACCGGCCAATCAGCCGCCGCCAACTGGCCGCCAAGCTCTGCCTTTTGCCCGCCGCACCAATGCGGGCGGATTCGTAAAACGCAATGCCAAGTGACCGGCGCATATCCGAATTAGACGTTCTCCGCGCGGCGGCCATTTTTGGCGTCGTGGTGATTCATTCCAGTTTTGGCGGGCGCTTTGATCAAAAGACCATGGCCGTCCAAGCGGGGCTGGCGAGATTTTTTGACTGGGCGGTGCTCGCTTTTTTTTTCAGTTCCGGCTTCCTGCACGACCGAAACGCGCCGTTCATCACCACCTTGAGGAAACGGGCGGCGGCGTTGCTCATCCCGTTCTTTTTGTATAACGCGTTTTACATCGTTTGTTTCTTGTTGCTGGAAGCCGCAGGCTGGTTGCCGGCGGGAACACTGAAGGTTCATCTTAATTCATTTGACGCGGCGATGTCTTGTTCGCCCGCTTTTCAACTCTATTTCCTGCCCTACTTGTTTGTGATTTCAACCGGCGTCGGCGGACTCGAAAAACTGATGCATCGCCACTGCCGCTGGAGTTATCTGGCGATGTTCAGCCTGATCGTGATGTTTTATCTCGAACACGGATATCCCCAAATGTCGCACGGCTCAAATTCTAGCAATCTGCCCATGTATCTTGCCGCTTTTTTAATCGGCATCGCCAGCCGGCCATTTCTGGAAAAACCGCTGGCCGGGCTGCAGACTTTCTGGACGGCAATCTTTTTGCTGGCAAGCATACTGGCGCTCTTCCGCTTTTGCGAAGCATCATTGCTGGTGCCTCCGTTCTTGACCGCGATGGCGGGAGGAATCCAGTTTATCCGTAATTCCGGCCTGCTCCAATTTGTCGGTCGGATGGCTGGAAGCATTTATCTGTGGCACACCCCGCTCATTTTGCCGGTCTTGGCGAGAATTCTGTCAGGTTGCGGGGTTCCGTCCTTGGTGAACTTTTTTGGCTCCATCGTTTTGACTTTGACAATCTGCATCTTGTTACGGGTAGGTTTGGATGCCATCTTTCTGAAAATGATGAAACGCACCACGCCAAGGTTTTTAACGCTCTGAACGAAAGCGCGTAGATTTCTAACCAGCAATTTTTTCCGCAGCAAAATTCTTTTATTCCATGCTTCCCGCTTCCCGTCTTGATGATCTGCCCGGCACAACACGCGTTGCGGTTTTGTTCCAGCGCTTCGGCCCGTATCATCACGCGCGCCTGAATGCCGCCGGCAAGTTGCTGTCGGTTTGGGGCGTGGAAGCGTGCGCTATAGAGAACACCTACGCTTGGGACAAAGTCGAAGGCGCGTCCGCCTTCACGCGCGTCACGCTGACCGAACGCGATGCCGGCGACCGGCAATGGCGGCACGAACTCCATCGCAAAATGTGGAAAGCGCTCGACGAAATCAAACCGCAGGTTGTCGTCGTCCCCGGCTGGTCGTTCACCGACGCCTTGAGCGCGCTTTGGTGGTGTGCAAAAACGAACACGCCGTCCGTCGTCATGTCTGAAAGCACTGCGTGGGACGAGCCGCGCGTCGCGCGGAAGGAATGGGTCAAAAGCCGTTTGGTGAAATTAAATTCCGCCGGACTCGCTGGCGGCACGCCGCATCGCGACTATCTTGTCCAACTTGGCCTCGCGCGCGAAAAAATTTTCCTCGGCTACGATGTCGTGGACAATGATTATTTCCAGCGCAAATCTGCGGAAGCCAGAAGCCAGAGGTCGGAAGTCAGAAGCAAACTTGGCCTGCCGGAAAAATTTTTTCTGGCGAGCGCGCGCTTCGTGCAGAAAAAAAATCTTTTCGGGCTTATTCAGGCTTATGGCTGTTACCGCGCCTTGGCGGAAAAATCAGGAACTGAAAAAGCAAAAATCTGGCCATTAGTTTTGCTTGGCGACGGCCCGCTTAAAACCGAAATAAAAAAATCAATTTCCGAACTTGGGCTTGAAACTTTGATTCATCTGCCCGGCTTCAAACAATATGACGAGTTGCCAGCTTATTTCGGCCTCGCCAGCGCGTTTGTCCACGCCAGCACGACGGAACAATGGGGTCTCGTCGTCAACGAGGCGATGGCCTCCGGCCTGCCGGTTTTGGTTTCCAACCGCTGCGGTTGCGCCGCCGATCTGGTTTCGCCGGGCGTGAACGGTTTTCAATTTGACCCGAACAACGTGGATCAGCTCGCGCAACTGCTGCTGAAAATTTCTGCCGGCAATTTTCCGCTCACCGATTTTGGCGCAGCCAGCCAGCGCCTCATCGCTGACTGGGGAACCGAACGGTTTGCCAGCGGCCTGCGCGACGCCGTGGCCGTCGCGCTGAACAATCCGCGTCCGCGCGCCGGTCTTTTTGACCGGCTGCTGCTGCGCTTGCTGCTAATCCAGTGAACAAAAAAAATTTCCACCGCCCGGTTTTTTTGAAATGATCAAGTCGGCACATTTGACAGCCTCGGTTTCGCGCAAAGCCGGCGGCCTTTTTGAAGCAATCCTGCGGCTGGTGCAGTCGCAAACCGATTCGCAAATAAAAGTTTTCGGTTTGCGGGATGAATTTTCCGACGCCGATTTACCGGCGTGGAATCCGGTTTCGGTCGCCGCGTTCAAAACCACATGGCCACGGGCGATTGGCCGTGCACCGGAATTGCTCGAAGCGCTGAACGAGTTTGCGCCGGACATCTGTCACACGCACGGCTTATGGCTGTATCCGAGTATCGCCACGAAAAATTACAGCCGTAAAAATAACCGACCTTATCTGATTTCACCGCACGGGATGCTCGATCCGTGGGCGCTGAAAAATTCGCGCTGGAAGAAATTGATCGCCGACGCGTTGTTCGAGCGGGCGCATCTGCGCGGCGCGCGCTGTCTGCGCGCTTTGTGCGTGTCGGAAGCCGATTCCATCCGGCGGCTGCAACTTCAAAATGACATCGCCGTGATTCCAAATGGAATTGATTTGTCAACGGCTGCCGTTCCGTCCGAGCCGCCGTGGAAAAATTTTGTTGAGCCGGGGAAAAAAGTGCTGCTTTTTTTGAGCCGGATTCATCCGAAGAAAGGCCTCGTCAATTTGCTGAAGGCGTGGGCGAAAAATCAGAAAACGGAAATCAGAAATCGGAAATCGGAAGAATGGGTTTTGGCGATTGCGGGCTGGGATCAGGGCGGGCATGAATTGGAACTTAAACAACTGGCGACGGAACTGGAGCTAGTCTGGTCGGATGTCCGCACGCCGGGTCCGAAGGGAAAATTTCCGGGCGTGATTTTTTTAGGGCCGCAATTCAACGCGGCCAAGTCCGCGTGTTATCAGCATTGCGACGCGTTTGTGCTGCCGTCGTTCAGCGAAGGTTTGCCGATGGTCGTGCTGGAGGCGTGGGTGAATGCCAAGCCGGTGCTGATGACGCCAGAATGTAATTTGCCGGAAGGATTTTCCGCCGGCGCGGCGCTGAAAATGGAAACGACCGAGGCAAGTTTGGTCGTCGGACTGAATGAGTTGCAACGCATGACGGATGCGGAGCGGGTGGCGATGGGCAATCGCGCGCGGGAATTGGTGGTGGCGCGTTTCACCTGGTCGCAGGTTGCGCGGCAATTGAGCGCGGTCGAGCAATGGATTTTGGGCGGCGGCGAAAAACCGGATTGTATCCTGCGCGCTTGAAGGCATGGGCGAAACTCTTACAATCTGCCACGACATGAGCGAGTCAAAATCTCCCAACGACCACGGCGAGTCTGTCTTCGGCTCGCAAACGGTGGATTTGTCGCGTTACTCGCCCGGACAATTTAATCGCGGCGCGGGCGTGATGAAGGAAGGACTTTGGCTCGTCATTAGTTTAATTTTATTCCGGCTGTGTCCGTTCAGTTTTTCCGCGTTGAAATGTTCGGTGTTGCGCGCGTTCGGGGCGCGCATCGGCCGCAACGTCACCATCAAGCCGCAGGTAAAAATCACTTTTCCGTGGAAGCTCGCCGTTGGCGACCACGTCTGGCTGGGCGAGGAATGCTGGCTGCTGAATCTGGAGCGCATCGTCATCGGCAGCCACGTCTGCATTTCGCAGCGCGCGTTTCTTTGCACCGGCAGCCACAATTTCAAACGGGCCACGTTTGATTTGATCACGCAGCCGATCGCATTGGAAGACGGCGTTTGGATCGGCGCCAGCGGCTGGGTTGGTCCGGGCGTGACGCTCGGTTCCCACGCGGTTTTGACGGCGGGTTCCGTGGCCGCAAAAAATCTGGCTGCGAATGGGATTTATCGCGGCAACCCCGCAGAGTTGGTGCGGCAACGCGTCATTTCTTGAATTTCAATCCGGGAAATAAATCAAACATGGACAAGCCTGAAACAATCTCCGCCGCGCCCGAAAGAAACCGCGTCATCTTGAAATGGGCGTTGCTGATTTTACCATTGGGCTATCTGTGGTTTCGCCTGATTGACGATCTGCGTTTGGAATGGGCGACGAATCCGCAGTATAGCTACGGCCTCGTGGTGCCATTGCTGGTGATCGGATTGCTGCTGCGGCGCTGGCAGCACGCCAAAAATCAAAATTGTTTTTCGGTGGCGGAAAATCCGTGGCTGGCCGTGTGGTTTTGCGGCGGCCTCGCGTTTCTTTATCTGCCGACGCGGCTGGTTGAAGAAGCCACGCCCGAGTGGCGACCGGTGCAATGGCTGCTGGCGGTTGAAATCGTCGGCCTGACCCTTTACGTTGTTTATCTCGCGGGCGGAAAAGGCTGGCTGCGGCAATTGGCGTTTCCAATTTTATTTTTCCTGGTGGCAGTTCCGTGGCCGACGCCCATCGAGGCGCCGATCATCCAGGGCTTGAGCCGCATGAACGCCGCGCTGGTCGTGGAAGTGCTCGGCTTTCTGGACGTGCCCGCGATCCAACACGGTAACGTAATCGAAGTCAGCACGGGCATGGTCGGCATCAACGACGCGTGCAGCGGCATCCGTTCGTTCCAGTCCAGCCTGATGATCTCGCTTTTCCTCGGCGAATTTTATCTGTTCAACTGGCGGCGGCGGCTGGCGCTGGTTCCCATCGGCTTCGCGCTGGCGATGTTTCTGAATCTGTGCCGCGCCTCGTTGCTCACCTGGATCGCGGCGAAAAAAGGCGTCGGTGCGATTGCCGAATACCACGACGAGGCCGGGCTGACCATTTTGTTCGTTTGCACGACGTTGCTGTGGGGCGCGGCGTGGCTGCTGAACTGCCGAAAGGTTCCAGATGGAATCCAAAAAATTGCGCCATCAGGCAATGTTCCGCCGTCCATGGCCGACCGCAAAAAAATCCACCGCCGGCGGAATCGCCTTGGCCTCATTTTGATCGTATGGCTGGTGGTGGTCGAAAGCGGTGTGGAACTTTGGTATCAGATTCGGGAAGCGCATTTGCAACCCGGCCCAAGCTGGTCGGTGAATTTCCCCGAGGCCGATCCGACCTACAAAGATTTGCCGCTGACCACGGAAGAACACGAGCTGCTGCGTTTCGATCAAGGCCAGCAGGGACAATGGCAGGAAGCCGATGGCACGACTTGGCAGGTTTATTATTTCAACTGGTTGCCCGGTCGCGTGGCCGGTTACCTGGCCAAACGCCACACGCCGGACATTTGCATCACGGCCAGCGGTTTCAAGATGACCGCCGGGCCGGAACTGACCGTGCTCGAGGTGAACGGCGTGGAATTGCCGATGCGCCACTACATTTTCGACAGCTCCAGCGGCCCGCTGCAAGTTTATCAATGTCATTGGGAAGCCGGCCTCGGAAAAGAGAATTACACGGCGGACGAATCGGCGCGCTACAATCTCATCCGCGGCATCTGGGCCGGACGCGGCAACAAGGGGCAAAAAGTTTTGGAGATCATCATCACCGGCTACAACGATTCCGCACTGGCGCAACAGGCGTTGGTGCGCGAGTTGCCCAAGTTGATCAAGGTGGAAAATTAGGCCATGCGCATCACGCTCATCAACCAGGCCTTTCATCCCGATGTGGTTTCCAGCGGTCAACACCTGACGGACGTGGCCGTGGGTTTGGCGGAACGCGGTCATGAAGTCACGGTCATCACCAGCCGCCGCGCCTATGACGATCCGGCCAAAAAATTTCCGGGCTTTGAAATCTGGCGCGGCATTAAAATTCATCGCGTGTTCAATACTGGCTTCGGCAAAAAAGCCAAGTGGCGGCGCGCGGCGGATTTTTTATCATTCCTGATTTCCTGCGGCGGGCGGTTGCTGCTCTTGCCGAAACCGGACGTGGTGGTGGCGCTGACCTCGCCGCCGCTGGTCTCGGTGATCGCCGCCAGCTACGCACGTTGGCGCGGCGCAAAATTTTGCTACTGGATCATGGACTTGAATCCGGACGAAGCGATCGCCGCCGGTTGGTTGTCGTCCGATTCGTTCGCGGCCAAATGGCTGGAACGCCTTTCGCGTTTCAGTCTGCAAAATGCCGCCGCCATCGTAGTCCTCGACACCTTCATGCAGAAAAGAATTTTGGCGAAAGGCATCGCTGCGGAAAAAATCACCGTGATTCCACCGTGGTCGCACGATGCCGAAGTGCGGTTTGACGCAGCCGGGCGGGCGCAGTTTCGGAAGGCGCACGGCTTGGAAAATAAATTCGTGGTCATGTATGCCGGCAACCACAGCCCGTGTCATCCGCTCGACACGGTTCTGGGCGCCGCCAAAGAACTTGCCGCGAATCAGACGGACATCTCATTTTGTTTTGTCGGCGGCGGCTCGGAGCATCGGCGGGTAAAGTTATTCGCGCAGGAAAACAAGTTGGCGAATGTTCACTGCCTGCCATATCAACCACTCGACCAACTGGCTGGCGTATTGTCGGCGGCGGATTTGCATCTCGTGGTGATGGGCGATCCGTTTGTGGGTCTGGTGCATCCGTGCAAGGCTTACAATTTGCTGCGGGTGAACGCCCCCATTTTATACATGGGGCCAAGGCCTAGCCACATTTCTGAAATACTAGAACAGATTAACGGCCAGTTGCCGAGCGGCTGGTCGCCGCACCGAAATCCGGCGGCGGCGGTCAAAACAATTCTTGAATTGAAGCAGGTCGTGTCCCAAGCTCAACGCAAGGATGGTGAACATTTGGACGGATGTTTTTCCCAAGCCGCCCTGCTTCCGCGCATGGTGAAACTGATTGAATCCATCAACCAAAAAACTGAACCACGATGAGACTGGCATCTAATTTGCATCCTTGCCTCCAATATGTTTGGTGATTTAGACAAGTATATCCTCGTTTTTTTGGTTGGTTTGACCGTGACTTACCTGCTCACGCCGGTTGTGCGCAGCGTGGCCATCCGGTTTGGCGTCGTGGATTTGCCGGACGCCCGGCGTCCGCACAAACGCCCGACTGCGCGTGGCGGCGGCGTAGCAGTGGTCTTGGGCGTGCAGGTCGCGTGTCTGGTGGCGGTTTTGTTTCCGTGGCCTAAAGTGACCGGGGCGCTTGATTTCGGCTGGTGGGAAAAATTTGCCTTGGCCTCGCTGGTTTTGCTGGTGGTGGGCGTCGTTGATGACGTGCGCGGCATGAAGCCGTGGATCAAACTTGGTGGACAAGTTGCCGCCGCCTTGTTGATGTGGTTTTCAGGAACGCATTTCGGTCAGTTGCTGGGCCACGATTTGCCCGCACCGGTGGATTGCGCGCTGGTGGTGATCTGGCTGGTGGCCATCATCAATGCGTTCAATCTGATTGACGGGCTGGACGGACTGGCGTCGGGACTGGCGATCATTTCTGCCGTCGGCTTGTCCGGCATTTTGATCATGCAAAAGGCTCCCGGCGAAGTCTTGCTGCTGCTCGGTTTCATTGGCGCTTGCTTGGGATTTTTGCGCTACAACTTTCATCCGGCGACGGTTTTTCTCGGCGATACGGGAAGCATGTTCATCGGTTTCACGCTGGGAGTGGTCTCGCTGCAAACCTTCAACAAAAATACGTTCCTGATTTCCCTGACGATTCCCATCATGGTATTGGGTGTGCCGATTTATGATGCGCTGCTGGCCATCTGGCGGCGGACGGTGCGCTCGTGGATGAACGACGGCAAAAGTCCCGGCGTGAAGCGCGGCATCATGCAGCCGGACGTGGAACATCTGCATCATCGCTTAAGTAAATCCGGCTTGAGCACGCAGCGGGTGGCGACGTTTCTTTACATCGTCAATGGCGGGCTGGTGACAGTGGGTTTGTTGATCATGCTTTTTCAGTCGCACGCGGCGGGAATTTTTTTGATCGCGCTGCTCGCCGGTGTGTATGTGTTGATGCGGCAGCTCGCCGTCATTGAACTGCGCGAAACGGGCCGGGCGCTGTTGATGGGATTGAAACGGCCAACGCACTCCACTTTCAAAGCCCTAGCCTATCCGGTCTGGGATATGACCTGGCTGGCCGGTTCGCTGGCCTTGATCATGTGGTTCATCGAGGAACAGCGGGTGGATTTCTGGCACACTTGGTTCATGGATCTGCCGGTCTGGGTGACGCCGA